>ENA-UOXO01000036-UOXO01000036.1-mixed-culture-metagenome-genome-assembly--contig:-NODE-36-length-105324-cov-33.180594_pt1 | contig 105324 bp, 95 predicted proteins | sample MGYA00238162_ERZ761640 | MGnify/ENA primary metagenome ERZ761640 (study PRJEB28914, sample SAMN08778297) | mixed culture metagenome | isolation source: Freshwater growth medium | place: USA...
CCCGGTCGCGCGAATCGCCGAGCACGTGTTCGAAGAGGTGCAGCGCGGTGCTGCGCCCGCGGTCGAACAGCTCGACGTAGTCGGCCTCGACGACCAGCGCCGGCTGCTGGCTCAGGTGCACCAGCAAGGCGTCGAGCTCGGTCAGGCGAGTGCCAGGCAAGGCGGCCTCGGCGCGCAAGGCCTCGCGCAGTTCCCCGGCGTGTTCGCGCAGCTCGGGGGTGGGGTAACGCAGCAGGTGGGCGAGCACACGCAGGGTGTGGACGGCGGGCTTTTGGGGGGAAGTGAAAAAGCCCATCTCAGACTCCCGCCTTGATCGGAATCGTTCGTTTCTTCTCGCTGCCGAACAAGCTCGTTTCCGTCTGCCCTTCCGAGCAGCCGTTGCCGAAGGTGAAGCCGCAGCCGCCCTTGATGTTGAAGGTGTTCTCGGCGTATTCGCGGTGGGTGGTGGGAATCACGAAACGGTCCTCGTAGTTGGCAATCGCCATGGTCTGGTACATGTCCTCGACCTCGCGCACGCTCATGCCGACCTGGTCGAGCACGTCCTGGTTGATCACGCCGTCCACGTGTTTGGCGCGCTGGTAGCTGCGCATGGCCAGCATGCGTTCGAGCGCACGCACCACCGGCACCGTGTCACCGGCCGTCAGCAGGTTGGCGAGGTACTTCACAGGAATGCGCAGCTGGCTCACATCGGGTATTTCGCCGTTGCCGCCCAGGTGCCCGGCGTTGGCTGCGGCGGTGATGGGCGAGAGCGGCGGCACGTACCACACCATGGGCAGCGTGCGGTACTCGGGGTGCAGCGGCAGCGCCACCTTCCAGTCCACCGCCATCTTGTAGACCGGGCTGTGGCGCGCAGCCTCCAGCCAGTTCTCGGGGATGCCGTCGGCCCGCGCCTGCGCGATCACCGCTGGGTCGTGCGGGTCCATGAAGAGGTCGATCTGCGCCTTGTAGAGGTCCATCTCGTTGGGCACGCTCGCGGCTTCCTGGATGCGGTCGGCGTCGTACAGCAGCACGCTCAGGTAGCGGATGCGGCCCACGCAGGTCTCGCTGCACACGGTGGGCTGGCCGGCCTCGATGCGCGGGTAGCAGAAGATGCACTTCTCGGCCTTGCCGCTTTTCCAGTTGTAGTAAATCTTCTTGTAGGGGCAGCCGCTCACGCACATGCGCCAGCCGCGGCACTTGTCCTGGTCGATCAGCACGATGCCGTCTTCCTCGCGCTTGTAGATCGAGCCCGAGGGGCACGAGGCCACACACGCCGGGTTGAGGCAGTGCTCGCACAGGCGCGGCAGGTACATCATGAAGGTGTTCTCGAACTCCCCCACCATGGCCTTCTGCGCCGCTTCAAAGCCGTTGAAGTTGGCGTCCTTGCTGCGCTTGGCGAACTCGCCGCCCAGGATCTCTTCCCAGTTCGGGCCCCACTCGATCTTCTCCATGCGCGCGCCGGTGATCAGGCTGCGCGGGCGGGCGGTGGGCGTGTGCTTCATCTCCGGCGCCGACTGCAGGTGGTCGTAGTCGAAGGTGAAGGGTTCGTAGTAGTCGTCGATCTCCGGCAGGTGCGGATTGGCGAAGATCTTCATCAGCAGCTGCCACTTGCCACCCTGCTTGGGCACGATGGAGCCGTCGGCACGGCGCGTCCAGCCGCCCTGCCACTTCTCCTGGTTCTCCCACTCTTTCGGGTAGCCGATGCCGGGCTTGCTCTCGACGTTGTTGAACCAGGCGTATTCCACCCCGGGGCGGTTGGTCCAGACGTTCTTGCAGGTGACCGAACAGGTGTGGCAACCGATGCACTTGTCCAGGTTGAGCACCATGCCGATTTGTGCGCGTATTTTCATGATTCAGGCTCCTTCGGATCGACGGGTGTTCAAGGGTTTTCGCCTTGTGATTGGTACGCTCGAATGAGGTGGTCGTCGGCCGGTGTGTCGAGCCAGTCGACCTTGTCCATCTTGCGCACCACGACGAACTCGTCGCGGTTGGTGCCGATCGTTCCGTAGTAGTTGAAGCCGTAGCTGAGCTGCGCGTAGCCGCCGATCATGTGGGTCGGCTTGAGCACAATGCGCGTGACCGAGTTGTGGATGCCGCCGCGCACGCCGGTGATCTCCGAGCCCGGGGTGTTGATGATCTTTTCCTGCGAGTGGTACATCATCACCATGCCCGACTTCACCCGCTGGCTCACCACCGCACGCGCGGCCACCGCGCCGTTGATGTTGAACAGCTCGACCCAGTCGTTGTCCACGATGCCGGCGCTCTTGGCGTCGTCTTCGCTGAGCCAGACCACGGTGCCGCCCCGGTTGAGGGTGAGCATCATCAGGTTGTCGCTGTAGGTCGAGTGGATGCCCCACTTCTGGTGCGGCGTGATGAAGTTCAGCACGATCTCCGCGTTGCCGTTGGACTTGATGTTGTGGATGCCCGACGTCGCCTTCATGTCCACCGGCGGGCGGTAGCTGCCCAGGCCTTCGCCGAAGGCAATCATCCAGGGGTGGTCCTGGTAGAACTGCTGGCGGCCGGTGAGGGTGCGCCATGGAATGAGTTCGTGCACGTTGGTGTAGCCGGCGTTGTAGCTCACCGTCTCGCTCTCGATGCCGCTCCAGGTCGGGCTGCTGATGATCTTGCGCGGCTGCGCCTGGATGTCGCGGAAGCGGATCTTCTCGTCCTCTCGGTGGATCGCCAGGTGCGTGTGGTCGATGCCGGTCTGTTTGCCCAGCGCTTCCCAGGCCTTCACTGCCACATGGCCGTTGGTCTCGGGCGCGAGCTGCAGGATGACCTCGCAGGCGTCGATGTCGGTCACGATCTTCGGCATGCCCTGGGTCACACCCTCGTCGAGCGTGGTGCCGTTGAGCTGGCCCAGCTGCTCCACCTCGGTGCCGGTCTTCCAGCCGATGCCCTTGCCGCCATTGCCCAGTTTCTCCAGCAACGGGCCCAGCGCGGTGAAACGTTTGAAGGTGTTGGGGTAGTCGCGCTCCACCACGGTGATCTGCGGAGCGGTCTTGCCGGGGATCAATTCGCAGTGGCCCTTGCGCCATTCCTTCACATCGAACGGCTGCGCCAGTTCGCCGGGGGTGTCGTGCATGATGGGCGTGAGCACCACTTCTTTTTCCACGCCCAGGTGGCCCACGCAGACCTCGCTGAAGGCCTTCGCAAAACCCTTGTAGATCTCCCAGTCGCTGCGGCTCTGCCACACCGGATCCACCGCCGCGGACAGCGGGTGGATGAAGGGGTGCATGTCGCTGGTGTTGAGGTCGTTCTTCTCGTACCAACTCGCGGTCGGCAGCACCACATCCGAATACAGGCAGGTGGTGCTCATGCGGAAGTCGAGCGTGACCAGCAGGTCGAGCTTGCCTTGGGGTGCGTGTTCGTGCCACACCACCTCTTCAGGCTTCGCTTCGTCGCGGCCCAGATCTTTGCCCTGCACGCCGTTCTCGGTGCCCAGCAGGTGCTTGCAGAAATACTCGTGGCCCTTGCCGCTGGAGCCCAGCAGGTTGCTGCGCCACACGAACATGTTGCGCGGCCAGTTCTGCGGCGCGTCGGGGTCTTCGCAGCTCATGGCCAGCGTGCCGTCCTTGAGCGCGCGCACCACGTAGTCCTTGGCGTCGAGCCCGGCGGCGGTGGCGTCTTTCACCACCTGCAGCGGGTTGGTCTTGAGCTGCGGGGCGCTGGGCAACCAGCCCATGCGCTCGGCGCGCACGTTGAAATCGATCATGCTGCCGCCGAACGCGGCCTTGTCGGCCAGCGGACTCACGATCTCTTCCATGCCGAGCTTCTCGTAGCGCCACTGGTCGGTGTGCGCGTAGAAGAAGCTGGTGCTGTTCATCTGGCGCGGCGGGCGTGACCAGTCGGTGGCAAACGCCAGCGGCACCCAGCCGGTTTGCGGACGCAGCTTTTCCTGGCCCACGTAATGCGCCCAGCCGCCACCGCTCTGGCCGATGCAACCGCACATCATCAGCAGGTTGATCACGCCGCGGTAGTTCATGTCGGCGTGGTACCAGTGGTTCATGGCCGCGCCGATGATCACCATCGACTTGCCGTGCGTCTTGTCGGCGTTGTCGGCGAACTGCTGCGCCACGGTGATGACTTGGTCTCGCGGCACGCCGGTGATGCTCTCCTGCCAGGCCGGGGTGTAGGCGGCGTTGTCGTCGAAGTCCTTCGCGCCACTGCCCAGCCCACGGTCGATGCCGTACTGCGCGACCTGCAGGTCGAACACGGTGGCCACCAGGGCATGGCGTTCTTCACCGGCCTTGCCCAGGCGCAGCCGCACGGCTGGCACGCGGGCGTGGTTGATGCTGCCGTTCTGTGCGTTCGGCGTGAAGTGTGGAGAAGCGTCGCCACCGAAGTACGGGAAGGCCACGTCCACCACCTGGGTGTCTTGCTCGCCGTCCTCGATCACCGAGAGCTTGAGCTTCACGTCGGTGTCGCTGCGGGCTTCCTTGGGTTGCAGGTTCCACTTGCCTTCGTCGTCGCGCCCGGCTTCGCCCCAGCGGAAGCCGATCGAGCCGTTGGGCAGCACGGCCCGTCCATCGGTGTCGAAGGCCACCGTCTTCCACTCGGGGTTGTTCTTCTGGCCGAGCTGTCCGTTGAAGTCGCTGGCGCGCAGGTAGCGGTCGGGGACCAGGGTTTTGCTGCCGTCGGCCAGCGTGTGTTCCTTGAGCATCACGAGCAGCGGCAGGTCGGTGTAGCGGCGCGCGTAGTCGTCGAAGTAGCTGCTGCGCGGCTTGCCGCCGTCGGGGAAATAGAAGTTCTTGAGCACCACGTGGCCCATGGCCATGGCCAGTGCGGCGTCGGTGCCCTGCTTGGGGTGCAGCCAGAGGTCGGAGAGTTTGGCGACCTCGGAGTAGTCAGGTGTCACCGCCACCGTCTTGGCGCCCTTGTAGCGAACCTCGGTGAAGAAGTGGGCGTCGGGCGTGCGCGTCTGCGGCACGTTGGAGCCCCAGGCGATGATGAACGAGCTGTTGTACCAATCGGCCGATTCGGGCACGTCGGTCTGTTCGCCCCACACCTGCGGGCTGGCTGGTGGCAGGTCGCAGTACCAGTCGTAGAAGCTCATGCAAACGCCGCCGATGAGCGAGAGGTAGCGCGAGCCGGCGGCGTAGCTCACCATGCTCATGGCGGGGATGGGCGAGAAGCCGATGATGCGGTCGGGTCCATGCTGCTTGATGGTGTACACGTTGGCCGCGGCGATCAGCTGGTTGACCTCGTCCCAGGTGCTGCGCACGAAGCCGCCCATGCCGCGCACCTGCTGGTAGTCGCGGCGCGCTTCGGGGTTTTCGACGATGCTGGCCCAGGCATCCACCGGGGTCTTGGCCACGTTCAATGCGGCGCGCCAGCGCTCCAGCAGGCGCCCGCGCACCATGGGGTATTTCACGCGGTTGGCGCTGTAGAGGTACCAGCTGTAAGAGGCGCCGCGTGCGCAGCCGCGCGGCTCGTGGTTGGGCATGTCCCAGCGGGTGCGCGGGTAGTCTGTCTGCTGGGTTTCCCAGGTGACGATGCCGCCCTTGACGTAGATCTTCCACGAGCACGAACCGGTGCAGTTCACGCCGTGGGTGCTGCGCACGATCTTGTCGTGCGCCCAGCGGTTGCGGTAGGCGTCTTCCCAGGTGCGGTCTTCGCCGGTGGTCTGGCCGTGGTTGCCCGAGAAGGTTTCGCGTGGCAGCGAGAAGTGTGAAAGGCGGTCGAGGAAATGGCTCATGGAAATGCTCCGATTGACAGCGATGCGGGAGATGCGGGAACGCGTGGTGGCGGGCCGGTCAGGGGTTCCTGATCTCAGCGCCGGCACGGAGGTAGAACCACCAGTTCAGCACCAGGCACACCGCGTAGAAGATGGCGAAGCCGTACATGGCGTATTGCGGTGTGCCGGCTTTGATCTGCGCACCGATCACCACCGGCGCGATGAAGGCGCCGTAGGCGGCCACGGCCGAGGTCCAGCCCAGCACGGGGCCGGCCTGCTGGCGGTCGAAGATGACGCCGATGGTGCGGAAGGTCGAGCCGTTGCCGATGCCGCTGGCAAAGAACAGCACGATGAACAGGCCGATGAAGGCGGGGAAGTACTGCTCGGGCGTGGCCGAGCCGTAGGCCTGCATCATCACGTAGCCCACCGCCACCGAGGCCATCACCATCACCGCCGAGATGACCTGGGTGACGATGGAGCCGCCGACCTTGTCGGAGATCCAGCCACCGATGGGGCGCACCGCGGCGCCCACGAAAGGACCGATCCAGGCGTAGGTCAGGGCCGAGGGGGCGTTCGGGTTTTTGAGTGTGTGCGTCATCACGCCGGCCGCGTCCGCCACATGCTGGAAGCCGAAGATCACCGTGATGGCCAGCGGCAGCACCATCGAGAAACCGATGAAGGAGCCGAAGGTGACGATGTAGAGCGCGGTGAGCGACCAGGTGTGCTTGTTGCTGAAGATCGCGAACTGCTTGGCGACGTTTTCCTTCATGGCACCGAAGGCGGCCAGGCGCATCATCAGCAGCGCCAGGATGATGTCCAGCGGGATGGCGACCCACATGTTCAGGATGCCCAGGCCGGTGGGGGCCGGCAGGTACAGCCAGAGCATGAAGATGGCCGGGATGAAGGCCAGCGTGTAGAGGTAGGTCACCTTGGCGAACGCGACCAGCGGGTGGCCGGTGTCGGGCGACACGGTCTTGAGGTTGTTCATGCCGAACCAGGCCAGGATCGACAGCGGCACCAGCGAGATCACCCAGGCGAAGCCCGCGTTCTGGATCCAGGTGGGCGTGCCGGCGGCGATCTTGCCGAAGATCCAGCCGCTGTCCTTCACCAGCGTCATCGACTCACCGCCGAAGGCGCCGAGCAGCGGCAGCGTCATCACCAGCGGGATGACGATCTGCATGGTGGTCACACCGAAGTTGCCCAGACCGGCGTTGAGACCGAGCGCCGTGCCCTGCAGGCGTTTGGGGAAGAAGGTGCTGATGTTGGACATCGAGCTGGCGAAGTTGCCGCCACCCACACCGGACCACAGCGCCAGCAGCTGGAACGACCACAGCGGCCACTCGGGGTGCTGCAGCGCAAAGCCGGTGCCGATCGCCGGGGCCAGCAGCATGGCGGTGGTGAGAAAGATCGTGTTGCGCCCACCCGCCAGCCGCACCAGGAAGGACGCCGGGATGCGCATGGTGGCGCCCGAGATGCCGGAGATGGCGGTGAGCGTGAACAGCTCGGCCTGGGTGAAGGGGAAGCCCAGGTTGAGCATCTGCACCGTGATGATTCCCCACATGCCCCACACCGCAAAGCCGCACAGCAGGGCCGGCACGGAGATCCAGAGGTTGCGGTAGGCGATGCGCTTGCCGGTGCTGTTCCAGAAGGTCTCGTCTTCGGGGCGCCAATCGACGATGTCCGGCCCGACTTGTTTGGTTTGGTTCATGGTGTGACTGACACGACGTCAGTTCTGAAGGGAAAAGGGTTTGGCGTTGGCGCCCATGACCTCGGTCTGGCGGACCTCGGTCCAGTACATCCAGATGAGCGAGACCCAGACCACGCCGTACATCAACATGAAGGCGCTGGAGCGGATGCCGGTGAGGTCCATCAACACCCCGAACAGGATGGGCAGCACGAAGCCCCCCAGGCCACCGGCCAGGCCGACGATGCCGCTGATGGCACCGATGTTTTTCGGGTAGTCGTCGCTGATGTACTTGAAGACACTGGCCTTGCCGAAGGCCCAGGCGATGCCCAGGATGAACATCAGGCCGGTGAAGAGATAGACGTTGAGGCCGATGTGGAAAGTTTTGGGCCCATCCACCGTCGCCACGGTGAAATCGGTCTGCGGATACGAGAGCAGGAAGAGGCAGATCCAGCTCACCCACAGCACCCACCAGGTGACCTTGTGCGCGCCGAACTTGTCCGACATCACGCCACCCACCGCGCGCAGCACGCCACCGGGCAGCGAGAAGCAGGCCGCCAGCAGTGCGGCCACGCGGATGTCCAGACCGAACTCGCCCACGTAGTACTGCACCATCCAGAGCGAGAGCGCCACGTAGCCGCCGAAGACGATGCTGTAGTACTGGCAGTACTTGAGCACCTTGGGGTCCTTGAGCGCCTTGAGCTGGTCCGTGAAGGACACGTTGCTCGGCACCAGGTGGTCGGGGTTGCTGTAGGTGAAGAGCCAGAACAGCACCACCGTGCCCAGCATGATGGCCGCGTACACCTGCGGCACCATGGCCCAGCCAAAGGCCACCAGCAGCACCGGGGCCACGAACTTGTTGACCGCTGCGCCCGAGTTGCCCGCGCCGTACACGCCCATGGCCATGCCCTGGCGGTGCTTGGGGAACCAGCGCGCCACATAGGGCGTGCCGACCGAGAACGATCCGCCCGCGAGGCCCACGAACAAACCGATGGTGAGGAAGTGCCAGTAGGCGGTGGCGTAGCTCATGAGCCAGATCGCCGGCACGGTGGTGGCCATGAGCAGGGCCATCACGATGCGGCCACCGTAGCGGTCGGTCCAGATGCCCAGCGGCACGCGAACCAGCGAGCCGGTGAGCACCGGTGTGGCCATGAGCAGGCCGAACTGGGTGGAGTTGAGGTCGAGCGCCTTCTTGATCGGGATGCCGATGACGCCGAACATCATCCACACCATGAAGCACACGGTGAAGGCCAGCGTGCTGACGATCAGCACGGACCACGCTTTTTTGTCGTTGTTCAGTTCAGAAGCCATGTTGTCTTTCTCCACGCGGGGCATGGCAAGACTGTCGGCGCTGGGCGCGCTGGTGGCTATCCGCCTCCCGGGTGGCGGGGGCGGCTCTGAAGAACGATGGGGAAAGGACGCAGGGCGTCCGGAAGAACTACCGCGGCTCTTTTGCAGCCGTCAGTTGATCTGGATCAATGCACGAGAACGATCGTGACCAGCACGCTGGCGTCTTCCGCCGCGAGCAGGCTGTGCGGTACGCCGCCGCGCAGGAAGAGCAGTTGCCCGGCCTGCAGCCGCTGCACGCCTTCGGGTGTTTCGAAATCGATCACACCTTCGAGGCATTGCACGGTGATCTCTCCCGGGACCTGGTGCATCGGCATGCCCTTGCCCAGCGGCAGCCGCAGGCGGATGACTTCGAGCTGCTCCGACTTGAAGAGCGCCACGGACTGCGTGCTGAGCGCGTCGCCGCCCTGGTTCAGGAGGTTGGCCATTTCGCCGGAGTCGAGGTGGTGCAGTGCCATGGGGGTGTCCTGGTCAGGCGTGGCGGGCGGCGAACACCGCTGCCTGCACACGCGAGGTGAGGTGGAGTTTGCGCAGGATGTGCTGCACGTGGATCTTGACTGTGGTCTCGGCGATGTCGAGCTGGCGGGCGATGTGTTTGTTGCTGTCGCCCCGTGCGATCAAATGCAGGATTTCAAGTTCCCGCACCGACAGCGAGGCGAGTTCGGCGCCGGAGGTGGCCGTGGCGGTGGACGCCGGCGCGTCGGGCGCGGCTCCGTTGGCGGGTGGCTGCGAGCGCAGCGCCGACACCAGCTTGGTCGTCATCTCGGGGCTGACCACCGACTCGCCGTCCATCACCTTGACGATGGCCTCGCACAGGTGGTGCGACTCCACCGTCTTGAGCAGATAACCGTCGGCACCGGCCTTGAGCGCGGCCACCAGGTCGGCCTCGTTCTCGCTCACGGTGAGCATGAGCACGCGGCTGCCCGGCGCGGCCTCGCGCAGCGCGGGGATGGCGTCCACGCCCAGCACACCGGGCAGGTGGTTGTCGAGCAGGATCACGTCGGGCCGCCGGCGGGCCGCACAGCGCAGCGCCTCGCCCACGTCGCCCGCTTCGCAGGTCACCTCGAAGCGCGGGTCCTGCTCGAGCAGGGCCATGAGCCCGCGGCGGAACAGGGAGTGGTCGTCCACAACGAGCAACTGGATCGGGCGGGCAGGCGTGTCGGTCATGGGGCGCTGTGTTCGGTGGCGGGGGCGGTGGTCGGGCTGGCCGCCACCGGGTGGGGTGGCAGGGTCAGGGTCACGGTGGTGCCTTGCCCGGGGTCGGAGCTCACCTCGACACGCGCGCCGATGAGGGCGGCACGCTCGCGCATGATCTTCAGCCCCACGTGGGACTCGTCGGGCGTGTCCAGCGTGTCGAAGCCCGCGCCGTCGTCGCGCACACGAAAGCGCCAGTGCGCGCCCTTGATCACATCGAGCTGCACATGGCCGGCTCCCGCGTGCTTGCGCACGTTGGAGAGCGATTCCTGCAGCACATGCAGCACCTGCACCTGCACGTCGGCCGGCAGGGGCAGGCCGTGGCCCTCGACGTGCAGCTTCGCGCTCAATCCGGTCTGGTGCTGGAACTTCTGCAGCGTCTCCTGCAGCGCACGTTCGATGTCGTCGGTGTTGGTGCGGGTGCGAAAGTGCACCAGCAGTTCACGCACGTCGTTGATGCTCTCGCGCAGGCCTTCGTCGAGTTCATCGAGCGTGCTCATCACCCGCGCGTCCTGGCCCTTGCTCGCCGCGTTGCGCAGCAGCTGCACCTGGATCTTGAGAAAGGCCAGCGACTGCGCGATGGAGTCGTGCAGCTCGCGTGCAATCAGCGCGCGCTCTTCGCCCACCGCGGCCTCTCGCTCCAGCGCCGAAGCGCGCAGGCTCTCCAGTGCGTTGGCCAGGTGGCTGGCCAGCGCGTCGAGCAGCTCGGTCTCGCCAGCGCTCAGGCTGGTGTGCGAGCGGTAGAACAGATTGACCTCGCCGATGAGGCGCTGCTGCAGGCGCACCGGCACGCTCACCAGCGTCTCGAAGCCGGCGCGCACGCAGTGGCGCACCTCCTGCTCGTCGTGGCTGCGGATGGGAATCACCCTCGTGCGTGCATCGGGTTGCAGGTTGCCGCAGGCGCAGGCCCCGGCCAGCAGGCTGCGCTCCTCCTCCACCATCTCCTGCGGAAAACAGTCGGAGGCCAGCATCATGTACCGCTGGCTGGCCTCGTCGCTCCAGCGCACCGCCACCGCGTCGGCTTTCACCACCGCGCGCACGCGCTGGGCGAAGCCGCGCGAGAGTTCTTCGATGCTGCCGGCATGCGCCATGAAGGCGCTGACCTCGTACAGCGTCTCCAGTCGCGCGCGCTGTGCCTCGATGTGGCGTGTCTTGGTTTCGACCTGGCTCTCCAGACCGGCGTACATCGACTGCAGCGTGGCCGCCATGCGGTTGAAGCCCGCCGCCACCTGGCCGAACTCGTCGAGCGTCTCGACCTCCACACGCGCCTTGAAGTCGCCCGACTCCAGCCGGCGCAAGCCCTGGCGCAGGTGGGCGAGCGGGTTGATCACGTACATGTAGCCGGTGTATAGCATCACCACCGCGCCGCAGATGGCCAGCGCCATCATGAGGAACTGGAACAGGTTGAGGATGGCGGTGAAACCGGAGAGCTGTTTTTCAATCGCCAGCACCAGGGCATCGATGGCCTCGACGAAGGTGTCGGCCGCGGCCAGCGCCTGCGCCGGCTCGGGCGCTGTGTCTTGCAGCCACAAGGGGCGCTGGTTCTGCCACAGCGCCTCCACGGTGGCGAATTCGCGAGCCACCGCGTCGTCCCAGGGCACGAAGAGCGGGCGGCTGGCATCGCCCTGGCGCAGCAGCTCCAGGCTCTGGTCGAACTGCTGCACCAGCGCCGCCACGTCCTGCGGTGCACGCCCGGCCTGCGCCACGCTGGTGAGGCGCCAGGTCTGCATGCGCATGCGCCCGGCTTCGTTCACCGCGGCCGCACCGCCTTCAAGCTGCCAGGTCACCCACAGTGTGAGGCCGATCGACGCGAGCGCGACGAGCAGCAACCCGGCGCCGATGCGCACCAGTTTGGTCGACAGCGAAGCGGTGGACACCATCGGCGCAGGTTAGCGGCTTTCGCCGCCGGCTGATACCCGCGTGCGACGGGCTGCAAGCTCGGGCGGGCGGGGCAGGCCGGGCACGAACTGCACCCGCTGGCTGCGCGCGCCCTGGACCGGCGCGACCAGGTCGGCCAGCGTCACGCCGTCGAGCACCTCCAGGTAACGGTCCATGGCCTCGCGCAGCGCCGTCTTGAGGCGGCAGTGGCCGTCAAGTCTGCAGCTGTTGTGTTCGGCGTCGAAGCACTCCACCAGGGTGAAGTCGCTCTCGGTCTGGCGCACCACCTCGCCCAGCACGATGCTGTGCGCGGGCTTGAGCAGGCGCAGGCCACCGCCGCGCCCGCGCGTGGTCTCCAGCAGGCCCAGGCCGGAGAGCGTCATCACGATCTTGGTGAGGTGGCTGCGCGAGATGCCGTGGGCCTCGGCGATTTCACCCACGGTGGCGCGCTGCTCGCGCTGTTCGCTGGCGGCGCAGTACATCAGCACGCGCAGGCTGTAGTCGGTCCATTGGGTCAGTCGCATGCCGCATCCTCCTGATGGCCGATGTCCGTGTGGATGGTCTGAATGTTCATGTTGTCTGCATTTTATGCCTTAATATATTCATACCAAATGAACATTCAAGGACCTTGACCATGAACACCACCTTCGCCCCCGCCGACACCCTGGAGCGTGCCAGCCAGCCCATTGGCCAGATCGCTGTTGCGTTGCCGGGTTCCACCGCTGTGTTCCGCCGCCTCAAGCTCGACTTCTGCTGTGGCGGCCAGATCGCCCTGCAGCAGGCCTGTGACAACAAGGGCCTCGACGTGGACGCGGTGCTGGCCGAGCTCGCGCGGCTGGACCGCCCGGACGCGCCCGCAGTGCCGCAAGCCCCGGCCGAGATGATCGACCACATCCTCACGCGCTACCACGCGGTGCACCGGGAGCAGTTGCCCGAGCTGATCCGCATGGCGCGCCGGGTGCAGGCGGTGCACCGCGAGCACCCCGATGTGCCCACGGGTCTGGCCGAACACCTCGAAGCCATCGAGACCGAAATGCTGGAGCACATGGCCAAGGAGGAAAACATCCTCTTCCCCATGCTCAAGGCGGGTGGGCGCGGCATGGCGGTGCACCCCATCGGCGTGATGCGCGAGGAACACACCAGCCACGGTGAACAGCTTGATCGCCTGATGGCGCTGACGCACGACGCCACGCCACCCGAAGGCGCGTGCAACACCTGGCGCGCGCTCTACGCCGGCATTGACCAGTTTGCCGACGACCTGATCGCCCACATCCACCTGGAAAACAACCAGCTGTTTCCGCAGTTCGAACCCCGGCCGGCAGCCTGCTGCTGAGGGCCCAGCGGTGCCGCCCTTGGGTGGGAGCGGCTATGCTGGCAGCGACCCGCAACGCCCGCCCGACCACCCACACCCCCATGCCAACCCCGGACATCGCCTGGGCCTACCCGCTGCTGCTCAAGAGCCACCTCGGCCTGGTCGTGACCAGCGTGGGCCTGTTCTCTGTGCGTGCACTTGCCGCGCTGCAGGGCCAGGTCTGGCCGTTTCGCAAGGGCTGGCGCCGCGCGAGCGAGGGGGTCGACACCGCGTTGCTCACGGCCGGCGCGGGCCTGTGGTGGCTGCTGCAGCTCAACCCGCTGCACACGCCCTGGTTCGGCCTCAAGCTCGGCCTGCTGGTGGTCTACATCGCGCTGGGCACGGTGGCCATGCGCAGCACCGCATCCACCCCGGTGCGTGCGCTGTGCCTGCTGGCCGCGCTGCTCTGCGTCGCCTTCATGGCTTCGATGGCGCTGGCGCGCCATCCTCTGGGCTGGTGGGCGCCATGAGCCTGCACCGTTCGAGCGCGGTTCGCTGGCTGCTGTGGCTGGCGGGCAGTGTGGCGCTGGCGCTGGGCCTCATCGGCGTGGTGCTGCCCGGCCTGCCGACCACGCCCTTCATCCTGCTGGCCGCCGCCTGCTACGCCAAGGCCTCGCCCCGGCTGCACGGCTGGCTGCTCAACCACCGTTTTCTCGGCCCCATGGTGCGCGACTGGGAAGCGCACCGCAGCCTCACACGCCGCAGCAAAACCGTGGCACAGGTGAGCATGGTGGTGATGGTGGGCCTGTCGGCGTGGGGACTGCGCGAGCGGCCGGTGGTGCTCGCGATCGTGTTGATCGCAGCACTCATCGGCGTGTGGGTGGTGGCGCAAATTCCCACCCGAAAACCTTGATTCAGCCCTGGGCTCTTCTCGCCAGAACTTCAAACGCCGGCAAGGTCTTGCCTTCCAGCACTTCCAGGAAAGCACCACCGCCGGTGGAGATGTAGCCCACGTCCTTCTCGATGCCGTATTTGGCAATGGCCGCCAGCGTGTCGCCGCCACCCGCGATGCTGAAGGCGCTGCTCCTGGCAATCGCTTCGGCGATCACCTTGGTGCCGTTCTCGAAGGCCGCGAACTCGAACACGCCGACCGGGCCGTTCCACACAATGGTGCCGGCCTTCATCAGCTGCTCGGCCAGCTTGGCCGCGGTCTGGGGGCCGATGTCGAGGATCAGGTCGTCGTCGGCCACGTCGGTGGCGGCTTTCACCGTGGCCACGGCGTCGGCGCTGAAGCCCTTGGCGGTCACCACGTCGGTGGGAATCGGCACCTCGGCGCCGCGCGCCTTCATGGCGTCGATCACGGCCTTGGCCTCGTTCACCAGGTCGGCCTCGGCCAGGCTCTTGCCGATCTTCAGGCCCGCCGCGAGCATGAAGGTGTTGGCGATGCCGCCGCCCACGATGAGCTGGTCGACCTTGCTCGCCAGGCTCTTCAGGATGGTGAGCTTGGTGCTGACCTTGCTCCCGGCCACGATGGCCACCAGCGGGCGCTTGGGCGCGAGCAGCGCGGCGGCAATCGCGTCCATCTCGGCGGCCAGCAGCGGACCGGCGCAGGCAATCGGTGCGGTCTCGGCGATGCCGTAGGTGGTGCCCTCGGCGCGGTGCGAGGTGCCGAAGGCGTCGTGCACAAAGATGTCGCACAGGGCACCGAGCTTCCTGGCCAGCTCGGGGCTGTTCTTCTTCTCGCCTACGTTCAGGCGGCAGTTTTCCAGCAGCACCACCTCACCGGGCGCCACCGAAAAATCGCCATCGACCCAGTCGGCCACCAGGCGCACCGGGCGGTTCATCAGCGCCGACAGGCGCGCGGCCACGGGCTGCAGCGAGTCTTCGGGCTTGAACGCGCCCTCGGTGGGACGGCCCAGGTGCGAGGTGACCATGACGGCCGCGCCCGCGTCGAGCGCCATCTGGATCGCCGGGATGCTCGCGCGGATGCGGGTGTCCTCGGTGATGCGACCCGTGTCGTCCTGTGGCACGTTGAGGTCGGCCCGGATGAAGACGCGCTGGCCCTGGACGCGGCCACTGGAGCAGAGATCGGAGAAGCGGATGAAGGACATGGTGCTGTGCAGGTGGGTGGATGACAAACCCACGCATTGTAGGAAAGGCCCTTCCTCAGCCCTCCCTCAATCGTCATCCTCGTGGTCCGACTGCCCTGCCAGCAGACCGCTCCATACCTGGGCCGACACCAGGCCTTTGGGCGACTGCTGCCACTGCCAGGCGCCGAACGCCAGCACCGCGGCCAGCAGCACCACCGCCAGCCAGACCCGGTTGTGCTTCACCAGGCTCGGGCCTGGACCCTCCACGCGGCCGGTGAGCATGGGCAGCGCCTGGTTCTTGCGGCGCAGCAAGCTCAAGCCCGCGATCAGCGCGATGTGGCCGAGCACGACCACCAGGAAGGCCTCGCCGAAGAACTCGTGCACGTCTTCCAGCCAGTCGCCCCAGTCGTTGTAGCTGCCGTAGCCGCTGAGCGTGAGCGGCACCATCATCACCAGCAGCGCGAACACGGCGAGTGCCATCAGCAGGTTCTGACCCTGGCGCCAGTGGATGGCTGTCAGACCCGGCGCCGAGGTGAATGAACGCAACCACGCCGGTGCGCCCGCGAGCTTGCGCCAGAGCTGACCCAGGCCCGCCTGGCGCGGCCCGAGGAGGCCGTACAGCAAGCGAAACGCGAGCAGCCCGGCCAGGGTGTAGCCCAGGGTGACGTGCAGCAGCCGCCAGCGTTCACCGTCGGCGGTGATGTAGGCGCCCACGAAGCTCAGTGCGAAAAGCCAGTGGAACATGCGCATGGGCGCGTCGATGACGAGCCGCGTGGGCACAGGCAGGGCACGTGTGGCCTCGGGGCGGGTGGAAGTGTTGAAGTCGGGTGCGGTGTGCATGGTCGTCTTTCAGAAGTTCAGTCGTCCCAGCCGCGGCGCAGCCGCGCGTCCAGGCCCGGCGGGAAACGGAGGTTGTCGTCGTCGTACAGGCCCTGGTGGGCGCCGGTGTGGCAGGCGGCGCAGTTGGCCGCGCTCTTCACGCTGGCGTGTTTCCACACGGCGGGGTCGATGCCCCGGTGCTTGCGCTCGAACCAGGCGGAGCGCGTGATGCGGTCCTGCGGGGGCTCTTCGTTCACGCGCTTGTAGGTGCCCGCGTGCGTCTGCAGCCACTGGCCGAGTTGGGTGACGGTGGCGGCGTCGAGCGAGGCGTCGGTGCCGAAGTGCTGGTCGAGCCCGCCCATGATGCGTTGCCACGAACGCGCCGGCAGCATGCCCGGCGGGTAGGCGGTGTGGCAGGCAGCGCACTCCTGCGTGTAGGCCTGCGGCACGCTGCGCGGCATCATCGGGCCGCTGTCGGCGTGGGCGGTGGTCAGGCCGGCGAGGGCCATGACCAAGGCAGTGGAGATCGTTTTCATGGAGCGGCTTTCAGGGTTTGAGGCTGAGCAGGTACGCCATCACGTCGGCCTTCTCGGCGGCGCTGCATTCGCGGCTGAGCACGTCCTTGCAGTTGCGGCGGAACCACTTGTCCGACTTGGCGGCATCGGTGAAGGCCTGGGCGTTGAAGGCCGGCGCCAGCGGGGCGATGGGCTTGGCCGTGCTCGCGTGTTCGCCCTGGCGTGTGGGCGGTGTGCCGTGGCACGAAGCGCAGGACCATTCACCCCCGTGGCGCTGGTTGAAGAAAGCCTGGCCTTTGGACGCGTTGCCCGGCGCGCCGGCTTGCGCGCTCCAGCGGCTGAGCTGCTCGGCCGGCGTGGTGTCGCCGGCGTGGGCGGCCACCGCTTCGAGGGCCAGCAGCGCGAGGGCTGCGAGTCGGAGAACTTGGGATGCGGGGTTCATGGCGTGCGTCGAGTGATCGGGGTGAAGGCATCTTGCGAAACCCCGGCTGTACGGCACCTGAAGCGCGCGTTCATCGGGCGTTCAGGTTCGACCCGCACAATGGTCCGGCGCATGGTCAGCCCTTTGCTGCCTGCCCCACCGTGAAACCACCGCGCTCCTCAACCCTCCCGTTCATCGCGCTGACCAGCCTGCTGGCCGGCGTGTTGCTCAGCTCGCCTGCGAGCGCCAGCGACCGGGACCACGACCGGGCGCGCGCGGCCGTGAAAGCGGGTCAGGTGGTGCCGCTGCGCACCGTGCTCGAACGCCTGGAGCGCGAGCACCCGGGCCAGGTGCTGGACGTGGAGCTGGAGGACGAAGACGGCCGGCTGGTGTACGAAGTCAAGCTGCTGCAGGGCGACGGGCGGCTGGTGAAGCTCGAACTCGACGCCAGGACCGCCACCGTGCTGCGCCGCAAGGAACGTTGAGCCCACCCACCCATGCGCATCCTGCTGGTTGAAGACGACCCCACCCTGCGCGCGCAGCTGCGCACGGGCCTGCATGAGGCCGGCTACGCGGTGGACGAGGCCGACAACGGACGCGACGCGCACTTTCTGGGCGACACCGAAGCCTTCGACGCGGTGGTGCTCGACCTCGGCCTGCCAGTCCTCGATGGCCTGAGCGTGCTCAAGCGCTGGCGCAATGCAGGCCGGGTGGTGCCGGTACTCATCCTCACCGCGCGCGACAACTGGAGCGAGAAGGTGGCCGGCATCGACGCCGGTGCCGACGACTACCTCACCAAACCTTTCCACATGGAAGAGCTGCTGGCGCGCCTGCGCGCGCTCATCCGCCGCGCCGGTGGCCTGGCCTCGCCGCTGCTGCAGTGCGGCGAGCTGGCGCTGGACACGCGCAGCGGCCGCGTGACGCTGCAGGGCCAGACCGTGGCGCTGACCAGCCACGAATACAAGGTGCTTGAGTATTTGATGCACCGCCCGGGCGCGGTGGTTTCGCGCACCGAACTCACCGAACACATCTACGCGCAGGACTTCGAGCGCGACTCCAACACCATCGAGGTGTTTGTCGGCCGGCTGCGCAAGAAGCTGCCGCCCGCGCTGATCGAGACTGTGCGCGGGCTGGGCTACCGGCTGGTACCGCCGCCATGACACGCTGGACCGGCTCGCTGCGGATGCGCCTGCTGCTGGGTACCCTGGTGGCGCTCGCGCTGGCGCTGCTGCTGGCCGGCGTGGTGCTCGGGGGCCTGTTCCGCGACCACGTGATGCGCCAGTTCGAGACCACGCTCACCCAGCAGCTCGACCAGCTCACCGCGCGGCTGGTGTTCGACGCCGGCGGCCAGCCGCAGATCGATCCGCAGGCGCTGTCGGACCCGCGCTGGCAGCGGCCGTTTTCCGGTCTGTACTGGCAGCTGGACCAGCTCAGTGCGGACGGCCAGAGCCGCAGCGGCGTGCTGCGCTCGCGCTCGCTGTGGGACAGCAGTCTCACGCTGCAAGCCGACGCGATGGCCGATGGCGGCATCCATGTGCACGAAGGGCTGGGCCCGCAAGATGCGCCGGTGCTGATGCTGGAGCGCACGGTGCGCGCGGCGGAGACGCCCGACGCGCAATGGCGCCTGATCGTGGCGGGCGACCTGCAGCAAACCGCCCAGGCGATCGACCGCTTTCGCGGCGTGCTGGCGCTGTCGCTGCTGATCCTGCTCGCGCTGCTGGCGCTGGCGGCGCTGGCGCAGGTGCTGGTGGGTCTGGCGCCGTTACGCGCCTTGCAACGCGCGCTCAACGAGGTGCGTCAGGGGCGCGTGCAGCGCCTGCAAGGCGACTTTCCCTCGGAGGTCCAACCCCTGATCAACGACTTCAACCAGGTGCTGGCCACCAACGCCGAGGTGGTGGCGCGCGCCCGCACCCACGCGGGCAACCTGGCCCATGCGCTGAAGACACCGCTGGCGGTGATGGCGCAGGCCGCCAGCGCCGGTGCGGCGGATCTGCCGGCGCTGGTGCAGGCGCAGGTGGCGGCGTCGCGGCGCCACATCGACGCCCACCTCAGCCGTTCGCGCGTGGCGGCCTCGCTCCAGTTGCCCGGCCAACGCACGCCGCTGGCTCCCGTGCTCGCGGGACTGCTGCGTGTGATGGAGCGCGTCCATGCCGAGCGCCATCTCGCCTTCACGCTGGCGCCCATGGACGACTCACTGGCCTTTGCCGGCGAAGAACAGGACCTGCAGGAGATGCTGGGCAACCTGCTGGACAACGCCGGCCTGTGGGCGCGCAGCGCGGTGCGGATCGGCGCGGCCCGTGAAGGCGAAACGCTGGTGATCACGGTGGACGACGACGGCCCGGGCATCTCGGCGGCGCAGCGCGACGCGGTGCTGGCGCGCGGTGCGCGGCTGGACGAATCGGCTCCGGGCAGCGGCCTGGGCCTGGCCATCGTGGCCGATCTGGCCCGCCTCTATGGTGGCGACATCGCGCTGGAGCGCAGTGCGATCGGTGGGCTTTGCGCCCGCCTCAGTTTGCCGCGGTCGGCGTGACCGGAGCGAGCTGCGCGTAAGACGCCACGCACGGCGCGAGGATGTCGAGCGCCAGTTCGTGCGCCTGGGTCTGCACATCCATCAGGCCGAGCACCGAGTGAAACAGGTTGTCGTGCGAGAGCGGCTTGTCGGCCTGGGCCTTCAAGCACGCCTGCCCCACGCCACTGCGCTGCTGCAGGCCCGGCGAGAGCCAGGCCACCATGGGCACATGGGTCTGCTGCTGCGGCGCCATGGCGTAGGGCACACCGTGCAGGTACAGCCCCTTTTCGCCGAGCGATTCGCCGTGGTCGGACAGGTAGATCAGGCCGGTGGCGTTGGCGCCGCTCTGCTCGCGCGCCTTGAGCCACCGCAGCGACAGGTCCAGGAAATGGTCGGTGTAGGCGATCGAGTTGTCGTAAGCGTTGACCAGTTGCTCGGGCGGGCAGTCGGACAGCGTGTTGCTGGTGCACTCGGGCATGAAGGGTTTGCGGTCGGGGGACGAGCGCTTGTAATAGGCCGGTCCGTGGCTGCCCATCTGGTGCATCACCAGCACCACGCCGCGCGCGCGGCGTACCGGGTCGAGCGCGGCGATGCGTTCGTCCAGGCCGTCAAGCAAGGCGGGGTCCAGACACTCTCCGCTGTCGCAAAGACCGGGGATCTTGAGGTCGAGCGTGCTGGCGTTGGGCACCCGGGCGCACACGCCCTTGCAGCCGGCCTGGTTGTCGATCCACAGCACGGCCAGACCCGCGCGCTGCAGCACGTCGAGCAGGTTCTCGTGCTCGGGCGTCTGGTCGCCGCCCTGCGCGCGCGTGAGCGGCGAGAACAGGCAGGGCACCGAGACCTTGGTGTTGGTGCCGCACGATTGCACCTGGCTGAAGTTGACCAGGCCTTCCTCGGCCTGCCAGCGCGCGAGCGCCGGCGTGGTGTGGCGCGCGTAACCGTTGAGGCCGAAGTTCTGTGCGCGCGCGGTCTCACCCACCACCAGCATCAACAGCGGTGGTTGGCCCTGGCTGGTGTAGCTGGTGCCGAGCCGGGCGTCCTCGCCCACGGGCTTGAGGGTCTGCACCTGTTTGGGCAACTGGTCGATGGCCAGGCGGCTGCCCGCATACAAGGTGTTGACCGGGTTGATCATGTAGCGCAGCTCCTTGTGGTTGCGCATGAGGGACGCCAGGTCCTGGTAGGTCACCAGGGTGGCCACGACCACGACGACCACGCCGACCAGGGCGCCCAGCGCGTTGCGTCCGGTCTGCGGCAGCCAGCTGCGCGTGGCCAGGGGCCGGCGCCAGATCGCCCACAGCGGCAGGCCCGCCACCAGCAGCACGGTCAGCGGCAAGGCCCAGGACATCAGATCGCGCACCTCGCGCACATCGGTCTGCACCACGTTGGCCATCATGGTCGGGTCGATCACCGCGCCGTACTGCAGCATGAAGTGGGTGTTGAAGGCGCTCACCAGCACCAGGGCCGTGGCGACGGGGCGGAACACGCGCGGCCAGGCCAGCAGCGAGAGCAGGGCCGCCGTGACACCCACCACCACCAGGCCGAAACCCCCCAGCAGCGCCAGGCGCTGCGTTGGCGTGCCGGCCAGCTCGTTCACACGCAGCCACAGCGGCAGGTTGCCGGCCACGGCCAGCCACAGCGCGAGCAGCCACACGGAGGTGGCGGGGCGCCAGGTGGGCTGGGAAAGGCGGGTGCCGGACGGCAGCGCCGGGGAAAGAGTCGAAGACATGGGCGAAGCTTCTGAAGTCGGAACATGCCGACCCGGACAGCTTCGCGCCCGCGGGTTAAGTGATCCTTATGGCGCCGGGCGCGGCCAGCGCAGCGTGAAGCGCGTGGTCATGGGCGCTTCGCCGGTGTCGCGCTCCAGCGTGGCACCCAGCTGCTCGGCGATGCGCTGGACCAGGCGCAGGCCCAGCCCCAGGCCCGACGTGCTGTGTGCCGCAACGGGCGCAGGCGCACCGGGCCGCTGGCCATCGTCGCTGACCGAGACGCCGGCTTCGCTGGCGCTTTGCCAGACCTCCACCACCACCTGCGTGTCGGCCGGGGTGTGGCGCAAGGCGTTCTCGATCAGGTTGCGCAAGGCCAGCTCCAGCAGCATGGGCTGCACGTGCAGGACCACCGGCGCGTCGGGCTGCTCCAGCGACAGTTCGTGGCGGCTCTCGAAGCCCTCTTGCGCGTGGGACGCGATCAGGTCGGCGGCCGCATCGCCCAGGGCCACGTCCTTCCAGGCCTCACGGCCCGAGCCGTCGCGCTGCGCGCGCGCAAGTTCGAGCAACTGCGACAGGATGTGGCCGGCCCGCAGCGCGGAGGCCTCCAGCTGCGCCAGCCGTTCGGGCGAGGGGTCGTGTTGGGCCGCACTGGCCTGCAACGACAGGGCCGCCAGCGGCGTGCGCAGTTCGTGCGCCACGTCCGACGCAAATTCGCGCTCGCGCCGGGCCTGCATCTGCAGCGAATCCACCAGCGTGTTGATGGCGCGCACGGTGCTGGAAAACTCGTGGAAGCGGTGCGCCGTGTCCAGGCGCTGACCGCCCAGCCCGTCGAGCGCGGCCACGTCGCGCGAGAGGCGCACCAGAGGGTTCAGCCCCCGGCGCAGCGCCCACCACAGCAGCAGCGCCACCAGCGGCAGCACCAGCAGGGCCGGCCGCGCCAGCTTGAGCGCCATGTCGCGACCCAGGTCCACCCGGTGGTCCAGGTCCATCAACACCGCCACGAAATCGGCCGCGTGTTCGTCCTGGCCCGGGGCGGCGTACACCCGCCAGCGCACCTCGCCGTGGCCGGTGGTCTGCACCCGGTTGGAGAACCCCTTCGCGGGCGGATCGCTCAAGCCGAGGCTGCCGGCCAGGTTGTGCGTGTCGGTGAACAGCTGGCCATCGACCCAGTGCAGCACGGCCACGTCCTGCACGTAGGCCCGCGTGCGGCTGGAGGCGATCGGCTCGGGAATGGACAGGGTCTTGTCGGGTTCGACCGACAACCACAGGCGCGCCACCGCTTCGAGCTGGCCGTCGATGATCTCTTCGGCCTCGTGGTAGCCGGTGTACCAGGCCACCAGCAGCAGCGTGGTCCACACCACCAGCAAGGCACCCACCACCCAGGCCCAGAGGTAGCGCCACAGGGTGGGCAGGCGCGCGCCCGGTGCGGGCGTCGTCATGCGGGCGGGTCTTGTTGCGGCACAAAGTAGCCCACGCCGCGCACCGTCTTGATGAGCGACTCACCCAGCTTGCGCCGCAGGTGGTGGATGTGCACCTCGATCGCGTTGCTCTCCAGCGCCTCGCCAAAACCGTACAACGACGACTCCAGGCGCGACTTGGACAGCACCTGGGGTCGCGCCTGCAGCAAGGCCATCAGCAACGCAAATTCCTTGCCGCCCAGCGGCACCAGCTCGCCCGCGCGCAGCACGGTGTGGGAGGCCGGGTCCACCACCAGCTCGCCATGGGCGATCACCGGGCTGCTGCGCCCGCTGGCCCGGCGCAACATGGCGCGCAGGCGCGCCAGCAGCTCGGTGGCATCAAAAGGTTTGACGATGTAGTCGTCGGCGCCGCTGTCCAGACCGCTCACGCGATCGCTCACACCGTCGCGGGCGGTCATGATCAGCACCGGCAGGTCGTTGCGCGGCAGCGCGGTGCGTCCGGCCACTGGCGGGGCCTGGCGGCGCAGGCGCGCCAGCAGATCGAGGCCGTCCCCATCGGGCAGGCCGAGGTCGAGGATCAACACGTCCACCGGCTCCACCGACAACACATGCCACGCCGCCTCCAGCGTGCCGCACACGTCCACCGCGTAGCCGGCCTGCTTGAGCGACGCCTGCAGGCCGCTGGCGATGCCGGGGTCGTCTTCCACCACGAGTGCGCGCATTGTTGGGTCGGACATCAGGTCCGCAGGTTGAGGGAGCTGTTCATTATGAAGACGCTGCTTAAGACGCACTTAACGAGCGCCACCGAGACTGGCACCCATGAACCTCTCCGGCTCCACAGCCGTCCCGCTCGACCCACCCGCCGCTGCCCCGGCCGCACCCGCCATCGCCCTCTGGTGGCTGGGGGCGCTGCTGCTGACCGGGCTGTGGGACATCGGCGGACTCGATCTGGCGGTCATGCGCCGGATCGGCACGACCACCGGCTTTCCCTTGCAGCACACCTGGGTGCTCGAGCGGGTGCTGCACGAGGGTGTGCGCCAGGCCGCCACCGGCCTCTTTGTGCTGATCGGGGTCTGGGCGCTGTGGCCCGTGCGCTGGAACCACGAACGCCTGTCGGTTCTCACCTTGCCCCGGCGCGAGCGCTGGGCGGTGTTGGGGCTGGTCACGCTGTCGCTGATCGTGGTCAACCTGATCAAGAACGCCAGCCAGACCAGTTGCCCGTGGGACCTGCAGGCCTTCGGCGGGCCGGCGGTGTATGTGTCGCACTGGACCTGGGGCCTGGCCGATGGCGGCACCGGGCGCTGTTTTCCCGGTGGTCACGCGTCCAGCGCGTTCGCCTTTCTGGCGCTCGGCCTGCCCTGGCTGATGCCACCCGAGGGCACATCACGCAGCCAGGTGGCGGGCTTGCGCTGGCTGCTGGCCGTGTTGTTCGCGGGCGCGGTGGCGGGCACGGTGCAGACCGTGCGCGGCGCCCACTACCCCAGCCACACGCTGTGGACGCTGGTGATCTGTGGTGGCGTTTCGTTGGCGCTCTGGCGCCTCATGCTTCCACGGCTGGTTCCAAAACCCGCCTGAACGCCCTCACCAGCCCAGCATCAGGCGCAGCGGCAGGTACACGGCGGTGCCACAGACGATGGTGCCCAGCACGCCGCGTTTCCAGAAAAACCACGCCATGCCCGCGAATGCAGCGAACAGGCGCGCGTCCTGCCAGGTGGTGATGAACACGCCCTGCGTGGTGACGATCTCCGGAATGACCACGGCCGCCAGCGCCGCGATGGGCGCGTACTGCAGGCCGCGCTGGGCCCAGTGCGGCAAGGTCCAGGGCTTGCTGGAGATGAAGAAAAAGCCGCGTGTGATCACGGTGATGCAACCGAGCAGCACGATGGTGAGCAGGGTCCAGGGGTCCAGGTCAAACATGGCGCACGCCACCCGCCGGGTCTTGCGGACCCAGTTTCTCCAGCACCAGGCAGATCGCCACCGCGCTGGCAATCGCCACCAGGATGTTGAGCTTGAGCGGCAACGCGATCGCCGCCACCGCCGCCGCGCCGGCCACCCCGGCAGAAACCACGCGCAGCCGGGAGGTGGCGAGCGAACACAACACGCCCAGCAAGGCCAGGATGCCGGCGAAGCCCAGGCCCCAGGCCACCGGGATCACGTTGGTCAGCGCGATGCCGAGCAGGCTGGCGCCCATCCACGACACGTAGTTCACCGCGCAGTTGCCCATCAGGTAGGCCTGCTGGCCCGCCAGTTCATCGGGCGTTGAACCCGGCTTGGGATACTTGCGCGCAAAGAACACATAGCTGAGGTCGGCGGTGATGTAGCCGGTGACCATGCGCTGCCAGCGCGGCAGGTGCATGAGGTAGGGCCGCAGGTGGGCGGAGAACACCACGAAGCGCAGGTTCACGCAGAACGCCGCGGCCAGGATCACCCACAGCGGCGCACCGGCCGCGATCATGGGCACGGCCGCCAGCTGGGCGCTGCCGGCGTACACGATCAGCGTCATGAGCACCGCCTCCAGCGGCGAGAGGCCCGACTGCACCAGCGACACGCCCGTCATCAAGCCCCAGGCGCCGATGCCCATGGCCACGGTGGTCTGCTCGCGAAAGCCTTGCCAGAACTCGGGGCGGCCGCGGTGCTCGCGCAGGAAAAACATCAGGCCGGCGCTTTCTGCGCGGGCGCTGCGTCGAACACATCACCGACTCGCAGCTCGTGGCCGCGCAGGAAGTCGGCCGCCGCCAGGCGTTTGCCGCCCGCGCGCTGCAGCTCGGTCAGCACCAGCACGGCGCTGGCGGTCTGCACCTGAATACCGTCGTCGCCCAGTGCGAGCACCTGCCCCGGCGCCGCAACGGCCGACCCGTCCACCGCCCGGGCGGCCCACACCTTCACCGGCTCACCCGCGCGGGCCGTGGCGGCACCGGGAAACGGGTTGAACGCCCGTACCCGCCGCGCCAGCAGCTCGGCGGGTGCTGTCCAGTCGAGGGTGGCCTCGGCCTTGTCGATCTTGTGCGCGTAGGTCACGCCCTCGGTGGGTTGTTTCTGCGCACTCAGGCCACCGCAGGCGGCGATCTCCAGCGCCTCGACGACGAGCCGCCCACCGAGCACGGCCAGGCGGTCGTGCAGGCTGCCGGTGGTGTCGTCCGCGCGGATCGACAGGCGCTCCACGAGCAGCATGTCGCCGGTGTCCAGCCCGGCGTCCATCTGCATGATGGTCACGCCGGTCTCCGTGTCGCCGGCCTCGATGGCGCGGTGGATGGGCGCCGCGCCGCGCCAGCGCGGCAGCAACGAAGCATGGATGTTCAGACACCCCAGACGCGGCACGTCGAGCACCCACTGCGGCAGGATCAGGCCGTACGCGGCGACCACCATCGCATCGGCCTGCGCGGCTTCAATGGCCTCACGCGCCGCCGCGGCGTCTTCGGGGTATTTGCCGTCCAGCCGCAGGCTGCGCGGCTGCGCCACGGCGATGTGGTGCTGCAGCGCGAGCTGCTTCACGGGTGAGGCCTGCAGCTTCATGCCACGGCCGGCCGGCCGATCGGGCTGGGTCAGCACCAGCGGCACCTGGAAACCGGCGGCCAACAAGCGGGCCAGCGCCACGCTGGCAAATTCCGGCGTGCCGGCAAAGATGAGTTTCATGAAGAAAGGTCGAGACCGGACAAAGGCCTCAAGCCTTCATCGCCTCCCGCTGGGCCTTGACCATCTTGGACTTGATGCGCGTGCGCTTGAGCGGGGAGAGGTATTCCACGAACACCTTGCCCATCAGGTGGTCCATCTCGTGCTGGATGCACACGGCCAGCATGCCATCGGCTTCGATCGTGCGCTCGGTCCCGGTCAGGTCTTGCGCCCGCACGCGCACGGACAGCGAACGCTCCACACCGTCGTAAATGCCGGGCACCGACAGGCAGCCCTCTTCGCCCTTGCGCGTCTCGGGGCTGGCCCATTCGATCACCGGGTTGATCAGCACCATGGGCTGGTCGCGCGTCTCGCTCACGTCGATGACGATCAGACGCTCGTGCACGTCCACCTGCGTGGCGGCCAGACCAATGCCATGGGCGTCGTACATGGTGTCCAGCATCTGCTGGCTCAGCGCGCGGATGCGCTCGTCCACCGCCTTCACCGGGCGGGCCACGGTGTGCAAGCGGGGATCGGGATAACAAAGGATGGGCAGCAGGGACGGCGGAGTCATGGAAAAAAGGGCGGACGAGGGTCGGGAGCAGGGCCTTCCAATGTACCCGGGCGACGGCTGGCGGCCAGCCGGGGACAAGCGGAATACGGTGTCGCCATTTTCGCCACTTTTGCCACGGCGCGTGAAAGCCCCCCGCCATAAACATTGCCTAATCAAAGGCTTGGGCGCAAAATCAAATGCGATTTGTCAAGACACGAGCGCCACCCGGAGGGCAGCTGTCGTTTCACCGAAACGCCCGCTGACAGCCGGCCATCGCCGCCCCAGGGGCCACCACATGCCATTGAAGAACCGCTTGCCTGCCGACTTCCGTTCCTCGCGCCCCACAAGCCACCTCCGGCCCCTGGTTTGGGCCGTTGCCCTGATCGGTGCTGCTGCTGCAGGCACGGTATCGGCACAAAACTTCCCCATCACGTCCGGCCAGCGCGCCACCGCCAGCCAGGTCGCGCAGACCGGCGTGCCGCTGTCCGAGCTGGCGCCCAACGCGCCCGACAGCTACACCATCAAACGCGGTGACACGCTCTGGGCCATCTCGGGCATCTTCCTCAAGACGCCCTGGCGCTGGCCCGAGCTCTGGGGCATGAACCTGGACGACATCCAGAACCCGCACCGCATCTACCCCGGGCAGGTCCTGTACCTCGACAAATCCAATGGCCGAGCACGCCTGACCACACGCCAGCCCGGCAGCGGTGACGGCGAAACCGTGCGTGTGTCCCCGCGCACCCGCTACGACAGTCTGGCCGACTCGGCCATTCCGCCGGTGAACCTGCAGGCCATCGAAGCCTTCCTGACCGAACCCTTGATCGTGGATGAAGCCACGTTCTCGCGCGCACCGCGCATCGTCGCCACCCAGGAAAACCGCGTCATGCTCAGCCGGGGCGACCGCGCCTACGCTCGCGCGCAGTACGGCGACGGCCCTCAGGCCGAGCCCTTGACCGTGATCGATGGTCGGTCCACCCAGTACCGTGTGTTCCGCAACGCCACACCGCTGCGCGACCCCACGACCGCCGAGATCCTGGGCTACGAGGCGCAATACGTCGGCAAGGCCAGCGTGGTCAGCGGCGAGACCACCCGCCAGGGCGTCGGCCCCAATGGCCAGGCCGTGACCGAAACGGTGCCAGCGGCGATCGATATCCTGGCTGCCAAGGAAGAAATGCGCGTGGGCGACCGCCTGCTGCCCGAGCCGCCGCGCGAGCTGACCAACTTCGTGCCGCGCGCACCGCAAAGCATTCAAACCGGACAGATCGTGTCGGTGTATGGCAACGCGGTGAACTTCGCCGGACAGAACCAGGTGGTCACGATCAACCGCGGCACCTCGCACGGTATCGAGCGGGGCCATGTGCTGGCGCTGCAGCGCGAGAGCAACCTCGTCACCGACACCACCGACGCCACGCGCCCACAGATTCGACTGCCCGGTGAGCGCAACGGCCTGATGATCGTCTTCCGCACCTTCGACAAGGTGTCCTACGGGCTGGTGCTGCAGATCACCGACAGCGTCAAAGTCGGCGACCGCTTCATCAACCCGTAAGGCGATGCAGCGGCAGGAGCTGGCCGCCTGGTTGCGGCTGCTGCTCACGCCCGGCGTGGGCAAGGAAACCGCCCGCAAGCTGCTGGCCGCGTTCGGCCTGCCGGAGGCTGTGTTCGCCCAGCCGCTGGATGCGCTGCAAACCGTGGTCGGGCCGAAGACCGCGCAAGCGTTGCAACGAACCCCCGACACGCTCGATGCGCAGGTGGCCCAGGTGCTGTCCTGGCTGGCCGAGGATGCCCGCCGCCACGTGTTGACACTGGCCGACCCGCGCTTCCCGCCCGAGCTGCTGCAGATGGCCGACCCACCGGTGCTGCTGTACGTGTTGGGCGATCTGGACGTGCTGGCCCACCCGCGCCGCCTGGCCATGGTGGGCAGCCGCAACCCCACGCCGCAAGGCGAAGCCAACGCCCACCAGTTCGCCCGCGCGCTGGGCGAAGCGGGTGTGTGTGTGGTTTCCGGTCTGGCGCTGGGGGTGGACGGCGCGGCGCACACGGGGGCGCTCGACGGTGGCGCGCCCACGATCGCGGTGGTGGGCACCGGTCTGGACCGCGTGTACCCGAGCCGTCACCTGGCGCTGGCGCACCGCATCGCCGCACACGGCGCCATCGTGAGCGAGTACCCGCTGGGCACGCCGCCGCTGAATGCCAACTTTCCCCAGCGCAACCGCCTGATCGCGGGCCTGTCACAGGGCACGCTGGTGGTGGAAGCGACCTTGAAATCGGGCTCGCTGATCACCGCCCGCCTGGCCGCAGAGCAAGGCCGCGAGGTGTTCGCCATCCCCGGCTCGATCCACGCACCACAGTCGCGCGGCTGCCATGCACTCATCCGCCAGGGCGCCAAGCTGGTCGAGTCGGCGCAGGACATCCTGGAAGACCTGCGCATGGTCGAGCCCCGTGGTCTGTCCGAATCGCCCGCAGAGGCGGCTGATGCCGGCGGCTCCGACAGCCTGCTCGGCGCGATGGGTTTCGACCCGGTGAGCCTCGATGCGCTGCAGGCCCGCACCGGGCTGGACACACCCCACCTGCAGGCGCGCCTGCTCGAACTGGAACTCGACGGCGCGGTGGGCCGCCTGCCCGGGGGCTTGTTTCAGCGCCTGGGTCGGGCCTGACGCGGGTGGTCAGTCCCGCACATGCGGGTTGTGTCGGCGCTCCGCGCCAAAACTGCTCTCGGGACCGTGACCCGGGATGAACACCGTGTCAGGGCCCATGGGCCACAGCCGCTCCTTGATGCTGCTGATCAACTGCGCGTGGTTGCCCTGCGGAAAATCGGTGCGGCCGATGCTGCCGGCGAACAGCACATCGCCCACAAAAGCGCGCTGGGCCTCGGCCGAGTGAAACACCACGTGCCCCGGCGTGTGGCCAGGACAGTGGCGCACATTCAGAACGCTGTGTCCGATCTGAACCGTGTCCCCGTCGGCGAGCCAGCGCGTGGGCGTGAAGGCGCGCGCCGGGGGAAAGCCGAACATCGCACCCTGCTGTGGCAAGCCGGTGATCCAGAACTGGTCGCCGGGATGCGGCCCGATGATGGGCAGGTCGAGCTGTTCGGCGAGGTCGGCCGTGCCACCCGCGTGGTCGATGTGCGCGTGCGTGAGCCAGATCGCCTTCAGGTTCACGCCGAGGCGCTCAACTTCGGCCAGCAGCAGGTCGAGATCGCCGCCGGGGTCGATGATGGCCGCGTCTTTCGTTTCATCGCACCAGACGATGGAGCAGTTCTGGGCGAAGGCGGTGACGGGAACGGTGAGGTAACGCAGCATGGAAAGGGTCTCGGGCGTGTGACAGCTTCCAAGGTTAGCCGCTGTCGGGTGCGATCAGCCAGGCCCGGCGCTCGCGGCGTCCAACTCGTCGAAGCACGCGCGCACGGGCGGCAGTGCCGCGGCCAGCAACGGCTCCGCCAGCGTGCGGGCGCGGACCCGGTTCGGATCGCACAGCAGCCAGGCCAGCTGGTCTGCGGTGCAGAGATTCAGGACGTCCGGGCCGGACCCGGCGCCCAGGCCCTGTTGCGCCAGTTCGGCGGCGGCCGGCACCCAGGGACCGAGGGGGCGCCACTGCTGGGCGATCAGGCTGGCCAGGCGGTCACGCCACTGGCCGAGTGCGGCGACAAAAGGGCCACTCATGCGCCAGCCCGGCACAGCATCGAGTTCGCGCAACACGACGCTCCAGGCCATGTCGTGCAGCAACGCCAGCAGGTAAGCGTCGAAGGGGTCACGCCCCTGGCTGCGCGCGATCTCGGCCGCCAGCTGGGTCTTGAACTCGGTGTGTTTCCACAGACGCGGCGCGGCACGCCGGATCAAGGGCCCGCTGCGCCCATCCAGCATCGGCTTGAGCACCACCCGGGCAATCGCTGCGCGCAGCCCCCCGACACCGAGCATCTGGATCGAATGGCCGAGCTCCATGACCGGGCGTTCGCGGCGGTAGAAGGCGCTGTTGGCCATGGCGACGACCTCGGCCACCAGCGTCTGGTCGCGCGACACGTGTTCGACCAGCTCGCCCAGCGAACTGCTCTCCGAGCGCAGGCGGGCGAGCAGGGCCGGCACGACACCGGCGGCTCGCGGCAACAGGTTGGCCGCGGGATCGCCGGCACGCGCCTCCAGGGCTTGCAGCACACCCTGCTCGCGGGCACCCAGGGTGTCCGCGAGGTCGGGTTCGCACTGCACCATCCAGGCCAGCAGGGCGCCATCCAACACCGGACGGCGCAGGTGCCAGGTCTGGGCGGACGGCGGGCTGGACGCCGGCGCGGCGGGCGGCTCGGCCGGCAACGGCGGCCCCACCGGGTCGACGGGCTGGTTGGCGAAAAGTCTCAGGAACCAGGCCTTCATGGGGTGGACGTGCAAGCTGCGTTGCTCACGAGCCTACACCGCGTGGCGCTCGCCGCGCTGATGCGGAGGTACTCAGTGCGCGGCGGTGCCCGCACCCGCGGCGGGCTGGTGCCGCATGCGCTTGATATCGCGCTGCGGCGGCGCGCCAAACAGGCGGCTGTAGTCGCGGCTGAACTGCGAGGCGCTCTCGTAGCCCACGCGCGCCGCCGTGCTGCCCGCGTCCAGGGCCTGGTGGAGCATGAGGTGGCGCGCTTGCTGCAACCGCAGGTGCTTCTGGTACTGCAGCGGGCTCATGCCGGTGAAGTGGCGAAAGTGCAGCCGGAAGGTCGAGGGGCTCATGTGCACGCGCGCGGCGAGCTCGTCCATCAGCACGTCGTGCACGAAGTTCTGCGTGAGCCAGGCCATGGCCTGCGCGATCTGGTGGCTGGGTGAGCCGGCCGACACCAGCTGGCGCAAATAAGGCCCATGGGGCCCGGAGAGCAAGCGCACCATGATCTCCTGCTGGATCAGCGGCGCCAGCGAGGCCACCAGCGCGGGCTCGTCCAGCAGGCGCACCAGGCGGATGGCGGCGTCGAGCAAGGACGCATCGAGCGTGTTCAACGAAATCGCGCGCGGCGCCTCGTCGCGCGGCACCGGCGGCAGCTCCATCTCGGCGGACTGCTGCATCAGGGCGCGCGCGTCCAGCGCCAGAAACAGGCACATGAACGGCCGGGCTGCGTCGGCCCGCGTGACGTGCGCCACCACGGGCAGGTCGGCGGTGATCAGCAGCGACTGACCCATGCCGTAGTCCAGCACCTGCTCGCCCACGGTGACCTGTTTGCCGCCCTGCGCGACCACGGCCAGGCCGAGGCCGTAGATGCAGGGCATGGGGTCGGTCTTGCCGCTGCGCCGGTGCAACGAGAGTTGCGGGATGGCGGTGGTGTGGTCGCCATCGATTCGGGCAATCCGGCCGATGTCGTGGGCCAGGGTGTCAATGGACATGGGTGGTTCGGCGGGTTGAGCGGTTGATCTGCGGGCGAAGCGGGTTTTTCCGGGGAATCGCCCGCACAGACTGTACAAGTCGGGCGGGAAGCTTGAACCTTTGCCGCCAGAGAAACATCGAAAAAGGCAAAACAAGCGTCAGAAACGGCAAACACAACCGGCGCCGGACACCGACACTTCCGGTCAGCCATCCCTTTGCAGATCCCCGCCCACCCCACGGAGAACCGATCCCATGAGCACCCTCAACGTCAACGGCAAAACCCACACGGTCGACGTCGACCCCGGCACCCCCATCCTCTGGGCCCTGCGCGACACCCTGGGCATGACCGGCACGAAGTTCGGCTGCGGCGCCGCGCTGTGCGGCGCCTGCACCGTTCACCTGGACGGCCAGGCCATCCGCTCCTGCATCACGCCCATCGCAGCCGCCGAGGGCAAGAAGATCACCACCATCGAAGCCGCCACCAACGGCAGCGACCGCGTGGGCGCGGCCGTGCACAAGGCCTGGGTGCTGCACGACGTGGCGCAGTGCGGCTACTGCCAGAGCGGCCAGATCATGAGCGCCACGGCGTTCCTCAAATCGCTGCCCAAGGGCCAACAACCCACCGCCGCCGAGATCGACTCGGCCATGGCCGGCAACGTGTGCCGCTGCGGCACCTACGCCCGCATCCGCGCCGCCGTGACCGACGCCGCCAAAGCCCTCGCCTGAAGGAACCCACCATGCTGAACCACATCGATCCCGTCGAGCTGCCGCGCGCCCTGCAACACCTGCTGGAACGCGATCAGGCAGACACCCCCGCCACCCTCCCGCGCCGCAGCTTCCTGAAAGTGGTGGGTGCCGGCGGCTTTGCGCTGGGCGCCTTCCCGCACCTGGCCTCCGCACAAACCCCCCCCGCGGCCACCGGCCTCAAGCCCACCGAACAGCCGCTGGCCTTCGTGCAGATCACGCCCGACGGCTGGGTGACGGTCACCATCAACCGCCTCGAATTCGGGCAGGGCGTGCAGACCGGCCTGCCCATGATCCTGGCCGAGGAGCTGGACGCCGACTGGTCCAAGGTGCGCAGCCAGCACGGCAACGCCGACGCCGCCTACCTGGACCCGCTGTTCGGCATCCACCTCACCGGCGGCTCCACCGCCATCAAGCACAGCTACACGCAGTACCGCGAACTCGGCGCCCGCGCCCGCGCCATGCTGCTGTCGGCGGCCGCCGCGCGCTGGAACGTGGACGTGTCCACCCTGCGCACGCAGGCCGGCACCGTGATCGGCCCCGGCGGGCGCAAGGCCGGCTACGGCGAACTCGCCCAGGCCGCCATGGCCCTGCCGGTGCCCGAAAAGGTCGTGCTCAAGGACCCGAAGGACTTCCGCATCATCGGCAAGGCGACCACCCGCCTGGACGCCCGCGCCAAGAGCAGCGGGCAGCAGGATTTCGGCATCGACGTGCGCCGCCCCGGCCAGCTCACCGCACTGGTGGCGCACCCGCCCGTGTTCGGCTCGAAAGTGAAGACCCTGGACGACAGCGCGGCGCGCGCCATCAAGGGCGTGAAGGCCGTGTTGCGCGTGCCGCTGGACCGCGGCGCCGAAGGCGTGGTCGTGATCGCCGACGGCTACTGGCCCGCCAAACAAGGGCGCGACGCGCTCCAGCTGACCTGGGACGACGCCGCCGTGGAGAAGGTCGACAGCGCGCGCCAGCTGGTGCAGTACCGCGAACTGGCCAAACAGCCCGGCCCGCGCGCGTTCGATGCCGACATGGCGCCGCTGGCCAACGCGCCGCGCACGATCGAAGCCGAGTTCGTCTTCCCCTACCTGGCCCATGCGCCCATGGAGCCGCTGAACTGCACGGTGCAGCTGTCTGAAGGCCGCGCCGAGCTGTGGGTGGGCACGCAGTTCCCGGGTGTGGATTCCGCAGCGGCCGCACGCGTGCTGGGCCTCAAGCCCGAGCAGGTCAAGATGAACGTGCAGATGGCCGGTGGCGGCTTCGGCCGCCGTGGCCTGCCCAGCAGCGACTACGTGGTCGAGGCCTGCGAGATCGCCAAGGCCGCGCGCGCTGCCGGCATCAACGCCCCGGTGCGCATGGTCTGGAGCCGCGAGGACGACATCAAGGGCGGCTACTACCGCCCCATGCACCTGCACACCGCGCGCATCGGGTTCGACGAGCGCGGCAACGTGCTGGCCTGGGACCACGTGCTCGTGGGCCAGTCCATCGTCTCGGGCACCTTCTTTGAAGGCGGCATGGTCAAGAACGGCATCGACAGCACCGCCGTGGAAGGCATGCGCGAACCCTACGGTCTGCCCATGCGCCTGACCGTGCACCACCCCAAGGTCAATGTGCCGGTGCTGTGGTGGCGCAGTGTGGGTTCGACCCACACCGCCTTCGTCATGGAGACGCTGCTCGACGACATCGCGCGCGCGACACAACAGGACCCGGTGGCCTACCGCATGCGCCTGTTTGGCGACAAGCACCCGCGCCACCGCGCCGCGCTGCAGCTCGCCGTGGACAAAAGCGGCTACGGCAAGAAGCAGCTGCCCGCCGGCCGGGCCTGGGGCGTGGCGGTGCACGAGTCGTTCAGCTCGGTCGTGGCCTACGTGGTCGAGGCCTCGGTGAAAGACGGCAGCCCGGTGCTGCACCGCGCCACCGCCGGCGTGCATTGCAACCTGGCCATCAACCCCAAGAGCGTGGAAACACAGGTGCAGGGCGCGGCCGTCATGGGCCTGTCAATGTGCCTGCCGGGCTCAGCGATCACGCTCAAGGACGGCGTGGTCGAGCAGAGCAATTTCGGTGACTTCACCGTGGCCCGCATCACCGACATGCCCGAGATCAACGTGCACGTGGTGCCCAGCGCGGACGCGCCCACCGGCATCGGTGAGCCTGGCCTGCCGCCGCTGGCGCCCGCGTTCGCCAACGCCCTCGCGCAACTCACCGGCAAGCCGCTGCGCGAGCTGCCGTTCAAGCTGGCCTGAGGCCGCTCGGAGCGCATCGATGGAAGACCTCGACACCCGCGTGCTGCGCACCGCGGTGGGTTGGCACGGCGCCGGTCTGCCGGTGGTGCTGGTGACGGTGGCGCGCACCTGGGGTTCGTCGCCCCGGCCACCGGGCTCGCTCATGGCCATCAACGGCCGGGGCGAGACGGTGGGCTCGGTCTCGGGCGGCTGCATCGAAGACGACCTGATCCACCGCATTCGCGAAGGCGGTGTGCAGGCGGCCTGCGCCACCGACACGCCCGCCGTGCTGCGCTACGGCATTTCGGCCGACGAGGCCCACCGCTTCGGCCTGCCGTGTGGTGGCACCGTGGAGCTGGTGCTGGAACCCGTCTCGGTGCGCAGCCGGCTCCCCGAGTTGCTGCACGCCTGCCTGCAGCGCCGCAGCACCGAGCGCGTGCTCAACCTGGCCACCGGCGAGGTGGTGCTGAACGAAGGAAGTCGCGACGGCCTGCCGCGGCTTGACGACCAGCATCTCACCACCCACCTCGGGCCACAGGCAAGACTCATCGTCATCGGCGCGGGCGACCTCTCGCGCTTTCTGTGCCAGATGGCGCTGGGCCTGGGCTTCGAGGTGATCGTGTGCGACCCGCGCGACGAGAGCCGAGCCAGCTGGCAGCTCGACGGCGTGGAACTCAGCCACGAGATGCCGGACGACCTGATCCTGCGCCTGAAGCCCGACGCACGCACCGCCGTGGTGGCCGTGACGCACGACCCCAAGCTCGACGACCTGGCGCTCATTGACGCGCTGCAGTCGGACGCCTTCTACGTGGGTGCCATCGGCTCGCGGCGCCACAGCGAGCTGCGCAAGACGCGGCTGCACGAGCACTTTGATCTGTCGCAGGACACGCTGGACAGCCTGCATGGACCTGCCGGCCTCTACATCGGCAGCAAGACCCCGGCCGAGATCGCGCTCTCGATCATGGCGGAGGTGGTGGCCGTGAAAAACGGCGTCCGGTCGTCTATGGCCGTGCCGGTGGCCGAAGGCAAGGCCGAGGCCTATCAACCCGCGCGCGAGGCGTTCACAGCCCCGGTCTGCGCGGTCTGAAGCTCACAGGCTCAGGTCGTACCCGATCGTGATCGGCGCGTGGTCGCTGAACTTCACATCCTTGTAGATGTGTTCCGTGCGCGCCAGGGCCGCCAGCGCCGGTGTGGCGAGGTGGTAGTCGAGTCGCCAGCCCACGTTGTTCGCGTAGGCCTGGCCCCGGTTGCTCCACCACGTGTAGCAGGCGTCGGTGGTGTCGGGCTGCAGGCGGCGGTACACATCCACGAGGCCGCCGTCGGTGAGCAGCGTGGTCATCCAGGCGCGCTCTTCGGGCAGGAAGCCGCTGTTCTTCTGGTTGCTGCGCCAGTTCTTCAGGTCGGCCTGCTGGTGGGCGATGTTCACGTCGCCACACAGGATGAATTCGCGCTCGCCCTTGAGCGCCATCAGGTGCGGGTGGAACGCCGCGAGAAATCGGTACTTGGCCTCCTGCCGCTCGGGGCCCGATGAACCGCTGGGAAAGTAGGCGCTGATCAGCGAGAGCTTGCGGCCGGGCGTGTCGAAGCGCAGTTCGGTGTAGCGGCCCTCGGCGTCGAACTCGTCGCAGCGAAAGCCCGTGATCACATCACTGGGCTCGTGGCGGGTGTACACGCCCACGCCCGAGTAGCCCTTTTTCTGCGCAAAGTGAAAGTGCCCACGCAGACCGGCGAGGTGCTCGAAACGGCCGGCCACGTCCAGCTCCTGCGCTTTCACCTCCTGCACACAAATACAATCCGGCTGGTGCGCGGCAAGCCACGGCTCCAGGCCCTTGCTGGTGGCGGAGCGGATGCCGTTGAGGTTGAGGCTGGTCAGTTTGAACAAGGAAACCCCCATGGTGTTGGATACAGGCGCGGCCCATGCGGGCGCTCCGGACTCTGCGCTCGCGCAGGAATTCGTGCAGTTCTGTGTGGATGCCGGCGTGCTGCGGTTCGGCGAATTCAAGACCAAGGCGGGACGCCTGTCGCCCTACTTCTTCAACGCCGGTCTGTTCGACGACGGCGCCAAGCTCGCGCGGCTCGCGCAATTCTATGCAAAGGCCCTGATCGCCAGCGGCGTCGAATTCGACATGATCTTCGGCCCCGCCTACAAAGGCATTCCGCTGGGCGCGGCACTCGCCATCGAACTCTCGCGCCTGGGCCTGAATGTGCCGTTTGCCTACAACCGCAAGGAAGCCAAGGCCCACGGCGAGGGCGGCACCCTGGTGGGCGCGCCGCTCAAGGGCCGGGTGCTCATCGTCGACGACGTGATGTCGGCCGGCACCGCCGCGCGCGAGTCCATCGCCCTGATCCGCGCTGCCGGCGCCACACCGCACGCGGTGGCCATTGCGCTGGACCGGCAGGAGAAAGCCACCGAGGTTGGCCCGGACGGCACGGTGCGCGACGTGGACCACAGTGCGGTGCAATATGTGCAGAACCAGCTTGGCCTGCACGTGTGTGCAATTGCCACCCTGGCGGATTTGCTGCAGTATCTGAGCGTTCACACCGGGGGGGAGCTCGATGCGCACCGCCAGCGGGTGCAGGCCTACCGCCTGCGCTACGGCGTGAACTGAAACCCCAACATGACCACTGTCCGTTCATCCACAGACTTCCCGCTCAGCGCCTGCGCCTGGGTGGTCGGCGCGGGCCTGTGGACCTTGGTCAGCGCACACGCCCAGGGCATCTACACCTGCACCGACAGCAAGGGGCGGCGCATCACCTCGGACCGCCCGATCGTGGAATGCCTCGACCGCGAGCAACACAAACTGGGCAACACCGGCATCGTGCGCCAGGTCGTGCCGCCGAGCTACACCGCCGACGAACGCGCCAGGATTGAAGACAAGCAGCGCGCAGAAAACGAGGTCAAGGCCCGCGCGGCCGAAGAAAAACGCCGCGAACGCGCCCTGCTGATCCGCTACCCGAACCAGGCGGTGCACGACAAGGAGCGCGTGGAGGCGCTGGCCCAGATCGACGAGGTGATCGCTGCCGTGAACAAGCGCGAGGTGGCGCTGAAGCAGCAGCGCAAAGAAGTCGAAACCGAGATGGAGTTCTACCAGGCCGATCCGAGCAAGGCGCCGTTCTGGCTGCGCCGCAAGCTCGACGACAGCGAGAAGCAGATGGCGGTGCAGAAGCGCTTTCTGGAAGAGCAGGCCCAGGAGAAGCTCCGCATCAACCAGCGTTTCGACGAAGAGCTGGTCAAGCTGCGCCAGCTGTGGGGGCCGACCGCCGCCGGCGCGGGTGGTGGCCCGCTCAAGCGCTGACCTCCACCCCCACCGGGCGCCTTCACTGCAGTTTCTGGCGCAGCACGTCGTTGACCTGCTGCGGATTGGCCTTGCCCTTGCTGGCCTTCATGACCTGACCCACCAGCGCGTTGAAGGCTTTCTCCTTGCCGGCGCGGAACTGGGCCACGTTCTCGGCGTTGGCGGCCATCACCTCGTCGATGATCTTTTCCAGCGCGCCGGTGTCGTTCATCTGCTTGAGGCCTTTGGCTTCGATGATTGCGTCAACGTCCGCCAAATACTGCGCCAAGTCCTCCAGGCTCTTGCGTTGGTTCGCAACCAACTCCTGGAACGCCGACTTTGCTCCCGAGTTGGAGATCGTTCCATCTGACACCCGACGGATGAGCGCGGCCAGCTGCATTGGACCAGGGACTTCGACGTCATCAATAGAGACCTGCTGCTTGTTCAGCAATGCTGCCACTTCTCCCATGACCCAGTTGGCCGCCAACTTCGGCTTGCCTGAGGCCAGGGCGGCGGCTTCAAAGTAGCGAGCCATTCCCTTGGTTTGAGTCAGGGTGGTAGCGTCGTAATCAGACAGTTCAAACTCACGCGCAAACCGCTCGGCCATCTGGCGCGGCAGCTCGGGCATGCCCGCACGCACCTGCTCCACCCAGTCGCGCGCAATCACCAGCGGCGGCAGGTCCGGGTCGGGGAAGTAGCGGTAGTCGGCGGCGTCTTCCTTGGTGCGCATCGCGCGCGTCTCGCCGGTGTCGGGATCGAACAGCACCGTGGCCTGCTGGATCGCGCGGCCGTCCTCGATCTCCTCGATCTGCCAGCGGATCTCGTAGTCGATGGCCTGCTGCATGAACTTGAACGAGTTCAGGTTCTTGATCTCGCGGCGGGTGCCCAGCGGTGCGCCGGGCTTGCGCACCGACACGTTGGCATCGCAGCGGAAGGAGCCTTCCTGCATGTTGCCGTCGCAGATGCCGATCCAGGTCACGATCTTGTGCAACTCTTTCGCGTAGGCCACGGCCTCGGCGCTGGAGCGCATGTCGGGCTCGGTCACGATCTCCAGCAGCGGCGTGCCGGCGCGGTTGAGGTCGATGCCGCTTTGCCCGATGAAGTCTTCGTGCAGGCTCTTGCCCGCGTCTTCTTCCAGGTGTGCGCGCACCAGGCGAACCGTCTTCTTCTCGTCGCCGAGAAAGAAACCGACCTCGCCGCCCTGCACCACCGGGATCTCGAACTGGCTGATCTGGTAGCCCTTGGGCAGGTCGGGGTAGAAGTAGTTCTTGCGCGCGAACACGCTCTGCTCGGCGATGTGCGAGCCCAGCGCCAGACCCAGTCGGATCGCGAGTTCCACCGCGCCCTGGTTCATCACCGGCAGCGTGCCCGGCAGGGCCAGGTCCACCGCGCAGGCCTGCGTGTTGGGCTCGGCACCGAACGCTGTTGGCGCGCGGCTGAAGATCTTGGACTGTGTGGCGAGTTGCGCGTGGGTCTCGAAGCCGATGACGACCTCGTAGCCTTGCACCAAAAGGGATTTGCTGGTGTTGCTCATGATCCGAATCCCGAGGGCGAACGGCTGTGCCAGTCGGTCGCCTGCTGGAAGGCGTGCGCGGCGTGCAGCAGTTCACCTTCCTTGAAATAGTTGCCCACGAGCTGCAAGCCCACGGGCATGCCGCCGGCGCCGAAGCCCGCCGGCACGCTCATGCCGGGCAGGCCGGCCAGGCTGGTGGACAGGGTGTAGATGTCGGCCAGGTAATTGGCCATCGGGTCGTCGCTCTTCTCGCCGATCTTCCACGCCACCGTGGGCGCCACGGGACCGGCGATCAGGTCGCAGCGCTCGAAGGCGGATTGAAAGTCTTGCGCGATCAGGCGGCGGATCTGCTGGGCCTTGAGGTAGTAAGCGTCGTAGTAGCCGTGGCTCAGCACGTAGGTGCCGATCATGATGCGGCGCTGCACCTCGGGGCCGAAGGCCTCGCTGCGCGACTTCTTGTACATGTCGATCAGGTCGACGTATTTCGCCGCGCGGTGGCCGAACTTCACGCCGTCAAACCGGCTCAGGTTGCTCGACGCTTCCGCGGGCGCAATGATGTAGTAGACCGGAATCGAAAGCTCGGTGCGCGGCAGCGAGATGTCGACCAGCGTGGCGCCGAGTTTTTCATACTCGGCCAGCGCGGCACGCACGGCGGACAACACGTCGGGCGAACAACCCGCGCCAAAAAACTCGGCGGGCAGACCGATGCGCAGGCCGTTGAGCGGCCGCGCCGCGGTGGCGCCCTCGCGCGGGCGGCCGATGGCGGCGCTGTAGTCCTCGGCGGGGTGGTCCAGGCTGGTGGAGTCGCGGTCGATGTCGGGGCCGGCCATCGCGGTCAGCAAGGCCGCGCAGTCGGCCGCGTTGCGCGCCATGGGACCGGCCTGGTCCAGGCTGGAGGCGAACGCCACCATGCCGTAGCGCGAGCAGCGGCCGTAGGTGGGCTTGATGCCGGTGATGCCGGTGAAGCTGGCGGGCTGGCGGATCGAGCCGCCGGTGTCGGTGCCGGTGGCGGCGGGCATCAGGCGCGCAGCCACCGCTGCGGCCGAACCGCCCGAGGAGCCACCGGGCACGCGGGTCACGTCCCAGGGGTTCTGCACCGGGCCAAACGCGGAGTTGTCGTTGCCCGAGCCCATGGCGAACTCGTCGCAGTTGAGCTTGCCCAGCGACACGGCACCTTGTGCGGCCAGGCGCTGCACCACGGTCGCGTCGAACGGGCTCTGGTAACCCGCCAGCATCTTCGATCCGGCGGTGGTGGGAAAGTCTTTCGTGACGAAGATGTCCTTGTGCGCCAGCGGCACACCCAGCAGCGGCGTGCGTTCGCCGGCCGCGATGCGCGCGTCGGCTGCGCGGGCCTGGGCCAGCGTGGCTTCTTCGTTGAAGGCGAGGCAGGCACCGAGTGACGCAAATTGCTGTGCGCGGGCCAGCAGGTGCTGCGCGGCCTCGACGCTGCTGGTCTGCTTCGCACCGATGGCGGCGGCGAGCTCGAGCACGCCCAGTTCGTGGATGGCGTTCATTCGATCACCTTCGGCACGAGGAACAGGCCGCGTTCCACGGCGGGGGCGCTCTTCTGGTTGGCTTCGCGGTTGTTGGGTTCACTCGCCACGTCGGGGCGCAGACGCAACGACACATGGTCGATCACGGCGGTGGGGTGGGCCAGCGGCTCCACGCCGGTGGTGTCGACCGCGTTCATTTGCTCCACGGTGTCGAAGAAGCCATTGAGCTGGGACAGCATGCGTTCGCTCTGCGGCTCGGTGAGCTCCAGCCGCGCCAGGTTGGCGATGCGGCCGATGTCGGACAGGGTCAGGGACATGTCGGGGTGGTTCCGGAAGGGTGGATCTGCAACGCCCCGTGAGCCACCAAAGCTGCTGAAACGCGGTGTAAATGCCAGAAATGGGGCTGCTTTGCGTGCAGTTGTGCACAGGGGATACGGTATTATCCAAGGTTTAACGGCAGACCCCGTACCGCCACGGTTTTTGCCTTGGAATCAAACACTTAGAACCGATGTCCGGCCTACCTTCTGGCTCCATCCCAGGTCCCGCATTCGGCCTCACTTCCGGCTTGGAGCGCGCCATGCCACGCTCCGGCTCCACAGGATCCACCCACCATGTTTGAAGCTTTCCGTCGGCAATTCTCGACCGACCTGGCCATCGACCTCGGCACCGCCAACACCCTCATTTACGTCCGCAACAAAGGCATCGTGCTCGACGAACCTTCGGTGGTCTCGATCCGCCACGAGGGCGGGCCCCAGGGCAAGAAGACCATCCAGGCCGTCGGCCATGAAGCCAAGGCCATGCTGGGCAAGGTGCCCGGCAACATCGAAGCCATCCGCCCCATGAAAGACGGCGTGATCGCCGACTTCACGGTGACCGAGCAGATGCTCAAGCAGTTCATCAAGATGGTGCACCCGCGCTCGATGTTCAAGCCGAGCCCCCGCATCATCATCTGCGTGCCCTGCGGTTCCACCCAGGTCGAGCGCCGTGCCATCCGCGAATCCGCCCTGGGCGCGGGTGCCTCCGAGGTCTACCTGATCGAAGAACCCATGGCCGCGGCCATCGGCGCCGGCCTGCCGGTGTCCGACGCGTCGGGCTCCATGGTGGTCGACATCGGCGGCGGCACCACCGAGGTGGGCGTGATCTCGCTGGGCGGCATGGTCTACAAGGGCAGCGTGCGCGTGGGCGGTGACCGTTTCGACGAAGCCATCATTGCCTACATCCGCCGCAACTACGGCATGCTGATCGGCGAGCCCACGGCCGAAGCCATCAAGAAGCAGATCGGCTCGGCCTTCCCGGGCTCGGAAGTCAAGGAAATGGAAGTCAAGGGCCGCAACCTCTCCGAGGGCGTGCCGCGCAGCTTCACCATCTCCAGCAACGAGATCCTCGAAGCCCTGACCGACCCGCTCAACAACATCGTGACCGCGGTCAAGATGGCGCTGGAACACACGCCGCCCGAACTGGGTGCCGACATCGCCGAGCGCGGCATGATGCTCACCGGCGGCGGCGCGCTGCTGCGCGACCTGGACCGCCTGCTGGCCGAAGAAACCGGTCTGCCCGTGCTGGTGGCCGAAGAACCGCTGACCTGCGTGGTGCGCGGTTGCGGCATGGCCCTGGAGCGCATGGAGCGCCTGGGCACCATCTTCACCAGCGAATAAGCCCGCGCCGCACCCCGGCGCCCCCGCACACGCACCACCAGACCCACCCCGAGCGTCATGCCACTGGGCACCCTGGATCGCACCCCGCCCCCCTTCTTCAAGCAGGGGCCGTCGGCACTGTCCAAGTTGGTGGTGTTCAGCGCACTGGCACTTTTTCTCATGGTGGCCGACCTGCGCTTCGAAGTGGCGAAACCGGTGCGCGCCTCGCTGGCCACCGCCTTGTACCCAGCGCAGTGGCTGGTGCTGCAACCGGTGCAGGCCGTGGCCGGTCTGGGCGGGTATTTCACCTCACTGCACCAGGCGCAACAAAACGAGGGCGAAGCGCTCAAGCGGCTGGCGACCCAGGCCGACCGCACCCTGCAGCTGGAGCAGATGGCGCTGGAAAACCAGCGGCTGCGCGCCCTGCTGGCCATGCGCGAGCGCACCGGCAGCCAGGCCATGGGCGCGCAGGTGCTCTACGACGCGGCCGACCCCTACTCGCGAAAAATCGTGATCGACCGGGGCCAGACGCAGGGCGTGCTGCCCGGCTCACCCGTGATTGACGAGAACGGCGTGCTGGGCCAGGTCACGCGTGTCTACCCCTTGGTGTCCGAGGTGAGCCTGCTGATCGACCGAGACATGGCCATCCCGGTGCTGAACACCCGCACCGGCGTTCGCAGCGTGGCTTACGGCCAGCCCTCCACCAAGGGCGACGGCATGGAGCTGCGCTACACCCTGGCCAGCGCGGACATTGCCCAGGGCGACCTGCTCACCACCAGCGGCGTGGACGGCGTGTACCCACCCGGTCTACCGGTGGCCCGCGTGACGCTGGTCGAACGCCAGGCCGAGTCGTCGTTCTCGCGCATCGAGGCGGAGCCACTGGCCCAGGTGCAGGGCACGCTGCACGTGCTGGTGCTGACCCCGGCCGGAGCGGCCTTGCCGCCGTCGCCCGTGGCAGAGCCCGCCCGCGCCGTGGGCACACCCGATCGCCCGGGCGTGCGGAGCAGCGCGCCATGATCATGCGTCCCGGCCAGCAGCTGCTGCTGCCCGCCAACCCGGCCTTCATCTGGTTCAGCCTGATCGCTGCGCTCATGTTCAACATGCTCACGAACATGGGCCTGTGGGGCCGCGCCGCCTGGGTTCCCGACCTCCTGGCGGTGGCGCTGGTGTTCTGGAGCGTGCACCAGCCCTTGCGTATCGGCGTGGGTGTGGCGTTTGCCTTTGGCCTCGCCATGGACGTGCACCAGGGCGCCCTGCTGGGCCAGCACGCGCTGGCCTACACCGTGCTCGGCTTCCTGGCCATCTCGATGCACCGCCGTCTGCTGTGGTTCGGCGTGCCCAACCAGGCGGTGCAGGTGCTGCCCCTGTTCGTGGCGGCCCACCTGCTGGAGCTGGTGGCGCGCATGGCTTCGGGAGGCGGCTTTCCCGGCTGGCTGTATTTCCTGGCGCCGGTGCTGGAAGCGGCGTTGTGGCCCGTGGTGAGCGTGCTGCTGCTCGTGCCTCAGCGCCGCGCACCCAACCCCGACGACAACCGACCGTTATGAAAGCCCCCACGCTGCGCCGCTGCGCGGGTCGCTGCCCCCCGAGGGGGCTGTTTCGCCTTGGGGCGGCCCGGCGGCGAAAGCTTGCCCCCACGCTCCGCCGCTGCGCGGGTCGCTGCCCCCCGAGGGGGCTGTTTCGCCTTTGGGCGGCCCGGCGGCGAAACTCCTGTCATTTGCTTGCAGTCAAGTCCCCATGACCGAACTGCGAAACGTCGAAGCCGACCTGGCCCAGTTCCGCACCCGCTTGCTGGTGATCGGGTTGGCGGTGGTGTTCGCGTTTGGGCTGGTGGCCGCGCGCATGGTGTACCTGCAGGTGGTGCGCCACGACGACCTGCTGGCGCAAGCCGAGAGCAACCGCACCGCCGTGCTGCCGGTGGTGCCCAACCGCGGCCAGATCGTGGACCGCAACGGGCGTGTGCTGGCCACCAACTACTCGGCCTACACGCTGGAGATCACGCCTTCGCGCGTGCTCGACATGGAAGCCACCATCGCCCAGCTGGGCGAGTTGATGGAGATCACGCCGCGCGACCAGCGCCGCTTTCGCAAGCTGCTCGAAGAGTCGCACAGCTTCGACTCGCTGCCCATCCGCACCCGCCTCACCGACGAGGAGGTGGCCCGCTTCACCGTGCAGCGCTACCGATTCCCCGGTGTGGACGTGCGCGCGAGGCTGCTGCGCCAGTACCCCAACGGGGAGACCGCCAGCCACGTGATCGGCTACATCGGGCGCATCAACCAGCGCGAGAAAGAGTCGATCGCCGACTGGGCGGAAGAAGACCAGGCCAACTACCGCGGCACCGAATACATCGGCAAACTCGGCGCCGAACAGAGCTACGAACAGACCCTGCACGGCACCACCGGTTTCGAGCGCGTGGAAACCTCGGCCGGCGGTCGTGCGGTGCGCTCGCTGGCCAACACGCCCGCCACGCCCGGCGACACCGTGGTGCTGTCGATCGACATCCAGCTGCAGAAGCTGATCGAGGACATGTTCGGCGAGCGACGCGGTGCGCTGGTGGCCATCGACCCGCGCACCGGCGAAGTGCTGGCGTTTGTGAGCAAGCCCACGTTCGACCCCAACCTCTTCGTTGAAGGCATCGACGTGGAGAACTGGCGAGCGCTCAACGAATCGCTGGACAAACCGCTGCTCAACCGGGCCCTTCGCGGCACCTACCCGCCAGGCTCCACCTACAAGCCCTTCATGGCGCTGGGCGCGCTGGAAACCGGCACCCGCTCGGCGCAGACCGTCATCAACGATCCGGGCTTCTGGATGTTCGGCAACCACCGCTTCCGCAGCCACGGCGACGGCGGCCTGGGCGCGGTGGACATGAAGCGCAGCATCGTGAAGTCAAGCAACACCTACTATTACTCATTGGCCAACGAGATGGGCGTGGACACCATGCACGACTTCATGAAGCCGCTGGGCTTCGGTCAGATCACGGGCATCGACCTGCGCGGCGAAGTGCGCGGTGTGCTGCCCAGCCAGGAGTGGAAGCGCAACACCTACAAGCGCGCGGACCAGCAGCGGTGGTACCCCGGCGAGACGATCTCGCTGGGCATCGGCCAGGGCTACAACAGCTTCACCATGCTGCAACTGGCACACGCCATGGCCACACTGGCCAACGGCGGCGTGAAACACGCGCCCCACCTCACCATGGCCACCGAAAACGTGATCACCCGCGAGCGCAGCCCGCTGCCGACGCCGCCGGCGGTGAGCCTGGGCTACAAGCCTGAAAATGTGCGCGTGGTGCTGGAGGCCATGCAGGCCGTGACCACCGAAGGCACCTCCACCCGCGTGTTTGCCGGCGCCGGGTACGCCAGCGGCGGCAAGACCGGCACGGCGCAGGCCGTGACCATCGGCCAGCGCGACCGCTACGACGCCCGCAAGCTCGAGGAACACCAGCGCGACCACGCGCTCTACGTGGCCTTTGCCCCGATCAACCAGCCCCGCGTGGCGATTGCGGTGGTGGTGGAGAACGCCGGCTTCGGTGCCGCGTCCGCCGCGCCGATTGCGCGGCGCGTGTTCGACTACCTGCTGCTCGACCAATACCCGAATCCGCAAGACCTGGCGGCGGTGCGCGTGGGCCAGGCCTCGGCCCCCATCGGAACGCCGCTGAAAGCCAGTGAGATGCCCTGGCCGCCGGAGGCGGCGGCAACCTCCGCGCCGCTTCGCGTCACCCCCTGATCCACGCATCAAAGGTCGTCTTCAGGATCAGCGCCGACACCACCACGATGAAGGCCACGCGCACGAAGCCGCTGCCGTGTTTGAGCGCCAGGCGCGTGCCCAGCAAACTGCCCACCACGTTGGCCACGGCCATGGCCAGCACGAAGTGCCACCACACATGGCCTTTCCAGGCGAACAGCATCAGGGCTGCCAGGTTGGTGGCGGTGTTGATGAGCTTGGCGCTGGCGCTGGCGTGCAGGAAGTCGTAGCCCAGCCAGCGAACGAACAGGAAGACGAAGAAGCTGCCGGTGCCGGGGCCGAAGAAGCCGTCGTAGAAGCCGATGGTGGCCCCCAGCACGCAGGCGGCGGCGGCTTCCTGTCGGCCGCTGAATCGCGGCGCGTGGTGGCGCCCGAGGTCCTTGCGGGCCAGCGTGTAGGCGAGCACGCCGAGCAGCACCACCGGCAAGGCTCGGCGCAAGAAGTCGGGTGAGATCACGGTCACGGTCCAGGCCCCGGCCATCGAGCCGGCAAAGCCCACAGCGGCAGCCGGCAGCAGTGCATGCCACGGCATGTTCACGCGCCGCGCGTACTGCAGGGTGGCCGCGGCCGTGCCCCACACCGAGGCTCCCTTGTTCACGCCGAACAGCGTGGCCGGGTGGGTGGTGGGGAACATGGCGAACAGCGCGGGCACCAGGATGAGACCACCACCCCCCACGATCGAATCCACGAAACCGGCAAACAACGAGGCCAGCGAAACCAAGAGCAATTCCATGGGGGGATTGTCGCCCGCACGCTCCACCGCATCCCGAACCCCGTCACCCGCACACCGGCAAAAAAAAACCGACCCACAAGGGTCGGTTTGAACAATCTGGCATCTCTGGGGACGCTGAACACATTTTCTGGTTGGACTGGGTTGTCTCCTCGGTCCCCCGCGGTCACCAGCGCAGGGCACTGGAGCGAGTGCATGCACTGTATCGGCTCGCACCAGCGCTGTGCATCCGGGCTTTCCCTTGGCCGGGACAACCCTTGGCACAGTTGATGCACGGGGCTGCGTGTCGTTGGAATCAGGTAACAAAATGCACCACAACCGTGTGACCGCCTTCGTTCGTCCCGCCCTCAACCAGAGAAACCGCCGTCCCTCCGCCGCGCTGATCGCCGCCCTGCTCGGACCACTGACGGCCGCTGCCCAGACAGCCCCTGCGGCACCCGTGGCCCCGGTGCTCACTTCGCCTGGCCTCGTGGCGGCCAGCACGATCTCGAGCGCCGACACCGCCTGGCTCATGGTCAGCACCGCGCTGGTGTTGCTCATGACGCTGCCGGGGATCGCCCTCTTTTACGGCGGCATGGTGCGCCGCTTCAATGTCATCAACACCATGGCGAGCGTGGTCGGCATCGCCGCCGTGGTAAGCCTGCTGTGGTTCGGCCTGGCGTACTCGCTGGCGTTCACGCCGGGTGGCGCGCTGGGTGGCTTCATCGGCGGCTTCGAGCGCGCGGGCTTCTCGGGCATGGAGTTCCTCGGTGCCACCGGTCAGGTGGCCGTGAGTCACATCGCCAAGCACGTGCCCGAATCGGTGTTCGCCATGTTCCAGCTCACCTTCGCCATCATCACCTGCGCGCTGGTGGTGGGGGCGCTGGTGGAGCGCATGCACTTCGGCGCGCTGCTCACCTTCACCGGCCTGTGGCTGTTGCTGGTGTACGCGCCCATCGCCCACTGGGTGTGGGAGCCGGGCGGCTGGCTGGCCCAACTGGGCGCGCTCGACTTTGCCGGCGGCTCGGTGGTGCACATCAATGCCGGTGCCGCCGCGCTGGTCTGCGCCTACGCACTGGGCCCTCGCGAGGGCTATGGCCGCGAGCCCTTCATTCCGTTCAACCTGGGCCTGACCATGGCCGGCACGGGGCTGCTGTGGGTGGGCTGGTTCGGCTTCAACGCCGGCTCGGCGCTGGCGGCCGACGGCCGCGCGGGTCTGGCGATGGCGGTCACGCACATCGCGGCCGCGGCGGGTGCGTTGTCGTGGATGGGCGCCGAGTGGCTGGCGCGCAAACGCGCCTCGTTGCTGGGCCTGTGCTCGGGCGTGGTGGCGGGTCTGGTGGCCATCACACCGGCGGCGGGGTTTGTCACGCCGCGCAGTGCGCTGATCATCGGCCTGGTGGCCGGCGTGGCCTGCTACTGGGGCGCCACCGCGCTCAAGCGCAAGCTGCGCGCCGACGACTCGCTCGATGTGTTCGGCGTGCACGGCGTGGGGGGTCTGGTGGGCGCGCTGCTCACCGGCCTGCTGGCCGACCCGGCCATCTCGGGGGTGGAATCGAGCCTCATGGCGCAGGTGATCGCGTGCGCGGCCGTGCTGGCCTACAGCCTGGTCATGACGGCCGTGGTGCTGTGGATCACCTCGCGGTTCACCACGCTGCGGGTGCGCGAGTTCGAGGAGCGTGCAGGCCTGGATGTGTCGCTGCACAACGAACAGCTCGGCCACTGAGGCGCCACGCCCATGACCTCCAACGATGTCTTTGCCCTGGCTGCGCACCTGCATGTGTTGCTGCGACGCAAGACCGGTCGGGTGACCGACACCGAGTGGTTGACCACCAACGCCGACTACGCCCGCGAGATCGTGCGCTTCACGCGCGAGAAAGCCACATCGGAGGAGCACGCCGACCTGCTGGTCCTGGCCGACAAACTCGAAGCAGCGATCCCGCTGATCGCCGCCCCTGCGCGCAAACCCTTGCTGCAGGTGGCAACGGAGACCCTGAGGGCGGGACAGGTCAGTGCCCCAACGGCCCAACGCGCACCCACGCCGCGCTCGGGCGGCTTCGCCCACTCGGTGCCGGGTCAGGCCAACAGCGGCTTCCTCGAGTCCACGTTGCTCTCAGCGTTCGGCACACCGCGCAAGGAAGGCGACGATCCAGAGTCGCGCTACGTGGGCGGAATCCGCTAAACCCCGGCCCGGATCCAGCGCGCGGCTTTCTCCGCGATCATCAGCGTGGGGCTGTTGGTGTTGCCGCTGGTGATGGTCGGCATCACGCCCGCGTCCACCACGCGCAAGCCCGCCACCCCGCGCACGCGCAGGTGGCTGTCCACCACCGCCATCGGGTCGCTGGCCGCGCCCATCTTCGTGGTGCCCACCGGGTGGAAGATGGTGCTGGCAATGTCGCCGGCCAGGCGGGCCAGCTCGTCGTCGCTCTGGAACTGCACGCCCGGCTTGTGCTCCTGCGGCTGGTATTTCGCCAGCGCCGGCTGGGCGACGATGCGCCGCGTCACGCGCAGGCTGTCGGCGGCCACCTGGCGGTCTTCGGGCGTGCTCAGGTAGTTCGGCGCGATCGCGGGTGCCGCGTCCACCTGGGCCGAGGTGATGCGCACATGCCCCCGGCTGGTGGGGTTGAGGTTGCACACGCTGGCGGTGAAGGCCGGGAAGCTGTGCAACGGCTCGCCAAACGCGTCCAGGCTGAGCGGCTGCACGTGGTATTCGATGTTGGGCCAGGGCTGGGCCGGGTCGCTGCGGGTGAACGCGCCGAGCTGGCTGGGCGCCATGCTCATGGGGCCGCTGCGCTTGAGCGCGTACTCCAGCCCGATCTTCGCCTTGCCCCAGAGGCTGCTGGCCAGCACGTTGAGCGTGGTCGCGCCCTGCACCTTGAACACCGCTCGGATCTGCAGGTGGTCCTGCAGGTTCTCGCCCACGCCGGGCAGGTGGTGCTGAACGGTGACGCCGTGCTGTTGCAGCAAGGCGGCCGGGCCGATGCCCGAGCGCTGCAGGATGGCCGGTGAACCGATGCTGCCGGCGCTGAGCACCACCTCGGTCGTGGCCGCTGCGCGCACGCGTTGCCCGCCACGCAACAGCTCCACGCCCACGCAGCGCAACTGGCCGCTGGCGTCGCGCTCCAGGACGAGTTTGTCCGTGGCGGTTTCGGTCCACACCGTGAGGTTGGGGCGGCCTTGGGCCGGGCGCAGAAAGGCTTTGGACGCGTTCCAGCGCCAGCCGCTTTTCTGGTTCACTTCGAAGTAGCCCACGCCTTCGTTGTTGCCGGTGTTGAAGTCGGTGGTGGCCGGCACGCCGGCTTGTTGGGCGGCTTGCGCGAATGCATCGAGCACGTCCCAGCGCAGGCGCTGCTTTTCGATGCGCCATTCGCCGCCGTGACCATGCAGCTTCGCAAACGCCGGATCCTGCGCAGCATCAAGCCGGTGGTGGTTTTCGTGCGCCTTGAAGTCGGGCAGGCAGGCGTCCCAGCGCCAGTCGCCGTCGCCGGTGAGCTGCGCCCACTGGTCGTAGTCGCGGCTCTGGCCACGCATGTAGATCATGCCGTTGATGCTGGAACAGCCGCCCAGGCCCTTGCCGCGCGGATAACGCAGCCGGCGGCCATTGAGCCCCGGGTCGGCCTCGGTCTGGTAGAGCCAGTCGGTGCGCGGGTTGCCGATGCAATACAGATAACCCACCGGGATGTGGATCCAGTGGTAGTCGTCCTTGCGGCCGGCTTCCACGAGCAGCACGCGCTTGCCGGCATCGGCACTGAGCCGATTGGCCAGCAGGCAGCCCGCGGTGCCGGCGCCGATGACGATGAAGTCGAAGGTGGTGTTGTTCATGGAGGCGTGTCCTCGCCAGGGTGGTTGTCGCTGAGTCCGTAGTCGCCGCGCTCGAACGCGACCAGCACCGCCTCGGCCTGTGCCTTGCGGTGCTCGGGCACCTGCACCCGCACGGGGATGGCGCCGGCGAGCAGCGTGTAGGCCTGCACCAGGTGCGCGTCGGCCACGGCCGCCGGCACGCCGGCCGCCTGCAGCACGCCGCGGAGCAGGTAGGCCTCGGTCGGGCTGAACACGGTGATCAGCGTTTGCCAGTCACCGAGCTCGGGGTCGTAGTCCGAATTGCCGTCGCTCACGCCCGGCCCTGTTTTACTTGGCCGTCGGCATCACGAATTCGGCGCCCTTGCCGATGCTCTCCGGCCAGCGCTGCATGATCGATTTCTGCTTGGTGTAGAAGCGCACGCCCTCTTCGCCGTAAGCGTGCATGTCGCCGAACAGGCTCTTCTTCCAGCCGCCAAAACCGTGCCAGGCCATGGGCACCGGGATCGGCACGTTGATGCCGACCATGCCCACCTGGATGCGGCGCGCGAATTCGCGTGCCACGTTGCCGTCGCGGGTGAAGCAGCTCACGCCGTTGCCGAACTCGTGGTCGTTGATGATCTTCACGGCTTGCGCAAAGTCGGGCACGCGCACACAGCTGAGCACCGGGCCGAAGATCTCTTCCTTGTAGATCTTCATGTCGGTCGTCACGTGGTCGAACAGCGTGCCGCCCATCCAGAAGCCGTTGGCGCAACCCTCACCGGTCTGCGCGGCATCGAACACGCGGCCGTCCACCAGCATCTGCGCACCTTCCTGGGCACCCGCCTCGATGTAGCCGGTGATGCGCTGGTGCGCGGCGGCCGTGACGATGGGGCCCATCTCGGCGGCCAGGTTGGTGCCGTTGAGCACCTTCAGGGCCTTCGTGCGCTCGATCAGCTTGGGCATGATCTTGTCGGCCACGTCACCCACCAGCACCGCCACCGAAATCGCCATGCAGCGCTCGCCGGCCGAGCCGTAGGCCGCGCCGATCAGCGCGTCCACCGCCTGGTCCAGGTCGGCGTCGGGCATCACCACCATGTGGTTCTTCGCGCCGCCCAGGGCCTGCACACGCTTGCCGTGGTGCGCGCCGGTCTCGTAGATGTAGTTCGCAATCGGCGTGGAGCCGACGAAGCTGATGGCCTTCACGTCGGGGTGCACCAGCAGCGCGTCCACGGCTTCCTTGTCGCCCTGGACCACGTTGAACACGCCGTCGGGCAGGCCGGCCTTCTTGAACAGCTCGGCCATCAGCAAAGAGGCCGAAGGATCGGTCGGGCTGGGCTTGAGGATGAAGGTGTTGCCCGCGGCAATCGCCACCGGGAACATCCACATGGGCACCATCACGGGGAAGTTGAACGGCGTGATGCCGGCCACCACACCCAGCGGCTGGCGCAACGTCCAGTTGTCCATGCCCGTGGACACCTGGTCGGTGAAGTCACCCTTGAGCAGTTGCGGAATGCCGCAGGAGAATTCGATGATGTCGATGCCGCGTGCCACCTCGCCCTGGGCGTCGGTGAACACCTTGCCGTGCTCGGCGGTGATCAGGTGGGCCAGCTCGTCCTTGTGCTGGTTGACCAGCTCCAGGAATTTGAACATCACCCTCGCGCGGCGGATCGGCGGCGTGTCGGACCAGGCCGGGAACGCGGCCTGGGCAGCGGCCACCGCAGCGTCCACGTCGGCCCCGTTGGCCAGCGCGACCTGGCCGGTCACGGCCCCGGTGGCGGGGTTGAACACGCCCATCGCACGGGTGGAGGTGCCGGCTGCGGGCTGGCCGCCGATGAAGTGGTTGATATTTGCAATGCTCATGGTCAGTCTCCTAAGAATGGCGTGAGTGTGAGAGCAAAAAGTGCAAAAAGCCAATGAAATTGCCTGAGGCAGGCTATAAGCATCGCAAATAATGGTGTCGCCCACCCTGGAGACCGCATGAACCCACCGACCCTGAGCCACGTGGACCCGCAAACCCTGCGGGCCTTTGCCGCCGTGGCGCGCGAAGGCAATGTGTCGCGCGCCGCGCAGCGCCTGCACCTCAGCCAGCCCGCCGTGAGCCTGCAGCTCAAGGCGCTGGCCGAGGCCACCGGACTGCAACTCTTCACCCGCACGCCCCAAGGCATGGCCCTCACACACGACGGCGCCGCGCTGCTGCCCCTGGCCGACAAGGCCCTGGCCGCACTCGCCGACTTTGGCCAGGCCGCCGCCGGCCTGCACAACACGGTGCGCGGCACTTTGCGCATCGGCACCATCCTCGACCCCGAATTCACCCGCCTGGGCGCCTTTCTCAAACAGCTGGTGGAGTCCAGCCCGCAAGTGGGCACCGAGCTGCGCCAGGGCATGAGCGGCGACGTGCTCGCGCTCATCGACCGCGGCGATCTGGACGTGGGCTTCTTCCTCAACCTGCCCGACGACCCGGCCGGCCCGGCCTACCGCCTGCGCGCGCTGACCCGCTTCACCTACCGCGTGCTGGCCCCCGCCGGTTGGGGTCCGCAAGTGGTTGGCAAGGACTGGAAGGCGCTCGCCGCCCTGCCCTGGCTGGCCACGCCGCCGGCCAGCGCCCATCACCGCCTGCAACGCCGGGTGTTCGGCCCGGGCTCCCTCACCGGTCTGGAACCGCACCGCGTGGCGCTGGTGGACCAGGAAGCGTCGATGCTCGACCTGGTGAAAAGCGGTGTGGGCCTCTCGCTGGTGCGCGACTCGATCGCCATGCGCGAGGCCCAGGCGCGCGGCCTGGTGATCGCTGACCAGGTGGAACTGGCTTGCGACCTGAGCTTTGTGTGCCTGGCTGCGCGCGGGGGCGAACCGGTGATCGAAGCAGCCTGGGCAGCACTGGAGGCGGTGTGGGGACAGGTGTGATGCAGTCGATCACGGCCTCGAACACCGCCAGGACTTCTGTTTTTTCGATGTGATCATCCTGATATCTCTGCTTTTTCAGAACCCATAACAAGCCTACCCTGCACGGTACTCAATTTTTTTGATGGAGACTCTGATGAAAAAGTGGATTTCCCTGCTGGCCGTGGTCATGACCCTCGGTCTGGGCGCGGCACATTTCGACGCCGAAGCCAAACGCATGGGCGGCGGCAAGTCGTTCGGCATGCAGCGCCAATCCGCGCCGCCGGCCAAAGCACCTGCCGCACCCACCGCTGCGCCCGCCGCAGCGGGTGCCGGTGCCGCCGCGGCCAGCACCGGCCGCAGCTGGATGGGCCCGATCGCCGGTCTCGCCGCCGGCATTGGCCTGATGGCACTCGCTTCGCACCTGGGCTTTGGTGAAGGCATGGCCAACATGTTGATGATCGGCTTGCTGATCGCTGCTGCGGTCGCCGTGTTCGGCTTCATCATGCGCAAGCGCGCCATGGCCCAGCAAGGCGGCTCGGGTGGCCTGGCTTACGCGGCAGCGGGTGCCAACCGCCAGAGCACGCCCGACGTGAACGCCTTTCGCGCGCCGTTGAACGCCGGTGGCGGCTCCATGATCGGCAGTTCGTTGGGTGGCAGCGTTGCGAGCAACATCCCCGCCGACTTCGACGTGGCCGCCTTCGAGCGCAACGCCAAGGTCAACTTCATCCGCCTGCAGGCCGCCAACGACGCCGGCAACCTGGACGACATCCGCGCCTTCACGACGCCGGAGATGTTCGCCGAGCTGCAGATGGACCTGAGCGACCGGGGCGCGGCCACCCAGCACACCGACGTGGTGCAGATCAACGCCGACGTGCTGGAAGTGGAAGAGGGCCCAGCGCTGTACGTGGTGAGCGTTCGCTTCACCGGCGAGACGCGCGAGAACGGCGCCGAGCTGACGGAGCGCTTCGACGAGATCTGGCACCTGACCAAGCCGCGCCATGCCAACGGCGGCTGGCTGCTGGCCGGCATCCAGCAAAGCGCCTGATGCGGCGGCGGGGTCACACCCCGCAGCTGAAAAAGCAAAAAAGCCCCGGCACTCACGTGCCGGGGCTTTTTTACTGGGCGTGTCAGTCCGGCTTGGGCGCCGCCTGGCGCTGCAGCCGGTCCCAATCCTTCAGGGTCTGTTGCAGGCGGTTTTTCGAGTCCGGATGGCCTTTGGCAAAGGTCTTGGTGAGGAAGGAGCGCAACCCGTCGTCGGGGGCGGGCGCGCCGGCGGTCTTGAGCGCCTCGATCAGCAGCATCACCACCTGAAAACTTTTCGCGCGCGCCGCCATGTGCACCATCGCCTGACCCGCCGGCGTGCGGTCCTGTGGGTCGGCACCGTGGTCCAGCATGTAGCGCACCAGCCCGGCCTTGCCTTCGCTGCAGGCCCAGTGCCAGGGCACCAGACCGCCCTCGGCCGGGGCGCTGAAGTCGGCGCCGGGTGCCAGCAGTTCGGGCGCCAGCGGCCAGCCCGAGGCCTTGATCATTTGTTGGGTCTTCCAGTCGGTCATGGGCTGTGTGGTCTGAGGTGATGCGGTGTGAGGAGATGGGCGGTTATCGCATGATTTCGCTGCGTCGGATCGGGCGCCGCCACGCCAGGCGATCCGATCAGCGGGACGAGTTGTTTGGCATTACTTTGTTTCCATCGCTGCGGGGTGCAAAGACCCCAGGCTGCGTGGCGCGGGGAAACCCTTCCTTGACAGCGCCTCGGGCCCGCGCGGATCATCAAGCGGTTCCAGAGTTCCGCCGCCATTGGGTGCTGGGCTCGATGCGATGCACCGATCGGTGCAGGCTTCTTTCACGCGGTTCACGAGTGCTTCCCCCTTGACCCGATCCACCTCCTCACCACAACCCGCCCACCAGCGTCTGGTGGCGGGCAGCGCCGAGCCGGCGCTGGCCACGCTCGTCTACCGCAGCCGCTGCGTCACACCCCTGGACGATTCCGCCCTGCACCAGCTGGTGGAAGCGGCGCTTCAACGCAACGCCACCGAATCGGTCACGGGTTTGCTCATTTACGACAGCGGGCGTTTCCTGCAGTGGCTTGAAGGCCCGCCCGACAGCGTCAAGCGCATCTGGGAATCGATCCGCAGCGACGGCCGGCACACCGACGTGGAAATTCTGGGCCACATGCCCACCACGGTGCGCTGCTTCCCCGACTGGGGCATGAAGCTGGGCGACCGCAATCCGAACGAGCGCCCGGACGCCGCCAACGACGCCCGCATGAGCCCGCCGCACAACCTGCTGGAGCTGCTGCGCAGCCAGCAAGGCGTGTCGCATGCGCCGGGCAACAGCCTGTGGCAGAACGCCCCGGCGCAGCCGGCTTTCGAGCACGAGTTCGCACGGCTGGACCACGAGATCCTCAAACGCCTGGTGGACTCCACCGTGCTGCCGCAGGTCACGCCGCGCTACGGTGTCGAACAGCCGGTTCATGTTGAAACCCGGGATCCGCGCATGGCCAGCCTGGCACGCCTCTTGGTGGCGGCCGATCCGGCCGAGGCATTTGCCCTGCTGGACATCCTGCACGCCGAAGCCGGCTCGCTGCGCGCCTCGTGCATGTGGGTCTCGGAGCCGGTCGCGCGCGACCTGGGCGACCTCTGGGCCGCCGACGAAGTCTCCGAGTTCGACGTGACGCTGGGGCTGGGCCGGCTTCAGCAGTCGTTTCGCAAGCTGTGCCTGGAGGCCGATCACAACGAGCGCCCGCCGGAGCGGCTGCGCGGCTGCATCCTGATCGCGCCGCTGCCGGGCGAGCAGCACCTGATGGGTGCGGTGTTCGACGCCGAGATGATGTGGCGCGAAGGCTGGGACACCCATTGCGAATTTCCAGCGGACAACGCGGCCCTGATCCAGCTGGTCAAGCGCGAGTGGTTCGATGTGGTGGATCTCTCGCTGAGCCTGGCCTTCAAACGCGAGGACTGGATGCCGCGCATGGCCGCCACCATCGCCGCCGTGCGCAGCGCCTCGCGCAACCCCAAGCTGGTGGTGGTGGTGCGCGGGCGCGTGTTTTTCGATCACGACGAACCGCTGCCCGATCTGATCCACAGCGTGGGCGCCGACGGCGCCAGCACCGCGGCGGTGCTGGTCGTCCCGTCGTTTCAGCGCTCGGTGTCCAGCGGCTGAATCCGCACCAGCGGCAAGCCGCCCAGGCCCGGCAGCACGGGCAGGTCCTGTTCGCGGCCTTGCACCACCAGCCACCGCACGGGGTGCGCCCAATGCGCCGATGAGCGCACCAGCTGCGTGAGCGCGTCGTCGAGATCCGCCTGCGACCAACCCATCGCCACCATGAGCGTGGCACGGCGCGGGCGAAAGCGCGCGAGGGCATCGCACGCGGCGGCTTCGTTCACCACGTAGCCGCAGTCCCAGGGATCGGTGGGGCGGCGCGGGCGCCACCACGCCACGTCGCAGGCTTTCACCCGCAGACGCAACCACCCACCCGCCAGCGCACCACCGGCCGCGAGCAGCTGGTGGCTGCCGTCGAGGTGGCGGCTGAAGGCTTCGATCAACGCGGCGTCCGGGCTGCCGGGCTGCGCCGGCCACAACGCCACCGACAGGCGGGTCTGCGGACCACGCTCACCCACCGCGCCGCTCATGCACCAGCCCAGCAGCGGCGCCCACCGCCTGTGCTGGGCGGCTGTGGGCATCTGCAGCGGTGCAGCGGGCTGACCCGGTGGCGCGACGTGCAAGACCGAGCCGTCGAAGCGGGCGAACAGCGTCGCCAGGAGCCGGCGGGGCCGGGCTTCAGCCACGCGGCACCTGTGCCAGGAAGAAGCGCAGCATCTCCGCCGAAGCGTCGGGCCCGGCGTTGTCGGTGTAGGTGCCGGCGGCATCGCCACCCGACCATGCGTGGCCCGCGCCGTGCACGGTCCATTGCTCCACCACCACCCGGCCGGCGGCGTCGGTGTGCAGCGCGCGCGAGTAGCGGCGCCCGCCCGCGGCGGTGCCGCTGTCGTGACTGACGTCCAGCGTGGGTGTGGCCCGGCGAGCCTGCTGCGCAATGTGCTCGCCGTTGCTGTGCTGCACGGTGTGGTCGCGGTCGCCGTGGAACACGATGGTGGGCACGGCGTGCGTGGCGCTGCGCCGCGGATCGTCGCCGGTGCCCGGGAAATGCGCGCGACCCATCACGGCGCGGCCCTTCATGGCGGCCATGGCCGACGGAATGTCGTGCGCAGCCGCGTACGGCAAGCCCGAGTGCGCGCCCACAGCGGCAAACAGGTCGGGCCAGGTCTCGCCCAGCACCACCGCCATCGCCGCGCCGGCCGAAAGCCCGGCCACGAACACGCGCTGCGCATCCACCGGTTGCTCAGCCATGACGGCGCGCACCATGGCGGCGATGAGCGCGGGCTCTCCACCTTCACGCACCTGGTCTTGCGGGCGAAACCAGTTCCAGCAGCGTGAGGCGTTGGCGCCGGCCGATTGCTCCGGGTAGAGCACCAGAAAGCCGAACTCGTCGGCCAGGCGGTTCATCTGCGTGCCGGCAGCAAAGTCGTCGGCCGACTGGGTGCAGCCGTGCAGCATCACCACCAGCGGCCGTGGGCCCTGGGCTGTGCCCACTCGCGCGGTGGGCTGGTAGAGCTTGTAGTCGCGCGCACCGGCCGGGTGTGGCAGCGTGCGACGCACGAACTGACCGGCACCGGGCGCCGCCGAGGTTGGGGCGTTGATGTCGCGCGCCGCCACGTCGATCACGTCCGCATCGGCGGGGGGCGCCACCGCCCCACCCCCCAGTCCCGCAGACGCCAAGGCCTTTCGGATGGTCTCGGTCACGCCTTTGAGCGGCCCGCTGCGGGTGTCGAGTCCGGCCTGTGCGAGCGCTTGGCCGATGGTGTCGTTGATGTTCATGGCCAGGGTCGGCGTGATGGGTGTTTTCAAGAGGTGTGTTTCGTCAAGGGGAAAGAAGATTCAAACCGTGCGGGGCGCCAGCGCGCGGCGCACCGCGGGGCTGGCGTGGAAGGCGCCGAGCACGGAGACGGATTCGATGGCGGCCAGGGCGAGTTCGGGCGTGACGTCGTTGTCGATGCGGGCCAGGCCCACCACCTGGACGCGCAGGCGCTCGCCCGCGGCGACGGTGCGCTCCAGCTCGGCGCGCGTGAGGTGCTGGAGACCGAGCGTGAGCGTTTTGCGGGCCACGGTCTGTTTGAGTGTGTCGGCGTGGGTGGCCAGCAGGTTGCGCACCGCGGTGCGCACCAGGTCGGAGCGGTTGGAATAGAAGCCCTCCTGCACCAGCAGGTCGACCTGGCCGAGATCGACCACGCCGAGGTTGACGGTCATCTTTTCCGAATCGCCCACGCGGGGGCGCACATCCAGCAGCCGGTTCGTCATTGTTTTGCCATCCATGTGGATTCCATATGGATGGCATTTAAGCACGTTTCGGCGGATTGCAAGGGCGTGTCTGCCGCACAACGCCGCGGTGTGCTGGCGAACAGCGCGATACTCGGCGCGCCCTCACACTCCCGGCCGTGAACATGACAACACCCGCCACCCCCGACGCGCCAGCCGCCGCCCCGGTCGAATCCACCTCCAGCGAGCCGCAGGCGCTCTCGCCGCTGGCCACGCCGGCGGTGTCGGCCCCGCTCACGTTGCGGCTCATGCTGACCGGCGTGACGGTGGCGTTTTTCTGGATCCTGCTGCCCTTCTTCGGCACCATCCTCTGGGGCGCCATCATTGCCCTGATGTTTGCGCCGCTGTATCGCTGGCTGCTGCCGCGCATGAACCACCGCCACACGCGCGCGGCGCTGGTCACCATGGGTGCCGCGCTGATGGTGGTGGTGCTGCCGGCGGTGCTGGTGGTGATCTCGCTGGCGCGCGAGGCCACGCAGATGTACGCCCGCATTCAGGCGGGTGAGGTGAACCCGGCGCTCATGTTGCGCGGGTTGTTCAACGCCCTGCCCGATGGCGTCATCCAGTTGCTGGGGCGATTCGGACTGGGCAACTTCGACCGGGTGCAGCGCAAGTTCAACGCGGTGCTCACCCAGGGCAGCGAGCTGATCGCCACCCACACCTTCAACTTCGGACAGGACCTCTTCACGCTGGTGGTCAGCGTGTTCATCACCTTGTACCTGGCGTTCTTCCTCACGCGCGACGGCGCCAGCATCGTGCGCAGCATCCGCATGGCGATTCCGCTGCCGCCCGACCACAAACAGGAGCTGCTCGAGCGCTTCGGCACCGTGCTGCGCGCCACGGTCAAGGGCAACCTCGTGGTGGCGCTGGTGCAAGGCCTGCTGGGCGGCCTGGCGTTCTGGGCGCTGGGCGTCAACGGAGCCCTGCTGTGGGCGGTGCTCATGGCCGCGCTCTCGTTGCTGCCGGCCGTGGGCGCGGGTCTGGTGTGGGTGCCGGTGGCGCTGTACCTGTTTGCCGTGGACCAGGTCTGGCAAGGCGCGGCGCTGGTCGCCTGGGGCGTGCTGGTGATCGGCCTGGCCGACAACGTGCTGCGCCCGCTGCTGGTGGGCAAAGACACCGGCATGCCCGACTACCTGGTGCTGATCACCACGCTGGGTGGCATTGCGGTCATGGGCATCAACGGCTTCGTGATCGGCCCGACCATCGCGGCCATGTTTGTCGCGGTCTGGCACATCCAGACCACCACGCGGCCCACCATCCCGCCGCACAAGCCCCCCGTGGTGGAGCCGCCGCCGGAGGCAGTGAACACGCCGGCCGGACCCACGACACCGCCCTGATGACCGGGTGCGTCGTGCTCTTGCCGCTTGTCCGACCCGCGCGCTTCACTCGGCTGAAACGCTGAGCAGGCTCTGCACCAGCGGGTGTTGCACCTTGCGCGCGGTCCCGATGGCGTAGAAGTGCTCGCGCACGCCGTCGCACGCACCGATCCACTGCAGGCCATAACCTGTGGACAGCTTCTCGCGCATGCGCTCGGAGGCCGGGAAGACGCCCATGCCCGACGACCCGAAGGTGGCCAGCAGCGCGCTGTCTTCAAACTCGCCCACCACACGCGGCAGCACGCCGTGGCCCTCGAACCACTGGTCGATGCGCAGTCGCACCGAGGCGTGGGCCGTGGGCAGCAACACCGGCACGGTGGCCAGGCTCTGGGGAAAGTCCTGCCGGGCCTGGGCCAGCCAGGCCTTGGGCGCGTACCAGCCCAAGGCGGACGAACCCAGCGCGTGGCTGTAGAGCCGCAGGTTGGGGTTGGCCGGGGCCGGCCGGTCGGCGAGCACGACGTCGAGCCGGTGCAGCGCCAGTTCCGCCAGCAGGTCGTCGAACTCGCCTTCGTGGCACAAGAGGCGCAGGTTGGGCTCGGTGAGCGCGGGCTCCAGCAGGTCGCGCACGGCGAGCTTGGGCAGGCCATCGGAAATGCCCACCACCAGGCGCACCTCGCTGGCGCGCGTCGCGTCGCGCACGGCCGCGGGCAGCTGCTCACCGAGGTGAAAGATTTGCTCGGCCACCTGCAGCGCGGCCTGTCCCGCTTCGGTGAGCGCCAGCCCGCGTCCGGCGGGCTTGAACAGCGCGTGGCCCAGCGCCTGCTCCAGCAAGCGCACCTGCGCGCTCACCGTCTGCACCGCCAGGCCCAGGCGGTCTGCCGCGTGCGACATGCCGCCTTCCTTGGCCGTCACCCAGAAATAGTACAGGTGCTTGTAGTTGAGTTCCGTGTTCATTCTTCGCCTTTTTGGGAGAAAGTCGCAGTGATTTTCTGCTTTTTCAGAAGCCTTTGCTGGCCTAACCTCATCACCTTCCCTCTTTTTTGGAGTCCACCATGGAAAACGCTTCCCGCAGCACCGCCCTGGCCCGCCGCATGGGTGCGGCCTCCGCCACCGACGCCACACCCGCCCAAACCACGCGGGTGCTCAAGAACACCTACGCCCTGCTTTCGCTGACGCTGCTGTTCAGCGCCGGCGTGGCCGCCGCCACCGTGGCCAACGGCTGGCCAGCGCCCGGCCTGGTGATCACGCTGGTGGGCTACTTCGGACTGCTGTTCGCGTTGCACAAGCTGCAGAACAGCGGCTGGGCGCTGCCCGCCGTGTTCGCCTTGACCGGCTTCATGGGCTACACGCTCGGCCCCATCCTCACCCACACACTGGGCCTGCCCGGTGGCGGGCAGACCATCGTGGCCGCCCTGGGCGCCACCGGCGCGACCTTCCTGGGTCTGTCGGCCTATGTATTGACCACCCGGCGCGACTTCAGCTTCATGGGCGGCTTCCTGTTCGCCGGCCTGGTGGTGGCCCTGGTGATGGCGCTGGCCGCCTTCTTCTTCAGCATGCCCGCGCTGGCGCTGGCCGTGTCTGGCCTGGTGGCGCTGCTGTCGGTCGGCATGATCCTGTTCGAAACCAGCCGCATCGTCAACGGTGGCGAGACCAATTACGTGCTGGCCACCGTGGGCCTGTTCGTCTCGCTGTTCAACCTGTTCACCAGCCTGCTCAGCCTCATGGGCCTGGGCAGCAACGAGTGACACACACGTCATCCACACTCAGGAGCACACCATGCGAACCTACCCTCTGAACAGCCCGCAGGCGGCTGCCCGTCTGCTCGCCATGGCCCTGGTGGCCGATGGCAACTACGCGCTGAGCGAAATCAAGGCGCTGGACCGGCTGGGCGCCGCGCGCCAGCTCGGCCTGCCGCCGCAAGACCTCAAGGCCGTGATCGACGCTTTCTGCGAAGACCTGCTGCTCGGCGCCCACGGCGAATGGCTGGGTTCCTCGCAGCTTGATGCGACCACCCGCCAGGCCTTGCTGGCCGAGGTGACCGACCCGGCCCTGCGCGAAACCATCGTGGCCTTGTGCGAAGCGGTGGTGGCGGCCGACGGTCACCTGGCCGACGGCGAAACCGCCATGCTCGACAGCCTCACGCGCGCGTGGCGCCAGTTGCCGGAGCGCCACCGACATCCCGAAGGAGCCTTGTCATGAAAACCATCGTCTGGGGCGTGTTCGCCTTCCTGAGTCTGTGCTGGACGGCGTTGGTCGCGCTGTCGGTGCAGCTGACCGAGTGGCTGCTCGGTGCCGCCGGCTCCGGCCAGGTCACTTCAGCCGCCACCGCGGTGGGCGAATGGCCGGTACCGGCCTGGGCCGCCTTGTGGGTGGACCCCGCGTGGCTGCAGGCCTTGCAGGCCATGTGGCTGGACTTCGTGCAATGGTTGGGCCAGGTGGCGCCATCGAGCGACGGTCTGATGGGCTGGATCACACCGCTCCTGTGGACCGGCTGGGGCCTGGGCATGCTGTGCTTGCTGGTGCCCGCCATCGGGCTGCACTGGTTGCTCGGACGCATGAACAAGCCCACCCCGCTGCGCAGCGTGCCGGCGCAGGGCCGCGTTTGAGCCAACGGCTCGCCCGGGCGTTGCGCCGCGCGGCCCGCGAGCACGCGGTCGGCGCACGGGCGCCCTCGGCCGACGCGGCCGACCTGCGGCTGAACCTCGCCGAGCTGCTGCGACTGCACGGCGACAGCTCGACCGCGGTGGTGCTGATGCTCATGGCGCTGCTCACCGTGGTGCCGATCGCCGGCGCGGGCACGGTGCTCAGCCTGGGCATCCTGGCCATCGCCTGGGGCTGGGCGCGCGGGCACGACTCGGTGGACTTGCCGGAGCGACTCGGGGCGCTGAGCCTGAACGAGCGCTGGACCGGACGCTGCCTGCACGGTCTGGCCTGGATGTACGAGCGGGCCAACCGCTGGCTGCGCCCGCGCTGGTCGGTCTGGAGCCACAACGCCACCCGCTGGGGTTGGGGCGCGTGGATCGCCTTGATGGGCGCGGTGATTTTTCTGCCCTTGCCGCTGGGCAATGTCTTGCCCAGTCTGAGCCTGATCCTGCTGAGTCTGGGCTGGATGTTTCGCGACGGCATCGCGCTGCTGGTCTCCGCCCTCACCGGGTTGGCCGCGCTGGCCTACACCGCGTCGCTGGCCCATTTGCTGGTGCAACTGGTGGACCGCGCCCGGGCCTGGCTGCCCGGCTGAACCCCACGTTGGCCAGGTGAGGCGCCGCCGGTGCGGCGCCTAGAATCGGCGCACACCCACCGGACCCACCGTTTGACGCCTGCCGCCACCACCGCTGCCCGCCCCGCCGAGACCTGCCCGCTGTACGTGGACCTGGACGGCACGCTCACGCCCAGCGACACGCTGTACGAGTCGGTGATGCTGTTCATCCGCCGCAACCCGCTGAACCTGCTGCGCCTGTTCATGTGGTTGCTGCTGGGCAAGGCCGGCTTCAAGCTCAAGCTGGCCAACGCCGTGCGCCCCGACCCGGCGCGCCTGCCGTACCACGAGCGCTTCGTGCAGTTCCTGCGAGAGGAGCACGCCCGCGGTCGCAGCCTGGTGCTGGCGAGCGCTGCCGATTCGCGCATCGTGCGCGACGTGGCGGCGCACCTCAAGCTGTTCGACGACACGCTGGGCACCAATGCCCGCGCCGACGGCGTGAACCTCAGCCGGGGCCACAAGCGCGACGCGATCGCCGCGCACGCGCAGGCCCGTGGCCACAGCCGCTGGGCCTACGCCGGCAACAGCAGCGACGACATCGCCGTGTGGCAGGGCAGTGCGCAGGCGGTGGCGGTGAACGCACCGGCCAGCGTCATCCACGCGTTGCAGAAGGTGCACCCGCAGGCGCGGGTGTTCGAGCGCGAGCCGCTGCGTTTGAAGACCGTGCTGCGTGCGATCCGCCTGAAGCAGTGGTCCAAGAACGCGCTGCTGTTCGTTCCGCTGCTCGCCTCGCACCGGCTCGACCCCCACCTCTGGGCGCTGGTGCTGGTGGCGTTTGTGGCCTTCGGCCTGTGCGCTTCGGCCACCTACCTGTTCAACGACCTGCTGGACCTGCCCAACGACCGCGCACACCGGCTCAAGCGCTTTCGGCCGCTGGCCGCGGCCACCATCAGCATCCCGCTGGCGGTGGTGCTGGGTGGCGTGATGCTGGTGCTGGCCTTCGTGCTGGCCTGGGCGGTGTCGCCGGCCTTTGCCGCCATGCTGCTGGTCTACACCGTGACCACGCTGGCTTACTCGTTGGTGCTCAAGCGGCTGGCGCTGATCGACGTGCTGGTGCTCTCGGGGCTGTACACCTTGCGCATCGCTGCGGGTGCGGTGGCGGCGCAAGTGGCGCTGTCCAACTGGCTGGCCGCGATCTCGATCTTTCTGTTCCTGAGCCTGGCCCTGGTCAAACGCTGCGCCGAACTCGAAGAGCTCGACGACGAACGCACCACCCTGGCACCCGGCCGCGGTTACCAGCCGCGTGACCTGTCGTCGCTGCGCGCCATGGGCATGGCCAGCGGCTTCCTGGCGGTGATGGTGCTGGCCCTGTACATCGACAGCCAGAACAGCGAGATGCTCTACGCCAACCCCGAGTGGCTGTGGGCCGCGGCGCCCGTGCTGCTGCTGTGGATCATGCGCATCTGGCTCAAGACCGGGCGGCGCGAGCTGCACGGTGAGGATCCGCTGCAGTTCGCATTGAGAGACCCCTTCAGCTGGATGACGCTGCTGGCCATGGGGGGCATCGGTCTCACGGCCACCATCGGACTCTGACGCACCCATGAAATCCATCGCCATCGGCCTGGCCGTCTTCTGTGTGCTGCTGTCATCGGCCGCGCAAATCGCGATGAAGCGCGGCATGGGCGCGCCCACCGGCGCCGACGTGGGCGCGACCTACCTGCACGCGCTCACCAGCCCCATGGTGTGGCTGGGCCTGGTGCTCTATGGCGCGAGTGCCGTGCTGTGGCTGTGGGTGCTCTCGCGGCTGGACGTGAGCCTGGCCTACCCGCTGGTGAGCCTGGGTTTTGTGGTGACCATGGCCCTGGGCGTGCTGTGGCTGGGCGAGCCGTTCTCGTGGCTGCGGGTGGCGGGCTGCACGCTGATCGTGGTGGGTGTGTCGCTGCTGGCCATGGACGCTTGAAAGCCCACCGATGCGCGCCTCCGAATTTTCCGCGCACACGTCGCGCCAGATCTTCTGGACGACCTTTGCCCTCACCCTGGTCCTGAAGATCGTCATCGCCGCGGGCTTCCCGTTCACCGGCGACGAGGCCTTTTTCTACCAGTGGGGCGTGTTCCCGGCCTGGGGCTATTCCGACCACCCGCCCATGGTGGGCTGGCTGCTCGCGGTGCTGCGCCAGGTCAGCGAACACCCGCTGGTGCTGCGCAGCTTCACGCTCATCGTCACCAGCGTGATCGCGCTGGGCATCGTCGATGCGCTGCGGCGGTGGCTGCCCGACGAACAAGAGTCCAGCGCCTGGCTCGCCGGCGCCGTCTACCTGGCCATGCCCTGGAGCTGGCTGTTCGTGCTGGTGACCACCGACACGCCCTTGATCTTCTTCATGGCGCTCTCGGCCTGGGCCTACCTGCGGGCCGACACCAGCACCACGCGCAGCGCGCCCTGGTACGCCTTGGCGGGTTTGTTCCTCGGCCTGGCCTTCCTCTCCAAATACTTCGCGGCGCTGCTGGGTTTTGCCTACGCCGCGCACTGCTTCGGCTGGCGGCGGGGGCGCTGGTGGGCGCCCTTCCTCATCTTCGCGCTGGCCCTGCCCTCGATCGCGCTCAACGTGGCCTTCAACGCCACCCACGGCTGGACCAACGTGATGTTCAACGTGTTCAACCGCAACGAAGGCTCGGCGTGGTCGATCAAGACCTTCACCACCTACGTGGCCATGGCGGTCTACCTGCTCACGCCCTGGTTGCTCTGGCGCAGCGCGGTGGCCCGCCCGATCGCGGGCACCTCGGTCACCACCCGCACCACGCTCGCGGTGCTGTGGCTGTTCCCCATCGTGGTGTTCGCGCTGCTGAGCACGCGCCGCACCATCGGCCTGCACTGGGTGCTGGGCTTCGTGCCGCTGTTCGTGGTGTGGGCGGGGATGCGGCTGGAGGCACGGCCGCTGCGCAGTGCGTTGAACTGGACGGTGGCGCTCTCGGTGCCGCACCTGCTGGTGGTCGCGGCCATCGCCTGGGCGCCGCTGGCCTGGTGGCAGCCCTTCAAGATTCACGACCGTGCGGTGTTCCTGCGCGAGACGCCTGCGGTGGTGGCCGCGCTGCGCCAGGACCTGCCGCCGGGTGCCACGTTGATGGCGCGCACCTACAACCCGGCGGGCATGCTGGCGTTTCACCACGGCGCCTACGTGCCGGTGTTCGGCGTGGGCCGCCACCATGCGCGGCAGGACGACCAGATCGTGGATTTCCGTTCGTACGACGGCCAGGCGATTCGCGTCTTCCTGTACGACGAACCCGTGCTCGCCGAGTTCGCGCCGTACTTCGAGCGCGTGAGCGTCAAGCGCTTCGAAGTGGAAGGTGTGCCGTTCTTCGCGGTGGACGGGGTGGGGTTCCGGTTTCAAGCGTACCGCGACGGGGTGCTGGCGGAAGTGGCGCGGGAATTCCACAACGTGCCGGCATGGCTCCCGGTGTTGGGGAGTCCGTTTTGCGAGCGGTACAGGTTTGTGGCCTGCTCGCCTGGGCGTCCTTGAACCTCAGGGCGCAGCGAACGGAACGCGTTGCGCCACGGCACACATCAGCTCATACCCGATCGTGCCCGCCGCCGCGGCGACCTCATCCACCGGCAACACGGCGCCGGCCGCTGAGCGCCCCCAGAGCACCACTTCCGATCCGATGCCGGCGGCATCGAGGCCCGAGAGATCGACCGTCACCATGTCCATGCTGACCCGCCCCACCACCCGCGTGCGCACGCCATCCACCAGCACCGGCGTGCCATTGGGCGCATGGCGCGGGTAACCGTCTGCATAGCCGCAAGCCACCACACCGATACGCATGGCTTGGTCGGCCGTGAAGGCCGAGCCGTAGCCCACGGTGTCACCGGGCTGCAGGCTTTGCACACCGATGATGCGGCTCGACAAGGTCATGGCCGGTTGCAACTGCCAGTCGGCGGCCGAGTGCGCGGGAAAGTCGGGCGCGCTGCCGTACAGCGCAATGCCTTCGCGCACCCAGTCGGCAGCGAGCGTCGTCACGCCTTCGCCGCGCAGCGCATCGCCGGGATTCCTCAGCAAGGCCGCGCTGTTGCACAGCGTGCGCTCGCCCGGCAGGTCGGCGGTGGCGGCTTCAAAGGCCGCCACCTGGTGCGCAATGCCGCGGGGGCCGTCGGCGTCGCTGAAGTGCGTCATGAGCGAGATCTCGTCCACCTGCGGCAGCGCGTTGAGCCGCGTCCAGGCGCTGCGAAAGGCGTTGGGGGTGAAACCCAGGCGGTTCATGCCGCTGTTGAGCTTCAGGAACACGCGGTGCGGCACCAGCGTCTTGTGCGCGGCCAGCCAGTCGATCTGCTCGGTGCAGTGCACCGTGTGCCACAGGTGCAGGCGCGAACACAGCTCGAGGTCGCGCGGCTCGAACACACCTTCCAGCAGCAGGATGGGGCCGCGCCAGTCGAGCGCCCGGATGCGCTGGGCCTCGGCGAGGTCGAGCAGGGCAAAGCCGTCGGCCGCGCGCAGGGCGTCAAAACAGCGTTCGATGCCGTGACCGTAGGCGTTGGCCTTGACCACCGCCCAGACCCGCGCGTCGGGAGCGCAGTCGCGGGCGCGTTGCAGGTTGTGGCGCAGGGCTTCGGGATGGACGGTGGCGAGGATGGGGCGGGGCATGGGCGGGCGTGAGGTCCGTCATCGAAAGGCGTTGCAAGCGGGTGCAACGCGGGTGAATGCGTGGTCGTTTCAGGGTGGCGTGCTATAACCCCGCATCCCCTGGAGACACCCGTCAACTGTCGCATAAAAAAGCCGCTGCGACCCGCTCAGCCACTCTCCGCTGAGGCCCCACGGCGCTCAAAATCATCGCCATGAAGCGCGGCTTCTACACCATCATGACGGCGCAGTTCTTCAGTTCGCTGGCGGACAACGCGCTGTTCGTGGCAGCGATCGAACTGCTGCGCACACGCGGCTCTCCCGAGTGGCAAAGCGCCGCCCTCGTGCCCCTGTTTGCTTTGTTCTACGTGGTGCTCGCACCCTTTGTGGGGGCGTTTGCGGACGCGAGACCCAAAGGCCAGGTCATGTTCATCAGCAACGCCATCAAGGTGGCGGGCTGCCTGCTCATGCTGATCGGCGTGCACCCGCTGCTGGCTTACACGCTCGTGGGCCTGGGAGCGGCGGCCTACTCGCCGGCCAAGTACGGCATCCTCACCGAGCTGTTGCCACCGTCGCAACTGGTCAAGGCCAACGGCTGGATCGAGGGCCTGACCATCGCCTCCATCATCCTGGGCGTGCTGCTGGGTGGCCAATTGGTCAGCCCATGGGTGTCGGCCCAGTTGCTGGCGATCGACATCCCCGGTTTCCACACCGGCATCCACCACCCTGCGCAGGCCGCGGTGGCCGCGCTGATGTTCGTCTACATGCTGGCCGCGTGGTTCAACACCCGCATCCCGCTCACCGGCGTGACCCCCCGCCCCATGCCCGCCAACCCCTGGGCGCTGCTGCCCGATTTCTGGCGCTGCAACAGCCGCCTGTGGCGCGACCGGCTGGGCCAGATCTCGCTGGCCACCACCACCTTGTTCTGGGGCGTGTCGGGCAACCTGCGTTACATCGTGCTGGCCTGGGCCGGCGCGGCGCTGGGCTACAGCACCACGCAGGCGTCGGCGCTGGTGGGCGTGGTCGCCCTGGGCACCGCGGTGGGCGCGGTGGTGGCCTCCTTGCGCATGCGGCTGGACCAGGCCACGCGCGTGATGCCGCTGGGCATCGCCATGGGCGTGCTGGTGATCCTGATGAATTTCATCGACAACGTCTGGGTCGCCGCGCCGTTCCTGGTGCTGCTCGGCGGTCTGGGTGGATTCCTCGTGGTGCCGATGAACGCGCTGCTGCAGCACCGCGGACACAACCTCATGGGCGCGGGCCGGTCGATTGCGGTTCAAAACTTCAACGAGCAAGCCTGCATCCTGGTCCTGGGGGCGCTCTATGCTTCCTCCACCGCCTGGGGCTGGTCGGCGTTTGCGGCCATCACCGCGTTTGGTGTGCTGGTGGCCGGGTTCATGGCCGTGATCGCACTGTGGCACCGCCACAACCAGCGCGTGCACCCGCACGAACTGGAGCGGCTGCTAGAAATTGCGCGCCGCGACGATCTGCACGGCTAGAACCCCACGTTGGTCGGGGCGAAGCCGTCCAGGCTGACCAGCCGGTGTTGTGCCAGCACCTTGTACAGATCACCCTCACTCACCGAGCGCGACAGGTAGGCGTCGCTGCCGGCGAGACCCGCTTTCATGCGGTCCATGCTGCCGGCGGTGGGCGCGAACATGATCACCACCGGCGCACCCTTGGGGCCCTTGGCCTGTTTGGCCGAGCGGCAGATCTGGTTGGCATCGGGCTCGCCTTTGAGCCGGTCGATCACCACCAGCCGGTAGGGGTTGGCCTTGAGCATCACCAAGGCCTGCGCGGCTTCTCGCGACCAGTCCACCGTCAGACCGTAGCGCTTGAAGCGCTTGAGCAGGATGCGCCCCTCCACCAGGCTCTCAGCCACCAGCAACATGTCGCCGCGCGCGGTCTCGGGCACCGCGCTCTTGTCGGCGCTGATGCGCGATCGCGGGGCGCGGGTGGCGCGTGGCGCGGGTGGCGATGGCAGGTCGTCCAGCCCGCCGAAGTCGGTCAGGCGCATGGTGCCCGCGCGGTGGGTAGCGGCTGGGCGCGACGTCGGCACCGGCACCGGTGGCAACAAGGACCGGAGCTCCTCGCGCAGCATCGGGCGGGTGGGCGGGAATTCGGTGTCGCCGGTGCGGCGTCGGCGGTTCACGGCCGGCGCCATGGGGCGAGGGCCTTCTTCGGGTGGCAGCGTGGCGGAGAAAGCGCGGTCGGCGCCGGCTCGGGAAGCCACCGCGGGCGCGTGGTCGGGCACGGTGTGCCGGCCGCTGGCCAGGCGCATGCTCGCGTCCAGCCCCTGCAACTGCGAACTCTCGTAGGGCTGGGTGGCCATGAAACTGTTGGCAAGCACGCGCTTTTCGGCGGCGGGCGAGGGGCGCACGCCGACGATCACATCCAGTGTGTTGAGCACCGACACCAGCTTGACCGGCTTGAGCTGGATCGGCCAGCCGGTGCCGCCGTCGGACTGGCCCACCAGCAGGATCTTGCCAGGCAGTTCGGCATCACGAACCAGATGGAGCGCCTGGGTGTTGTCGGCGTTGACGATGAGGATTTGGGCATCCATCACCTCGTCCTGCACGAGGTAGCTGGGCGGTCGTCGCGCAGCCATGCGAAAAAAGGATTCGAAGGTGGCCGACTCGGCTTGCGTGAAGCCCACCAGCGCCACCGAATACGCTGCCACCGAATTTGCTGCCACCATCGATTTGTCCCGCTCGCTGAATTTTTTGGGTTGACGCCGGAATACCCTTGATGAGTATGCCTTTTTTGCAACGGCATACGCTGTCACGTGACCGGGTGTCGTATGAAATGCGACACCTTCAGCGCGCCTTTGCGCACGGATCGCGCTTTGACTTCTGACCCACCTTTGCCCAACGGAGCCGCCCATGTCCAGCATTCACGACTTTGAAGCCTTGTCCATCGATGGCAAACCTGTGCCGCTTGCCCAGTTCAAGGGACGGCCCATGCTGATCGTCAACACGGCCAGCGCCTGCGGGTTCACGCCGCAGTTCGGCGGGCTGGAAAAGTTGCACAAGACCTATGGAGCGCGCGGTCTGGTGGTGCTGGGATTCCCGTGCAACCAGTTCGGCAGCCAGGACCCCGGCACCAACGACGAGATCGCCAGCTTTTGCCAGCGCAACTACGGCGTGAGCTTTCCCATGATGGAGAAGATCCACGTCAATGGAACCGACGCCCACCCGCTGTACCAGTGGCTCACGGCCGAGGCGCCCGGCTTGCTGGGCAGCAAGGCGATCAAGTGGAACTTCACCAAGTTCCTGGTGGGCCAGGACGGGCGGGTGATCAATCGCTATGCGCCTCAGGATGCGCCGGAGAAGCTGGCCGCCGACATCGAGGCCGCGCTGAACTAGTCGGCGCAGCGGCGGAGCGCGGGGGCAAGCCTCACACCCATTTCAGCAGCAGGCCCGCCACCAGCGGCAAGGCCACCGCGCTGAACAGCGCCGACAGGCCCATGGCCAGGCCAGCGAAGGCGCCCATCTCCTCACTCACCTGAAACGCCCGCGCCGTGCCGATGCCGTGCGCGGCCGTGCCCAGCGCAAAGCCGCGCACGATCGGATCCTTGATGCGCAAGGCGTCGAACAAGAACCGCGCGCTGGCCGCGCCGATGATGCCGGTGGCCGCCACCAGCACCGCGGTGAGCGAGGGGATACCGCCGATCTTTTCGGCGATGCCCATGGCCACCGGGCTGGTGACCGACTTGGGCGCGAGCGACGCCAACGTGGCCCTGGAAGCGCCCAGTGCCCAGCCCACGCCGATGGCCGTGACGGTGGCCGCCAGCGTGCCCACCACCAGTGCGCCCACGATGGGCAACCACAGGCGCTTGAGGCGCGCGAGCTGTTCGAACAGCGGAATGGACAAGGCCACGGTGGCCGGCCCGAGCAGGAAGTGCACGAACTGCGCACCTTCGAAGTAGGTGGCGTAGGGCGTGCCGGTGGCCCAGAGCAGGGTGGCGAGCACCGCGATGGCGATGGCCACCGGGTTGGCCAACGGGTTGAAGCCACTGCGCTGGTAGATCAAGAAGGCGCCGTGGTAGACCAGCAGCGTGAGCGTGAGGCCCAGCAGCGGCGTGGCCGAGAGGTAGACCCAGATGTCGGCCAGCGCGCCGGGCAGGGGCAGCGCAGCGGTCATCGATGGGTCCGCTTCATCAGCCAGGCCATGGTGAGCGCCGCGCTCGCCAGCCCCACCAGGGTGCTCACCACCAGCGCCACGCCGATGGCCAGCGCTTCGTTGCCCAGGCGCTGCAGGTGCAGCATGACGCCCACGCCGGCCGGCACAAACAGCAGCGAGAGGTGCTGCAACAGCGTTTGCGCGGTGGGCTTGATGGCCCCGAGCACCGGAGGCCGCAACACCAATGTGAAGAGCAGCAAGGCCAGGCCCACCACCGGGCCCGGCATGGGCACACCGGTCATCAGAACCAGCGCCTCGCCCAGCAGTTGAAACACGAGCAGGGTGGCGAGCGCTGGGATCACGGTGGTCGGTTGCTCAGGTGGACAGCGCGTCGTCCAGCACTTCCACCCAATGCCGCACCGGTGTGTCGGTGCCGCTTTGCAGGTGGGTGATGCAGCCGATGTTGGCGCTGGTGATCACGCTGGGCTGCAGTTCACCCAGGTGGCCGAGCTTGCGGTCGCGCAGCTCGTAGGCGATCTCCGGGTTGAGCACCGAATAGGTGCCGGCCGAGCCGCAGCACAGGTGGGCTTCGTTCTTCGCCACCTGCACCGTGAAGCCGAGCGCGGCCAGGTGCTGTTCCACGCCGCCTTTGAGCTTCTGACCGTGCTGCAGGGTGCACGGCGGGTGGAAGGCGATCACGCGCGACGCGTCGGGCTTGTGCTTGAGCAAGGGGCGCAGCGCGGGCACGAGCGCGGGCAGCAGTTCGCTGAGGTCTTGTGTGAGCTTGCTGATGCGCGCGGCCTTGGCCGCGTAGGCCGGGTCATCGCGCAGGATGTGGCCGTATTCCTTCACCGTGACGCCGCAGCCCGAGGCGTTCATCACGATGGCTTCGACCGCGTCTGGTCCATCGACCAGGGGCCACCAGGCGTCGATGTTGGCGCGCATCTGGGCCATGCCACCGGTCTGGTCGTTGAGGTGGAACTTCACCGCGCCGCAGCAGCCCGCGGCCGGCGCCAGCACGCCCTGGATGCCGGCAGCGTCGAGCACGCGCGCGGTGGCGCTGTGGATGCTGGGCATCATCGCCGGCTGCACGCAGCCCGCCAGCAGCAACACGCGGCGCGCATGGGTGCGCGTGGGCAGGCGGCCGGCGGCGCGGGGCGCGGGCACCTTGTTCTGCAACGACGCCGGCAGCAGCGGGCGCACGAGTTGACCCAGCTTCATGGCCGGGCCGAACAGCGGCGAGGGCAGGCCTTCCTTGAGCAGCCAGCGCACGGTCTTTTCAGACGCCGGGCGCGCCACTTTTTCATCCACCATCTGGCGGCCGATGTCGATCAGGTGGCCGTAATCCACGCCGCTGGGACACGTGGTTTCGCAGTTGCGGCAGGTCAGGCACCGGTCCAGGTGCATCTGCGTCTTGCGCGTGGGCTCGGCGCCTTCGAGCACCTGCTTGATCAGGTAGATGCGTCCGCGCGGTCCGTCGAGCTCGTCACCCAGCAGCTGGTAGGTGGGGCAGGTCGCGGTGCAGAAACCGCAGTGCACGCACTTGCGCAGGATGGCCTCGGCCGCGCGGCCGTCGGCGCGCGCCTGGTATTCGGGGGAGAGTTGGGTTTGCATGTGAATCAGGCCATGCGACCTGGATTGAAGACGCCGGCGGGATCGAAGGATTCGAGCATTCGGGCCTGAATGCTTTGCAGCGCGGCGCTCTGGCTCTGGAAACGGGGCACGCCGGGTGCGCCATCCGCTCCCGCGCGAAACAGCGTGGCGTGGCCATGGGCCGCCGTGGCCGCCGCTCGCAGCTCGGCAGCCGCCGACGCAGGCGCCCACAACCAGCGCTGCGCGCCCTGCCATTCGATGAACTGCGCGTAGGGCACCGTGAGCACCGGCGCGGTCTGCGGCACCGACAGGCGCCACAGGCACAGATCCGGCGAGGGTACGCTGAAGAACGGCAGGCGCTGGTCGCGGCAAGCGTCCCAGTCGGGGCCGGCCTGTGCGTTGTCCATGCGGGTGCCGTGGGCCTCGCGCGCCATGCGTTCGCAGGCCGCTTCCACCGCCGCGACCGCGCCGCGCAGGCGCACGAACAGCAGCTCGGGCGCACCGGTCTGCGAGTCATCTTTCACCCAGCAAGAAGCATTGATCGGCAGCGGCTGGCCGCCCCAGCGGTGCAGTTGCTCCAGTGCGTCGTGCTGGCCGAGCGAAAACACCAAGGTGGCCTCGGCCAGCGCCACCGGCAGCACCTTGAGGCTGACCTCGCTGATCAAGCCGAGCGTGCCCATGGACCCGGCCAACACGCGGCTGACGTCGTAGCCCGCCACGTTCTTCATGACCTGGCCACCGAAGGTCAGCAGCTCGCCTCGACCGTTGATGAAACGCGCGCCGAGCACGTAGTCGCGCACCGAACCGGCGCTGGCCCGCGCCGGGCCGGCCAGCCCTGCGGCGACCATGCCACCCACGGTGCCGCCCGGGCCGAAGCGTGGGGGTTCAAACGGAAAGCACTGGCCTTGCCCGGCCAGCAGCGCCTCCACCTCGGTCAGCGGCGTGCCCGAGCGCACGGTGACGACCAGTTCGGTGGGCTCGTAGCTCACGATGCCCGACCAGTCGGCGGTGGAGAGTTCGGCGCCCGGGGTGGGCGCGCCGAGAAAGGACTTGGTGTTGCCGCCGACGATGCGCAGGGGCTGGCGGTCGGTGCTGGCTTGCCGGATCTGATCGATCAGGTGGTCGGGGAGTTCGAGGGTGCTGGCTTGCATCAGGACGATGGTAGTCGCCGGGGCTTCGCCAGACTTTGATTTTTTTGCACGGTGGGCTGCAAACGAACCGGCTCAGTTGGCGTAACCCAGGCACATGCCTGCATTCACCCGACCTTTGCATTCGCGCTTGAGGCGCTTTTCCCGCGCTGCCGGGCTCTCTTCCGACGGGGCCTTGTGAAACGTCACCGAGGTCGGTTTGCGTGGCGTGCCGGATTTGCTTTGCTCGGCGGCGTGGGCGCACAAAGCGAACACGGCCAACAAGGCCACCAGGGTGCGGTTCAAAGGTGCAAGGGTCACGGGCTCCTCCAGTTGCTGTGTTGAAAACGCAGTAACTATAAAGAACTCACCGGGCACAAAAAAACCCGCGGGCCGGATGGCCACGCGGGTTCAACTTCCACAGGAGATGCTCAGCAACTGCGCGGTGGGGGCCTTTGGTGAAAAAGGGACCGCACCGCGCGGCGAGACCTGCAGGGCTCAGCGGTTGTAGGCCGTTTCGCCGTGTGAGGAGATGTCCAGACCTTCGCGTTCCTGCTCTTCGGTCACGCGCAGACCCACCGTCAAGTCCACCACCTTGAAGGCGATGAAGGAAACCACGCCGGACCACACGACGGTGATCAGCACGGCCTTGGCTTGCGTCCACACCTGGCCGGCGATGTTGTAGGCCTCGGGTGCCACCATGGCCACGGTCGTCCAGTCGGCCACCAGGCTTGGGCCACCCAGGTTGGGCGAGTTGAACACGCCGGTCAGCAGCGCGCCGACGATGCCGCCCACGCCGTGCACACCGAACACGTCCAGCGAGTCGTCCGCGCCCAGCAGCTTCTTGAGGCCATTGACACCCCAGAGGCAGGCGAAACCGGCGATCAAACCGATGATCAGTGCGCCACCCACGCCGACGTTGCCGGCTGCGGGGGTGATGGCGACCAGACCGGCCACGGCGCCCGACGCGGCACCCAGCATGGAGGCCTTGCCTTTGCCCAGGGCTTCACCCACGCACCATGCCAGCACCGCAGCAGCGGTGGCGGCCAGCGTGTTGATGAAGGCCAGGGCGGCGAAGCCGTTGGCTTCCAGCGCCGAGCCGGCGTTGAAACCGAACCAGCCCACCCACAGCATGGCCGCACCGACCATGGTCAGCGTCAGGCTGTGAGGGGCCATGGATTCCTTGCCGTAGCCAATGCGCTTGCCCACCATGAAGGCGCCCACCAGACCGGCCACAGCCGCGTTGATGTGCACCACGGTGCCGCCTGCGAAATCCAGGGCGCCCATCTGCCAGATGTAGCCGGCCTTGCTGTTCATCGAATCCACCACGTCGGCGCCGGTGTAGGCGTCAGGACCCATCCAGTACCAGACCATGTGCGCCACCGGGGTGTAGCTGAAGGTGAACCACAGGGCGCTGAACAGCAACACGGCGGAGAACTTCATGCGCTCGGCAAACGCACCGACGATCAGCGCGCAGGTGATGCCGGCGAACGTGGCCTGGAAGGCAGCGAACACGATCTCGGGGATCACGACACCTTTGCTGAAGGTCGCAGCGTTGGCGAAAGTGCCCGCTGTGTTGTCCCAGACGCCTGCAAGGAACAGCCGGTCAAAGCTGCCGATGAAGGCGTTGCCCTCGGTGAACGCCAGGCTGTAGCCGTAAACGACCCACAGCACCACGATCAACGAGAACACGACCATCACCTGCATCAGCACCGACAGCATGTTCTTGCTGCGCACCAGGCCACCGTAGAACAGCGCCAGACCGGGGATCGTCATGAAGACCACCAGCAAGGTGGACACCATCATCCAGGCGGTGTCGCCCTTGTTGGGTGTGGGCGCTGGTGCCGCTTCGGCGGCAGCGGGCGCTTCAGCAGGCGCCGCAGCAGCGGGCGCTGCGGCCGGGGCTTCGGCCGCCGGTGCGGTGACGGCGGGAGCTTCTGCGGCAGGCGCAACAACAGCAGCCGCTGGCGGCGCTTCGGTCGTGGTCTGCGCGGTGGCGCTCAGGCCTGCAAAGGCCAGGCCGGCGCCCAGCAGCAGGGTTGCAATCAGTTTTTTCATGTCTGTGATCTTTCTTGTTCAGTGGCGATGATCAGAGCGCTTCTTTGCCGGTCTCGCCGGTGCGGATGCGAACCACCTGTTCGAGCGAGGTGACGAAAATCTTGCCGTCGCCGATCTTGCCGGTGCGTGCCGCACCTTCGATGGCTTCGATCACGCGATCGACGAGGTCGTCGGAGACGGCCGCTTCGATCTTGACCTTGGGCAGGAAGTCGACCACGTATTCCGCGCCGCGGTACAGCTCGGTGTGGCCCTTCTGGCGGCCGAAGCCCTTGACTTCGGTCACGGTGATGCCTTGCACGCCCATGCCGGAGAGTGCTTCGCGCACTTCGTCCAGTTTGAACGGCTTGATGATGGCTGAAACCATTTTCATGCTGCTATTCCTCTTCTTGAACAGGAGGGTGATGGGACCGGATGGCCGACACCGAGGTGGAAACGAATTCGGCATGCCGGGGAGCAAACCAATCGCGGTGGGCTGACTGCGGCATGGCGGACCACGCTTCGAATCAATCGCTTACAAGACCTAGCAGGGAATATGCCAACCCGCAGCTTCCCTACCCCCCGGGGTTGCGGGCTTCCACGCTCACTACAGTGGCCAGCGCGGGAACCAACGCGCACCGGCATGCTCCGCCAGCCGCCCATGAAAGACGCTCGTCCCGCACGGCAGCACCGCACCCCGAGGGTGCGCACCAAACAGGTGCTTTTCCACAAAACCGTGCGCTCCTCTGAAATGGCGGGCATTGCGCACCGAAACAGGGAGTGAATCGCCATGGGTCTGTCATTGGTGCGCAGCCGTGCGCTGCTCGGGCTGGACGCCCGGCCGGTGCAGGTGGAGGTTCATCTGGCCAACGGCCTGCCCAGCTTCACCTTGGTGGGGCTGGCCGATACCGAGGTCAAGGAAGCCCGCGAGCGGGTGCGCTCGGCCATCGCCAACGCGGGGCTGGAATTTCCGTCGAACAAGAAGATCACCGTCAACCTGGCCCCGGCCGACCTGCCCAAGGATTCCGGCCGGTTCGACCTGCCGATCGCGCTGGGCATCCTCGCGGCCAGCGGCCAGATCAGCGCGGCGCGGCTGGCCGACTGGGAATTCGCCGGCGAACTCTCCCTGGGCGGTGAACTGCGACCGGTGCGCGGCGCGCTCGCCATGAGCCTGGCGCTGCACCGCGACGCCGGCGCCGACGCCACCAACGCCCGGCTCGTGCTGCCGCCGGGCAGCGCGGAAGAGGCCGCGCTGGTGCCGCAAGCCCGGGTGTACCGGGCGCGGCACCTGCTCGATGTGATCGCCCGCTTCCTGCCCGAGAGCGCCGCCACCGCCGAGCCGCCCGACGACGGGGGCTGGGCGCGGCTCACGGCCCACCGCATCGGAGCGACACCACCGCTGGCGGATCTGGCGGACGTGAAAGGCCAGAGCGCCGCCCGGCGCGCGCTGGAGATCGCGGCCGCCGGCGGGCACAGCATCCTGATGGCCGGACCACCCGGTTCCGGCAAGTCCATGCTCGCCCACCGCTTCGCCGGTCTGTTGCCGCCCATGAGCACCCTGGAAGCGCTGGAGTCGTCGGCGGTGGCCTCGCTGGCCGGGCGGTTCGATCTGGCGCGCTGGGGCCAGCGACCCACCTGCGCGCCGCACCACAGCGCCAGCGCGGTGGCCCTGGTGGGGGGCGGCTCGCCACCGCGCCCCGGCGAGATTTCGCTCGCGCACCACGGCGTGCTCTTCCTGGACGAACTGCCCGAGTTCCCCCGGGCTGCCCTGGAGGCCCTGCGCGAACCGCTGGAGAGCGGCCACATCCGCATTTCGCGCGCGGCCATGCAGACCGAGTTTCCGGCGCGCTTCCAGCTGGTGGCCGCCATGAACCCCTGCCCCTGCGGCTTTCTGGGTCACCCCACGCGGGCCTGCCGCTGCACACCCGACCAGGTGTCGCGCTACCAGGCCAAGCTCAGCGGCCCGCTGCTGGACCGCATCGACCTGCACGTCGAAGTGCCGGCCTTGCCACCCGACAACCTGTTCACGCAGCAGCCTGGCGAACCGAGCGCCAGCGTGCGCGAACGGGTGATCGCGGCGCGGGACCGCGCTCAGGCTCGCCAGGGCTCGGCCAACCAAGCCCTGGCGGGGCGCGCGCTCGATGAACACGCGCGACCCGACGCCCAGGCGCTCAAGTTCCTGCACACCGCCGCCGCCCGCCTGGGCTGGAGCGCGCGCGGCACCCACCGCGCGCTGCGCGTGGCGCGCACCATCGCCGACCTCGCGGGCAGCGAACCGGTGGGCGTGGCGCACATCGCCGAAGCGGTGCAGTACCGGCGCGTGGTCAACACAGGCGGCTGACGGGCGACAGGCAGCACGCCACATGACCTTGCCCGGTGGCGCCGCGAAGCAACTGGTATGGTCTCCGCCTTCCCCCCTTGCAGCAGGAGACACCATGAGCTACCCCCACACCCAACTGTTCATCCATGGCCAATGGCGCGACGCCGCCGCTGGCGAAACGCTGGCCGTGTTCAACCCAGCCACCGGCCAGGAGATCGGCCGCGTGGCGCACGCCCGCCAGGCCGACCTGGACCTGGCGCTGGACGCCGCGCAAAAAGGCTTTGAAGTCTGGCGCGACAAGCCACCCATCGAGCGCGCCAAGGTCATGCGCGCCGCCGCAGCGCTCATGCGCGAACGCGCTGGCGCCATTGCCGCGCTGCTCACGCAGGAACAGGGCAAACCGCTGGCCGAAGCCAAGGGCGAGGCCATGGCCGCGGCCGACATCATCGACTGGTTCGCCGACGAAGGCCTGCGCGTCTACGGCCGCATCGTGCCCTCGCGCGGCAACCTCGCCATGCGCCAGATGGTGCTCAAGGACCCGGTCGGCCCGGTGGCCGCGTTCACGCCGTGGAACTTCCCCATCAACCAGGTCGTGCGCAAGCTGGCCGCGGCGCTGGCCACGGGCTGCTCCATGATCGTGAAGGCGCCCGAAGAAACCCCGGCTGCACCGGCCGAGCTGGTGCGCGCCTTTGCCGACGCCGGCCTGCCACCCGGCGTGCTGGGCCTGGTCTACGGCACACCGTCGGAGATCTCCACTTACCTCATCGCGCACCCGGTCATCCGCAAGATCACCTTCACCGGTTCCACCCCGGTGGGCAAGCAGCTCGCGGCCATGGCCGGTCAGCACATGAAGCGCGTGACCATGGAACTGGGCGGGCACGCCCCGGTGATCGTGGCGGAAGACGCCGACGTGGCGCTGGCCGTGAAGACCGCGGGCGGCGCCAAGTTCCGCAACGCCGGGCAGGTGTGCATTTCGCCCACGCGCTTTCTGGTGCACGAGAGCATTGCGAAAGAATTCTCGGCCGCGCTGGTGAAACACGCCGCCGGTCTGGCGGTGGGCGATGGTTCAGCCGAAGGCACACAGATGGGCCCGCTGGCCAACCCGCGCCGCGTGACGGCCATGGCCGAGTTCACGAAAGACGCGGTGGAGCGCGGCGCCACGCTGGCCACCGGCGGTGAGCGCATCGGCGAGGCGGGCAACTTCTGGCAGCCCACCATCCTCACCGACGTGCCGCTGGACGCGCGCGTGTTCAACGACGAGCCCTTCGGGCCCATGGCCGCGGTGCGCAGTTTCAAGACACTGGACGAAGCCATCGCCGAGGCCAACCGCCTGCCGTTCGGCCTGGCCGGTTACGCCTTCACGCGCTCGTTGAAGAACGCCGACCTGCTGGCGCGGCGTGTGGAGGTGGGCATGCTGTGGGTGAACATGCCCGCCATGCCCTCGGCTGAAATGCCGTTCGGCGGCATCAAGGACTCGGGCTATGGCTCCGAAGGCGGCCCGGAGGCGATGGAGGCTTACCTCAACGCACGGTCTGTGACCATCATGAACGTGTGATGGGGCGGCGCAGTCGCGCCGCCCGGCTCACTTGTTGGGGCCGAGGCGGTGCGTCAGCGCCACCACCAGTGCGGTCATGAAGAAGAACGCCTGCAGCTCCAGGCGCCAACCGCCGGTGGCCGTGATGTCCAGGAAATGCGTCGAGTGGGCCAGGGCGACGGCCACCGCCATGTTGATCGCGATCACCAGCGCCGCCGGCACCACCCACAGCCCGATGAGCAGGAACAGCGGCGCGACCAGCTCCCCGATGTAGACGCCGTAGGCGAGGAAGGCCGGCAGCCCCTTGCCCACCAACATGCCTTCGATGCCGCCCACGCCGCCAGTGACCTTGGCCCAGCCGTGAAAGATCATGAGGATGGCGAGCGTCCAGCGCAGCAGCAGGACGCCGAAACGAGGGTGATCAAAAAGTGCGTTGAGTGTTTTCATCGTCGGTGGAGTCGTCTGGGATTCAAAGGTTCGGCGCCAGCCAGCGCTGCAGTTCTTTCTCGGCCACCGCACTGCGTTGTGCCAGGTCGGCCACCTGGTCGTCGCCGATCTTGCCGACGTTGAAATAGGCGCTCTCGGGGTGGCCCAGGTAGAAGCCGCTCACGCTGGCGGCCGGCGTCATGGCCAGGCTTTCTGTCAGGCCCATGCCGATGTCTTCGCACTGCAGCAGGTCGAACATCGGGCGCTTGACCGAGTGGTCCGGGCAGGCGGGGTAGCCCGGCGCCGGGCGGATGCCCTGGTACTTTTCCTTGATCAGGTCCTCAACGCTCAGCGCTTCGCCCTCCGCGTAGCCCCAGAGGTCGGTGCGCACGCGGTGGTGCAGGCACTCGGCCAGGCCCTCGGCCAGGCGGTCGGCCAGGGCCTTGAGCATGATGGCGGCGTAGTCGTCGTGGTCGTCGATGAACTGCTTCTCTTTCTTCTCCACGCCCAGGCCCGCCGTGACGGCGAACACGCCCACGTAGTCGTCGGCCACGCCCTTGGGCGCCACGAAGTCGGCCAGGCACCGGCTGGGCCGCATCACGCCGTCCACCTCGAAGCGCTCGGTCTGCTGGCGCAGGCCGTGCCAGGTGAGCGCCACCTCGCGGCGGCTCTCGTCGGTGTAGAGCTCGATGTCGTCGTCGTTGACGCTGTTGGCCGGGTACAGGCCCACCACCGCGCTGGCGCTGAGCCAGCGGCCTTCAATCAGCCGCTGCAGCATGCGCTTGCCGTCGCTGAACACGCGCCGCGCTTCTTCGCCCACCACCTCGTCTTTGAGGATCTCGGGGAAGGGGCCGGCCAGGTCCCAGGTCTGGAAAAACGGCGCCCAGTCGATGTAGCGCGCGATCTCGTTCAGATCGAAGTTCTTGAACACGCGCTTGCCGATGAAGCGCGGCTTCTTCGGTTCGAAGTTGCGCCAGTCGATCGGCGTCTTGTTGGCACGCGCCTTGGCCAGCGGCCACAGCGGCACCTGCTTCTTGTTGGCGTGCTGGGTGCGCACCTTGTCGTAGTCGGCGTTGAGTTCGGCGATGTACTGCGCCGCCTGGTCCGACAACAGTCCCTGCGCCACACCCACGCTGCGCGAGGCATCGGGCACATAAACCACGGGGCCGCTGTAGTGCGGCGCGATCTTCACCGCGGTGTGCACGCGGCTGCAGGTGGCGCCGCCGATCAGCAGCGGGATCTGCTTGTCGCGGAAGTGCGCGTCTTTCTCCATCTCGCCGGCCACGTACTGCATCTCTTCCAGGCTGGGCGTGATCAGGCCCGAGAGGCCCACGATGTCGGCGCCCTCGGCCTTGGCCATGGCCAGAATCTCGTGGCAGGGCACCATCACGCCCATGTTCACCACCTCGAAGTTGTTGCACTGGAGCACCACGGTCACGATGTTCTTGCCGATGTCGTGCACGTCGCCCTTCACCGTGGCGATCACGATCTTGCCCTTCGGTCTAACGTCGCTACCGGCCGCCTGCAGGGCCAGCTTCTCGGCCTCGATGTAGGGCAGCAGGTGGGCCACGGCCTGTTTCATCACGCGCGCGCTTTTGACCACCTGCGGCAGAAACATCTTGCCCTGGCCAAACAAATCACCCACCACGTTCATGCCGTCCATGAGCGGGCCTTCGATCACGTTGAGCGGGCGCCCGCCACCGGCCTCGATCTCGCGCCACATCTCTTCGGTGTCTTCGCTGATGAAGTCGTTCATGCCGCGCACCAGCGCGTGGCTCAGGCGTTCGCGGATCGGCAGCGCGCGCCACTCGTTCTTCTTGCTGTCGTCCTTGGCCGCGCCCTTGGCGTTTTCGGCCACCTCCACCAGGCGCTCGCCGGCATCAGTGCGGCGGTTCAGCACCACGTCTTCCACCCGCTCGCGCAGATCGGGCTCCAGCTCGTCGTACACGCCCACCATGCCGGCGTTGACGATGCCCATGTCCATGCCGGCCTTGATCGCGTGGTACAGGAACACGGTGTGGATCGCCTCGCGCACCGGGTCGTTGCCGCGGAAGCTGAACGACACGTTGGACACGCCGCCGCTCACCTTGGCGCCCGGCAGGTTCTGTTTGATCCAGCGCGTGGCGTTGATGAAGTCGACCGCGTAGTTGTTGTGTTCCTCGATGCCGGTGGCAATGGCGAAGATGTTCGGGTCGAAGATGATGTCTTCCGGCGGGAAGCCCACCTCGTCCACCAGGATGCGGTAGGCCCGCTCGCAGATCTCCACCTTGCGCTCGTAGGTGTCGGCCTGGCCCTTTTCGTCAAACGCCATCACCACGGCGGCCGCGCCGTAGCGCTTGACCAGCCGCGCCTGGCGCTTGAACTCGTCCACGCCCTCTTTCATGCTGATGGAGTTCACCACGCCCTTGCCCTGCACGCAGCGCAGGCCGGCCTCGATCACCTCCCACTTGGAGCTGTCCACCATCACCGGCACACGCGCGATGTCGGGCTCGCCCGCGATCAGGTTGAGGAACTTCACCATGGCGGCCTTGCTGTCCAGCATGGCCTCGTCCATGTTCACGTCGATGATCTGGGCGCCGTTTTCCACCTGCTGGCGCGCCACGGCCAAGGCCTGCTCGTACTCGCCGTTCAGGATCATGCGGGCGAAGGCCTTGGAGCCGGTGACGTTGGTGCGCTCGCCGACGTTCACAAACAGGCTGTCAGCGCCAATGCGCAGCGGCTCCAGGCCGGAGAGCAGCATGGGTGGCACGGAAACGGAAGGGGAGAGAGGGTCGGACATGGGGCTCACCAAGGCGGTTTTGCAGACAACAGACTGGTGAGCGCCGTTGGGGCCTGTTCATGCCCACTCAAGCCTGACGCACGGTGGGGGCTGAAAAGCCCGCCGGCGCTGCAGCGCTCCTTGAGTGGACGGATTTTAGCCCTTCAATCAGCGAACCGGCGCGAGCAGGTGCGCCATGGCCCGTGGCAGCCCGGCTGGCGTGTCGCAGCGCCGCACGTGGCCCGCGCCCAGCGCGCGCGCCAGTGGACCGAGCTCACCCGGCGCGAACACCAGCGCGCGCACCGCCACCCCCTGTGCCCTCGCCTCCCGGGCAGCGCGTTGCAGGTCGGCCGGCAGGTAGGCCGGGTCGTGCACATCCACGTCGTGCGGCTCACCGTCGGTCAACAGCACCACCACGCGCCGCCAGCCTGGGTGATCGCGCGCGTCTTGCGCGCTCAGGTGCAGCGCGTGGCGCAGGGCTGCGCCGACGCGAGTGGAACCTGCACCCCGCAGGCGTGCCATGGCGGGCAAGGGCTCGTCCCAGTGTTGCAGACAGGGCATGTCGATGCGGTGGCGGCCCTGGCTGGAGAAAGCCCACAGACCGCAGCGATGCCCCAGCCTCTGCAGCGCGAGCGAGGCGGTGGCAGCCGTGCGCTGGATGCGGGCCAGCACCTCACCACCGCCATTCCCCTCGGTGGACGCCGATGCATCCAGCAGCAACAGCACGGCCAGCGGTGGCATCGGGCGCCAGGAGCGGCGGTGAATGCGCGGGTCGGGCGTTCGAAGGCTGCGCAGGTCGAGCGCGCTGTCCACCAGCGCGGCGGGGTGCAATTCATCGCCGTCGACGGCGCGGGCACCGCTGCGCCGCAAGGCACCACCGATGCCCGCCAGACGCCGCGCGAGCCGCCGCTCACCCGACACCAGTGCGCCGGGCGCCCAGGCGGACGGCCCGGGCGGCGGTGCGCCGCCGTACACGCTGCACCAACGCGGCCGGTAGCGGCCGATGCGGTGGTCCCACTCGGCGTGCACCGCATCAGGCTCGGTGGGAATGGGCTGGGGCGATGCGCTGGACGCCTCGTCGGTGGGCGGCACGGCATCGGCCTGCAATGGCACGTCGGACGGCGGCAGCGCATCGTCGGGGATCCAGAGGTGGCTGTTGTCGTCGCGGTAGCGCGCGTGAACGCTGTAGGTGCGGGCGTTGAAGGGCAGGCGCATCTGACCGATGTCGTTGCCCAGCAGGGAGGCGGCCTCGCGCACCTGTGCGGGTGTCTTCAACGCGAGCGAGCGCCCGTCGAGCTCGAAGAACATGCGCCGCACCCGCGCCACCCAGGCGTGCGGGTCTTCGTGCGCAGGGTCGAGCAGCTGGGCCGAGAGGCGCGCGAGCAAGGCCTCGAAGCCGGCACCTTGCAGCGCCGCGGCGTCCGCGTGAAACGGCCACCACACGGCTCGCAGCCCCGGCAGCGCCTGCATCGCCAGCCACTCCACTCGGGCATCTTCCAGCACAGCCAGCAACACCTGCTGCACCGGTTTGAGGCCTCTGCGCGCCTGAGGATTGCCGCCAAAGCGCAGGTGGGCGGCCACGTGCGCCGCCATGGCCAACGGCAGATCGCCTTGCGGGCCCACACCGGCGGGCAGGTGGAGCACGGGGTCGGTCAGGGCATCGAGCGTGAGCACGCTGCGGGCATCGTCGCGGGGCTCGCCGACCTGCACGGTGGTCTGCACGGTTCGACCCCACAGGGCCCGCGCCACACGACGAACCTGGCCCGCGGCGTCCACAGCGTCAGAAGCTCGCGCGCACGAGCGCGCGCAGGGCAGCGCCCAGCTCGGGGTCATCGGACAGCGGCTCGGCGATGGCCTGCAAGGCGGCCTCCATCGGCGAGAGGCCGGCGTGCGCCAACAGCGCGGCGTGCACCAGCATGCGGGTGGAGGCGCCCTCCTCCAGACCCTCGTCGCGCAGGCGCCGGGTGCGGATGGCGAGCTGCACCAGCTGCGCGGCCAGCCCGGGCGCGGCCTGGCCCTCTCGCTGCACGATGCCGGCCTCGACCGGGGGATCGGGGTAATCGAAACCCAGCGCCACGAAGCGCTGGCGCGTGGAAGGCTTCATCTCCCGGTGCAGGCCCTGGTAACCGGGGTTGTAGCTCACGACGAGCTGGAAGTCCGGGTGGGCGCGCAGCAGCTCACCGTGGCGCTCCAGCGAGAGCACACGCCGCGTGTCCGCCAGCGGGTGCAACAACACGGTGGTGTCGGCACGCGCCTCCATGAACTCGTCGAGGTAACACAGGCCGCCGTGGCGCACGGCCTGGGCCAAGGGGCCGTCCATCCAGTGCGTGCCCTGTGCGTCGAGCAACCAGCGTCCGGCGAGGTCGCCTGCGCTCAGATCCTCGTGGCAAGCCACGGTGATCAGGGGCAGCTGCAGGCGCCACGCCATGTGCTCCACGAAACGCGTCTTGCCGCAGCCGGTGGGGCCCTTGAGCAACAGCGGCAGGCGGGCGGTGCGCGCGGCATCGAACGCTGCGATTTCGTGGCCCACCGGCTGGTAAAACGGCTCCCGGGTGATGCGCCAGTCGGCCAGTGGATCAGCCACCACGAGCGGGCCTCAGCGGTGACCCACTGTGTCCGGATTCGGTATGCCCTCGATCGGGCATTCTTCGGTGCCCACCATGGGCCGTGTGATCGCTTCCACGGCCTTCTGGGTGCCCTCGGGGTCGTTGACCCAGCGTGCGTAGAAGTCGTAAGGGCAGGCAGCGGCACCCTTGTCGCCCTCGCGCGAGTTGATCATGCCGGTGTAGCCGCGGTGCAGCAGCTTGAACAAATGGTTTTCGCTCTGCGCGTTCTTGCGGAAGTCGCGGATCAGACTGGTGGACAGCGCGGCGTATTGAATGCCGTAGTCCTCCTCGCCGCATTCGCCGAGCGTGCGGCCGTCAAACCCGACGATGGCGCTGTGTCCGAAGTAGCTGTACACGCCGTCAAAGCCCGAGGCGTTGGCCACCGCCACGTAGGTGTTGTTGGCCCAGGCCATGGCCTTGGCCATGAGCACCTGCTGGTCCTTCGCGGGGTACATGTAGCCCTGGCAGCGCACGATCAGCTCGGCGCCCTTCATGGCGCAGTCGCGCCAGATCTCGGGGTAGTTGCCATCGTCGCAAATGATCAGGCTGATCTTCAGTCCCTTGGGGCCTTCGCTCACATAGGTGCAGTTGCCCGGGTACCAGCCTTCGATGGGCACCCACGGCATGATCTTGCGGTACTTCTGCACGATCTCGCCCTGGTCGTTCATCAGGATGAGGGTGTTGTATGGCGCCTTGTACGGATGCTCCTCGTGCTGCTCGCCGGTGAGCGAGAACACGCCCCACACCTTGGCCTTGCGACAGGCCTCGGCAAAGATCTCGGTCTCGGCGCCCGGCACGGTGGCCGCGGTGTCGTACATCTCTTTCGAGTCGTACATGATCCCGTGCGTGCTGTACTCCGGAAAGATCACCAGGTCCATGCCGGGCAGGCCCGACTTCATGCCGACCACCATGTCGGCGATCTTGCGCGCGTTGTCCAGCACCTCGGCCTTGGTGTGCAGCCTCGGCATCTTGTAATTGACCACGGCCACACCGACCGTGTCCTTGCTGCTCGATATGTCGCCGTGCATCATGGCTCGGGTTCCTTCAGTGAGAAATCATCCAGGGGCGCTTGCTCGGGAAGGCCTTGGCACCGTTGGGTGCGGTCACCGTGGCCTTGTTGCGGCTGGTGCTGCAGCAACCGCAGCCGGCCGGGTGTTTCAGGCGCGCGTACTCGCCCGAGTGCTTGGGCTCGTGCCGCGCGCGTTCGTTGACGCCCATGGCGTTGCGTGTGCCGCTGTTCATGAGCGCCAGGCGCGGCGCGGTGACGAACACGCGCGGTGAAGCGGTGGCGCAATCCGGGCAGGCGGCGGGCTCGTTGCGTTCGCTCAAGGGACGGAACGCATCGAAGCCACCGCACGACGGACAGTCGTAGTCGTAGGTCGGCATGGCGGGCTTCAGAGGTCCGGCGACAGCGGCATCACCACCGAACCGTCCAGGTGCTTGATCGGACCCGAGGCGTTGGGGTTGATGTCGAAATCGAAGATCTGCGTGGGCAGCCACAGCGTGGCGCAGGCGTTGGGCACGTCGACCACGCCGCTGATGTGGCCCTGCACCGGTGCGGTGCCGAGAATCGAATACGCCTGCGCACCCGAGTAGCCGAACTTCTTGAGGTATTCGATGGCGTTCAGGCAGGCCTGGCGGTAGGCCACGTTCACGTCCAGGTAGTACTGCTTGCCGCTCTCGTCGACGCTGATGCCTTCGAAGATGATGTAGTCGTTGTAGGTGGGCGTGATCGGGCTGGGCTTGAAGATCGGGTTCTTGATGCCGTACTTGGCCATGCCGCCCTTGATGAGCGTGACCTTCATGTGCACCCAGCCGGCCATCTCGATGGCGCCGCAGAAGGTGATCTCGCCGTCGCCCTGGCTGAAGTGCAGGTCGCCCACCGAGAGGCCCGCGCCTTCCACGTAGACCGGGAAGAACACCTTGGCGCCGCGCGACAAATCCTTGATGTCGCAGTTGCCGCCGTGCTCGCGCGGTGGCACGGTGCGCGCACCTTCGGCCGCGGCCTTGTCGCGCGCGGCACCGGTCATCTTGCCCATGTGGGCGGTGGCGGCGAACGGTGGGTTGGCCAGACCACTGGTGGCGGGGTCGGAGTCGATCAGCGCCTGCTCGCGCGTGTTCCACATCTCGAGCATCTTGGGGTCGGGCAGGCAGCCGATGAGGCCGGGGTGGATGAGGCCGGCGTACTTCACGCCCGGCACGTGGCGCGAGCTGGTGAACATGCCGTGAAAGTCCCAGATGGACTTCTGCGCCTGCGGGAAGTGTTCGGTGAGGAAACCGCCGCCGTTCTTCTTGCTGAAGAAGCCGTTGAAGCCCCAGAGGCTGTCGTCCTTGGCGCCGATGTCGAGCAGGTCCACCACCAGCAGGTCGCCCGGCTCGGCACCCTTCACGCCCACCGGGCCGCTGAGGTAGTGCACGGTGCTCAGGTCGATGTCGCGCACATCGTCGGCACTGTCGTTGTTCTTGATGAAGCCACCCGTCCAGTCGAAGGTCTCCAGGATGAACTCGTCACCGGGCTTGACCCAGCAGGCCATGGGAATGTCCGGGTGCCAGCGGTTGTGGATGTTCTCGTTCTCCAGCGGTGACTTGGTGAGGTCGACCTTGATGAGGGTTTCGGCCATGGCGGTGCTCCTTGTTGTGGAAGGGGGAAAGGGATCAGACGGAGAGGTAGGACTTGATGTGCTGCAGGTCGGTGTCGCTGCGCGCGGTCTCGTGCACGAGACGGCCACCTTCGATGACGAACAGCCGGTCGGCCACATCCATGGCGAACGAGAGCACCTGCTCGGAGACCACGATGGTGATCTTGCGCATCTTGCGGATCTCGTTGAGCGCCTTGGCGATGTCTTTGATGATCGAGGGCTGGATGCCTTCGGTGGGCTCGTCGAGCAGCAGCACCTTGGGGTCGGTGACCAGCGCGCGCGCAATGGCGAGCTGCTGTTGTTGCCCGCCCGAGAGGTTGCCGCCCTTGCGCCGGCGCATGTCCCACAGCACCGGGAACAGCGCAAAGATCTCCGGCGGAATGGTTTTGTCTTTCGCGTTCTCCAGCCCGGTCTGGATGTTCTCCTCCACCGTGAGCGTGGGGAAAATCATGCGGCCCTGCGGCACGTAGGCGATGCCCTTGGCCACGCGGCGAAAGCTCTCGTCGTGCGTCACGTCCTGGCCCGCCACCGCGATGTGGCCGGCCTTCGCGGGCAGGATGCCCATGAGGCTCTTGAACAGCGTGGTCTTGCCCATGCCGTTGCGGCCCATGATGGCCACGCACTCGTTCTCGCGCGTCTCGAACGAGATGCCGTGCAGCGCCTGGCTCTGGCCGTAGGCGACGACGAGGTCCTTGACTTTCAACATGGTGGTTCCTTCAATGCCCGAGGTACACGTCAATCACTTTGGGATCGGCCTGGACTTGCTCCATCGGCCCCTCGGCCAGGATCTTTCCCTGGTGCATCACCGTGACCTTGTGGGCGATCTTCTTGACGAAATCCATGTCGTGTTCGATCACGATCACGGCGCGGTTCTGGCAGATGCGCTGCAGCAGCTCGGCGGTGAGGTCGCGCTCACGCGCGCTCATGCCGGCAATGGGCTCGTCCAGCATCAGGAGCTCGGGCTCCTGCATCAGCAACATGCCGATCTCCAGCCACTGTTTCTGCCCGTGCGAGAGCAGGCCGGCCTCGGTCTCCAGCTTGTCGCCCAGGCCAATGTCTTCGGCCACGGTCTGCACGCGCGCCTGGATGGCGTCGGTGGCGGTGAAGGCCAGCGCGCCCCACACCGAACGGCCCGAGGGGTAAGACACCTCCAGGTTCTGGAACACCGAGAGGTTTTCGTAGATCGAGGGCGTCTGGAACTTGCGGCCGATGCCTAAGCGCACGCGCTTGTGCTCGGGCACCTGGATGATTTCTTCGTTCTTGAACTTGATGCTGCCGGCGCTGGCCTTGGTCTTGCCGCAGATCAGGTCCAGCAGCGTGGTCTTGCCCGCGCCGTTGGGGCCGATGATCACGCGCAGCTCGTTCTTGTCGATGTAGAGCGTCAGGGCGTCGATGGCCTTGAAGCCGTCGAAGGAGACGGTGAGGTCTTCCACGGCGAGGGCGAAGTCGGTGTTGCTCATCTTGTGTTCCTCAGACGCTCTGGCCGCTGGTGCCGTCGGGCAACTTGGCGTCGGTGGGTGCGGTGGACTTCATGGGCGCGTGGGGCGGTGGTGAAGGGGGCTGCGGCCGCGCAGCCGAGGCTTCGCGCAGGGCCGACTGGCGGCCTCTCCACCACGGCACGACCTTGCTTTCCCAGACACCGGCCAGACCCATGGGGAAGGCCATCACCACGCCGATGAACAGCCCCGCCATCAGGAACAGCCAGAGGTCGGGGAAGCTCTCTGAGAAGAAGGTCTTGCCGGCGTTGACCAGCAGCGTGCCGTAGACCGCGCCCACCAGACTCATGCGACCACCCACGGCGGCGTAGATCACCATTTCGATGGAGGGCACGATGCCCACGAAGCTCGGCGACATGAAGCCGACCTGCAGCGTGAAGAGCGCACCGCCAATGCCCGAGAGCGCCGCCGCCAGGCAGAACACGAAGATGCGGAAGTCGGCCACGTCGTAGCCCGAGAAGCGCACGCGATCTTCCTTGTCGCGCATGGCCAGCAGCAGGGTGCCGAGCTTGCTGGTCTGGATCCAGCGGCACACCACCATGGACAGCACCAACATGCCCACACACACGTAGTAAAGGATGTACTTGGCCGTGTCGGTGCGCGTGTCCCAGCCCAGCACGGTCTTCAGGTCCGTCATGCCGTTCACGCCGCCGGTGTAGCCCTGCTGGCCGATGATGAGCACGGTGAGGATCAGCGCCACCGCCTGCGTGATGATGGCGAAATACACACCGCCCACCCGCCGCTTGAACATGGCGAAGCTCACGATCCAGGCCAGCAGCGTGGGCACCACGATGACGGCGGCCAGCGTGAACGGCAGGCTCTTGAACGGCACCCAGAACGCCGGCAGTTCGGTGATCTGGTTCCAGTCCATGAAGTCCGGAATGCCGGGGGTGGACTGGATCTTGGTGGTCTCGGGGTCGGAGGCTTCGAGCTTCAGGAACATGGCCATGGCGTAGCCGCCGAGGCCGAAGAACACGCCCTGGCCCAGGCTGAGCACGCCGCCGTAGCCCCACAGCATCACCAGGCCGATGGCCACAAACGCGTAGGTGAGGTACTTGCCCACGAGGTTGAGGCGGAAGATGTCCAGCGTGAGCGGCAGCACCACCGCCAGCAGCACGGTGAGCAGCACCAGGCTGGCGAGCTGGTAGCGGGAGATCCAGGCTTTCAAGGCGTTCATGAACGTGCTCCGGGAGTCAAAAAATTCAGCGACGCACTTTGGATGCGAACAGGCCTTGTGGGCGGACCATCAGGATCACCACGATCAACGAGAGCGTGAGCATCTTGGCCATGGAGCCGGCCATGAAGAACTCGGTGATGGACTGCGTCTGGGCGATGCCGAAGGCCGAGACCACAGTGCCCAGCAGGCTGGCCGCGCCGCCGAAGGTGACGACCAGGAAGGCGTCGACGATGTAGAGCGAGCCGGAGGTGGGGCCGGTGGAGCCGATGGTGGTGAAGGCCGCACCCGCGATGCCCGCGATGCCGCAGCCGATGGCAAAGGTGAGGCGGTCGGTCTTCTTGGTGTCGATGCCGGTGGCGTTGGCCATCACGCGGTTGCTCACCGTGGCGCGCACCCGCAGGCCCCAGCGGCTTCGGTGCATGGCCAGCAAGATGCCGCCGGTCACCACCGCCGTGAGGCCCAGCACGAACATGCCGTTGATGGGAATGTCCAGGCCCTCGGCCGGCGCCCAGGAGCCCAGCAGCCAGTCGGGCAGCGTGGGGCTCACTTCTTTAGGGCCAATGAAGGTGCGAAAGCTCTGCTGCATGGCCAGGCTGATGCCCCAGGTGGCAAGCAGCGTGTCGAGCGGACGTTTGTAGAGGTGGCGGATCAGCGCCCATTCGATGAACCAGCCGGCCGCGAACGCGAACAGAAAGGCGGCCACGATGGCGAACGGAAAGTAGGCGGCAACCGCACCCGGGCTGATGGAGTTGGCCAGGGTGGAGCCGAGGTAGATGGTGTAGGCGCCGATGGTCATGAACTCACCGTGCGCCATGTTGATCACGCCCATCTGCCCGAAGATGATGGCCAGTCCCAGGCCCATGAGCAGCAGCACGGCAAACAGGCTCAGGCCGGCGAAGCCCTGCATCAGGCCGATGTTGAGCAGGTCGTTGAAACTCATGGCGATCTCCAAGGGAAATGGGACACGCCGCGGCGCACACGCGCCGCGGCGGGGGTGGGCTTATTGATAGCCTTTAGGGAACGGATCGGGTTTGATCAGGTCCGGTGACTCGGCGACCACCTTGAAGGTCGCGTCCGGCATGCCCATCGCGATGCGCGACTTGCTCCACAGGTGGTGGTTCGGGTCGAGCCGCACGTAACCCTCGGGTGCGGTCTTGAGCTCGATGCCGGTGCGCGAAGCGGCCACCACCTTGTCCACGTCGAAGCTCTTGGCCTTCTCGACCGCGGCCTTCCACAACCAGGGGCCGAGGTAGCCGGCCTGGGTCACGTCGCCGATCACCGAGTCCTTGCCGTACTTGGCCTTGAACGCAGCGACGAACTTCTTGTTGTTCTCGTTGTCCAGCGACTGGAAGTACTTCATCGACGAGTAGAAGCCCTGGAAGTTTTCACCGCCCACGCCGGTCATCTCGTCTTCGGTCACCGACAGCGTCACCAGCAACTGCTTGTCGCCGGTGATGCCGGCGGCCTTGAGCGCCTTGTAGAAGGCCACGTTGGAGCCACCGACCACAGCAGCAAAGATGCAGTCGGGCTTCTGCAGCTTGATCTTGTTCATCAGCGAGCCGAAGTTGGTGCTGCCCAGCGGGTAGTACTCCTCGCCGACGACCTTGCCCTTCTGGAAGTTCTCGATGTGCTTGCGCGCGATCTTCATCGAGGTGCGCGGCCAGATGTAGTCGGAGCCGATCAGGAAGAAGCTCTTGGCCTTCTTTTCTTTTTGCGCCCAGTCCAGGCTGTAGAGGATCTGCTGCGTGGCTTCCTGCCCGGTGTAGATCACGTTCTTGGACTGCTCCAGGCCTTCGTAGAAGGTGGGGTAGTACAGCAGGCCGTTTTCCTTCTCGAACACCGGCAGCACGGCCTTGCGCGAAGCGCTGGTCCAGCAGCCGAACACGGCGGCGCAGCGGTCGTTGATCAGCAGCTTCTTCGACTTCTCGGCGAAGGTGGGCCAGTCGGAGGCGCCGTCTTCCTTGATCACCTTGATCTTGCGACCCAGGATACCGCCCATCGCGTTGATCTCGTCGATGGCGAGCTGCTCGGCCTGGATGGAGCCGGTCTCGGAAATCGCCATGGTGCCGGTGGACGAGTGCAACTGACCAACGGTGACTTCGGTGTCGGTCACCGCGAGCTTGGTGGTGTTCACCTGCGCCGTGGGCTGGCCGAAGCTCCAGGTGGGCAGGCCCGCCAGGCCGGCGGCACCCAGCATCTGCAGCACGCGGCGGCGGCTGGCTTCCGGGGTTTCAAGTGAGACGGCGTTCGGGTCGGTGAGGTGCTTCATGGGTGGACTCCTGGGACGGTTGGGGCAGTGAAACCGGCGGTGTGCCGACTGGGGTGAAGACTAGGGACAGCACCGTATGGCGCCCATACGTCAAATAACGTAGGGGGTCCGTCTGGTGGATGGGGACGGTTCTTGCTAGCGTGCAAGGCATGCCCCCGCCCGACCCAGCAACGCCCGTTGCCACGCAGAAAATCTTCCGGTTCCGCCGGGAATACAACTCGTGGGTGGCCGACGAGACCATGGAGGACTACGCCCTGCGCTACACGCCGCGCGCGTTCCGCAAATGGAGCGAATGGCGGGTGGCCAACACGGCGTTTGGCTCGCTGTCGTTCCTGGCGCTGGAGGCCATTGGCGGTGCGATCGCGGTGAACTACGGCTTCGGCAATGCGATGTGGGCGATCCTGGTGGTGGGGCTGGTGATCTTTTTCACCAGCCTGCCCATTGCCTACTACGCCGCGCGCTACGGGCTGGACATGGACCTGCTCACCCGGGGCGCGGGCTTCGGCTACCTGGGCTCGACCATCACCTCGCTGATCTACGCGGTGTTCACCTTCATCTTCTTCGCGATCGAGGCGGTGATCATGGCGCTGGCGCTGCAGATGGCGACCGACTGGCCGCTGCCGTGGTGCTACCTGATTTCGGCGGTGGTGATCATCCCGCTTGTGATCCGCGGCATCACGCTCATCTCGAAGCTGCAGGCCTGGACACAGCCGCTCTACATGTTCCTGCTGTTCCTGCCGTTCGTGTGGATCGCGATTTCGCAGCCCCAGCTCTACCGCGACTTCTCCAGCCTCACCGGCATCCGCTCGGGCAGCAGCGAGTTCCAGCCGCTGATGTTCGGCGCGGCGGCGGCGGTGATCTTTTCGCTGGTGGTGCAGATCGGCGAGCAGGTCGACTTTCTGCGCTTCATGCCCGAGCGCACGCGGCAGAACCACTGGCGGTGGTGGGCCGCGGTGCTGATTCCGGGGCCGGGCTGGATCGTGATGGGCATGCTCAAGATGGCCGGCGGCGCCTTCCTCGCGTTCGCGGCCATGCAGTTCGAGGTGGCGCCCGAGCGCACCACCGAGCCCACCCAGATGTTCCTCGCCGGCTTCACCGAAGCCGTGGGGCACCCGGGTCTGGCGGTGGCCATGACGGTGGTGTTCGTGATCCTGGCGCAGATCAAGATCAACGTGACCAACGCCTACGCAGGCTCGCTGGCGTGGTCCAACTTCTTTGCGCGCGTGACGCACAGCCACCCGGGCCGCGTGGTCTGGCTGGTGTTCAACGTGGCGATCGCCACCCTGCTCATGCTGCTGGGCGTGTTCGCCGGCATCGAGAAGGTGCTGGGGGTGTACAGCAACGTGGCGATTGCCTGGGTGGGCGCGCTGGTGGCCGACCTCATCATCAACAAGCCGCTGGGCCTGAGCCCCAAGGGCATCGAGTTCCGCCGCGCCTACCTCTACGACTTCAACCCGGTGGGCATGGGCTCGATGATCATCGCCGCCATCGTGGCCAGCCTCGCTTACGCGGGTGTGATGGTCGAGGTGGCGGCGGCGTTTTCGCCCTTCATTGCGCTGGGCCTGGCGCTGGTGCTCTCGCCGCTGATCGCCTGGGCCACCCAGGGCCGCTACTACCTGGCGCGCACGCCCTCCAAGGAATGGAAGCCGGGCGAGGTCGTGCGCTGCGCGGTGTGCGAGAACCAGTTTGAAAGCGAGGACATGGCCAGCTGCCCGGCCTACAGCGCGCCCATCTGCTCGCTGTGCTGCTCGCTGGAATCGCGCTGCCACGACCGCTGCAAGACCAACGCGCGCGCCACCGACCAGTTGCGTGCGCTGCTGGTGGCCGTGTTGCCCAAGGGCATGGCGGTGCGGGTGAACTTTCGCGCGGGCCAGTTTCTGGTGGTCTGGCTCACCATCAGCGCCGTCATGGCGTTCCTGATCGGCATGGTCTATGTGCAGGAGAGCCTGCACATGCCGGGCGCGGTGCTGCACGCGCCGTTTCTCAAGATCTACGCTTTTCTGGTGCTGTTCGCGGCGGTGTGCTCGTGGTGGGTGGTGCTCACCACCGACAGCCGCCGCATGGCGCAGGACGAGTCGGAGCGGCAGACGCAGCTGCTGATGCAGGAGATCGACGCCCACCAGCGCACCGACGCCGAACTGCAGTCGGCGCGCGACCGCGCCGAAGCCGCGAGCCAGGCCAAGACGCGCTACGTGGCCGGCATGACGCACGAGCTGCGCACACCGCTCACCAGCATCCTGGGCTACGCGCAGATCCTGCTGAAGAACAGCGACATCTCGGTCTGGGTGCGCGAGACCATCGCGACCATGCAGCGCAGCGGCCAGCACATGCACGCGCTCATCGACGGCTCGCTCGACCTCGCACGCATCGAGGCCGGCCGCCTGAAGCTCGACCCGGTGCCCTTGCCACTGGGCCAGCTGCTCGAAGACGTGGAGCGCATGGTGCGCCCGCAGGCCGAGGCCAAGGGCTTGCGCTTCGCCGTGCAGCAAGAGGGTGAACTGCCGGCCTGGGTGCGGGCCGATGCGAAGCGCCTTCGCCAGATCCTGATCAACCTGCTGAGCAACGCGGTGCGCTTCACCGACCAGGGCGAGGTGGTGCTCCGGCTCGACTTTCGTCAGCAGGTGGCGCGCATCGACGTGATCGACACCGGCATCGGCATCGCGGCACAAGACCAGACGCGCATCTTTCTGCCGTTCGAGCGCGGCAGCGCCGGCCGCCGCGCACGCGACACCGGCACCGGCCTGGGCCTGACCATCACGCACCTGCTCACCGACATGATGGGCGGCGAACTCACGCTCAAGAGCCGACCCGGGCACGGCAGCACCTTCTCGCTGCGCCTGTACCTGCCGGCCATCGCGTCGGACCCGCTGCACCCGCTGCCGATCCCCTCCACCCTGCGCGCCGTCACCGGCTACCTGGGGCCCCGGCGCACCCTGCTGGTGGTGGACGACCAGCCGCTGCACCGGCAGCTGCTGGCCAGCATCCTGGTGCCGCTGGGCTTCGTGGTGCGCGAAGCGGCCAGCGGCCAGGAGTGCCTGGAGATCATCGAACACCACCCGCCCGACCTGCTGCTGCTCGACCTCACCATGGATGGTCTGGACGGCTGGCAGACCGCCGCGGCGGTGCGCCTGCTGTGGCCGGCCGCCACCCTGCCCATCGTGTTCGTCTCGGCCAACCTCTTTGACAACCGCCCGGAAGAACTCACCAAACTGGACTGCCAGGGCTTTGTGGCCAAACCGATGGTGGAGTCGGAACTGCTGGACGCGCTCAAGCGCGCGCTGGTGCTGGAATGGGTGACCGAACAGGCGCCCGCCACCACGCCGGTGAGCTTCGAGCGCCACCGCGTCACGGGCCTGCCGCTGCCCGAAGACCTGCGCGAAGAACTGCAACGGCTGGCGCGCCAGGGCCAGGCCGCCGCGCTGCGCCAGCGCCTGTGGCAGGCGCAGACCGCCGAGCCCGCCCACGCCGCCACGCTGGCGCTGCTGCAGTCGTGCGCGGACCGGTTCGACTTTCAAACCCTGATCGAATACCTCAGGGACACCGCGGAGCTCACGGAAGAAGATGACATCAACACCTGACCCAGTGGCCACACCACCGTTGGTCACGCCACCCGTGATCCTGGTGGTGGACGACGCCGTGGACACCTTGCGCATGCTCGGCGATGCGCTGGTGGCCGAGGGCTACGTGGTGCTCGCCGCGCGCGACGCCGAAGAAGCGCTCGAACGGTTTGAAGTGGCGGTGCCCGACGGGGTGCTGCTCGACGCGGTGATGCCCGGCATGGACGGCTTCGCGTTGTGCGAGCACCTCAAGGCCACGCCCGTCTGGTCGCACGTGCCCATCGTCTTCATGACCGGCCTCTCCGAGAGCGACCAGATCCTGCGCGGCTTTGCGTGCGGTGGCGTGGACTACGTGGTCAAGCCGCTGCGCATTCCGGAGGTGATGGCGCGGCTGGCCACGCACGTGCGCAACGCGCGCGTGACGCGGCTGGCGCAGGAGGCGGTGGACGTGGCCGGCATGGGCACCGTGGTGCTGGACACGCAGGGCCGCATGGCCTGGCGCTCGCCGCAGGCCACGGCCTGGCTCGCGCAGGCCTTCGGCGTGGACGCCGCCGCCAGCAAGCGGGCCAGCGAATGGCTCGGCACCGCGCTGAACCACGACAACAGCACCTTCGACCTCGGGCGCCACGGCCGGCTGCTCGCGCGCAACATGGGCCAGGGCAACCTGGGCGAGTCGATGCTGCTGCTCACGCTCACGCCCGACAGCGCCACCGCCCAGCGCCTGCGCGACATCGCGCTCACGCCGCGCGAGACCGAGGTGCTCTCGTGGCTGGCCAAGGGCAAAACCAACCGCGACATCGCCGAGATCCTGGGCATGAGCCACCGCACGGTGAACAAGCACCTGGAGCATGTGTTCGAGAAACTGGGCGTGGAAACGCGGTCTGCCGCGGCTGCCATCGCCGGGCGCTTGCTGCCGCAAGTCTGAAAAGCAGGCGCTTTTTCTCCCTCTCCCCCTGGGGAGAGGGCCGGGGTGAGGGCCGCCTCGCGGGCGCGATGCTTGCTTGCGCTTGAGCCATGCCCCACCGCACCGACCCCGACCACACCAACACCGACTGGCACGCCCAGGAGCTGCTGCTCATGCGCGAGGTCATGAAGCTGGTGGGCCGCAGCCTGGCGCCGGCCTTTGTGTTGCGCGAGATGCTGCACCTGATGAGCGAGCTGCTCGGCCTGAACCGGGGCCGCATGGTGCTGGCCGACGACGCCACCAGCGGCCAGACCCGGGACCAGCGCACCGCCTCCATCCGCCACGCCTACGGCCTCACCGCCGGGCAGGTGGCCAGCGGTGTTTACCGCTGGGGCGAGGGCATCACCGGGCGGGTGCTGCAGACCGGCCTGCCCGCCATCGTGCAGGACGTGGAGGCCGAGCCGCTGTTTTTGTTTCGCTGCGTGCCGCGCAGCCAGCTGCCACCGCAGACCGTGGCCTTTCTGGCGCTGCCCATCGAGGTGAACGGCGCCACCATCGGCGTGCTGGCCTGCCACCGCATCCGCAGCCGCCAGCGCCACTTGAACGACGACCTGGCGCTGCTGCGCATCCTGGCCACGCTGGCCGGCCAGCTGCTGCAGCTGGAACAGCTGGTGGCCGAAGAAACCCGCCAGCTCGAAGAGCGCAACGCCGCCCTGGCCCGCGCGCTGGACACCAGCACCGCGCGCTACGGGCTCATTGGCCGCTCGCCCGCGCTCTTGCAAGCCCTGGGCGAGCTGGAGCGCGTGTCGCAGTCGCAGGCCACGGTGTTGCTGCTGGGCGAGTCGGGCACCGGCAAGGAGCTGTTTGCCCGCGCCGTGCACCTGGCCAGCGGCCGGCACGACCAGCCCTTCATCAAGGTGAACTGCTCCGCCATCCCCGACACCTTGTTCGAGTCCGAACTGTTCGGCTACGAGCGCGGCGCCTTCACTGGCGCCAACACCGCGCGCGCCGGGTGGTTCGAGCAGGCCAACGGCGGCACCATTTTTCTGGACGAGATCGGCGAACTGCCACTGGCCATGCAGAGCAAGCTGCTGCGCACCCTGCAAGAAGGCACGCTGGTGCGCCTGGGCGGCACGCGCGAGGTGAAGGTGAACGTGCGCCTGGTGGCGGCCACCAACCGGGATCTCGCGCGCGACGTGCAGGCCGGGCAGTTCCGGCAAGACCTGTATTACCGGCTCAACGTGATCCCGATCCGCCTGCCCAGCCTGCGCGAGCGGCGCGAAGACATCCGCGCGCTCGCCCTGCATTTTGTGAACCGCGCCAACCAGGCCCACGAGCGCAACGTGCACCTGGCGCCCGAGGCCATGGCGCGGCTGGAAACGCACGACTGGCCCGGCAACATCCGCGAGCTGGGCAACCTCATCGAACGCCTGGTGCTGCTGACCGACCACACCCGCGTGACCGCCGTGGCGCTGGAGCGCTTCATGCCCGAGTCGTCACCGCCCGCGCCCGGCGCGGTGACTGCCCTGGACAGGCCGGGCACCAGCGCGCCGCCCGGCGCGGCCGGCCCCGCGCCCGACGCCCTGGTGCGCGACTACCAGAGCGCCAACTCCCACACCGCCGAACACCTGCGCCGGGCGCTTGACCAGCACCAGGGCAACCAGTCGCGCGCCGCGCAGAGCCTGGGGCTCACGCTGCGGCAGTTCAGCTACCGGCTGCGCAAGGCCGGGCTGCGGTGAAACCAAGGCCATGGCGCCCGACACGGCAAGCCTCGGCGATACTCAAATCCCGCGTTGGTTGAGCGCTGGCCGCGAAACGGAGCGACCGCGTTTCACCACCTTTCACATCCACTGAACACCGAAAACCCATGGAAAAGCTGCTCTCAAGCGTTGGTTCGTTGCTGTACGGCATGCGTTTCACCATGCTCTTTTTCTACGTCGGGCTGGTCGCCATCATCTTCGGCATCCTGGGCAAGTTTTTGCTGGAAACCTACAAGCTCTTCACCACCCTGCTGTTTGACGATCTGCAGAAGATCGACCTCATCATCAAGGTGCTGGAACTGGTGGACATGACCATGGTCGCCCAGCTGGTCTGGGTGGTGGCGCTGGCGGGTGTCTCGTTGTTCGTGACCACCGGGCACTTCGATTCCAAAGAGATGAAAAAGCCCGACTGGCTCGACCACGTCAACACCTACAACCTCAAGCTCAAGCTGGCCTTCGCCATCATTTCCATCTCGGGCGTGCACGCGCTCAAAACCTACCTCAGCGGCGAACTGACCCTGGAGAACATCCAGGTCGTCACCATGGTGGCGGTGATCCATTTCACCTTCGTGCTCTCGGCCATCGGCATCTCGTTTGCCGAGCGGCTGACGCGAGACAAACACTGAGGCAACGCCGCCATGAAAACCATCGACGAAATGCTGAACCTGGCCCTGCTGACGCCCGACGAGCACCAGCAGATCAGCAGCTGGATCGCCCAGGCCGACACCCCCGACGAGATCCTGAAGATGCCGCCCCTGCTGTGGCGAGCGGTGGAGCGGGCGAGTGCGGTGATGGGGATTGATGAGGATTTGCTGCGGCCGCCTGCGTTGGATGCGGAGGATGTAATTGGCTTATAGACCGAGCACCATTGATTGGGAGACGCGTCCTTGCATTTTGGGCAAGGACGCGTAGGTCGACATCTATATGGATGTGTGGAGTGGGATTGGGCGGCAGATCTACTCTGCGACCATTCGCCGTCAAGCGGAGCTTCTAGGGCGCTCTATTGAAATGCTTGGCTTCAAGAGTCATATCAAGCTGCGCTCAGGACGTTAAATAATGACTAGATGGGAAATCTTCCTTTCCGCGTCGGTGATGCTGTGCGGAAAATTAATTGCCTTGAATTTCTTTTCGAAAATGTTCCTGCGTCGAAAATATGCACGGCTGTAGAAATTTCTTACTAGAAATAGCATGAACGCGTGAGGCCCTATTGGACCGGTTACTGGAATGCGGCATCCTTCAAACTGACCTAATGTCAAATGTGATTTTGGATGTTGCAGTTCAATGAATTGGGCTGGTGCAAAGTCGAAACGTATGGGAAACCTAACTAGACGTTCTAACACTATATCTGCGAACAATTCATCGTTCTCGTAAAGCGCTGGTGCCTCTTCCATGGTCGGGAGTAAAGGTGCCGGAAAGTACGCTAGGCGATGTTGGAGTATTTCCCCATTAGCTGTAACCTTGTACTGAAATATCAGAAGCCCACCATCTATTAGCTTTGCATGGAATGCATGATTTTGCTCAATTTCCTGATAGATTGTCTGATAGCTAGTATTCTTCAGCGCTGCAGAGGAGAGAGGTAGGTCGCCAATGCTAACAACCCCATCCTTGAGTGTCCGTTGAGATGGGAATACTTGTTGAACGGATAGGCCTGCAGCAATGAGCCTAGAAAGAACATCGGTCAAATTTGTCGCGATCAAATCTGCCGACATAATCACTTAACCCGCTTGCTCTTGGATAACTGAGCAATGATGTGGTCAGCATCAAGTTCCCCACTGTTGACTGCGTCAATCACGGCTTGCAACTCGCGACGCTGCTTCGAACGCCGCTTGCTGGCTTTGCCTTTGTTAATGAGAATTAGCTGCGCCTTTTCTTCCGCTGTCGGGTATCTAAAGCTCAGCTTGAACTCCCGCTGCTTGAGGAGCAGAAGTTCTTCCATCAACTTATCCATTTGAGTGCCTATGCCAAGCACTCGGACCCATGCCTTCGATCTAGTAATGGCGGTAAATAGACGATTTCTCGCTAATGCCGTGGCAGCCTTGTCCCACCCAGAATAACAATCTTGGGCATTCATTATGTACACCATGCCCGCTTCGTTACCTTTGGCTCTAAATATTCCGGTAAAGGTCACAGCATCCAATTTGGAGAAAACATCTGCTGAAGTACTAACGCCAGCCAACTCGTTGTTAATTCCATCGATAAATAGCGCTTGCCGTGCAGGAGCAACTTCTTTTTGCGTTGTCAACGGGTTGGGGTTGATGACAACGATATCCTCTGGTCGGAGCTCCTCCTCGCGTATATCATTTTTTATTGCATTAACTAGCCACGCGGTTTGAGCTGTCGAACTGTCAAATTTATGGAATTGAATTAAATCTTCAACAGGTGAGTGCTCTTCAAGGAAAAGGGGGGAGGTATTTGGAGTTCGCGCCAAAGTCACCACTTCACCACCAACCAACTTTCCTGACTCAACCACATAGCCTACATCTGTCCAAAGTGAGTCTTGCTCGAAAAACTGAACCAGCCCATTGTTTCGATAAATGCCAAAGCCAATCGCGTGGGCAGTTGCAAGCAACGGCCGTGAGTTTCGATAGCATTTCTCCAAAATGATGTCTTGTCTTGGACTGCTCGCCTCTTCTGGTCCAAAGGTCACTACTGGCTTGCCGTCTTTGCGTGTCCCAAATAGTTCTTCTGGTGTTAGAACTGCCTGACCGGTAAGAGACTGCAACTCATCGTATGCGTAAACTAATCTTTTGGGTTCTCTAAGAAAGGTATAGCAAAGTCGCAAAAACTCTGGAGGAAGGTCTTGTGCTTCATCAACGAGCACTAAGTCGTAGTGGGGGTTTTCGCTGGTTGTTTGTGCTAATGCAAGGCTACTGACGCCTTTCAGTTCATTGTTCTGCCCAAATTTAGCTTTGCCAGCGGTATAGTCTAGAAAATCAATATTGTGCTCAAGGCAATAGCGGTGATAAATGCCGTCGCGCTCTTTGCCCCCCGGACCGCCCCAAGCATTCAGAATATCAATTTGCGCCCAATCAGGCTCGCTACCAGTTTGCTCAATTGTGAAGTTATTGATTAATCGGCGAAATTGCTCCTTCAAGGAGCGCGTGTTAAAGGTAACAGCTATCTTCCATTCAGGATTCTGAGAGTGAAGGTATGCAACCTTTAAGGCAAGAATAATTGTTTTCCCTGACCCTGCGAGGCCTCGTATTCGCTGTACTCCTTCGACCGTTTCAATGACGGCTTGTGATTGATGTTGATCAAGATTTGCGATTGAATCTTCAACGCGCTTTAGTCTTGCACCTTTGGAGTCGATTTTTTTCGGTTCACGCTTGAGTTTTCCTGCACGAATCGAGGTTACAACTTGAACGGCAGCGACAAGAGCAGTAAATGTAATGTGATCAGATGCCCAAGTAAAATCTTCTAACAGATTAGATAAATTCCCACTATTCGCGATAAAGTAAGGCTCCTCACTATCTGGAACGGTTATCTTAGCGGGCGCGAATGTGACGACATTGATATCAAATTTGAGTGCTCTACCTTGCTTAAGATTTGGATAGGGCTTAAATTTTACTTCGAGCATTGAAGCAACTTCATCTTGCCTTTCCTTGTATCCTCCTATTTCGGTGCCTTCTACAAGATCAAATGCAATAAGCCCAAGTTCAGGTGAGACAAGTAAGGCATCGAATTTGATCGGCCCGAGTGGTGAGCCCATAACGGGATAGCCAATGTATAGTTGGCCATTAGCGGTTAAATCACCAACTTTTTCGGCAAGCCTCCGAGAAGATTCGGGTTTTTCTTTGGCAGTGCCCCAAATAACGTCAATCATCTCTTTCCACCTTACTTATTGGTTCTTGGCTGCAGGTTTGTCGAGGAACACGTAACAAGCGTGCGACAGTTTGGCGACTAGTGGCCGTGCATTTGCCTTATGCAGACTAAATTCAAGTTGTCGAATTTTGTCTCATTTGTTCAATTCCTTGGCCGCAAATCGCATTACTGAAAACCCCCATAACCCCGGCGCCGCTCACTGGGCATCGGCGCGGTAAGCGCGCCCGGCCATGCAAGTAGACACATGGGCATGCAGTCTATGCGCTACGACAGAAAACCAATGACAGTGCCGGCGACGAAGGAACAGATTGGGTGCCCTAAGCCGACCGGTTTTGGAGAGACCGTTTCGCCCTGTCGAAGACTGTAAATGGCAGGGAGCGCACGCACAGTGGATGGACGCTCGGATTTTGAACAGATGGACATCAGGGACACCAGAACTTTGCGAGCCCGGGTGGACTACGGTTGCTTTGGTTGGCGTGCAGGCGGTCTGCAATCAACAACACTGTGTCGACATTGTGTCGACACAGTGGCGTACCCAGCCCTCCCCGACAGCCAGCACCTCCCCACCCCCAACCCCCAATAAACCCAACAAATTCAACGCCCTTCCAGCGTTGACACACCCGCTTGCCGCCCTGGCACGTTGGTTGCGCTAGAGACCTCAGGCAATCCCGCCTTCCGCCACTTCCGCGAGGTCTCC
>ENA-UOXO01000037-UOXO01000037.1-mixed-culture-metagenome-genome-assembly--contig:-NODE-37-length-103877-cov-8.143091_pt1 | contig 103877 bp, 89 predicted proteins | sample MGYA00238162_ERZ761640 | MGnify/ENA primary metagenome ERZ761640 (study PRJEB28914, sample SAMN08778297) | mixed culture metagenome | isolation source: Freshwater growth medium | place: USA...
GCTTCAGCCATGTCCAGGCACACAGCGCAGGGATTTGTGCAGAGGGACCCTAGAGCCGGTTTTATTCTCAATGCATTCTCCCCTGCCCTTTGCCGCCCTGCTGTTCAACGCCTTTGTCTGGGGCCTGGCCTGGTGGCCGTTTCAGCGCATGCACCAGGCGGGGCTGCACCCGCTGTGGGCCACGGCCTGCATGTATGCGGTGGTGCTGCTGGCGCTGCTGGCCTGGCGCCCCGGCATCGTGCGCCAGTTGCGCGACCACCCCGGGCTGTGGCTGCTGGCGGTGGCATCGGGCCTGAACAACGTGGCCTTCAACTGGGCCGTGACCATTGGCGACGTGGTGCGTGTGATCCTGCTGTTCTATCTGATGCCCGCGTGGGCCGTGCTGCTGGCCTGGCGCATTCTGGGCGAGCGGCCTACGCCCGCCGCGCTGATGCGCCTGGCGCTGGCCTTTGCGGGCGTGGTGCTGGTGCTGCTGCCGCAGGGCACCTCCGCAGCCCGGTTATTGCACAACCTGAGCCTGGCCGATGGCCTGGCGCTGCTGGGCGGCTTCATGTTTGCGCTGACCAACGTCACGCTGCGCCGCCTGCATGCCGTGCCCGGGCCGGCCCGCATGGCCACCATGTTCGGCGGCTGCATGCTGATGGCGCTGGCCACGGCAGGCATCGGGCTGCACATGGGTGTGGTCGAGCCCTTTCCGGCCATCGACAGCACCTGGGCCATCACCGCGCTGGTGCTGGCTGGCTTGCTGATGCTGGGCAACTGGGCGCTGCAATACGGCGCTGCGCGGCTGGCGGCCGGCACCACCGCGCTGGTAATGCTTTCGGAGGTGCTGTTTGCCAGCGTGTCGTCGGCCCTGCTGGGCGCCGCCACGCTCAACGCGCAAACGCTGCTGGGCGGGGCGCTGATCCTGCTGGCATCGCTGCTGGCTGCCCTGCCCTCTCGCCGCGGCGGCACACCGGCGCATTGACCGCTGGCGCGCAGCCCCACGCCCCAGGGGCTACCATCACGTGTTATTCCAACCCAGGAGTCCGCGCATGGCCAGCAGCATCTACGAGTTTGAAGCCCAACAGATGAACGGGCAGACCGTGCCCCTGTCACAGTACCAGGGCAAGGTCCTGCTCATCGTCAACACCGCCAGCGCCTGCGGCTTCACACCCCAGTTTGGCGGCCTGGAAGAGCTGCACAAGCAGTACGCCGACAAGGGCCTGGTGGTGCTGGGCTTTCCGTGCAACCAGTTCGGCAGCCAGGACCCGGGCAGCAACGACGAGATCGCGAGCTTTTGCCAGCTGAACTACGGCGTGAGCTTTCCGATGATGGCCAAGATCGATGTGAACGGGGCCAACGCCTCGCCGCTGTACCAGTGGATCACCGCCGAAGCCCCGGGCCTGCTGGGCAGCAAGGCCATCAAGTGGAACTTCACCAAGTTTCTGGTCGGCAAGGACGGCCGCGTGATCCGCCGCTACGCGCCGCAGGACGCACCGAAGAAGCTAGCGGGGGATATTGAGGCGGCGCTGGCGGGGTGAGCGGGCGCCGGACGAAGCGCCGGCTCGACATCAAAGCAGCAGGAAGGCGGCCGCTGCCACACAAGTGGGAGCGAGGGCGCCCATGAGAAGGCCGCCAGCGCTGATCGTCTCGTCGGCAAAACCGCGCTTGAGCAACGCGACACCTGCCGGATTGGGCGCGTTTGCGATCACGGTGAGCCCACCGCCCGCCACGGCCCCGGCCACCAGCATGTATTTGGACTCGTCGGACATCCCCACAATGAGCGAGCCCAGATAGGTGAGCGCTGCGTTGTCGGTGATCGCGGTAAGACCCAGCGCACCAAAGAACAGTTGCAGCGGCGCGAGTGAGGACACGATAGGTTGCAGCCACCACTGCTGCATGCCGCCGAGCACCACCAATCCGGCAAGGAAAAAGCCCACCAGCAGCGCCTCCTTGAGGATGAGGGGGCTCTGATGCCGGCCATAGGCCTGGGTGAAGCTAAGAAACATCAGGAACAGGGCCAGGAAGGCCACGGGATGGTGTGCCAGCAGCACAACCCCGGCCAGAAAACCCAGGTGCACTGCGACGACCGACCACGGCACGGGCGCTACTGCCGTGCTGACGCCGGACGGTGCCGAATTCAGGGAGTCGCGAAGCACGAAAGTAGCGGCAGTGGCATTGATGCAGACTGCAATGGCAGCCTTCCACCCAAAATTTGCGAGCATGAAGGCGCTGTCCCACTGCCAGGTGGCGGCCACCATGAGCACCGGAGGAGCGGCGTAAGCCGTCAGCGTCCCTCCAATCGACACATTGACGAACAGGACTCCGAGCGCGAAGTACTTGGCTCGCTCGGGCACCAGGGGCCGAAAGACCTGCGGAGCAAGCATGAGTGCGGCAATCGTCATCGCCGCCGGCTCGGTGATCAGCGAGCCCAGCAGCGGTACGGCCGCCAGACCCAGCCAGGCAGTGGCCACAGGCGTGCTGGCGGGAAGCCTCTGCGCAAGGCCGTTCGAGAGATTCATCACGGTCAGCAGTACCGGCCGTGATGCGGCAATCACCATCACGACAAAGACGAACAGGGGTTCGGTGTAGTTCCGCGACTCCGCGTACGCCAGTGCATCCGCGCCACCCGTGCCCAGCGCAAGGCCGACGATCAGCACGATGGCCCAGAAGCCGAAAACCACTTCCACCTCTCCCAGCAGATGGAAGAGGCCAGCGTGCCTGGGGAAACGATGGGACAGCTTCTCGAACTGCTTGACCGCAAAGGTGTGTACGAGGGCGATGGAGAAGATGGCAGCAGCCATCCACTGGATGTGGGTGTCAGACATGGAGGCGGTCGATGAAAAGCCGCGAGGCGGCCCGACCTTTCGCAACACCTGGCGCACCAACGCGGCGCGACACCCGGCCGAAATTTTACAAGACAAGGGTTCCGTGGAGCCTATAGCCCTTGTTCGGCAATGCATCACCCATCAGAGTGTCCTGCTCCTGGTGCCTCCGCACGCTCTGCAGCCCACCTTTCCCGCTCCCCCTCCACCTTGCGCAGCAAATCCGCCAGCGTCTTCCCCGGCTCCTGCCTGAAGCGCTCCTCCAGCACCGCAACCGCCACGATCCGGTCGATGCGAAAGCCGCGGAAGTCATTGCGCAGCTCGCACCAGGCCGACAGCGTCCAGACCTTGCCCCAGTAAAAGCAGCCCAGCGGGCGCAGGCGGCGCAGGCTGGGGCGGCCATGTACGTCGGCATAGTCGATCTGGACCACGTGGCAGCTGTGCACGGCCTCGCGCAGCACCTGCAGCGTGACCTGGGCGCGGGCGTCGAGGCCCACGGGTGGGGCGTACAGGGCCTGGGCCTCGGCGGCCACGCGGGCGGCGGGGGGTAGCACCGACAGGATCTTGCCCAGGGCGCCCTCCACCTCGCGGGCCAGCCCGGCATCCAGCCACGACTGCGCCAGGCGGGCGGCGGCCACCAGGGCGTTGGCCTCGCCCTGCGTGAACATCAGCGGCGGGAGCTCGAAGCCCGCCCCCAGGCGGTAGCCCACACCGGCCTCGCCCTCGATGGGCACGCCCTGGTGCTGCAGGTCTGCCACGTCGCGGTAGATGGTGCGCGGGGACACCTCCAGCCGCTCGGCCAGGAAAGCGGCCGTGGACAGGCGCCGCCCGCGGATGAGCTGGACGATCTGGAACAGGCGGTCAGCGCGGCGCATGGGAGGCGGCGGTAGACGTGTGGGTTGCGGCGGCTGTGAGGACTGAGGTCCTTGCGCAGGGGGCAGGCAGCCGCGCGCACCGGCCAGACCGATCCGTCAGATCAGCCGAATCAGCCAGATCAGCCATTTGCGTTGGCATGGGACTGGCTGGCGGCTGCCAGTGCATCGTCGATCGCGGCCGCGCGCAGGTACGCCGGGCGCTGCAGCAGCGGCTGCACAAACGCCTCGAACGTGGGGCGGCGTTCGATTGTGCCGAACTGCATGCCCCACTGCAGGTGGGAACCCACGTACAGGTCGGCTGCAGTGAACGGCTCGCCGCACAGGTGAGGGCGGGCCTGCAGCACGGCATGCTCCAGCGTGTCCATCACGCTAGCGTAGCTGCCGTAGCCCACCATCACGGCCTGTTCGGCCGGGGCCAGCAGGTTCAGGGCCTTGGCGGTGACGGCGGTTTCCAGCGGGCCTGCGCTGAAGAACAGCCAGCGGTAGTAGGCCGCACGCTGCGGCGAGCCGGCTGGCGGGGCCAGGCCTTTTTCGGGGAACACATCGGCCAGGTACGTGCAGATGGCGGCGGTCTCGGTGACGACCACGTCGCCGTGCTGCAGGGCGGGCACCTTGCCCATGGGGTGGAGGGCCAGGTACGCGGGCGCCTTCATGGTGGTGCCGTACTCCAGCACCACGGTGTCGTAAGGCGCGCCGCATTCCTCCAGCATCCAGCGCGCGGTGCGGCCGCGGGACTGGGGGTGGGTGTAGAAGGTCAGCGGGGCACAAGCGTCGGACATGGGAGTGTTCCTTTGCGGGGGCGGCAGCTCAGGCTGCGGCGGTAGTGACCGAAGTGCCCGTGGCATCTGCGCTGGCTTCGCTTGCGGGCAGCACGCCGATGTAGATTGCCACCTGGTCCAGGCCCTCGTACTGCTCGAAATCGGTGCCGAACCGGCGGCGGTGCGCGGGTGCCGCCGCAAAGTGCTGCCACACGCGCACCCAGCCGTCGATGACCATCTGCGGCATTGTGCCCTCGCACCGGAACACCAGGTATGGGCCACCCTGCACGGTGACCTGCGCCACGCCCGCCGCCAAAGCACGGGCGGGCGATGTGGCCACGCCAGCCGTCACGTCGAACGCGCCGTGCTGGTTGAACTCGTAGGCGCTGTACACCCCGAACACCCGCCCATCGTCACCGCGGCCGGGCACGCTGCGCTCCCAGCTCTGGTTGAAAAACCGGCCCCACAGGTCACCCAGGCGCGCGGTGGCGGGGTTCATCTCGTCGCTGTTGCAGGTGCGCACGGACAGCCCGGCGACATGGAAGGGAGCCACCTGCTCCAGGGTGGGCGCTGCAGTCATCAAAGGGCCTTTCGTGAGGGAAGAAGGCCGCATGGTGACGCCAGGCTACTGACAACCTTGTGTCAACAGGGTGTGCGGCCCCGGCAGGGGGATGCGGATCGCGCCGGGCAGGCCGGTGTGGTGGGATGGCGGGTGCCCCGCAGCCCCCGGGGATGCACCCACAACCTGATTTGCTACATTATTAGTAGCAGCATAGTCAATGAAAACAAGCCCTTGCAGCCAATTTGGCTTGCATTTTCCGGCTGTAGCGCCGCTGCGGGCGCACAGGCGGTGACCGGGGCCTCAGGTCGCTGGCGCAGCCGGGGCGGTGTCTGCGGGCTCCGCGGTGGCAGCAGCGGGTGCACGGGCGGCAGCCACTGCGGCTGCTGCGGCCACGCGGCGTGCGCGCTCGAGCTGCTGACCGACGGTGCGGGCGACCATGCCGTACATGTCGGCAAAAGCCTCCAGCGTCTGGCCGCTGGCCTCAAAGGCGCGCAGCAGGGCTTCGTCCTTGGCGTTGCGGGCCGACCATTCGGCAAAGGCTTCCTGCAGGATGGCGTTGGCGGCCTCGTCGCGGCTTTGCACCCGCTCGGTGTAGGCGTCGCGCGTGAGGCCCGATGCCTCGAACGCGGCCATCATGCGGTTGCGCAGCTTGGGCAGCAGGTCTTCGGTGGATCGCGCCTTCTTGCGGCGGTACACCTCCAGCAGCGCGTGGTGCACGTGCTCGGGCGCCATGTCTTCCACGGGCTGGCCGGCCAGGTCAAACCGGCGCTCGCCAGCGGCCACGCTTTGCAGGTAGCGCGTGGAGCGGGTGTGAATGCCCAGCGCAATCTTCAGCGCTTCGCGCTCGAACAACTCGGGGTGGGCCGCCTGGATGTCCTGGAAGATGCCGCGCTTGAGCGGGCGGAACACGGCGCCGAACAGGTGCGGGTACAGGCCCGCCAGCTGCTCCAGCACCGGGTGCGGCGCCTTGGCTGCAGCGGGGGCCGCACCCGGTGCAGCGTTGCCTGCCGGGCCTGCACGGCCCGAGGAATCACGGGGCGCCTGGCGCCTGCCGCCCCGGCGCGAACGGCCAGCGCCGGCAGCGGGTGCATCGGACGATGCGGGAGCGGGCGCGGAAACGGGGGAAGGGGTCGGGGAATCGGCTGACATGGTCGTGGCAATCGGGCGGCAGGCGCGCTGCAGCAGGGGGCAGAGAGAACAACCCCGGATCATCCCAGATTTCAGCGGTGGGGCACCCGGTGGCGGGGCCGGTGTCATTTCGGTGTCCGGTTTTTCACAGGCGTGGCTTACCATGGGGAAATGCACTCTTCTGTGCCCTCCCCTGCGGACCGCCCGGCACACAACGCCCGGTGGCGCCGCGCCTGCGCGGTGTTCGCCGTGGCCGCGTGCGCGGCCCTGCTGATGGCCTGCGGGCCCCGCCACGAAGCGCCGCTCACGGTGGGCACCAACACCTGGACGGGCTACGAGCCCCTGTACCTTGCGCGCGACCTGGGCCTGCACAACGGCCTGCCCGTGCGGCTGGTGGAGCTGGGTTCCACCACGCAAAGCATGGATGCCCTGCGCACCGGCCGGCTCGCCATGGCGGGGCTCACGCTCGACGAAGTGCTGACCCTCGTTCAGGAGGGCGTGCCGCTCAAGGTGGTGTGGGTGGTCGATATCTCCAAGGGCGCCGACGCCCTGGTGGCGGGCTCCGGCATCTCGGGCCTGGCCGACCTGCGCGGGCGCAAGGTGGGCGTGGAGCAGACCGCGGTGGGGGCCTACATGCTCAACGCCGCGCTCGGCAAGGCCGGGCTGCGGTCGGGCGACATCACGGTGGTGCCGCTGCCGCTGGACGAACACCTTGCCGCCTGGCGCGAAGGCGAAGTCGATGCGCTGGTGACCTTCGACCCCGTGCTGCAGGGGCTGCGCGGCCGCGGTGCCCAGGTGCTGTTCGACAGCAGCGACATCCCCGGCGAGATCGTGGACGTGCTGGTGGCCCGCCAGGAAGCTCTGGACTGCTGCACGCCGCGCATTGCGCAGCTGCTGGACGCGCACCAGCGCGCGCTGGACCACCTGCGCACCGCGCGGGCCGACGCACTGCAGCGCATGGCCCCGCGCCTGGGCCTGACGCCTACCGAAATGGACGCCGCGCTCAATGGCATCGACCTGCCTGACGCCGCGGCCAACCGCGCGCTGCTCAGCGGGCCCGAGGCCCGGCTGGCGACATCGGCCCAGCGCATGGCCCACACCATGTTCGACCAGGGCCTTCTGCAGCGGCCCGTAGGGGTGGCAACGCTCATTGACGACCGCTTTGTGCGGGGCAGCAAGCCGTGACCACAGCCCCGCCCCGCCACACGCGCCCCGTGCGGGTGTTCAGCCTGCGGCTGTGGCTGCCGCTGTCGCTGGTGCTGGCCAGCGGGGTGATGTTCCTGATCGTGCTGGTGGCCCAGCAGCAGCATTACCAGCGCGAACTGCAGCAGTTCGCCGACACCACGGCGCATGCCGAACTGCTGGAGACGCGGCGCGCACTGGAAACCGTGCTGCGGCGCGGCGACGGCACCGGCACCGACAGCGTGGTCTCGCAGCTGGGCCTGGACCCGGCCATCGCCCATGCGGCACTTATCGGGCCCGATGGCAATGTGATCGCCGCCACCCGGTTTGCATGGCGAGGCCACAGCGCCACCGCCAGCATTCCGGGCTTTACCGACGAAGCCGTCCAACAAGTGCGCCAGGCACAGCGCGAGTTTTTGCAGCTGGACCAGGCGCAGCTGCGGCTCACGGCGCTGGCGCCCGTCACCATGGGCCTGCAGCCCGGCGAGATTCGCGCCACGCGCCAGGGGCTGCTGTGGATCGACTACGACCTTCGCCCCGTGGCAGCGCAGACCTGGGCGCAGCTCAGGCAACTGGGCCTGATGCTGGCGGCCGCCGTGCTGCTGGCCGTGCTGGGGCTGCTGTTGCTGGCACGCCGGGGCATCCTGCGGCCGGTGGCAGCGCTGCGGGCGGGCATGCAGCGCATTGGCGCTGGCGACTTCCAGCACCTGCCCCAGTGGCGCGGCAGCGGCGAATTCCGTGACCTGGGCATCGCGCTGGAACACATGGCCGGACAGTTGCAGGCGCGCAGCACGGCACTGGCCGAAAGCGAGGCGCGGTTCCGCCAGCTGTCGGACGCGGCGTTTGAAGCCATCGTGCTGCACGAAAACGGGCGCGTGACCGACGCCAACGCAGCCGCAGACCGCCTGTTGGGCACACCGCCGGGCGGGCTGGTGGGCACCCCGATCCTGTCGTGGGTGGCGCCTTCGCTGCTGGACAGCACGGTGCAGCGCATTGCCCAGGGCGCGGAAGGGGTCTGGGAGGTCGACCTGATCGACACGCAGGGGCAGGTCATCCCCTGCGAGTGCAGTGTGCGCAAGCGCCCGCTGGGCCACCGCCAGGTGCGCGTGGTCGCGCTGCGCGACATCCGCACCCGCCTGGCGGCCGAGGCCGAGATCCGCCAGCTGGCGCACTTCGATGCCCTGACCGGGCTGAGCAACCGCCGCTTCCTGCTGGAGCAGGTGACACAGGAGCTGGCCGCAGCCGGCACCCAGCCGCGCCGCGCCGCGCTGGCCACCCTCAACATCAACGCCTTCCAGTCGGTCAACGACTCGATGGGCATGGCCGTGGGCGACACGGTGCTGCGCATCATGTCGCGACGGCTGAGCGCGCTGCAGCAGCAGGGCCAGACCCTGGCGCGGGTGGATGGCGACACGTTTGCATTGCTACTGCCAGACCTGCAGGGTGACCTGGACGCGGCATCCGCCGCCGCGGCCCGCAGCGTCGAGATGCTGCTGGCCGCCATCGCCGAGCCGGTGGAGGTACAAGGCCAGGTGCTGCACCTGTCGGCCGGCGCAGGCCTGGTGATGATCCCCAACGACAGCAACGATGCGCCCGAGCTGCTGCGCGAAGCCGAGACCGCCATGCACCGCGCCAAGGATGCGGGCGACGAGCATGTGCACTTTTTTGCCCACGCCCTGCAGGAAGCCGCCAGCGAGCGCCTGGCGCTGCGCAGCGACCTGCGCCGCGCACTGCAAACCCACCCCAGCCCCCTGGTGCTGCACTACCAGCCGCAGATGGACAGCGGTGGCCGCCTGGCGGGCGTGGAGGCGCTGGTGCGCTGGCAGGACCCGCGCCGCGGGCTGGTATCGCCGGTGCACTTCATTCCCGAGGCCGAAGCCAGCGGCCTGATCGTGCCGCTGGGCAACTGGGTACTGCAGGAGGCGGCCACCACGCTGCACCGCTGGCAAAGCGACCCGGCCTGCAGCGCGTGGGCCGGGCCGCTGACCATGGCCGTGAACGTGAGCGCGCGCCAGTTCCGCGAGGCGGACTTCACCCGCCGCATCGAGGACCTGATCGCCCGCGTGGGCATCCATGCCTTTGCGCTGGAACTGGAGCTGACCGAAAGCGTGCTGGTCGAGGACCTGGAGGCCACGCTGGAGAAGATGGCCCAGCTGCGCCGCCACGGGGTGCGGTTTGCGCTCGACGACTTCGGCACCGGGTATTCGAGCCTGGCCTACCTCAAGCGGCTGCCCATTGACGTGCTCAAGATCGACCGGTCCTTCGTGATGGACATCGATGCGCCCGGACACAGCGGCCAGGGCAAGCGCCCGGCCGTGCTGATTGATGCCATCGTGGCCATGGCCCACCAGCTGGACCTGAAGGTGCTGGCCGAGGGCGTGGAAACCGACGCCCAGCACGCCAGCCTGCTGCAGTCAGGCTGCGACCTGTTCCAGGGCTACCGCTTCGCGCGGCCGCTGCCCGAGGCCGAACTGCGCGCCTGGGCCTCGCAGCTTTAAGCGGCTGTTGACGATGCCCATCGAGATCGTCAACACGCTCTAAACCCTCAGCGCAGCGCCTCGTCCAGCACCTCCACCCAGTGGCGCACCGGTGTGCCGGTGCCGCTTTGCAGGTGGGTGATGCAGCCGATGTTGGCCGACAGGATCATGTCTGGCGGCTGTTCGCCAAAGGCCTCGGCCAGTACGCCCAGCTTGCGGTCGCGAAGCTGGTACGACAGCTCGGGCTGCAGCACCGAGTAGGTGCCCGCCGAGCCGCAGCACAGGTGGGCCTCGTTGCGCGCAGCGCGCAGCTTGAAGCCCAGCTGGTTCAGGTGCACCTCCACCCCGCCGCGCAGCTTTTGCCCGTGCTGCAGCGTGCACGGCGGGTGGTAGGCGTACAGGGTGTCGGGCTGGTTCACCCGGCCCTGCAGCTTGGCCGCCAGCTCGGGCAGCATGTCGGGCAGCAGCTCCGACAGATCGCGCGTGAGGGCGCTGATGCGCTCGGCCTTGGCCGCGTACTCCGGGTCGTGCTGCAGGATGTGGCCGTATTCCTTGACGGTGACGCCGCAGCCGGATGCGTTCATGACGATGGCCTCGACCCCGCCCCGCTCCACCAGCGGCCACCAGGCGTCGATGTTGGCGCGCATCTCGGCCTTGCCGCCCTCCTGGTCGTTGAGGTGGAACTTGACCGCGCCACAGCACCCGGCCTTGGGCGCAATGACCGACTGCACGCCCACCGCGTCGAGCACACGGGCGGTGGCGGTGTTGATGTTGGGCATCATCGCGGGCTGCACGCAGCCGGCCAGCATGAGCACCTTGCGCGCATGCTCGCGCGTGGGCCAGGCGCCCGCGTCCTGCGGTGCCGGCACCTTGGCCTTGAGGGCAGCGGGCAGCAGGCCGCGCACCATCTGCCCGGCCTTCATGGCGGGGGCGAACAGGGGCGAGGGCAGGCCTTCCTTGAGCGCCCAGCGCAGGGCTTTTTCGCCCATGGGGCGCGGCACCTTCTCGTCCACGATCTTGCGGCCGATGTCCACCAGGTGGCCGTACTGCACACCGCTGGGGCAGGTGGTTTCGCAGTTGCGGCAGGTCAGGCAGCGGTCCAGGTGCATCTGCGTGGCGCGTGTGGGCGCCTCGCCTTCCAGCACCTGCTTGATGAGGTAGATGCGGCCGCGCGGGCCATCGAGCTCGTCGCCCAGCAGCTGGTAGGTGGGGCAGGTGGCGGTGCAAAAGCCGCAGTGCACGCACTTGCGCAGGATGGCTTCGGCCTCGCGGCCATCGGCGCGGTCTGCGTATTCAGGAGAGAGTTGGGTTTGCATCGTGCATGCCTGGGACGGAGGGGGAGGACAAAGAAAAGGGGCGCGGGCCGCAGCAGCGGGGCTCAGCGGTGGGCGGTGGCATCAGGCGGTGTGCCAGGCGGCCCGCCGGGGGGCGCCTGGCGCCGCAGCGGGTGGCGCAGGCGCGCGCGGTCGGCCCACAGCGGTGGCAGCGACAGCACCAGCAGCAGCAGCGCCAGCGGCACCACAAAGACAAAGCCCACATGCTTGAACCCGGCTGCACCGGCAATGCCACCGACCAGAAACATCGCCAGCAGGCTGGCAAACAGCCGCAGTCGCACCTGGTTGGCCCGCACCTGCGCATCGGGGGCCGTGCCGGTGCGGTTCCAGTACAGCATCTTGCCCAGCTCGATGCCCAGGTCGGTCACCACGCCGGTCATGTGGGTGGTGCGGATCTGCGAGGCCGACATCTTGGTCACCGTGGCGTTCTGCACGCCCATCATGAAAGACAGCAGCAGCACCGTGGCGGGCACAGCAAAGGGCGTGCTCCAGTCCAGCGTGACGGCACCCACCAGGCCGAACACCAGCATCAGCACAGCCACCAGCAGCAGCGCATAGCTGCTGTGCAGCCGGCGCTGGCGCGCCCAGTTGACCATGATGGCCGTGGTGGCCGCGCCGCTGGTAAAGGCCAGCAAGGCGCCCAGGGCGCCCAGCACCAGGGCCATGTTGCCCAGCACCAGGCTGTCGGCCAGCATCGACAGGAAACCCGTCATGTGCGAGGTGTACAGCTGCAGCACCAGAAAGCCCCCCGCATTCACCGCCCCCGCATTGAAGGCCAGCAGCTGGCCCAGCACGCGGTTGCTCGTCACCGTGCGGTGGTGACCGGTGAGGTGGCGCAGGCTGCGCATGGGCGGTGCCTACCAGTGCGGCGACAGCCGCCCGCGGTTGAAGATGCCCGCAGGGTCAAAGCTCTGCTTGACGCGGGTGTGGATTTGCTCCAGCGGCTTCGATTCCAGATCAAACTGGCCGGTAGGGCTTGCCTCATATGCCTTGGGTGCTGCAAATAACATAGCAGAACCACCTGCAGCACGGGCCGCGGCGCGCAGCGCGTCCCCGGCCGCGAGCGGCGCCTGCACCCAGCGCAGCGCGCCGTGCCATTCCACCAGCGGCTGCGCTGCGGCAGGCAGGGCAAGCACCGGGGCGGTGGCGGGTACCGACAGGCGCCACAGGCCGTGGTCGGCCGCTCGGGCGGCAAACCAGGGCAGCGTCTGCTCGCGGCAGGCGGCCCAGTCGGCGCGCACCGCAGCGCTGTCCATGCGCTCGCCGCCCATCGACTTGCAGGCGGCCTCCACCGCGGCCATGGCGCCCCGCAGGCGCACGTACAGCGTGCCCACGCCGGAGTCCTCCACCCAGCAGCTGGCGTTCAGCGGCAGCGGCTGGCCGCCCCAGGCGTGCAGCTTGCGCATGGCGTCGGCCTGGTTGCATTCAAAGCGCAGCGTGGCCTCGCCGGGGGCCACGGGCAGCACCTTCAGGCTCACTTCGGTGATCAGGCCCAGCGTGCCCCAGGCGCCAGCCATGAGGCGCGACACGTCATAGCCCGCCACGTTCTTCATCACCTGGCCGCCAAACACCAGCAGCTCGGCCCGGCCGTTGAGCACCTGGGTGCCCAGGATGAAATCGCGAACAGCCCCCACGCTGGCGCGGGCCGGGCCAGACAGGCCTGCGGCCACCATGCCGCCCACCGTGGCGCCGTCTGCCCCGGCCCGCGGGAAATGCGGGGGCTCAAAGGGCAGGTACTGCCCCTGGGCGGCCAGCGTGGCCTCCAGCTCGGCCAGCGGCGTGCCGGCGCGGACCGTCACCACCAGTTCGCTGGGCTCGTAGCTCACGATGCCGTGCAGCGTCCGGGTGTCGAGCACCTCGCCTTCCCGCGCCCGGCCCACAAAGTCCTTGGTGCCCCCGCCGCGGATCCGCAAGGGGGTGTGGTCTGCGGCGGCGGCGCGCACGCGGTCGGTGATCTGGGCAAGGGCAAGGTCCATGCGGCCAATCGTAGCGGCTGGTGCCTTCGGCAGGGGCACCAGCCGCCGTGAATTTTTTGAACGAAACGCGTGCAAATGGCGCGGGACGCGGGTGCGGTGGTCTTCCCCCTGTGCCGTGGTCCCCAAGAAAAAAGGGCCCGCCGATATGGCGGGCCCATCACCTCAAGGTAACTCGCTTTGTTCTTGTTGCCACGCCGCGGTGCCACCAGACACCGCAGCGCGTCGGGGCAGGCGGTCAGCGGCTGTACGCCGTCTCGCCGTGCGAAGTGATGTCCAGGCCTTCGCGTTCGTCTTCTTCCGTCACCCGCAGACCGATGGTCAGGTCCACGATCTTGTAGGCCACGAAGGAGACCACGCCAGACCACACGATGGTGAGCAGCACGGCCTTGGCCTGCGTCCACACCTGGGCAGCGATGGAATAGTCAGCAGCAGTGACCATGGATGCGGTGACCCAGTCAGCCACGTAGCCGGGGCCGCCCAGGGACGGCGAATTGAACACACCGGTCAGCAGGGCACCCACGATGCCGCCGATACCGTGCACGCCGAACACGTCGAGCGAGTCGTCGGCACCCAGCATCTTCTTGAGGCCGTTGACACCCCAAAGGCAGGCAAAGCTGGCCACCAGACCGATCACCAGCGCGCCGCCGATGCCGACGTTGCCCGCTGCTGGCGTGACGGCCACCAGGCCAGCCACGGCGCCAGACGCTGCACCCAGCATCGAAGCCTTGCCGCGCATCAGCGCTTCACCGATGCACCAGGCCAGCACGGCAGCGGCAGTGGCCACCAGCGTGTTGATGAAGGCCAGAGCGGCGAAACCGTTGGCTTCCAGGGCAGAGCCGGCGTTGAAGCCGAACCAGCCCACCCACAGCAGCGAGGCACCCACCATCGTCAGCGTCAGGCTGTGCGGAGCCATGGCTTCGCGGCCGTAACCGATACGCTTGCCCACCATGAAGGCGCCGACCAGCCCGGCCACAGCGGCGTTGATGTGCACCACGGTACCGCCAGCGAAGTCCAGCGCGCCCCACTGCCAGATCTGGCCGGCCTTGCTGGTCATGGCGTCAACCACTTCCTTGGACGTGTAGGCGTCAGGGCCCATCCAGAACCACACCATGTGGGCGATCGGCAGGTAGCTGAAGGTGAACCAGAGCACCATGAACATCAAAACGGCGCTGAACTTGATGCGCTCTGCGAACGCACCGACGATCAGGGCGCAGGTGATGCCGGCGAACGTGGCCTGGAAGGCGGCAAACACCACTTCCGGAATCACGACACCCTTGCTGAACGTGGCCGCATTGGCAAACGTGCCTGCCGCGTTGTCCCAGATGCCCTTCATGAACAGCCGGTCGAACCCGCCGATGAAGGCACTGCCTTCGGTGAAGGCCAGGCTGTAGCCATAGATGAACCACAACACGACGATCAGCGAGAACGTGACCATCACCTGCATCAGCACGGACAGCATGTTCTTGCTGCGCACCAGGCCGCCGTAGAACAGCGCCAGGCCGGGCAGCACCATCAGGATCACCAGGAGGGTGGAGGTCATCATCCAGGCGGTGTCGCCCTTGTTGGGCACGGGGGCAGGTGCCTCGGCGGCGGCGGCCGGGGCAGCTGCTGCTGCAGCGGCTGGTGCGGCAGCGGCGGCAGGGGCAGGCGCTGCGGCGTCGGCAGCAGGTGCTGCGGCAGCGGGCGCGGTGGCCGACGCTTCAGCCGTGGCAGGCGCCTGGGCCAGCGCGAGGTTGCCCATCGTCAGCAGACCGAGCCCCAGGATGAGGGAAGCAAACAGTTTTTTCATGGCGTTTCTCTTGTGTCTGATGCGGCCGGCCCTTACAGGGCTTCCTTGCCGGTTTCGCCGGTGCGGATGCGCACCACCTGCTCCAGGTGGGTCACAAAAATCTTGCCGTCGCCGATCTTGCCGGTACGGGCTGCGGTCTCGATGGACTCGATCACGCGGTCCACCAGGTCGTCGGCCACGGCCGCTTCGATCTTGACCTTGGGAAGAAAGTCGACCACGTACTCGGCGCCGCGGTACAGCTCGGTGTGGCCCTTCTGGCGCCCGAAGCCCTTGACCTCGGTCACTGTGATGCCCTGCACGCCGATGTCGGAGAGCGCTTCGCGCACTTCGTCGAGCTTGAAGGGCTTGATGATGGCTGTCACCATTTTCATTTTGGGATCCTCAGGTGAAGGGCGCCGGGGCGCCCGCTGCGATTGCTTACAGGGTTTTGGTGAGCGAGACGATCACGCGCGACTTGTTGACGGGACCGAAAAAGTCCTTCTTGGTGGCACCGACCACGGCCGCGCCCAGCGACAGGCCGCCACCAAAGTCGTACGCACCGCCCAGGCTGTAGTCCATGTAGTTGGGGGCCGCGATGTCGCTGGCAAAGCGCGTGAAGCCGACCGAAGCCTTCAGTGTGATGCTGGGTGCCACTTCCTGCGCGAACGCCAGGTTCAGGTAGCCGGTGTTGCGGCCGCTCTTGCCAGGGCCGGCGTAGGCGAAGTAGTCCTTGGACAGGGTGTGCGAGTACTTGGCGGTGATGGGGCCGAACGTGGCCGCGCCATACAGCTCGGTGGTGTTGCCAGCGCTGTTGCCGGGGTAGATGTAGGTGAGCGCGCCCACGTCCAGGTCTACGCCGCCGGCCTTGAACTTGTAGCCGCCGTACAGGTCCGCTTCGAGCGAGTTGCCCGACAGCCAGTCCACACTGGAGTTCCAGTTGCCGACGTACCAGCCGGTGTCGCCGAAGGCGTAGTCAAAGCCGCCCTGCAGCGCGGGCTTGACCGCCTTGTTCTTGCTGAGGTCCTGGTCCTGGCCGCGGAACTTGTAGTTGGTGGTCAGGCTGACGTTGGCAGTGAGCTGTGCGCTGGCCAGCACGGGCAGCGTTGCGATCAGGGCAACGCCCAGAGTCTTGAGGATGGCGTGGGTCATGGGTTTCTCCGGTGGGACAAAGTAGGGACAAACCCTTCCAAGCACAGACCGTGCCACGCCAAGGGGCTTACGGTGCGGTACGGTTGCGTTGCGTTACAGCCGGGGCGCTTACAGTCAGGCGCAGCTTTGGGGCCCGCTGCACGCTATTGGTGCAATGGCCTGCCCAACACACAAGAACAAGCGCCTCGCGCACCCAACTGGGGAGAAACCGTTTCATGAGTCTTGCATTGGTGCAAAGCCGCGCCCTTCTGGGGCTGCAGGCGCCCGCCGTCACCGTGGAGGTGCACCTGGCCAATGGCCTGCCCAGCTTCACGCTGGTGGGCCTGGCCGAGGTCGAAGTGAAGGAGGCGCGCGAACGCGTGCGCTCGGCCCTGCAGAACGCGGGGCTGGAGTTCCCGCACAACAAGCGCATCACGGTGAACCTGGCCCCGGCAGACCTGCCCAAGGACTCGGGCCGGTTCGACCTGCCGATCGCCATGGGCATCCTGGCGGCCAGCGGGCAGGTGGACGCAGCGCGCCTGGCCGGGTTTGAATTTGCGGGCGAGCTCTCGCTGTCGGGCGAGCTGCGGCCCGTGCGCGGCGCGCTGGCCACCAGTCTGGCGCTGCAGACGCAGCAGGTCACGTCGTGCCTGGTGCTGCCCCCGGGCAGTGCCGAAGAAGCCGCGCTGGTGCCCGACGCCCGGGTAGTGCGCGCCACGCACCTGCTGGACGTGGTGCGCGCGTTTTTACCGCCCGGCAGCGCGCAGGGTGGCGACGCAGACGTGCCCAACGACGGCTGGACCCCGCTGCGCGCAACGCCCATGGCGGCGCACCACGGCGGGCCCGACATGGCAGATGTCAAAGGCCAGGCGTCGGCCAAGCGCGCACTGGAGATCGCCGCCGCAGGCGGCCACAGCGTGCTGATGGCGGGCCCGCCCGGCTCGGGCAAGTCGATGCTGGCCCACCGCTTTGCCGGCCTGCTGCCCGCCATGACGGTGCAGGAGGCGCTGGAAAGCGCAGCCATTGCCAGCCTGGCGGGGCGGTTTGACCCCGGTGCCTGGGGCCAGCGCCCCACGGGCTCGCCGCACCACACGGCCAGCGCCGTGGCCCTGGTGGGCGGTGGCTCGCCACCCCGGCCGGGCGAGATCTCGCTGGCCCACAACGGCGTGCTGTTTCTCGACGAACTGCCCGAGTTCCCGCGCGCCGCGCTCGAAGCCCTGCGCGAGCCGCTGGAGACCGGCCATATCACCATCGCCCGGGCGGCGCAGCGGGCCGACTACCCGGCGCGCTTTCAGCTGATTGCGGCCATGAATCCGTGCCCCTGCGGCTTTCAGGGCTCGCCCCTGCGGGCCTGCCGCTGCACGCCTGATCAGGTCAGCCGCTACCAGGCCAAGCTGAGCGGGCCGCTGCTGGACCGCATCGACCTGCACTTTGAGGTGCCCGCGCTGCCGGCCGAACAGCTGGTCAAGGCCCCGGCGGGCGAGGGCTCGGCCAGCATCCGGGCGCGGGTGGAGGCAGCCCGCAGTCGCGCGGTGGCCCGCCAGGGCAAACCCAACCAGGCGCTGCAGGGCCAGGAGATCGATGCGCATGTGCTGCTGGCCGATACGGCCGCCGCGTTCCTCAGCACGGCCGCTGCACGCCTCGGGTGGTCTGCCCGCAGCACGCACCGGGCGCTGAAGGTGGCGCGCACGGTGGCCGACCTGGCCGGCAGCGAAACCACCGAAGTCAGCCATGTGGCCGAGGCCGTGCAGTACCGCCGGGTGCTGCGCGCACCGGCATGATGCCCGGCGAGCAGCCCGGGGAGCGGCGCCACACCGGCGCCGTTTCATAGAATCGCCGGGCCTTGCATTGCCTTGCAAGGCATTGCAAGGCCAACCTTCTGCACTGCCCCAGGGGCGGCGAGTGGCCAAACCACCCCCGCTCAGCACCGACCCATTTTCCATCTGCCATGGCCCGCCGCACCCGCACCCTGCCCGACCCCTCGCCCATGGCCCCGGCCGTGCCCGACAGTGGCTGCGAGCCCTCGGTGGAGGCGGTGGACACGCGCTTTCTGCGCACCCTGGTGGGCTACAACACGCGGCGTGCTGCGCTGTCCATCATTGGCGTTTTCATGGAACGCATGGCCGTGTACGACCTGAAGGTGGTGGATTTTTCGGTGCTGTCGCTGGTGGCGCACAACCCCGGCATCACCTCGCGCCAGCTGTGCGCCACGCTCAACGTGCTGCCCCCCAACCTGGTGGGCCTGATCGCTGCGCTGGAACGGCGCGGCCTGATCGAACGGCGCCCGCACCCCAGCGATGGGCGCGCGATGGGGGTGCACCTCACGCCCGCGGGCGTTGATCTGACCGCGCAGGCCGAGCAGACCGCCGCGCAGCTGGAGCAGGACGCCACCGCGCGCCTGACCGCCGCCGAGCGCAAGACGCTGATCCGGCTGCTGCAGAAGGTCTACGACTGATCAGCCCGCGACAGCCACAGGGGCGGGCTTCGGCTTGTCCAGCCCCAGCAGCCGCACCGCATTGCCCTTGAGGATGCCGGGCATCACCTCGGGCTTGAAGCCCGCTTCCTGGAAGTCCTTCATCCAGCGCTCGGGCGTGATCAGCGGGTAGTCGCTGCCGAACAGCACGCGGTCCTTGAGCAGCGTGTTGGCGTACTGCACCAGCTGCTTCGGAAAATACTTGGGGCTCCAGCCTGACAGGTCGATCCACACGTTGGGCTTGTGCGTGGCCACGCTCAAGGCCTCGTCCTGCCACGGGAAGCTCGGGTGCGCCATCACGATCTGCATGTCGGGGAAGTCGATGGCCACATCGTCCAGGTGCATGGGGTTGCTGTATTCCAGCCGCAGGCCGCCGCCGCAGCGCATGCCGCTGCCAATGCCGCTGTGCCCGGTGTGGAAGATGGCAGGCATGCCGTATTCGGCAATCACCTCGTAGATGGGCCAGGCCATCTTGTCGTAGGGGTGGTAGGCCTGCACCGTGGGGTGGAACTTGAAGCCCCGCACACCCTCCTCCTCGATCAGGCGGCGCGCCTCGCGGGCGCCCATCTTTCCTTTGTGCGGGTCGATGCTGGCAAACGCAATCATCATGTCGCTGTTGGCCTTGGCCGCCGCTGCGATCTCCTCGTTGGGGATACGGCGCCGGCCCATCTTGGACTCCGCGTCCACAGTGAACATCACCAGCCCGATCTTCTGCTCGCGGTAGTACGCCACCGTTTCGGCAATGGTGGGGCGCCGGCCGTTCTTGAAGTACTTGTCGGCCGCGCGGTCGTACTCCTCGCCATAGTTGTCAAACGGGTTCCAGCAGCTCACTTCGGCGTGGGTGTGGATGTCGATGGCGAGCAAATTTTCGTGGTCCATGGTGGTCTCCGGTAGGCGTTGTCGTTGTGCCGTGTACGCCCCGGGATTGCAACAGGGGCGTGACACAGATCAAGGGTAAGTACTGATAAAAAACCGGCCTCCCTTGCTTGAATTGATTATTAACTATAACCACAATCGCTTCAACAAGAAAGCCACCATGACCAATCAAGACATCCATTTCGAGCTGCGCGGCGACCAACAGGAAGTGGCCGTGATCCGCCTCGTGCGCGGTGCCAAGCGCAATGCCCTCAATGACGGCCTGATCCTGGCGCTGCGCGACCTGTTCGAGAACATGCCCGCCAGCGTGCGCGCCGCCGTGATCGACGGCGAAGGCCCGCACTTCTGCGCCGGCCTTGACCTTTCTGAACTGAAGGAGCGCGACGCCGGCCAGGGCCTGCACCACTCGCGCATGTGGCACGCCGCGCTGGAGCGCGTGCAGTTTGGCCCGGTGCCCGTGATTGCCGCGCTGCATGGCGCCGTGGTGGGCGGCGGGCTGGAGCTGGCCAGCGCCTGCCATATCCGCGTGGCCGATGAATCCACCTTTTACGCGCTGCCCGAGGGCTCGCGCGGCATCTTCGTGGGCGGCGGCGGTGCGGTGCGCATCCCCAAGCTCATCGGCGCTGCCCGCATGGCCGACATGATGCTCACGGGCCGCGTCTACAACGCGCAGGACGGCGAGCGGGTGGGCTTTGCCCAGTACCTGGTGCCCGAAGGCCAGGCATTTGACAAGGCACTGGAGCTGGCCGTGCGCGTGGCGCAGAACGCGCCGCTGACCAACTACGCCCTCATGCACGCCCTGCCCCGCATTGCCGAGCAGCCGGCAGACCAGGGCCTCTTCACCGAAGCCATGATGGCCGCGATTGCCCAGAGCGCCCCGGAGGCCAAGTCGCGCCTCGCGGACTTCCTCGAAGGCCGTGCTGCAAAGGTCCGCAAGCAGGACTGAATGGCGAGGCAGCCCGCCTTACACCGCCCACACCATCCCGGATTTCCCCATGAGCGCCCTACCCGACACACTGCCCTCGCACTCCACCGCCCGCTACCGCCCCGTGAACTTCGGCGTCACCCGCGTGAGCCTGCGCGAGGGCGCGCCGGGTGTGCGCTACCTGCAGGCCGACCTGCCGCTGGGCGCCTACGCCCGCCGCGTGACGGACTACCTGGTGCACTGGGCCGAGGCCACGCCCGACCACAGCTTTCTGGCGCGCCGCGAACAGCTCGGCGGTGGCAAGACCGGTGACTGGCAGCACGTGACGTATGCGCAGGCGCTGGACGCCGCGCGCAGCATTGGCCAGGCGTTGCTCGACCGTGGCCTGAGCGCCGAGCGCCCGGTGGTGGTGCTGAGCGAGAACACCCTCGAACACGCGCTGCTCGCGCTGGGTTGCATCTATGCCGGTGTGCCCTATTGCCCCGTGTCGCCCGCATACGCCACCGTGAGCCAGGACTACGACAAGCTGCGCCACGTGATCGACACCCTCACGCCTGGCCTGGTGTTTGCGGCCGATGGCGCACGGTACGGCAAGGCCATTGCAGCCACCGTGGCACCTGATGTGGAAGTGGTGCTGGCCCAAGGCGCCATCGAAGGCCGCGCAACCCACACGTTTGACAGCCTGCGCAGCACCACCGCCACACCCGCCGTGGATGCCGCCATGCACGCCACCGGCCCCGGCACCATCGTGAAGTTCCTGTTCACCAGCGGCTCCACCAAGATGCCCAAGCCGGTCATCAACACGCAGCGCATGTGGTGCGCCAACCTGCAGCAGATCTCGCTGTCGCTGCCCGTGCTGGCCGAGGCGCCGCCCGTGCTGGTCGACTGGCTGCCCTGGAACCACACCTTTGGCAGCAACCACAACTTCGGTCTCACGCTGCAGCACGGTGGCACGCTGTACATCGACGACGGCAAGCCCACTGCGGCACTCATCGGCGAAACCCTGCGCAACCTGCGCGAGATTGCGCCCACGGTGTACTTCAACGTGCCCACCGGCTTCGAGATGATTGCCGACGCCATGAAGGCCGACGCGCAACTGCGCAGCAACCTGCTGTCGCGCGTGCGCCTGTTCTTCTACTCGGGCGCGGGCCTGGCCCAGCCCGTGTGGGACAGCCTGCACGCCACGCAAGAGGCCGCCATTGGCGAGCGCATCGTGATGTGCACGGGCCTGGGCATGACCGAATCCGCCCCCTCGGCCATGTTCTGCAACAGCCCCGACGTGCGCTCCGGCCACATCGGCGCGCCCGTGCCCGGCATGGTGCTCAAGCTGGTGGAGGTGGACGGCAAGACCGAGGTGCGCTACCGCGGCCCCAACGTCACGCCCGGCTACTGGCGTTCCGACGCCGCCACGCGCGACGCGTTTGATGACGAAGGCTACCTGTGCACCGGCGACGCGGTGAAGTGGATTGACGAGCACAACATCCACCGCGGCCTGGCGTTTGACGGCCGCATCGCCGAAGACTTCAAGCTCTCGACCGGCACCTTTGTCAGCGTGGGCCCCATGCGCGCCAAGATCATCGTAGCGGGCGCGCCCTACATCCAGGATGTGGTGCTGACCGGCCTGAACATGAAGGAAGTGGGCGCCCTGCTGTTCCCCTCGCCCGCCTGTCGCGCCGTAGCCGAAGCCGCGGGCCTGGGCCCCGACGCACCGCTGGCCGACGTGGTGGCCCACCCGGCCGTGCGCCAGCGCATCGAAGCCGTGCTCGGCGAACTCGCCCGCGAATCCACCGGCAGCGCCAGCCGCGTGGCCCGCGCGTTGCTCATGGCCGAGCCGCCGTCTATCGACAAGGGCGAGATCACCGACAAGGGCTCGGTCAACCAGCGCGCCGTGCTCAAGCACCGCGATGCGCTGGTGCAGGCCCTGCACGACGGCACCGCGCCGCACATCCTGAAGCCCGGCGCCTGAAGAGCCTGAGAGCCTGAAAGCCTGTTCAAAGCGTTACCCCGATTTCACCGGAGACCACACCATGCAGATTCAAGGACAAGCAGCCATCGTCACCGGCGGCGCATCGGGCCTGGGCGAGGCCACCGCGCGCGAGTTGGCGCGCCTGGGCGCCTGGGTGGCAGTGCTCGACCGCAATGCCGAGCTGGCCGAAAAAGTGGCCGCCGACATCAACGCCACCCATGGCAGCGGCCGCGCCGTGGCCTGCGCCTGCGACATCACCGATGCCGCCAGCGTGACCGCCGCTATCGACCAGGCCGCAGCCGCCCACGGCCCCGCGCGCATCTTGATGAACGTAGCGGGCATCGGCAGCGCCAAGCGCGTGGTGCAGCGCGACGGCAGCGCAGCGCCGCTGGACGACTTTGTGCGCGTGATCAACATCAACCTGATTGGCACCTACAACGTGAGCCGCCTGTTTGCCGCTGCTTGCGCCAAGCTACCCGTGCTGGACAACGGCGAGCGCGGCGTGATGATGTTCACCGCATCGGTGGCGGCCTTTGACGGCCAGGTGGGCCAGCAGGCCTACAGCGCATCCAAGGCCGGGCTGGCCGGCATGACGCTGCCCATGGCGCGCGACTTGGCGCAACACGCCATTCGCGTGTGCACCGTGGCACCCGGGCTGTTTGCCACGCCGCTGATGAAAGAGCTGCCCGAGGCCGTGCAGCAGTCGCTGGCGGCCAGCATTCCCTTTCCGCCGCGCCTGGGCAAGCCCGAGGAATTTGCCGAGCTGGCTTGCCACATCGTGACCAACGGGCACCTCAACGGCGAAGTGATTCGCCTCGACGGTGCCCTGCGCATGGCACCGAGATGAGGACCACCCCCCTGAGGCGCTGCGCGCCTCGGTGCGCCCGCCATAGGCGGTCGCTCTTCACTGCCGTCCAAGCCTGCGCAGGCAGGCTCGGAGCCGCGGCGCTCAGCCCCCGCTCTCGCAGCGCTGCGCGCAGCGGGCAGGGGGACGCCGCCAGCGCGGCGGGGCGGCCCTTGCGCGGCGGCCGCTGGCCTGGGCCGCGCCCAGCTCGGGCCGACTGCGGAAAGCATGCAGCGCCGACATAACGAGAGGGTGTGAAGACACCCCATGCTGAACTCGAACTTTTAACCAGTCACAGGAGACAACCATGACGACACGCCGCCAATTTGTACAAGCTTTCGGGTCTGCCGCCGCGCTCGGCGCGTTCTACCCGCTGTCCGCATCGGCCCAGCCGATCGAGCAGGTCAAGGTGCTGTTCGGCTTTCCGGCCGGCAGCTCGGGCGACACCGTAGCCCGCCGCGTGGCCGAAAAATTCGGGGGGACGGCCTATGCCAAGAACGCGGGCGTGGTGGAAAACAAGCCGGGCGCCGGCGGCCGCATTGCGCTGGAAACGCTCAAGGGTGCGCCCGCCGATGGCTCGGTGCTGGCCCTGGCGCAGGTGTCGGCCCTGGCCAACTACCCGCACATCTACAGCAAGATGAACTACAGCGACAAGGACTTTGCGCCCGTGTCGATCGGCGCGATCATGCACCACGGCCTGGCCGTGGGGCCCATGGTGCCGGCCAGCGTGAAGACGGTGAAGGACTTCCTGGCCTGGGCCAAGGCCAACCCCAAGGACGCCAGCTACGGCTCGCCCGGTGCGGGCTCCACGCCCCACTTCCTGGGCGCGCTGCTGGGCATCAACAGCGGGGTGGAACTGCGCCACGTGCCCTACCGCGGCTCCATCCCCGGCGTGACCGATGTGGTGGGTGGCCAGGTGGCCGCCATGGTCACGCCGCACGGTGACTTCATTGCCAACTACAAGGCCGGCAAGCTGCGCATCCTGGCCACGTCGGGCCCCAAGCGCTCGCAGTACGTGCCCGATGTGCCCACGTTTGCCGAACAGGGCTTCCCCGAGCTGACCACCGAAGAATGGTTTGGCTTCTACGCCCCGGCCGCCACGCCCAAGCCGGTGATCGCAGCCGCCAACGCCGCCATCAACGCGGCGCTGAAGGAAAAGTCGGTCATCGACAGCCTGGCCATCGTGGGCCTGCTGCCCCACGGCTCCACGCCTGAAGAGCAGGCGCGCTGGCAGAAGGCCGAGTTCGACAGCTGGGGCCCGCTGATCAAGAAGATCGGGTTCACGGCAGAGTCCTAGAGAGCCCCCCCTGAGGCGCTTCGCGCCTTCGCCCCCCTCTCTCACGCTGGCGCGTGGGAGGGGGGACGCCGCCAGCGCCCGGCAACGAAGCGCCGCCTCCGCCGTTTGGCGGCCTTTGCGCGGCGGCCTGCGCCTGGGGCGCGCCGGTATCGACGGGCGAAGGGAAGCGCAATGGTGTGGAGCGTCGTCCGCCTCGCGCCTAGCCGTTCGGGCTGAGCCTGTCGAAGCCAGGGCATGCTGCCTGGCACCCCGTTCGGGCTGAGCTTGTCGAAGCCTCGCGCAGCGCAGTGCAGTGCTTCGCCCGCCCACCGTGCGCGGCTCCATCAGGTCCGTTGTGAACGCCCAGAAGGCAATTTTCAAGCCAAATCGGCCCCTAGGGCTTGATTCATAAGCACTAACAGCTATCAAAATAAGAGCAAATCATGCCCGCACGCCAGTCCCTTGCCGACATCCAGTTTCTGCTGACCGAGGTGCTGCGCGCCCCGGCGCAGTGGCAGGCGCTGGCGCCATTTGCCGACACCGACAGTGACCTGGCTGCGCAGGTGCTGGACGAAGCCGCCAAGTTTGTAGACACCGCCGTGGCCCCGCTGCAGCGCGTGGGCGACGAGGTGGGCTGCCAGTTCAGCGCTGGCACAGTGACCACACCGCCAGGTTTCCGCGATGCGTACCAGGCCTTCTGGCAAGGCGGCTGGCCCGCCCTGGCCTGCGCGCCGGAGGACGGCGGCCAGGGCCTGCCCGCGGTGCTGGAATGCGTGCTGTACGAATGGCTGGCCGGTGCCAACCACGGCTGGACCATGGCGCCCGGCCTGCTGCATGGCGCGTATGAATGCATCAGGCACCACGCCAGCGATGCGCTGAAGGCGCAGTACCTGGAGAAAGTGGCCACCGGCGAATGGCTGGCCACCATGTGCCTGACCGAAGCCCACGCCGGCAGCGACCTGGGCCTGGTGCGCACACGCGGCGTGCCGCAGCCCGACGGCAGCGTGCGCGTGAACGGCAGCAAGATTTTTATCTCGGGCGGCGAACACGACCTGACCGACAACATCGTGCACCTGGTGCTGGCACGCCTGCCCGATGCGCCTGCGGGGCCCAAGGGGCTGTCGCTGTTTCTGGTGCCCAAGGTGCTGCCAGACGGCGACGGCCGCCGCGCCGGGCCGCCCCAAGCAAGGCCAGCCCCCCCGGGGGGCAGCGAACCACACGAAGTGGGGAGCGTGGGGGCCTCGGTACGCAATGCGGTTGTTTGCGAACGCATCGAAGAAAAGATGGGCCTGCACGGCAGCCCCACCTGCGTGATGCGCTTTGACGACGCCACCGGCTGGCTGGTGGGCGAGCCGCACAAGGGCCTGGCCGCCATGTTCGTGATGATGAACGCCGCCCGCCTGCACGTAGGCCTGCAAGGCATCGGCCTGCTGGAAGCTGCGTGGCAAAAGGCCAGCGCCTACGCGGCCGAGCGCCGCCAGATGCGCGCCCCAGGCGCCAAGGACACCAGCCTCATTCAAGACCACCCCGCCATCCGCCGCACGCTGCAAACCCAGCGCGCCTGGATCGACGGCGGGCGCGTGCTGGCCTACCACACGGCCCTGCAACTCGACGTGGCCAAGCACAGCACCGACGCGGGCGAGCGCGCCGCTGCCCAGCGCTGGGGCGCACTGGTCACGCCCGTGCTCAAGGCTGCCCTCACCGACCAGGGTTTCCATGGCGCCAGCGCATGCCTGCAGGTGTTTGGCGGGCACGGCTACGTGCGTGAATGGGGCATCGAGCAGATCGTGCGCGACGCTCGCGTGGCCATGATCTACGAGGGCACCAACGAGATCCAGGCCATCGACCTGCTGGTGCGCAAAGTGCTGGCAGACGGCGGCCAGGGGCTGGCCGCGCTGCTGGCGGCACTGCCCGGCAAGGCGCCCGGCGCCGCCACCAGTGTGCGCAGGCATGCACTGGTCGAGATCACGCAGACGCTGGCCATTGCCGCGCACTCTGACCCCGAGCTGCCCTACTGGGTGGCCGACGACTACCTGCGCGCCGTGGCGCTGGTGCTGCTGGAATGGGCCTGGTGCCAGATTGGCACCGCCAGCCGCCGCGCCCACGGGCGCACACCCACCGGCGAAGCAGACCGCTGGACGGCACCCGCCCAGGCCTTTACCCAGTGGGTGCTGCCCGAGTTTGACCTGCGCGCCGCCGTCCTGCGCCAGCGCATTGCCCAAGCGCTTGAATTCAAGCCCAAAGAGGCCTCTAGCGCATGACCCATAAGCCCATACAGCTGCAACTTTTGTAGCACACCCTTTTTCTACTGATCTCATTCCCACAGCGTGCCGAGGCCATGCTGCGGGCCCCCCTGCGCCTCGAAAAACTACCGGAGACAACACCATGCGCCTGATCCGAAGAAACCTGTTGGGTAACCCGCAGCCCCTGGCACTCTCGGTGGCCACGGCTGCCCTGCTGATGGGCTGTGGCGGCTCGTCAGACGCCGCCCTGCCCCAGCTCAGCGCCGCCACACCGGCCACGCTGCAGTCGTGCGCCACGCTGGCCAGCAGCCTCGCGCTGCCCGACACGCGCATCACCTCGGCCGAGCAGATCGCCGCCGGCCCGCTCACGCTGCAGGGCGTGGTCACGCAGGTGCCCGCGCACTGCCTGGTCAAGGGCAAGATGAAAGAGCGCACCAGCACGGTGGACGGCGCCGCCTACGCCATCGGCTTTGAAATGCGCCTGCCCGTGGACTGGAACGGCCGCTTCCTGCACCAGGCCAACGGCGGGCTGGACGGCAGCGTGGTGATCGCGCTGGGCTCGGTGAGCGGCGCAGCGCCCGTGGCGCCCGGGCTGGTGCAGGGCTTTGCCGTCCTCAGCTCTGACGCCGGCCACGGCGCCCCCACCCCCTTCTTTGGCGTGGACCCGCAGGCCCGGCTGGACTACGGCTACCAGGCCGTGGGCACGCTCACCCCCATGGCCAAGAACCTCATCAAGAGCGCCTACGGCAAGGCGCCCGACCGCTCGTACATTGCGGGCTGCTCCAACGGCGGGCGCCACGCCATGGTGGCCGCATCGCGCTATGCCGAGCAGTACGACGGCGTGCTGGCCGGCAACCCCGGCTTCAGCCTGCCCAAGGCCGCCACCACCCAGCTGTGGAAGGCCCAGCAATACGCCAAAATAGCCACCAAGGACGCCAGCGGCCAGCCCGACCTGAACACCGCCGTGACCCCCGCCGAGTTCAAGCTCATCAGCAGCCGCATGGTGGCCAGGTGCGACGCGCTCGACGGCGTTGCCGACGGCCAGGTGAACGACGTGGCCGCCTGCCAGGCCGCCTTCAGCCTGCAAAACGATGTGCCCACCTGCACCGGCACGCGCGATGGCTCGTGCATTACCAGCGAGCAAAAGAGCGTGCTGGCCAGCGTGTTTGCCGGCCCCAAGAACAGCAAGGGCGAAGCGCTGTACCAGGGCACCTGGTTTGACCCCGGCATTGCGGGCGCCAACTTTGCGTCGTGGCACTTCGGCGCGCCCGCCACGCGGGACGCGGGTGCGGTGGCCTTCATCTTCACGTCACCGCCCAGCACCGTGGCGGCCTTTGGCGCCACCACCGGCCTGCAGTACGCGCTGAACTTCAACATGGAAACCGACTACCAGAAGATCTTTGCCACCACCTCGGTCTACACCGAATCGCCCTGGTCGTTCATGACGCCGCCCAACCCCAGCGACCTGAACACGCTGAAGAACCGCGGCGCCAAGATGATCGTCTTCCACGGCGTGGCCGACGGCGTGTTCTCGCCCATCGACACCGCCAGCTGGATGGACAAACTGCAGGCCAGCAACAGCAACAACGCCGACGCGTTTGCCCGCCTGTTCTTCATCCCCGGCATGAACCACTGCTCCGGCGGCCCCGCCACCGACCAGTTCGACATGCTGGCCCCGCTGGTGGCCTGGGTGGAACAAGGCAAGGCGCCCGACAGCGTGACGGCCAGGGCACGCGGCACGGGGGCCAATGTGGTCAACGCCGAGCTGCCAGCCACCTGGTCTGCCAGCCGCACCCGGCCGCTGTGCGTGTACCCCAAGGTGGCGCGTTACAACGGGACGGGGGATGTGGAGAGTGCGAGCAGTTTTAGCTGCAAGTGAGGGGGGATTGAAAGTGGGAAGCCCGGCGGATGCCGGGCTTTTTGTTTGTGCTTTGGATTCACTGCGCACCCCGCGATCTTAGGGGGCGCTGTTCCGTATTTTGCACCGGCGGTCCTGGTACGCGAAGCAACCTGGCTCTATTGAGCGTCTACTTTGCAGCGGTTGCGGTCGGTAGCTGGTGGGAGTCAAGTTCACGGTTCCTGTTCGAATGCTGTCGTTGGTAACCCTGCCCTGTAGAGGGACGGACGACAGTGGATCGAAAGCGGGCCTTGGCAGCTCGGTGGAGAGGGCAAGATTCGACCAGCCAGGCCTAAGTCTTTGACTCACAAGGCCTCTCTAACAAGCGGAGAGTGGCCGTCGTAGCACCTTTCAGTGATCATAGGCGCATCTTTGACGGATTCGCCTTCATGACGTATGACCACCAAGCCCCAAACCCCGAACCACTGCCGCCTGCCGCGGCCGCAAATCCGGCCCGTAGTGCCACCGTGCGCCGACCCATTATTGGCAGAGTGAGGTTGCGTCTCGCGAGGTTTCACTTCGAAACTGAGAGACGTCGGGAACAGTTGGTGAATCGACTGGCGCGAGGTAGCGGAGCGCTTGTGGCCGTTGCGGTTTTGGTTGCGCTTGCTGCAAGTTCGGGCCTTGCTTGGTGGGCGAACTGCGAAATCATCGGCTATTTCAAAGTCGACAAGCGTTGGGAAACCCTTTCGCAGCTCTTCATTGCAGCCGGTGGGGCGCTGATTGGAGCGACGGCAGTCGCCTTTTCGATCATCACCTTCGCAATGCAGGTGAATGTCGAACGCATGCCACACGCCTTATTCAATCGCCTGAGTGCCGATTGGCGCCTATTGGGATACGCGGTTACTTCGTTCGGAGCTGCATGTGGGGTCGCGCTCCTCTCGCTAGTCCCGGACGTTACATGGTCGGCGGTGGTCCTGGTCGCTGGAGCCTGGCTCACGCTCGCGGTGTTCGGCCTTTACATGCTGGCCTATAGACGTGCGATCGCTCTTGTTAGCCCGATCCAGCAGCTGTCAAGGCTTGTCCAACGAATTCACAAGGCACTCGGCCGCTGGCGGACCCTCGCTGATGCAGCAACAAAAGCGATGCCTGATGACGGTAGCGACGATTCCGGCGTAGATCAGCGACGCCTTCTCTTTTTGAACGTCAACTCTTCCTGGACTCAAGAAGTCAAACAAGGAATCGAACACGCAATCGCGTACAGCCGCAGGTATGGGGAGCAAGGCGACTACGAGGTCGCCGAACAGGCACTCAATGCCCTCGTAGTCATCAACGCCCTCTATGTTCAGGCGAAAGGACGGACGTTTTTCTCGTATGCCTGGATGGTCGAGAACCCGTTGGTTGATGACTCAGTGATCACGCGCAGCTTAGAGAGCCTGCGCCAGCGTGCGAAAACTGCCCTGACGGCGAGCGATGAGAGGCAGATGGAGCTTACGCTTCGAGGGTTTGCCCAGCTCTTCCGTGTGTATGAACGCATCGAATACCAGAAGCAGAGTCAATCGAAAACCCACGCGATGCTCGCTGCTCAATACTTGGTCGGCGCCGTCCAAGATGTCGTGAGGCTCGGCTTCCCGGATGTCTCCATGGAAGGCACTCGATTGCTGGGGGAGATCGGCGTCGCACTGGCAGAAGAGTCCCCAACCGAAGTCACAACGGTAACGAACGCAGTTTCTTTTGTCGGGTGCATTGCTGCCCCTAGAGACTTAGTCGTCTCGATGACCGCGGCGAAACAGCTGGCGGCAATTGAGCTTGCTGTCCTGAAGGGGCAAGGAAACGATGTGCGGTTTGCGCTGGAGGAATGCCGAAGGTCCATTCAAACACTAGCCCTTGTAGTGCTCCAGACGCCTGATGAGCGTTTCGCCAGCGGCCACGGCGCCTGGTTGGCGCCTTACTTCGGAGCGACAGACAGCGGGTCTTTTGTTCAAAGCTTCGTCAATCTGGCGAATGCGCTGGGTGACATTGAAGACGACACGCGGAGGGAGCAAATATGCGGTCACATCGCCGAATGGGCTGACAGGCAATCCGATTTCACGAGAGCCCTTTTCGAACCAGCTGTCACGAAGGGCTCTAGCCTCACCTTCAACCTACTGCACTGGATCGAGATGATCCCCCAGGCATTGTTGCTGACGGCATCCCGTGCAAGCGCAAGGAGAAAGGCTGAACTTGAAAAGCACGCGCTTTGGCTGGTGTCCGTGCTTTCATGGGCGCCGACTGACAAAAATGCAGCCCACCGCTTAGAGTCGAATAGCTTCGGAGACGTGTGTTTCCGGATCGCCCAAGGCGCTGCACGCTTCGACGCAACTGAAGTTTGCGAGCGTGCGCAGGCAATCATCATCCGTTGGGCGATGGAGGTCGGCCAGGAGGCAAACGGCTGGGGAAGTCTTGAGCGAGGAATGCTAGCGGCGGCTGCAATTCAGCTATGTTGCGAATTGGGCGACTCCAGGGCGATGGCAGCGAAGGTCGAGACTGCCCGCCTGCAGGCAAAGCACTTAAATCCGGAGCAGATGTTTCGTGAAGCGGAGAACCTCAGAGAAGAAGCCGATAAGTATCGAGACGGCTATTCGCACTCATACGCCGAAAGAGCGCTTGCACGATCAGATCCAGCGCGAGTGAGAGAGCTGTTGCATGCCATTGCCGACGTCCTAGACCCCACTCGTTGGCTTGGCAACCATTCGTCACCACTCCCATCGCCGGAGCCGGCATGACCCCACAAGAATTTTTTGCGGCGATAACGGGCGTCTTGATGCCGCGGGTCACGGCCGACTTTCTTCTCTGGGGCAAGCTCTCGAACAAAGTAAAAGTAATGCCCATCTGGCATGTCCGCTTTCGGCCAATCGCGATCGCTCGTCGCACCCGTGCCCCAATGTCGGGCATCGGCAAACGCAGACAGTGAGAAGGGCCAACCCGACCGACCGCTCAGCCTCTTGCTGCCATCCAGACGTCAGCGCCGATACACGCTCCTGACACGCCGCTGTCAGCAGCCCCCTCGCACCATGACGGCTTCTTTCTTCCCCACGCAAGGAGCCCCATGAAAAACGCCATCACCTGGTTTGAAATCCCCACCACCCAGTTGGACCGCGCCCAGGCCTTTTACGAGGCCGTGCTGGGCCAGCCCATGCGCCGCGAGGCCATGGTGCCGAGCGAAGGGGCCGTGTTTGCGTATGACCCCGCAGCCGATGGCACAGGCGGCGCGCTGATGATGGGCCCGACCGCGCCGCAGGTGTCAGGCAGCGGCACGCTGGTGTACCTGGACGCCTCGCCTTCGCTGGATGCCGCGCTGGAGCGCGCCGTGGCGCACGGCGGTAGCGTGGCCCTGCCGCGGCAGGCGCTGCCGCCGGGCATGGGGTTCTTTGCGCACATCCATGATCTGGATGGCAACCGGGTGGGCCTGCACGCGGCGGCGTGATGCAGGGGCTGCACGACATGCCTGCCACAGCACTGGCCCAGGCCACGCTTTGGACCACGGCGCCCGCGTCTGTGCGCGCCCCGCGCAACTGGGATTGCGGTGGCCAGCGCGCAGCATGCGAGGCGGGGCTGCGCACAGCAGGGCGCCGGCTACATGCAGGTGTGCCACGGCAAGGCTGCGCCGATCAGGCGTGTGCAGGCGGGCGACCGCGTGGCTTACTACGCGCCCACGGTGACCATGGGTGGTGCCGACCGGCTACAAGCATTCGTATCCATCGGCGTGGTGCTGCCGGGCGAGCCGTACGCCTTTGACATGGGCGGCGGGTTTGTGCCGTTTCGCAAGGATGTGGCGTATGTGCCTGTGCACGACGCGCCGATTGCGCCGCTGCTGGACGCCTTTGAGTTTGTGGACGACCGCCAGCGCTGGGGGAGCAAGTTTCGCTTTGGGCTCTTTGCCGTCAGCGACCATGACATGGGGCTGATTGCCGGGGCCATGGGTGCATCGCTGGTGGCGCTGGGGCTGGGCTGAGCGGGCCGGGCGCCGTTACTCCTCACACCAAGGCGGATCAAGTGCCGCGAGCGGCTTCGACAGGCTCACCCCGAACGGGTGGGGGCAGGCCATGGGCAGGTCCGGTTGCAAGAGGAATCCGCGCGTGGCTTCGGCTGGCCCAGCCTGAAGGGGTGGGGCGTACGACGAGCGTGTTGGGGTTGCCTGAAGGCGCTGCGCGAGACTTCGACAGGCTCAGCCCGAACGGGTAGGGGCAGGCCAAGGGCAGGTGCGGTTGCAAGAGGACTCCGCGCGTGGCTTCGGCTGGCTCAGGCCGAACGGGTGGAGGGCATGCGCACCCCGTCGCTGGCCACCACCTCGGCCATGCTGCCGTGGTGGGCGATCTGGCCTTGTTCGATGAGGTAGGCGCGGTCGGCCACGGCCTGGGCGAAGGGCAGGTTCTGCTCGCTCAGCAGCACGCTCACGCCCTGCGCCTTGAGCGCGCGGATGGTGCGGGCCATCTGCTGCACGATGAGCGGGGCCACGCCTTCCGATGGCTCATCCAGCAGCACCAGAAGGGGCTGGCCCATGAGGGTGCGGGCCACAGTCAGCATCTGCTGCTCGCCGCCGCTCATGCGGCCGCCGGGGCGCTGGGGCATTTCGCCCAGGTTGGGGAACAGCGCAAACAGCTTCTCGGGCGTCCACTCCGGCGCGGGCGCGCCATCGGGCCAGCGGCGCGGGCTCTGGCGGCCTACCTGCAGGTTTTCCAGCACCGTCAGGTCGGTGAAAATGCGGCGGTCTTCCGGCACGTAGCCCAGGCCCAGGCGGGCGATGTGGTGCGGCTCGCTGCGGTCAATGGGGTGTCCCAGAAACTGCACGCCGCCCTGCCGCGCCACCATGCCCATGATGGCCTTGAGCGTGGTGGACTTGCCTGCGCCGTTGCGCCCCATCAGGGCCACGACCTCGCCGCGGCCTACGTGCAGCGATACGTCAAACAGGATCTGCGCCGCGCCATACCAGGCGTTGAGCGACTGCACCTGCAGCACGGGCGCAGCGGCCGTAGCAGGCTGGGCGGGCGTGGTGGATGCGGTGGTGGCGGTGTCGCTCATCACAGGGCCTCCTCGGCTGCCTCGAACCCGGTGCCCAGGTAGGCCTGCTGCACGCGCGCATCGGCCTGGATCTGCTCGGGCGTGCCCTCGGCCAGCAGGCGGCCGCGCAACAGCACCAGCACGCGGTCGGCATGGCCAAACACCACGTCCATGCTGTGCTCGGTAAACAGCACGCCCATGCGGCGCTCGCGTGCAATCTGGCGCGTGAGCGCCATCAGCGCCTGCCGCTCTGCCGGGGCCATGCCGGCGGTGGGTTCGTCCATCAGCAGCAGGCGCGGGGCGTGGGCCAGCGCCAGGGCCAGCTCCACGCGCTTGATGTCGCCATAGGCCAGCGCGCTGCAGGGCCGCTCTGCCTGCGCGGCCATACCAACTTGCTCCAGCAAGGCCAGCGCATCGGCCCGGCGGTGCTGGCCTGCAGGGCGCCAGAAGCGGTAGATGCTGCGGTCGGCCGACAGCAGCGCCATCTGCACGTTTTCCAGCACGGTCAGCGACGCAAAGGTTTCGGCAATCTGAAACGTGCGGCCCACGCCGTGGCGCCAGATGGTGCGTGGCGGCAGGCCAGTAATGTCCACCCCGCCCAGCAGCACCTGCCCGACATCGGGCCTGAGCTGGCCGCCCACCATGTTGAAGGTGGTGGACTTGCCCGCGCCGTTGGGGCCGATGAGGGCGAGCATCTCGCCGGCGGCCAGCGCAAAGCCCACATCGTCGACCGCCTGCACGCCGCCAAAGGCGCGGCACAGGCCCGCTACACGCAACAGTGGTTGCAGCGCTTCAGCCATGCGTACCCCCTTGCCCTGCGCGGCGGGCCTGCCACCACTGCACCAGTTGCTGCCCGGCCCCCGCCAGCCCCTGCGGAAACAGCAGCACCAGCAGCAGCATGGTGCCGCCCAGCACGGCGCGCCAGTAGTCGGTGTTGCGGGCCACGGTGTCGTGCAGCCAGGTGAACACGGCTGCGCCCACCAGCGGGCCCGACAGCGTTTGCACACCGCCCAGCAGCACCATCACCAGCCCATCGACCGACTTGCCCACAGACAGCCCCTCAGGCGAAATGCTGCCTTTGGAAAACACATACAGCGCCCCCGCCAGCCCCGCCATTGCCCCGGCCACCACAAAGGCGGCCCATTGCAGGCGGCGCACGTTCACCCCCAGCGCATCGGCCCGCAGGGCCGAGTCGCGCGCGGCGCGCAGCGCCAGGCCAAAGGGCGCCAGCAGCATGCGGCGCAGCAGCAGCACGGCGGCTGCCACCACCGCCAGCGTGAGGCCGTAGTACGCCAGCGGGTGGGCCAGCCACGCAGCGGGCCACACGCCCGTGATGCCGTTGCTGCCGCCGGTGACGGCATCCCACTGGTAGCACAGCGCCCAGGTGATCTGCGCAAACGCCAGCGTGAGCATGGTGAGGTACACGCCCGACAGGCGCACGCACAGCCAGCCGTACAGCAGCGCGCCCAGGCCCGCGGCCAGCGGGGCCAGCAGCAGCACCAGCTCCATCGGCACACCGGCGCTGCGCACCAGCAGGGCCGCCGCGTACGCACCCAGCCCAAAGTACGCCGCGTGCCCAAAAGAACGCAGCCCGCCCGGGCCCATGATGAAGTGCAGGCTGCTGGCAAACAGGGCCGCCACCAGCACATCGACCAGCAGCACGGGCAGGTACGGGAACGCGCCTGCCACCAGCGGCACCAGGGCCAGCAGCGCCAGCACAGCCCAGCCCAGGCGGCGCACGCCGGTGCTGGCGGGGCGCAGCGGTGGCTCGGCATGGGCCAGTGCGCGCACCGCCGCCTGGGGGCGGCCCAGCAGGCCCCAGGGCCGCCACACCAGCACCACGGCCATCACCACAAACTCCACCACCAGCGTCATCTTGGACAGCGACAGGCTCACGCCCGCCACCTCGACCAGCCCGATCCAGATGCACAGGGCCTTGAGCTCGGCTATGAGCAGCGCCGCGAAAAATGCCCCTGTGATGGAGCCCATTCCACCCACCACCACCACGACAAACGCGGCGCCGATGGTGAGCAAATCCATCTCTAAATGGGCGGGCTCGCGCGGCAGCTGCAGGGCGCCCGCCAGCCCGGCCAGCAGCGCGCCCAGCGCAAACACCGAAGTGAACAGCCAAGCCTGGTTGACGCCCAGGGCGCCCACCATTTCGCGGTCTTGCGTGGCGGCGCGCACCAGCGTGCCCCAGCGCGTGCGGTGCAGTAGCAGCCATAGCAGGCCCAGCACCGCCGGGCCCACGGCCATCAAGAACATGTCGTACACCGGGAACTGACGGCCCAGGATGGGCACCGCGCCCTCCAGCCCGGGCGCACGCGGGCCAAACAGTTCTTCAGGCCCCCAGGCCCACAGCACGGCGTCTTTGATGACCAGCACCAGCGCAAACGTGGCCAGCAGCTGAAACAGCTCGGGTGCGCGGTAGATGCGGCGCAACAGCACCACCTCGACCACCGCACCCAGCAGGCCGGTGGCCACGGGCGCCAGCAGCAGCGCGGGCCAGAAACCCACCGCAGGTGCCAGCCGCTCGACCAGCGTGTAGGCCAGGTAGATGCCCAGCATGAAGAACGAGCCGTGCGCAAAGTTGACGATGCGCATGACGCCGAAAATGAGCGACAGCCCCGCCGCCACCAGGAACAGCGACGATGCGGACGCCAGCCCGTTGAGCAGTTGAACGACGAGGCCGGAAAAACTCACAGGCAGGGGTTTCGGTGCGTGCCAGCTTCGACAGCGGCCTCAGTCGGCAGGCCGCAGCTTGCGCACCTCGTCGGCACTGGGCTGAAAGCGCGCGCCGTCGGCATAGCGGAAGTCCACCATCACGCCCTTGCCGCCATCGTTGCGCGTCTTGCCCACAAAGGCACCCATCGTGGACTGGTTGTCTTCTGGCCGGTAGCGGATGGGGCCGAAGGGCGACATCAGCTCCAGCCCCTTGAAGGCGGCGATGAGCTTTTCGGTATCGGCCCCGCCCGCCTTGCGCATGCCGGCAGCCAGCGACTGCACGGCCGAATAGCCCACCACCGAGCCCAGGCGCGGGTGGTCCTTGAACCTGGCCTGGTAGGCCTTGAGGAACGCCTGGTGCTCGGGCGTGTTGATGCCGTACCAGGGGTAGCCCGTCACGGTCCAGCCGTTGGGAGCTTCGTTCTTGAGCGGGTCCAGGTATTCGGGCTCGCCAGTCAGCAGGCTCACCACCTCGCGCCCCTGGAACAGGCCACGCGTGTTGCCCTCGCGCACAAAGCGCGACAAATCGGCCGCAAACAGCACGTTGAAGATGGCATCGGGCCTGGCATCGCCCAGCGCCTGCACCACGCTGCCGGCATCCACCTTGCCCAGCGGCGGGGCCTGCTCGGCCACAAATTCCACATCGGGCTGGGCCTGCTTGAGCAGCCGCTTGAAGGTGGCGGCAGCAGACTGGCCGTATTCGTAATTGGGGTAGACGATGGCCCAGCGCTTTTTCTTCAGCGCCGCGGCCTCGGGCACCAGCATGGCCACCTGCATGTAGGTGGAGGCGCGCAGGCGGTAGGTGTAGCGGTTGCCGTTCTCCCACACGATCTTGTCGGTCAACGGCTCGGCGGCCAGGAAGAACACCTTTTTCTGGCGGGCGTAGTCCGTCAGCGCCAGGCCAATGTGCGAGAGGAAGCTGCCCATCAGCACATCGACCTTCTCGCGGGCGAGCAGCTCGTCGGCCGCGCGCACGGCGTCGCCGGGGCTGGCGTTGTCGTCGCGGATGATGAGTTCGATCTTGCGGCCGGCGATGCCGCCAGCGGCGTTGACCTCGTCCACCGCCAGTTCCATGCCCTTGCGGTAGGGCTCCAGAAACGCCGGCTGCGCCTTGTAGCTGTTGATTTCACCGATGCGAATGGGCGCCTGCGCCAGCGCAGAGCCCGCCATCAGCCCCAGGCCCCACAGCGGCAAAAGGGTTCGGAGCAAGGCAGTGCATAAGGGCATGACTTTTCTTTCGTATGAATCCGCGGGTTGAGGATCGACAATGTACCCTCGCGCGCTTTTGACTAACAATAGCGGGCTTTGCCAGCAGTCACGGGCCATTTTGGGCTTTGGGGCTGCTCCACCCGAGTCCGTTGCCAAAACCCCTCGCCAGCGCAGCGCGTTGTGCCGCCGGGGCAGCTGCTTTCCGATTTTCATCCTTTCAAGAAACCATGAGTGCCTTTCTCGAAGAACGCGTTCTGACCGTCCACCACTGGACGGACCGGCTGTTCAGCTTCACCACCACGCGCGACCCCGCCCTGCGGTTCTCGAACGGCCACTTCACCATGATCGGCCTGAAGGTGGACGGCAAGCCGCTGCTGCGCGCGTACTCCATCGCCAGCCCCAACTGGGAAGAGCACCTGGAGTTCCTGTCGATCAAGGTGCCCGACGGCCCGCTGACCTCGCGCCTGCAGAACATCCAGGTGGGCGACACCATCATCGTCGGCAAGAAGCCCACCGGCACGCTGCTCATCGACTACCTGCTGCCCGGCAAGAACCTGTACCTGATCGGCACGGGCACGGGCCTGGCGCCGTGGCTGTCGATCGTGCGTGACCCCGAAACCTATGAGCGCTTTGAAAAAGTGGTGGTGGTGCACGGCGTGCGTGAGGTGAACGAGCTGGCCTACCAGGACCTGTTCGAGAAAGAGCTGCCCAACCACGAACTGCTGGGCGAGATCGTGCGCGACAAGCTGATCTACTACCCCACCGTGACTCGCGAACCTTTCCGCAACCAGGGCCGCATCACGGACCTGATCAACAACGGCACCTTCCCCGCCAACATCGGCCTGCCGCCGCTGGACCCGCTGACCGACCGTGTGATGCTGTGCGGCAGCCCCGCCATGCTGGCCGACCTGAAGGTCATGCTGGAAAAGCGCGACTTTGAAGAAGGCAACACCAGCACGCCCGGCGACTTCGTGGTGGAGCGTGCCTTCGTCGAAAAGTAAGCGGTTCATCTGCCAAGCCACAAAAAAGGGAGCCTCGGCTCCCTTTTTGCTGTCTGCTTGCTGCGTTCACTGGCGCGTAGCCACATAGCCCGGCTGCGCCGCCGTGGCGTAGCCGCCCGGGGCTGGTTGCTGCGGCGCGGCGTAGCCCTCGTCGGCCACTCGGAACCCGTTGCCCTGCAGCACCACGGGCGTGCCCACGGCTGGCGGCTGCGCCCGCTGGAAGCGCCGCACCGAGCCATCTTCCATGCGGATCGCAACTTGGTACGTTGTCTGCGTGCGCGTGCGCTCCTCGATCTTGTGGCCCGCATAGCCGCCACCCACCGCGCCCAGCACCGTGGCCGCCGTGCGGCCCGATCCCTTGCCGATCTGGTTGCCCACCACGGCACCCAGCACGCCACCGGCCACGGCACCCACGCCGGTGGCAGGTGCTGCCTGCTGTACGGCCTGCACCGACTCGACCCGGCCACAGGTGGCGCACAGCGGAGCAGCGCGGTTGTCGGCGGTGCGCAGGGGCTGGCCGCCGCCATCGCGCATTGCAGGTGCAGCCTGCCCCGGGGCGCCAGCGCTGTACGGCCCGCCGGATGGGGCCGCGTAGCCGGCCGGGGCTGCCGCCGCGCGGCTGTTGCCGGGGGCTCTTGCGGCAGGCGCTGCCGCTCGGCCCTCGGTGATGATTTCAGAATCTGGCGTGCGCTGTGCGGGCGCCAGGGTGGCCGTGGCAGCCGGGGCTGCGGCGGTGTCCACGCCTGGCGCGCGGGCCTGCCACGCCAGTGCGGCGCCCAACGCCACCACGCTCACGCCCAGCCCGCCAATGGCCGCCCACATCCATTTCAGGGGCGGGCCGTACGCGGGCTGGGCGGACGATGCGGTGGCGGGCAGGCCATGGGCCGCGGGTGAAGAGGCGTGGGGAACGGTGAGCGACATGGCGGTTTCTCCAAAGGCCGGACAGGCCGGCTGACTGACAGGTGCGCAGGTTAGCGGCCCGGCGCAGCGCCAGCCCCTTCGCGCCTGTAAAGGACGTAAGCAGCTGTGCCAGCCTGCATGGGCCGGCAATGGCTCAACCGGGGCTTGCAGCGGGCGGTGGAGACTGGCCCTCCCGCGCCGCCTGCGCATCGCGCGCCTGCTGGAAAGCCCGCGCGCAGCTGGCCGAAAACAGCAGCACGGCCGACGAGAAGTAGATCCACATCAGCAGCACCACCAGCGAGCCCGCCGCGCCATAGGCCGACACCACAGCGGCCGTGCTGAGGTACCAGGCCAGCAGCTGCTTGCCCACGGTGAACAGCGTGGCCCCCACCACCGCCCCGCCCACCAGGCAGCGCATGGGGGGTTTGGTGCCCACGCCGATGCGCATCAGCCCCACAAAAAGCGCCACCGCAAAGCCGAACGCCACGGCCTCGTTGAGCACCTGGATGGCAGGGGCCAGCGGCGCAAATGCCAGGTGCGCCCCGGCCCAGCCCGCAAACAGGTTGATGAGCGTGGACATGGCCAGCGACACCATGAGCAGGAAGCCGAGCGCCATCACGTACGCCAGCCCGCGCAGCCGCAGCGATGCCATGCGCCACCATGCCGCGCCCTGCTCGGCGGGGCTATCACCGCGCCACAGTTGCGACAGCGCAGACTGCAGTTCCACAAACACCCCGGTGGCCCCTGACAGCAGCACCACAAAGCCCACGATGGAGGCAAGCCGCCCTTCGGCCGGCTCCTGCGCGCTGACCAGCGCCTGCCGGATCACGTCGGCCACCTGCTGGCCCATCACGGACTGCACCTGCGCGATCAGGCTGGATTCCAGATAGCTGCGGTCCATCCACCAGCCCATCACGCCCACCAGCAACAGCAGCAGCGGGGCCAGGCTGAGCATGCCGTAGAACGACATGGCGGCGCTCATGCGCAGGCCCTCGGCATCCAGCCACATCTGCGCTGCGCGGCCAAACGGCACCAAGGGCCTCCACACCGGCTCGAGTGCGTGGGCCAGGCGTTGCAGGGCACCTTGGAGGGCAGGCGCGGGCGCGGACGGGGGTGGGGCCACAGCAGGGCGAACGGGGGCGATCATGGTGGGAGCGTACGCGCTGCGCGGCGACAGCGCCATCCTGCGTTGGCCCTTGATGCGGTAGGCGGCATCCGACAGGCATGCCAAGGGCGTACCCAGGCGCGGCGCAGGCAGTACCTGTGGTGACACCTGCCCGACACATGCGCCAACATAATGGCCGCATGCTGCCGCCCCACCCTGCATGCACCCGGGAAGCCGCCTGCACCGCCACCACCGCAGCCCCTGCGGACCGCCATTTCGTGACCGCACTGGCACGCGGCCTGGATGTGCTGGCCTGCTTTCGCGCAGGCGACAAACTGCTGGGCAACCAGGACATCGCCCAGCGCTGCCGGCTGCCCAAGTCCACCGTGTCGCGCCTGACGGCCACGCTCACGCAGCTCGGTTACCTGATCCATGTGCCCGAGCAGGGCAAGTACCGGCTGGGCACGGCCACGCTGTCGCTGGGCAGCTCGATGCTGGCGCGCATGGACGTGCGGCAGGTGGCCCGCCCGCTGATGCAGGAGCTGGCCGACTTCGCGCGCGCCGAAGTCTCCATGGGCACGCGCGACCGGCTCTCGATGATCTATGTCGAGAACTGCCGCAACCCCGCGCCGCACACGCAAAGCCTGGACGTGGGCTCGCGCATATCGCTGGCGACATCGGCCATGGGCCGCGCCTGGCTGGCTGCCGCGCCACCCGACGAACGCGCCGAACTGCTGCGCCAGATACGCCTGCGCGACGAGGCCGCGTGGCCTGCTGCACAGCGCGACATCGACCAGGCGCTGCACGACTACCGCCACCTGAACGTGGCCACGTCGTTCGGCCAGTGGCAGAAAAACGTGAACGCCATTGCCCGTTGCTTCCAGCCCGGCGGCGGCCTGCCGGCCATGGTGATCAGCTGCGGCGGCCCATCGAACAGCACCACGCAGGACCTGCTGCTCAACGAGGTGCGCCCCCGCCTGATCGAGGTGGTGGCGCGCATTGAGACGGCGCTGTACCGCTGAGCACAGCTGCACCGCAGGCACCGCTTGTTTGCGGTGCCGCTCCACCGCGCCTTCCCTGGCATGACCCGCGTCAGGCGTGCCCTGCGCGCGCCCTTGCGCCGCGGGCGTCGAGTGTCCAAGGTGACAGCCAGCGCAGCGCGCCATCGCTAGCATGACCCCGGCAATCAACACACGGCCTGGCGCATCGCGCGATGCGTCAGCGCCGCCTGCACCAGCACTTCGGCAACCCCATTCCTGCAAGGAGACACCCCATGAGCGTGCGACAACTTTTTGATCTGACCGGCCAGGTGGCCCTCGTGACCGGCGGCTCGCGCGGGCTGGGCCTGCAGATGGCCGAGGCCCTGGGCGAGATGGGCGCCAAACTGGCCATCAGTGCACGCAAGGCCGACGAGCTGGCTGAGGCCAAGGCGCACCTGGAAGGCATGGGCTACGAAGTGCTCACGGTGGTGAACGACCTGCAAAAGACCGAAGGCATCCCCGGCCTGGTGGACCAGGTCATCGAACGCTTTGGCACCATCGACATCCTGGTGAACAACGCCGGTGCCACCTGGGGCGCAAAGGCCGAGGACTATCCGGACGCTGCCTGGCACAAGGTAATGGATCTGAACGTGAGCGCGCCGTTCTTCCTGTCGCGCGAAGTGGGCAAGCGCTGCATGATCCCGCGCGGCAAGGGCAGCATCATCGTCACCGCGTCGGTGGCGGGCCTCAAGGGCACGCCGCCCGGCATGAACACCATTGCCTACAACACCTCCAAGGCCGCGGCCATCCACTTTGCACGCACGCTGGCTTCTGAGTGGGGGCACTACGGCATCCGCGTCAACGCGATCTGCCCGGGCTTTTTCCCCAGCAAGATGGCCAGCGGCCTGATCGAAAAGCTCGGCCCCGCGATGGTGGAGCGCACGCCGCTGCGCCGCATTGGCGGCGAAGAGGACCTCAAGGGCGCGGTGGTGTTCCTGGCGTCCAATGCGTCGCGCCACATCACCGGTGAATCGATCGTGGTGGACGGCGGTGCCAGCCTGATCTGACACCCACACCGGCCCTGCAGCCGCCGGCGCGCAGGGCCCTCTCAGGGCCGCAGTGGCCCGCGCTGCGCTGTGCCAGCCCGCGCAGCCATTCCGCAAGCTTTTCCCGCAAAGGACTCCCCCATGGACTTCACCTACTCACCCAAGGTCATCGACCTGCAGCAGCGCCTGACGGCGTTCATGGAGGAGCACATCTACCCGGCCGAGGCCGTGTACCACCACGAGGTGGCCGAGAACCGCAAGGCGGGCAACCCCTGGCAGCCCACCCGGGTGATGGAGAAGCTCAAGGCCGCTGCGCGCGCCCAAGGGCTGTGGAACCTGTTCCTGCCCGAGTCCGATCTGGGTGCGGGGCTGACCAATCTCGAATACGCGCCGCTGTGCGAGATCATGGGCCGCTCGCACATCGCCCCCGAGGCCTTCAATTGCGCTGCGCCAGACACCGGCAACATGGAGACGCTGGCCCGCTACGCCACGCCCGCGCAGCAGCAGCGCTGGCTGCTGCCGCTGCTCGACGGCACCATCCGCTCGGCCTTTGCCATGACGGAGCCCGACGTGGCCTCGTCGGACGCCACCAACATCGAGGCGCGCATCACGCGCGACGGCGACCACTACGTGATCAACGGCCGCAAGTGGTGGACATCGGGCGCGCCCGACCCGCGCTGCCAGATCCTCATCGTGATGGGCAAGACGGACCCCGACCACATCAACCGCCACCAGCAACAGTCGATGATCCTCGTGCCCATGGACACGCCCGGCGTGACGATGGAGCGCGCGCTGTCGGTGTTTGGCTACGACCATGCGCCGCACGGCCATGGCGAGGTGAGCTTTGAGAACGTGCGCGTGCCGGTCGAGAACATCCTGCTGGGCGAGGGCCGCGGCTTCGAGATTGCCCAGGGGCGCCTGGGCCCCGGGCGCATCCACCACTGCATGCGCCTGATCGGCGTGGCCGAGCGCGCGCTGGAGCTGATGTGCCAGCGGGCCCTGTCGCGCACTGCGTTTGGCCGCAAGGTGGCGGACCAGGGCGTGACGCGCGAGCGCATTGCCAACGCGCGCATCCTGATCGACCAGGCGCGCTTTCTGGTGCTGAACGCTGCGCAGATGATGGACACGGTGGGCAACAAGGTGGCGCGCAAGGAGATCGCGATGATCAAGGTGGCCGCGCCCGCCATGGCCTGCCAGGTGATCGACTGGGCGATGCAGGTGCACGGCGGCGGCGGCGTGAGCGACGACTTCCCGCTGGCGGCAGCGTATGCACAGGCGCGCACGCTGCGCTTTGCCGACGGCCCCGACGAAGTGCACCGCAACGCCATCGCCAAGGACGAACTGGCCCGGCACCTCCAGCGCGGCTGAGTGCCCGCCATCACCCCTAAGAACAGGTTCTGACGCACCGCATGTCTGACCGCCACCTAGCCCACTGGCCGCCCGGCCTGCCACGCCACCTCACGCTGCCGCAGACCCACCTGTTCCACAACGCGCAGGTGTCTGCCGCGCGCTACCCCGACAAGCCCTACCTGGTGTTCTACGACACGCAGGTGACCTTCCGGCAGTTCGAGCAGCAGGCCGAGCAGATTGCGGGCTACCTGCAGCAGCACTGCGGCGTGAAGGCCGGCGACCGCGTGCTGCTGTACATGCAGAACAGCCCGCAGTGGATCCTGGCGTTCTACGGCATCCTGCGCGCCAACGCGGTGGTGGTGCCGGTGAACCCCATGAACCTGACCGACGAGCTGCGCCACTACGTGCACGACAGCGGCGCCACGGTGGCCTTTGTGGCGCAGGACCTGCACGCGCACGCCCAGCCGCTGGTGGGCGAAGCCGGCGGGCTGCAGCATGTGGTGGTGGCCGCGTACAGCGACTACCTGCAGGTGCCCACCGACCTGCCCGTGCCGGCCTTTGTATCGGCACCGCGCCAGGCCATCGACGCACCGGGCGTCACGCTGTGGACGGACATGCTGGCGCGCCAGTGCGTGCCCGGCCCGCTGACGGCGGGGCCAGACGACCTGTGCGTGATGCCCTACACCTCGGGCACCACCGGCCACCCCAAGGGCTGCATGCACACCCACCGCAGCGCCATGAGCACGCTGGTGGGCGGGGCGCAGTGGTTTGCGCGCACGCAGGATTCAACTTATCTGGCGGTGCTGCCGCTGTTCCACGTCACGGGCCTGTCGGGCAGCATGAACGGGCCGCTGTTCATCGGCGCCACCGTGGTGGTGCTGCCCCGGTGGGACCGCGATGCCGCCGCGCAGCTCATGCAGCGCTACCGCATCAGCATCTGGCAGGCCATCTCGACCATGGTGGTCGACTTTCTGGCCAACCCGCGGCTGGGCGAGTACGACATCTCCAGCCTGCAGGCCGTGCGCGGCGGCGGCGCGGCCATGCCCAAGGCGGTGGCGCAGCGCCTGCGCGAGCTGACAGGGCTGGAGTACGTGGAGGGCTACGGCATGTCGGAAACCATGGCCGCCACGCACATCAACCCGCCGCACCGGCCCAAGCCGCAGTGCCTGGGCATACCCGTGTTTGACGTGGATGCGCGCGTGGTGGACCCGGTCACGTTGGCCGAGCTGCCCCCGGGCGAGACCGGCGAGATCGTGGTGCACGGCCCGCAGGTGATGCAGGGCTACTGGAACAACCCGCAGGCCACGGCCGACAGCTTCATCACCCTCGACGGCAAGCGCTTTCTGCGCACAGGCGACCTGGCGCAGGTGGACGAGGACGGCTACTTCTTCATGGTGGACCGGCTCAAACGCATGATCAATGCGTCGGGCTACAAGGTCTGGCCGGCAGAGGTCGAGGCCATGATGTACGCCCACCCCGCCATCCTCGAGGTGTGCGTGATTGCCGCACAGGATGAAAAACGCGGCGAGACCGTGAAGGCCGTGGTGGTGCTGCGCGATGGCTACCAGGGCCAGGTCACCGAACAGGACGTGATCGACTGGAGCCACCAGCACATGGCGGCGTACAAGAGCCCGCGCATTGTGCAGTTTGTGGGCAGCCTGCCCAAGTCGGGCACGGGCAAGGTGCAGTGGCGCGAGCTGCAGGACCGGGAACGTGCCGCGGCCAGCGGTGCAACGGCGCCCGCGGCCGGCATTGCGGGCTGACAGCAAGGCCAAGGACGGGCCGCAAAGGGCGGCCGGCGGCCGGGAAACCGCGCCGCCACTGCCCTTGCTTTTATTGCTACTTTATTGATAGCAACAAAGGCTTACACATCCTGCCCTGGCGGCCTAAAACGCTTGAAGTTTGCACTGACCAGGCCCTGGGTGGGTTCTGCGTCGGCCCTGATCAGCCTTGGGCAACACGGACGCCGCCTGCGCGCCCGCGCCCCGTTGCGGCTTACTTGGCCAGCGCTTCCAGGCGAATCTCCTTGACCTTGCCGCCTTCGACAATCGCCACGCGCGTGTTGGCGGTGGAGCCACCGCGTGCGTCCACGCCGTTCATCTCGTGCGGGTTGTGTTCGGGAGGCAGGCTCTTGAAGGCCTTGTCCAGTTGCGCGCGGATGGCGGTGGCGTCGGTGGTGCTGCCGGCCAGCTTCATGGCCAGCGCCGTGGCGTGCACGGTGGTGTAGTTCAGCGACACCTCGCTGCTCGGGTCACGCCCGGGGTTGACCTTGCGGAAGCGCTCGACAAACGCCTTGGTCACGGGCGTGCTGTCTTCCACCACCGGCAGCACGCCGATGGAGCCTTCCAGCGGGCCATAGCCGCCGGTGATCTTGCCGATCTCGTCCATCTTGGCCTGGTCGATGATGACGAAGCCGCCCTTGAAGCCCAGCTCCCGCGCCTGCTTGATCACCAGGCCCGTGGGTTCGGAGGCGCCGCCCACAAACAGCACGTCGGGCTTGGAAGCCAGCACGCGGCTCACGCCGCTGTAGAAGTCGGTCGCGCGGTTGTACGACATGGGGTTCTCGGCCACCACCTTGCCGCCTGCGGCTTCCCATGCAGGCTTGAAGGCGGCTGTCCAGGCCTTGGCGTAGTCATGGTCGGCGTTGGCAATGGCCACGTTCTTGCCGTACTTGGTCATCGCGTGGTTCACAAACGGCTTGATGTACGAGGTGAACTCGGGCGGGATGCGCAGCGTGAGCTTGTTGTTGCGCTCGGTGATCTGCGGCACGCTGGTGTAGGACAGCAGCAGCACCTTCTGCGCCTCGTTGGTGGCCATCACCGCAAAGCTGCCGCCCGAGTGCGGCACCAGCACGGCAGGCGCCTTGTGCTCCTGCACCAGGCGCTGGGTGTTGATGGCGGTCTCGGACGGGTTGTACTTGTCGTCCAGCGCCACGATCTCGAGCTTGACCTTCTGGCCGCCCACCTCAAGCCCCTTGGCGTTGATTTCTGCCACGGCCATCTCCATGCCGCTGAGCACGTTCTTGCCGTACAGCGCCGCGCCACCGCTCAAGGGGCCCGAGTAGCCGATCTTGACGACCTGCTGGGCAAAGGCGGTGCCGCTGGCACCCAGCAGTGCAGCCACGGCAAGGGCGCTGGCACCGAGTCGAAGAAGGGTCTTGCGTTTCGTCATCATGCGGATGTCTCCTTGGGGGTTGGTCTCGGGGGTCAAATGGGAGCGATGGGAGCGATGGGAGCGGGGAAGGGTCACGCACCGATGTAGGCGCGGCGTACTTCTTCGTTGTTCATGAGAGATTGCGGATCGCCCTCCATCACGATGCGGCCGCTTTCGATGACGTACGCGCGGTGCGCGATCTTGAGCGCCGCAAACGCGTTCTGCTCGGCCAGCAGCACAGTGGTGCCCGCCTGGTTGATGCGCTGGATGACTTCAAACGTCTGCTTGATGACCAGCGGCGCCAGGCCCAGCGAGGGTTCGTCGAGCAGCAGCACCTTGGGCCGGCCCATCATGGCGCGGCCGATGGCCACCATCTGCTGCTGGCCACCGCTGAGCGACCCGGCCGGGTCGTCCTTCTTGTCGGCCAGGATGGGGAACAGCGCGAGCACCTCGTCCAGCACCTTCTTGCTGCCGGCCGCGTCGCCCCGGTGCACGTAGGCGCCCAGCATCAGGTTCTTGAGCACCGACATGCCGGGGAAGAGCTTGCGCCCCTCGGGGCACTGCACCACGCCGTTGGCGACGATCTGCGAGGGCTTCATGCCCACCAGCTCCTTGTCGCCGTAGCGCACGCTGCCGCCCGCCGCCTTGTGGATGCCGCTGATGGTGAGGAAGATGGAGCTTTTGCCCGCGCCGTTGGCGCCCAGCAGCACCACCAGCTCGCCCTGGCGGGCGTTCAGGCTCACGCCGTTCAAGGCCTGGAAGCTGCCGTATTGGAGCGAGAGGTTGTCAAGCTGCAGCATGCTCGCTCCCCAGGTAGGCGTCGATGACGGCAGGGTTGGCGCGGATCTCGGCGGGCGTGCCCTCGGCGATCTTCTCGCCGTAGTTCAGCACCATGATCTTGTCGGCCAGGCTCATGATCATGTTCATCTTGTGTTCGATCAGGCACACGGTGAGGCCGCTGCCCACCATCTTGCGGATGAGGTGGGCCAGGCCTTCGGTTTCGTCGGGGTTCACGCCGCCCGCGGGTTCGTCGAGCAGCAGCAGGCGCGGGCCGGTGGCAAGCGCCAGCGCAAAGGCCACGCGCTTGCGCTCCTCTTGCGAGATGTCGCCCGCCATGCGGTTTTCCAGGTGCGACAGGCCCACAAAGTTCAGCGCGTCGCGCGCCTTCTCGCGGCAGATGCGCTCTTCCTCGCGCAGCAGGCTGGAGTTGCGCAGCACATCCAGCAGGCCCGACCGGGTGCGCAGCCGGTGGCCGACGATGAGGTTGTCGAGCACGCTGGCCATGTCAAACAGCGCCGTGGTCTGGAAGGTGCGCGCCACGCCCAGGCGCGCCACCTCGTCGGTGCGCAGCGCCGTCACGTCGCGCCCGTCGAGCGTGATGGTGCCCGACGTGGGCCGGTGCGTGCCGCTGATGAGGTTGAAGAACGTCGTCTTGCCCGCACCGTTGGGGCCGATGATCGCGTTGATCTTGCCCGGCTCGATGGTGGTGCTCACATCGTTGACCGCCGCCAGGCCGCCAAAGCGCTTGGTGAGGTGGCTGATCTCAAGCATGGTCACCTCCTGAAGCCGCCGCCGCCGCTGCCGCGGTGCTGCGCGCGCCGGTGCGTGGGGTGGCCGGTGCGGCCACCGCCGGGCTGGCCTGCTGCGCAGCCCGCCTCGCGCGCCAGCCCAGGTAGGTGCCCACGATGCCGTGCGGCACAAAGATGACCAGCAACACCAGGATGGGCCCGAACACCAGGAACCGGTACTCCTGCAGGAACTGCAGATACTGCGTGAGCCACGGCATGGCCAGCGCGCCCAGCAGCGGCCCCAGCAGCGTGCCCAGCCCGCCGATGATCATGTACATGGTCATGTCGAAGGTGTGCTCCACGCCCGCCACGCCCGGCCCGATGAAGCGCACATAGCCCGCATACAGCCCGCCCGCCAGGCCGGCGTAAAACACCGACAGCATGAACGCCAGCACCTTGTTGCGCATGAGGTTGATGCCCAGTGATTCGGCCAGATCGTCGCTGTTGCGAATCGCCATGAAGGTGCGGCCCAGCAGTGAATTGACGATGCGGCGCATGGCCCACATGCCCACCACCAGCCAAAAGAACGCCAGGTAGTACAGCGCCAGCGGCGTGTCGAACGTGATGCCGCCAATGGGCGACGGCGCCGGGATGCCGATGATGCCCACGGTGCCGTGCGTGAGGCTCTCCCACTTCTCGATCACCAGAAACATGATGTAGCCCACGCACAGCGTGAAGATCGAGAAGTAGTGGCCCTTGAGCCTGAGCGACAGGATGCCGATGAAGAACCCCAGCACCGTGGTGACCACGCCCGACAGCGCGAATGCCACCCAGAAAGGCACCTGGTGGTCCACCGTGAGGATGCCCACGGTGTAGGCCCCCACGGCCATGAAGCCGCTGTGCGCCAGGTTGAACTGGCCCGTGTAGCCGGTGATGAGGTTCAGCCCGATGGTGGCGATGGCGAAGATGTACGCCGTGCCCATCACCGTGAGGTGATAGTCGTTGCGCGCCAGCAGGGGAAACGCCAGGCCCGCCGCGAACAGCAGCGCCCAGCCCCATTTGCCTTCAAGGTGTGCCATGGTCAGTGCGCTCCCTTGGTGAACAGGCCCTGCGGGCGCACCGACAGGATGGCCACCAGCAGCGCGAAAGCGATGATGTCCTTGTAGTCGGTGGAGATGTAGAAGGCCCCGAAGCTCTCGGCAAAACCGATGATGAGCCCGCCGATGATGGCCCCCGGCACACTGCCCATGCCGCCCAGGATGATGATCACGAACGCCTTGGTGATCACCAGGTGCCCCATGGCCGGGTACACGAGGTTGATGGGCGCATACAGCGTGGCGGCAATGGCCGCGAGGATGCCCGAGATGGCAAACGTGAGCATGGCCACGCGGTTGGCATCAATGCCCACCAGCGAAGCGCCATCGCGGTTTTGCGCCATGGCGATGATGGTGGAGCCCATCACCGTGCGCGTGAGGAACAGGTGCAGCACCACCATCAGCACAAACGCCGCCGCGATGATGAGCAAACGCTGCACCGGCGCGGTGACGCCAGCCAGGTCGATGATGCCGGTGTAGGGCGTCTGCATGCGGTGGAAGTCCGCTCCCCAGATGGCCTGCGCGCCGGCCTCCAGAAACAGCAGCACCCCGATGGCCGCGATCATCGGGTGCAGGCCCGAGGCATTGCGCAGCGGGTGGAACACCAGCCGCTCCGACAGCACGCCGATCACGGCCACCGCCAGCGCCGAGCCCGCCATGGCCACCCAGTAGTTGAAGCCCCACGCGGCCATCAGGTGCCACGACACGAAGGCACCGGCCATGTAGAACGCGCCGTGGGCAAAGTTGGGCACGTGCAGGATGCCGTACACCAGCGTCAGCCCCAGCGCCACCAGGCTGTAGATGCCGCCCAGCGTGAGGCCGTTGAGCACTTGCTGCAGGAACAGGTCCATCAGTGCGCCCTCCGCCCAAGGCATGCTGCGTTGCATGGCGCATGCTGCTGTGAAGTCGGCGGCCGGGGGTGCCGGGTGTCCGCGCGGGGGCTTGAAAGCATCGTGGTTCTCCTGTGGTCCGGGTGGATCTGCAACAGGGGGCTGCCAGCGCGCAGGCATGCCCCGTCAACCGTGCCCTCGGCGCACGGGGCACCCACTGCTGCGTTGCGGGCGGCTGTGTGCCAATGACAAATTCAGCTTAATGACGACGGCAGCCGTGCCCAACCTTCAATTCCGCTGTGCGGAACAGTTCAGGGTAATCACCCACCGATTCAGGGGCGTGCCAGTCATGTGCGCGACTGGGCCCTGACACATGGCGAAACGCCTTCGTACATCTCGCATCGGTTGCCGCGTTGGAGACGTGCAGACCACGTCCAGATAGGCAAAATGCAGCGTTCACGGGCTGCCACAGGGTGGCCTTTTTGCAGACCGTCGCGATGGCACGGCCCGCGCGTTTTTCAACCAGCACACCACCATGCACGCTCCCTCCCTTGCCCGTCTCGTCCAGGTTTTGCGCACTGATGTCGAGAAGGGCCTGCTGCCGGGTGCGGTGGCGCTGGTGCACCACCGCGGCGCTACCGTGCTGCACGAGGCAGTGGGCCTGCAGCGCCCCGCTGCCAGCGGCCAGGCCGGCGTGCCCATGGCACCCGACACGATTTTTCGCATCTACTCCATGACCAAGCCCATCGCCTCGCTGGTGGCGATGATGCTGATGGAGGAAGGCCGCCTGCTGCTGGGGAACCCGGTGGCGCAGTACCTGCCTGCGTTCGCGGGCCAGCGCGTGTACGACGAAGCGACGGGGCAGACCGCGCCCGTGGCGCGCGAGGCCACCGTGCACGACCTGCTGCGCCACACCGCGGGCCTGAGCTATGCGTGGGAGGCCGGCACCATTCCGGATGCGTACCGCACCGCACGCGTCGGCTCACGCCGCCACACCAATGCGCAGCTGGCAGCCAACCTGGGCCCGCTGCCGCTGGTGCACCAGCCTGGCAGCCGCTGGGAATACAGCCGCGCCACCGATGTGCTGGGCGCCGTGCTGGAGGTGATTGAAGGCGAGCCGCTGGGCGCCATCCTGCAGCGCCGGGTGTTCGGGCCGCTGGGCATGCGCGACTCGGGCTTTCAGGTGCCGGCCGACCAGCTGCACCGGCTGGCCGAGCCGTTTGCCAAAGACCCGCTCACGGGCGATGCCGTGGCGCTGATCGATGTGTCGGCGCCGCCAGCGTTTGAATCCGCCGGGGGCGGGCTGGTGTCGACCGCGGCGGACTACGCGCGCTTCTTGCAGCTGATGCTGGGACGCGGCACCGCCACCGGCCTGCCGGGCACGGACGGGCCGGTGCGCCTGGCCAGCCGCGCCACCATCGACTTCATGACCGCCGACCACCTGGGCAGCATCCCCACCGCGGGCGACATCCTGCCCACGGGCTACGGCTTTGGCCTGGGCGTGGCGGTGCGCACCGCCACGGGCCTGACCACGCGCCCCGGCACGGCAGGGCACTACAGCTGGAGCGGCATGGGTGGCACGTACTTTTTTGTGGACCCGGCCGAAGACCTGTTTGCCATGGTGCTGGCGCAGGCGCCAGGACAGTTGCGCTACCTGTGCGAGCTGTACCCGGCGCTGGTGTATGCGGCATTGCAATAGAACACCCCCCTGAGCGGCTTTGACGCTTCCCCCCGCTCTCGCGCTACGCGCGGGCAGGGGGACGACGCCCTCGCTGCGGGGCGGCCCTTGCTCGGCGTCCCTGGCTGAGGTGGCGCCAGTTGCAAAGGCTGCGCCATACATCAGGCGTCGAAGGAGCCAGGCTTACACTCAGCGTCCAGTTACGGCATGCAGCGGCCTCACGCACCGTTGGCACGCCCATCCCCCAGACCTATTTCTTGAACCTATGCAGATTCGCTGCGCACTGGTCGGCATGCCCGGCTCGGGCAAATCCACCGTCGGCCGCCAGCTGGCCCACCGCCTGGGGGTTTCATTCGTCGATCTGGACCACCGGCTGGAACAGACCCTGGGCACCAGCATCCGCCACTTCTTTGAAACCGAAGGCGAAGCGCGTTTTCGCGATGTCGAGGCGCAGGTGCTGGCCGAGCTGGCCGGGCAACCCGGAGGCATGGTTTTGTCCACCGGCGGCGGCGCCGTGCTTCGCCCCGAAAACCGCGAGGCCCTGCGCCAGTTCGGGAACGTGCTGTACCTGCGCGCTGCCCCTGAAGAAATCTACAAGCGCGTGCGGCACGACCGCAGCCGCCCGCTGCTGCAGGTGGGCAACCCCATGGAAAAGCTGCGCGAGCTGTACGCCGTGCGCGACCCGCTGTACCGCGAAACCGCCCACTATGTGATCGAGACCGGCCGCCCCACGGTGAGCACGCTGGTCAACATGATCATGATGCAGCTGGAGATGGCGGCCGCGGGTGGGGGCCCTGCCGCAGCCGCTGCCGAGGCCCCGGCAGCAGTGCCGGTAGCTGGGCCCGAAACCGCCCTCGCAGGCGCGCCGCAAGACCCGCGCTGAGGCGCGCGCTACCAGGCGCTGGCTTCGCCCCGCAGGGCCCGCAGCGCCAGCAAAAAGGTGGCGGCATTCCAGCTTTGCCCCGCCATCCCCATGGGCGCCAGCGTGCGGCCATGGAACCACTCGGTAAAGCGCCAGTCGTCCATGGCGTTGGTACGGGCCAGCTTGGCCAACTCTGCCCAGCCCTGGCGCCGCAGCCCCACCCGCGCCAGCGCCATCACCCAGAACCCGCCCACAAAGGGCCAGATGCCGCCGTTGTGGTACTGGTGCTCCAGGTTCTGCTGGTGCCGGCCCATGTAAGCGCGCCACTGTGGGTGCTTGTCGGACAGCGGGTGCAGCACCACACGCAGGGGGTACGGGTCGCTGGCGCGCGCCGCCGCAATGGCGTGGGTGATGCCGTGCGCCATGGCCTCGTCGGCCAGACCGCACTGGATGGCCAGCAGGTTGCCCAACACGTCGCCTTCGTCGCCCACCACCGCCAGGTTCACGAAGCTCAGGTACAGCTGAAGCTCGCTGCGGCCGCGCCGCGCGTAGTGCTGCAGCAGGCGCGCGCGGTGGTATTCGGGCAGGTCGCTCTGAAAGGGGTTGAACAGGTGGTTGAAGTGGTGGCAGGTGTCCTCGGCATGGCACAGGCCAAAGCGCCGCTTCACGTCAAACCACAGCGCGTTGGTGTACAGCACATAGCCCGAGCGCGGCATGATGTCGGCCCAGTCGCTGGCCTCGTTTTGCTGCAGCAGCCGAAAGTGCTGGTGCTCCTGCGCCAGCAGCCAGTTCAGCGCACGCGCCATGCCGTCGGCCCAGCGGCCGGCCGCCACGGCGCCGTGCCGCCGCACATGGTCCACGCCGATCAGCCACCACAGCGTGGCGTCGATGCAGCCCAGGTACCAGAAGTCGGCATCGCGCCCCTCGGGGTCCACGTACTTCGGGATCTGCCCGTTGTCAGCCTGCTGCGCCGCCAGCGCATCCAGGCTGGCCACCGCGCCCTCTTCCAGCGCTGCCACGCCGCTGCCGCACATGGCCATCACGCAGATGGCGGCATCGCGCCCGAAGATGCGCGTGTAGCGGCGCGCCACCGCAGCGGGCGTGCGGCTGGCGGCCAGGATGCCGTGCGGGGTGAGGTTGCGCTCGAGCAGCTGCAGCGAGGCCTGCGAACAGGCGTCGATGAGGTCGCTCGTTTCGCTGCCGACCTGCACGGCGGTCATGGGGCGCTCGCGCGCCACGGGCGGCATGGGGTGAGGAAGTAGGGCACAGGCCGCAGACTAGCGCGAAGTGAGCCCCCGTGGTCCGGCCTGCAAAGGCAATTACTTGCTGTTGCGCACCCGGCCCCAAAGCCGACAGGTCACACACCGGTGCCTTTATGGAATCAAAAATGCCTCCATCGCTTGCTGCGTATGGTTTTGTTGCTATGTTTTTTAAACTTACCAGCCCCCAGCCAATGGCACCCCGGTGCGGTACCGGCGCCAGGCGACGACAGCCGCCATTGCCAGTGCGATCAGCCACGGCAGGCCATCCCCCAACGGCACGGCCATCAGCGCGCCGGGGCCTGCGCCCGGCCCACCCGCATCAATCACCTGGCCGTCTGCGGCCAGGTTGTCGTCCCCCAGCGCGCCGTCGGTGATGGAGAACGTGACGGTGGCACCGGCAATGCTGGCAGCCAGCGTGTACCAGTTCGGCGTGGCGTTGGAGGGCGTGGGGCCGTACTTCCAGTACTGGGTGTTGCCGGGCAGCGCCGAGGGGTAGTTGATGGTGAACTGCAGCGTGCTGCCAGGCGTGCAACCGGTGGTGGCAAAGTCAAACAGGCCGTGCGGGAACTGCACACCCTGGGGGGCCGAATTGGGCGGCGGGCTGGCCGCATTGCCCGTGAGTGGAATGAACTGCGCGCTTGCGAACACGCACCCGGCACCGCCACCCGTGAAGCTGGCGGTGATGTTGCCGCTGCCCGTGGGCGACGGGCCCGTGTAGCTACTGCTCTGGGCTACCGTGAGGGTGTAGGCCCGGCTGCCGGTGTACGGCGTGGCGCTGCTGTCGCTGGCCGTGACCGTGAAGGTGTACGTGCCCGTGGCGCCCGCAGTGCCACTGAGCACGCCTGCGCTGCTCAGCGCAAGCCCCGGCGGCAATGCACCTGCCGTGACGGCGAAGGTATGCGGCGCAATGCCGCCCGAGGCCGTCAGCGCCTGGCTGTATGCGGAATAGGCCTGCGCGTTGGGTAGCGTGGCCGGGGCCACGGCAATGGTGGGTGCGGCCACGGTCAGTACCACCGTGCCCCCACCGCTGAACGGGCCGGTGCCGGTGCTGCTGTCGGTGGCCGACAGGCTGAGGCTGAAGGTGCCTGCTGCAGTGGGCGTGCCCGACACCGTTGCCGTGGTGGCCGTGGTCGCGGTGACCGACAGGCCTGCGGGAAGGTTCAGCACCTGGATGCCCGTGTACGGTGCGGCACCGCCGCCCCAGGTGAACGTCTGCGAATACGCACTGCCCACCGTGGCACCCAGGGGCCCGGCCGGGTTGGCCGCAATGGTGGGCGGGCTCACGGTGATCGTCACCGTGGCGGGCGCCGAGGTACCCGAGCCGTTGGTCGCCGTGTAGGTAAAGCTGTCGGGGCCCGCATAGCCGGCCGTGGGCGTGTACTGGATGGTGGTCCCGGTGGCACTGGCCGTGCCATGGCTCGCGGCCGTGGCGATCGCCACCGAGGTGGCTGCGCCGCCACTGATGTTCAGCACCACCGTGTTCGAGGAAGATCCGTAGGCCACCGTCTGGGAGACGTTGTTGGCCACGGGCGCCGCATTTGCCACGGTGACGGTGTAGGCGCGTGCCACGGTGGAAGGGCCTGTGCCGGTGGTGCTGTCAGTCGCCGTCACGGTGAAGTTGAAGGAGCCCGTGGCGGTGGGCGTGCCCGACAGCACACCAGCGCTGGTCAGTGTCAGCCCGCCCGGCAGTGCGCCTGCGGTGACGGCGTAGGTGTACGGCGCGGTGCCGCCGGATGCCGTGAGGCTGGTGGTCGGGTAGGCCACCGTGCGCGTGCCGCCCGGCAAGGTGGCGGGTGCCAGCGACAGCGTGGGGACTGCTGACACCAGGGTGTAGCTTTGCGACCCCGCAAACGGCCCGGGTGCGCCGCTGCTGTCCGTGGCCGTCACCGTGAAATTGAAGCTGCCCGAGGCGGTGGGCGTGCCCGAGAGCACGCCTGCCGGCGACAGCGACAGCCCTGCCGGGACAGCGCCTGCCGTGATGGCGAAGCTGTAGGGGCCGGTACCGCCGCTGGCCGTCAGCGTCTGGCTGTAGGCGGCAGCCACGGCACTGGCAGGAAGCGTGCCCGGGCTGACCGTCACCGGTACATCATCGTTGCTGATGGTGCCCACGCCCTGGTTGTCGGCGATGGTGGCGTTGGTCGCGCCGCTGAGGTTCACGAAGAAGGTTTCGTTCGCCTCGGGCGCGGTCTCGCCGATCACCGGGACGGTGATGGTGCGGGTGGTCTGGCCCGGCGTGAAGGTCAGGGTGCCACTGGTGCTGGTGTAGTCCGCCGGCTGGGTGGCGGTGCCGTCGGCGGTGGCGTAGTTCACGGCCACGGTCTGGCCGCTGGCGGCGCTCAGGGTCACGGTGAACACGGCGTTGACGGTGCCTGAATTGCCTTCGACCACGGTCACATCGTTGATGGACAGGCTGGGCAGCGGGTCATCGTTCGTGATGGTGCCCACGCCCTGGCCATCCACCACCACCGCGTTCGTGACATTGGTGACATTGACGAAGAAGGTTTCGCTGGGCTCGTTGAGCGTGTCGCCATTGCCCAGCACGGTAAAGGTGTAAGTGCTGCTGCCTGCAGGGATGGTCTGGCTGGTGAGACTGCTGGCAACGTAGTCGACGCCCGCCGTGGCAGAACCGTTGGCCGTGGCGATGTCGAACGTGACGCCCCCCGGCCCCGCAGGTGCGCTCAGGCTCACCGTGAAGGTGAAGTTGGTGATGCCGGCGTTCCCCTCATTGGCCGTGACGTCGTTGATCGTGAGGTTCGGCAGGTCATCGTTGAGGATCGTGCCCGTGGCGCTGGATGGCACACCCACGGTATAGCCTGCGCCCGCGCTCAGCGTGAGCACCACGGTCTCGTTGCTTTCGATGGTCGCGTCGGCCGTCGGGTTGACGGTGACCGTGCCCGAGGTGCTGCCGGCCGGAATGACCATCGGAGAAGCGATGGTCGCGTAGTCGGTGCCGTTGGTCGCGGTGCCGCCGATCGTGTAGTTGACCGAGAGGTTCGACAAGGACGTCTGGTTCAGCGTGAGGGTGTAGACCAGGTTGGGGGCGCCGTCCTCGGCGACCAAAGCCGGAGACACCGAGATCGACACGCTGGGCACGTCGTCATTCAGGATGGTGCCCGTGGCACTGGAAGGCGCGCCCACCGTATAGCCGGTGCCAGCCGCAACGGAGAGGACGACGGTTTCGTCGGCCTCGACGGTGCCATCGACGGCGGGATCGATGGTGATCGTGGCGGTGGTGGCGCCGGCCGGGATGACCACGGTGGCGACACCGCCGGTGTAGTCGCTGCCGGGTGTGGCGGTGCCCGTGGTGGAGATATTGACCGTGGTCGGTGACGACAGGTTGAGGCTGCGGGTAACGGTGTAGGTGAAGTTGGTGGCACCGTCTTCGCTCACGCTGGCCGGGGAGACGGAGATGGTCACGCTGGGAGGCGGACTCACGGTAAGGGTGTAGGTCTCGGCCTCGAAGTATTGGCCCGGCCCTGTGCTGGAGTCCGTCACGCGGAGGGTGACCGGGTAGTTGCCGGTTGCCGCCGAGGTGGTGCCGCTGATCACGCCTGCACTGGATATGGAGATGCCCGCAGGGAAGGTCCCTGTTTCGAGCTGGTACACGTAGGGCGCCACGCCCCCGCTGGTCGACAGCGTCTGCGAAAACGCCACGCTCTGGATCGCAGTACCGCTGGGTGTGTCCAGGGTCAGGCTAGGGTTCGCCGCAGTGCCGGTGTAGCCCTTGTCCGCAAACTGGGCCGTGGGGGTGGTGGCATCGGTCGAGCGCACGCTGAAGCTGTAGGCGCCGCGCTCGGTTGGCGTGCCACTGAGGACGCCGCCGCTGGTCAGGCTCAGGCCGGGCGGCAGCACGCCGCTTTGCAGAGCATAGGTGTACGGCGCCAGCCCGCCCGTGGACGTCAGCGTCTGGGAAAACGGCGCACCCGCCGTGAGCGCAGGCAGCACGCCCGGCAACACCGTGATGGGCGACGCCGACGCGTTGATGGTGATGGTGAACTGGATGTCACCGATGCCGCTCATGGACCCGTCGCTCAGCTCAAAGACATCGGTCGAACCGATGCCGGTGGAACCGTTGTGGCTGTAGTCCAGAAACCACACGCCATTGACATCGCGCCGCGTGGTGGCGACGCCATGGTCTTCCATGTTGGCGGGAGGGGAATTTCCGCCATCGATCCGACCAATCCCGCCGAAGCCCGGCACCTCGCAGTCGCTGATGTTGATCGTGACCGTGCCACCGGCCGTGACCGTAGCCGTCTGGGCCGGACATTCGCCCGAGGTGTGCTGGGCCTGGGCCTGCATGGGCGCGCACACCGCCAGTGCCAACACGGCCCCGGCGCCCAGGCGCACGACTGCGCCACCGAGACGTTGTCTCAAAAGTCCCAATGTGTGCCGCATGACAATCGCTCTCCCTCGTGGTCGCTGGATGCCTGGCGGCGGACACCGACAGCGCCAGATGCTTCGTCCAGGCCGCAGGGGGCTGGTCCAGTCGCAGGCGATTACATGCGAGGTGTCGGCGGAAAACACCCCGACCCAAGTGGGGTACCCACGCGGTGAAAAACTCGCTATGAATGCAGCACGCCAATGCAAAAGCCCCCGCATGCGGGGGCTTCTAACGCGGCAAAGGCGTACCGAGGAATCCGTTGAAATCCGTTGATTGCGCTTGTCAATCAACCACCATTGGCGACTGAATCCAAAGGCATCAAAGATTCGGCGCCAGCAACCGCTCCAGCACCTTCTCGTCCATCTTCCGGCGCTGGGCCATGTCGTGCAGCTGGTCCTCACCGATCTTGCCCACGTTGAAGTACACGGCATCGGGGTGGCCGATGTAGAAGCCGCTCACGCTGGCGGCGGGCGTCATGGCCAGGCTCTCGGTCAGGCCCATGCCGATGTCTTCGCACTGCAGCACGCGGAACAGGTCGGTCTTGGCGCTGTGGTCGGGGCAGGCCGGGTAGCCGGGCGCGGGGCGGATGCCGCGGTACTTCTCGGCAATCATGTCCTCGTTGCTCAACGCCTCACCCGCCGCATAGCCCCACAGGTCGGTGCGCACGCGGTGGTGCAGGCATTCGGCAAAGGCCTCGGCCAGGCGGTCGGCCAGGCTCTTGAACAGGATGGCCGAGTAGTCGTCCAACGCGTCGATGAAAGCCTTCTCTTTCTTCTCGATGCCCAGGCCGGCCGTCACGGCAAACATGCCCGCGTAGTCGGCAATGCCGCTGCTCTTGGGTGCGATGAAGTCGGCGAGACACCGGCTGGGGCGCGTCACGCCGTCGATGGTGTGCTTTTCGGCCTGCTGGCGCATGCCGTACCAGGTCATGGCGACCTCGGTGCGGGTGTCGTCGGTGTAGAACTCGATGTCGTCGTCGTTCACCGTGTTGGCGGGCAGCAGCGCCATCACGCCGCTGGCGGTGAGCCACCGGCCTTCGATGATCTTTTTCAGCATGGCCTGGCCGTCGGCAAACACGCGCGTGGCTTCCACGCCCACCACCTCGTCGGTCAGGATGGCGGGGTACGGTCCGGCCAGGTCCCAGGTCTGGAAGAACGGGCCCCAGTCGATGTACCGGGCCAGCTCGGCCAGGTCGAAGTTCTTGAACACGCGGCGGCCCAGCGCACGCGGCACCGTGGGCTGGTAGGCGGCCCAGTCCACCGGCGTCTTGTTGGCGCGGATCTTGGCCAGGGGCCACAGGGGCGTGGCCTTTTTGTTGGCGTGCTGGGTGCGCACCTTGTCGTAGTCGGCGTTCAGCTCGTCCACGTAGCTCTGCACGCCGTCGCCCAGCAGGCTTTGCGCCACGCTCACGCTGCGGGACGCATCGGGCACGTAGACCACGGGGCCTTCGTAGTGCGGAGCGATCTTCACGGCCGTGTGCACGCGGCTGGTGGTGGCGCCGCCAATCAGCAGCGGAATCTTCTTGACGCGGAAGTGCTCGTCCTTCTGCATCTCGCCGGCCACGTACTGCATCTCTTCGAGGCTGGGGGTGATGAGGCCGGACAGGCCCACGATGTCCGCGCCCTCGACCTTGGCGCGCGCCAAAATCTCGTGGCAGGGCACCATCACACCCATGTTCACCACCTCGAAGTTGTTGCACTGCAAGACCACCGTGACGATGTTCTTGCCGATGTCGTGCACGTCGCCCTTGACGGTGGCGATGACGATCTTGCCCTTGCTGCGCACGTCGCGGCCAGCGGCCTCGTCCTGGCGCTTTTCTTCCTCGATGTAGGGAATCAGGTGGGCCACGGCCTGCTTCATCACGCGGGCGCTTTTGACCACCTGGGGCAGGAACATCTTGCCCGCGCCAAAGAGGTCACCCACCACGTTCATGCCATCCATGAGCGGACCTTCGATCACGTGCAGCGGGCGGCCGCCCTTGGCCAGAATGGCGCGGTAGGCCTCTTCGGTGTCTTCGGTGATGAAGTCGGTGATGCCGTGCACCAGCGCGTGGGAGAGGCGCTCGCCCACCGTCCTGGGGTGCTCGGGCGTGCCGCGCCATTCGAGCTTCTTGCTTTCGTCCTTGGCGCCGCTCTTGGCGGTTTCGGCAATCTCCACCAGGCGTTCGCCCGCGTCGGGGCGGCGGTTGAGCACCACGTCTTCCACGCGCTCGCGCAGCACGGGCTCCAGGTCGTCGTACACGCCCACCATGCCCGCGTTGACGATGCCCATGTCCATGCCCGCCTGGATGGCGTGGTACAGGAACACGGTATGGATGGCCTCGCGCACGGGGTCGTTGCCACGGAAGCTGAACGACACGTTGGACACGCCGCCCGACACCTTGGCGCCCGGCAGGTTCTGCTTGATCCAGCGCACGGCCTCGATGAAATCGACGGCGTAGTTGTTGTGCTCTTCGATGCCGGTGGCCACGGCAAAGATGTTGGGGTCGAAGATGATGTCTTCGGGCGGGAAGCCCACCTCGTCGACCAGAATGCGGTAGGCGCGTTCGCAGATTTCGATCTTGCGGGCGTAAGTGTCAGCCTGGCCCTGCTCGTCAAACGCCATCACCACCGCAGCCGCGCCGTAGCGCTTGACCAGCCTGGCCTGGTGCTTGAAGGCGTCCACGCCCTCCTTCATGCTGATCGAGTTGACGATGCCCTTGCCCTGGATGCAGCGCAGGCCAGCTTCGATCACGTCCCACTTGGAGCTGTCGACCATGATGGGCACACGGGCGATGTCAGGCTCGGACGCGATGAGCTGCAGAAACCGCACCATGGCGGCCTTGCTGTCGAGCATGGCCTCGTCCATGTTGATGTCGATGATCTGCGCCCCGTTTTCCACCTGCTGGCGCGCCACGGCCAGGGCTTCTTCGTACTGGCCGTTCAAAATCATGCGCGCAAACGCCTTGGAGCCAGTGACGTTGGTGCGCTCGCCAATGTTGACGAACAGCGTGCCCTCGCCAATGGAGACAGGCTCCAGGCCGGACAGCTTCATGGGGGGCAATGCAGACATAGGGCTCACTTCACTCACCTGTACAAGGAACAGCAGAAAAACAGGTGAGCGTCGTTGTGAGGGTGTGTGCCAGCCCAAGCCTGACGGGGACGCACCACCGTCCTGGGTGGGGTCTGCCGCTGCAACGCTCCTTGGGCCAGCCGGGATTTTAAGCGGTGGCCGCAGGGCCGCTCAGGCAGCCGTCGCCTGCATGGCCGACGCAGGAAGCCCGAAGACCCGGTCGAACCCCCAGTTGAAGACAAACGTGTAGCAAAGGAAGAACACGATGAGCGCCAGGTCCATCACAAAAGCCTGCCACAGGCTCACGTTGAACCACCACGCAAACAGCGGCACCAGCGTGAACACCAGACCACCCTCGAACCCGATGGCGTGGGCGACACGGCGGCGCACGCTGCGCCCGCGCACCACCTGGCGGGCCTCCCAGCGCTCGAAGGCCCAGTTGAACAGCAGGTTCCACACCACGGCGATGGCCGATGCCGCCACCGCCACCACGCCGGAATGCCCGGCGCCCTGCCCTGTGAGCGCCGCCAGGCCCAGCGTAGCGGCCGCGATGGCGATCAGCTCGTACAGCGTGACGTAGATCACGCGGCGCCAAGGGCCCTGCAGGCTCAGAAACAACGGTTCGGCAAAGGAGGAAGCAGACATGGGGCCGCACTTTATGTGCGACTTGCTGATATATAAAGTCAGCTTGTTTCAGTTTTACTGACAGGACATTGCCTTGGCTTTTTCATCCGACAGCGTGCAGGTCTTCCTGGCGGCGCTCGACCACGGCTCGTTTTCGGGCGCGGCGCGGGCCCTGTCGCGCGTGCCATCGGCCGTGAGCATGACCATTGCCCACCTGGAGGCCGAGCTGGCAGTACAGCTGTTTGACCGCAGCGGGCGCGAGCCCCGCCCCACCGCGGCCGCCCGCGCGCTGGAGCCCCAGGCCCGCCTGCTGGCCGGGCAGCTGCGCCAGCTCAACGCCCAGGCGCTGGCGCTCACACAAGGCCTGGAAGAGCGCCTGACCCTGGCCATTGCGCCCGAACTGCTGGCCGCCCGCTGGACGGCGCCGCTGGCCGCGCTGGCACACGACTACCCGCTGCTGCAGGTCGAAGTGCTGGCCGCGCCGCAGGTGGATGCGCTGGCCCTGCTGCACAGCGGGCGCGCGCAGCTGGCGCTGGTGTTCGAGCGGCCCAGCATCGACGGGCGCGAGGGCTTTCAGGAAGTGGGCACCGAAACCCTGGTGGCCGTGATGGCGCCCAACCACCCTGTGCTGGCTGCGGCGCGCGATGCCGCCCAAGCCCGCGGCGAGGCCCCCGCCAGCGCCATGCTGCGCGAAGAGCACCTCACCACCACCCGCCAGATCGTGGTGGCCAGCCGCGACCTGGCGCAGACCGACCCGCGCTTTGTGTTTGCCCGCCACCACTGGCGCACCGACAACCACCTGGCCGCCCTGGGTCTCATCGAAGCCGGCCTGGGCTGGGGCTGGCAGCCCCGCGCCTTGGTACAACCGCGCATCGAATCAGGCCGGCTGGTGGAGATGCCGTTTGAAAACCTGAGCAACGGCACCGCGCTGTGGGTGGACGTGGTGTGGTCCAAGGAGCGGCCACTGGGCCTGGGGGCGCGGCGCTTTGTGGCGCTGATGCAAAAAGGCAGTGGCGGCGGCAGCACACACGACAACGACAAGGACAACGACACGGACAGTGTCGGCACGCTTGCGCAGTGAAGCAGGCTGCCCGCGGTGGCGCCACCTGCACAGGCCACCGCACAGCGACCCCACGGGCCTCGTGCGTTCAGCGCACGGTCGTTGATGACCCGCGCCTCATGGCGTACGCTGCCCCCAGTTTCGCCCACCCGCCCGACATCCCCCGACCGCAAGGAACACCATGCCCGACACCCCGCACGCCAACGCCGCGCTGTTTGCCGCCTGCGACCAGGCCCTGTCGCCGCGGTGGACGGCGTGGCAGCCCACGGGCCGCAAGGCGTTTTCGCTCGACGATATCGACCCCGCGGCCAAGCCCTGGTCGCAAGGCAGCAAGGCGCAGGACAAGGCGGCGGTCGAGGCCCTGGCAGAAGAGCTCGATGCGCTGCAAAACCTGTTCTACGCCGACCGCCGCTACAAGCTGCTGGTGGTGTTGCAGGGTACCGACACCTCGGGCAAGGACGGCACCATCCGCGGCGTGTTTGGCCGCATGAGCGCGCTGGGCGTGCATGCGGTGGGCTGGAAGGCGCCCACCGAGGCCGAACTGGCGCGCGACTACCTCTGGCGCATTCACCAGCAGGTGCCGCAGGCGGGCGACATCACGGTGTTCAACCGCAGCCACTACGAAGACGTGCTGGTGCCCGTGGCCAACGGCTGGATCACGCCTGCGCAGCACCAGCAAAGGCTGGCGCACATCAACGACTTCGAGCGCATGCTCAGCGAGACCGGCACGGTGGTGCTCAAGTTCCTGCTGCACATCAGCTTTGACGAGCAGCGCCAGCGCCTGCAGGAACGCCTGGACGACCCGGCCAAGCACTGGAAGTTCAGCATGGGCGACATCGAGGTGCGCAAGCAGTGGGGCGCGTACCGAAAGGCCTACAACGCGCTGCTGAACGCCACGCACACGCCGTGGGCACCGTGGACCATCGTGCCCGCAGATTCCAAGACACACCGCAACCTGATGATCGCAAGCATCCTGCGCGCCGTGCTGCAAAAACTGGACCTGCGCACCCCCACCGGGGACCCGGCGCTGGGGCACTTCACGGTGGCGTAACCCGCAGCGATGCGCTCCGGTTGCGCAAAAAGCCGCTGGGTATGCACCGTGGATGCAGCGGCCTGGCACTGCCATTTCAGCGCGTGCATAAGCACCGCTTTTATGGTGCATTGCGTCAATTTCCGCGGTCGGCAACGTTATGCATTTGACGCATAACCCGCAAACAGACCGGCCTTAGACAGCGCCAAAGCACAGGCATAAGCTTCGCGGCTTGCATTGATCCCACAAGGAAATCACCATGTCTTCATCCACCGGCACCCCGGGCATCGCCCACGCGGGTTCGCCCCATCCGCTGCCTTCGTACCTGCAGGCCGACAACCTCGGCCCCTGGGGCATCTACCTGCAGCAGGTCGATCGCGTCACGCCCTACCTGGGCCACCTGGCCCGCTGGGTGGAAACGCTCAAGCGCCCCAAGCGCGCGCTGATCGTGGACGTGCCGATCGAGCTGGACAACGGCACCATCGCCCACTTTGAAGGCTACCGCGTGCAGCACAACACCAGCCGCGGCCCAGGCAAGGGCGGTGTGCGTTTCCACCAGGATGTGACGCTGTCCGAAGTGATGGCCCTGTCGGCCTGGATGAGCATCAAGAACGCTGCGGTCAACGTGCCCTACGGCGGCGCCAAGGGCGGCATCCGCGTGGACCCCAAGAAGCTGTCGATGGGTGAGCTGGAGCGCCTGACGCGCCGCTACACCAGCGAGATCGGCATCATCATCGGCCCCTCCAAGGACATCCCCGCACCCGACGTGAACACCAACGGCCAGATCATGGCCTGGATGATGGACACGTACTCGATGAACACCGGCTCCACCGCCACCGGCGTGGTCACCGGCAAGCCCGTGGACCTGGGCGGCTCGCTCGGCCGTGTGGAAGCCACCGGCCGCGGCGTGTTCACCGTGGGCGTGGAAGCTGCCAAGCTCACCGGCCTGTCGCTCGACGGCGCGCGCCTGGCGGTACAGGGCTTTGGCAACGTGGGCGGCATTGCTGCCAAGCTGTTTGCCGAAGCGGGCGCCAAGGTGGTGGCGGTGCAAGACCACACCGGCACCATCTTCAACAGCAACGGCCTGGATGTGCCCGCCCTGCTGGCGCATGTGAAGGCCCGCGGCGGCGTGGGCGGCTTTGCCGGCGCCGACGTGATGAAGCCCGAAGAGTTCTGGGGCGTGGACTGCGAGATCCTGATCCCCGCCGCGCTCGAAGGCCAGATCACCGAGCACAACGCCGGCCAGGTCAAGGCCAAGCTGGTGATCGAGGGCGCCAACGGCCCCACCACCCCCGAAGCCGACGACATCCTGCACGACAAGGGCGTGCTGGTGCTGCCCGACGTGATCGCCAACGCCGGTGGCGTGACGGTGAGCTACTTCGAATGGGTGCAGGATTTCTCCAGCTTCTTCTGGAGCGAAGACGAGATCAACGCCCGCCTGGTGCGCATCATGCAGGACGCCTTTGCCGGCGTGTGGCAGGTGGCCCAGGAGCACAAGGTGAGCCTGCGTACCGCCACGTTCATCGTGGCCTGCCAGCGCATCCTGCACGCCCGCGAAATGCGCGGCCTGTATCCTTAAGGACACCCTGCATAACTCCCTGCGGTCGGTGATAGCGCGGTCTCGGGCGGTCCGCTGCGTTGCTTTTCTTGCCAATAGCCCGGCTATTGGCTGCAAAAAGACGCCTTGCGGCCCATCCCGATCCGCACTACCACCGCCTCGCGAGGGTTATGCAGAACATCCTTAAGCCCTGCGCTCTGTCCTGCAGAACACTGGCGACCATCGGCCCCATCGCGCCGATGGCCCGCCCGCAAAACCGCCCGATGCCGTGACCGGCACTGGCGGTTTTTTTGTGCGGCAAAACGCCGGGTGACGCTGGTCAAACCTGCGGCACAGGGCCCACCGGCCCCACGGGCTCGGGCGGAGCGATTCCGCGCATGGCGTGGCAAAACGGCTGCACACACGCAGCCCGCGCGGCGTACGGGCAGCCCAGGGTGGCGCACAGTTCCGTGGCGCCGTTGCGCGCCCTTTCCTCTTCACGCGGCACCTGCCCGCTGGCCTGCAGCACGGCCATCTGCGTCCAGGGGTCCAGCCGCGCCTGCAGCATGTCGCGGCCGTACACCACGGTGGGCGGCAGCGGCTGGAAGTCCACCACCAGCAGCGCGCTTGTGCGCGCAGCCTGTGGTTCGGCACCCTGCAACACCAAAGCAAACACGCCGGACTGCAAAGACTGTGGCGCGCCGGTAAACGGCAGCTGCAGCGCCCCTGAAGGTGTGCCCGCAGGCGGGGCCGACTGCGATGCCAGCCACGGCACCGGCACGCGCAGCGTCACGGCCACACCACGCGGCCCGTCGGGCGTCTGCACCGTGCCCTGGCGCACCAGCCACGTCTGCAGGGGCGGCATGTCGTCGCCCAGCGCACCGCGCTCCAGCGATTGCGCCAGACCCACCGGCCACGCCTGGGCAGTCACCACACGCTGCGGCGAGGCACCTGCGGTGATCTGCGCCACCGCCTGGCCCACCAGGCCCATCAATGCAGCGCCCGGGCCGGTAGCGGGCCAGGCCGCAGACCCGGCTTGCGTGGCAGAACCCAGCAGCCCGGCCGAGGCGGATGTGCTGGAAGGCAGCAGGCTTTGCAAGGCGGGCGCAGCGCCACCCGACGCGCTTGCGGGGCCAGAGGCGCGGGCAGCGCTGCCACCGGCGCCACTACTGCCAGCACTGCGCTGCGGATCAAACCCGGCCCCCAGCTGCTCGCGCGCCTGCGGCGAAATGTGGCTGGTGTCGCCTGCGGGTGGCACCGGGGCTGCTGGCAGTGGCAGCGCGGCAGGCGCACCCGGCGCAGGCTGCCCCATTGGCAATGGGGGAGCGGCACCCAACGGTTTGTCCACGCCCAGCAGCGCACTCTGGCGCTGCAACGCCGCCTCGGCCAGAAACCGGGCTACGGGCGGCAGGGGGCTGGCGCTGCGAGAGGGGTCGATGGGGGCGGCCATGGGCGTGCGGTGTGTGGCGCGATTCTGGCGCGAATGCGACGGCGTGCCCAGCGTGGGTGGAAGCAGGGCACACCCTGGCGCGGGGTGCGACCGCGAAGCACGACCGCATCAATAGGTGCATTCCAGCTGCTGGAACGGGTGCTTGGGGCCGATGGCAGAAGCTGCCAATGCGTCTGCATCTACCGGATAGTCAGATAGGCAATGAGGTACCCGGCGGTCGCTCCGAGTACCAAGGCGAGTTTTGCATCAAGTGAATTGTGGTTGCCGGGAATCACCGTCAAGACAAGCAATGCGACCCCGACACCTGCACCGATTGCCAAGAGGTATAGAAGGTTTTGATGTTTCATTTGGCATACCGCCGGTCGGCTTCTATGGGCAAGCAGCCCCTCGCGCACTGCTGATCTTCCTAGTATCCCGGGTCTGTCAACAGTCCATCACACCGCCAGCGCAGGCTCCGCCTGGGCTGCAGGCGGCTGCGACTCCACCACCCGCGCCAGCAACGCCCCGCTGTACCGCGCAGGCAGCGGAATCCACACGCGCACCGGGCTGCCCTGCGCCACTTGCACAGGCTGGCCTTCCACGTTGCGCATCTCCTGCAACCGCACGTTGATGTTGCCTCTGGGGTGCACCACCTCGATCAGGTCGCCCACGGCAAAGTGGTTCTTGGTTTCCACCTGCACCCAGTCGCCGGCCAGCCCCACATCGGCAACGCCTTCAGCGCCCAGCACCTCGCCCACATACTGGCTGCGCTGCGTGGCAGAGTGGCCGTTGATGTAGTTCTGGTAATCGTTGCTGGGGCGGCGCTCCAGCAGGCCGCCGGTGTAGCCGCGGTTGGACAGGCCTTCCAGCTCGATGAGCAGCTCGGGGTTGAAAGGGCGGCCGGCCACGGCGTCGTCAATGGCGCGGCGGTAGACCTGGGCGGTGCGGGCCACGTAGTACAGGCTCTTGGTGCGGCCTTCGATCTTGAGCGAGTCCACGCCGATCTGCGCCAGGCGGGCCACATGCTCCACCGCGCGCAGGTCCTTGCTGTTCATGATGTACGTGCCGTGCTCGTCTTCCATGATGGGCATCATCTGCCCGGGGCGGCCGGCCTCTTCGATGAGGTAGACCTTGTCGGCCTTGGGGTGGCGCTCGCCGTTGCCGGTGGTGGAGGCAAAGGCCTGTTCGGCCTTTTGCTGCGCGGCCTCGAAGTTGAAGTCGCCTTCCATTTTTTGCGCAATGGCTTCGCCCGTGGTGGGGTCGATGTCGGCGTCGTGCGTGGCGTAGTTCCAGCGGCAGGCGTTGGTGCAAGTGCCCTGGTTGGGGTCGCGGTGGTTGAAGTAGCCGCTGAGCAGGCAGCGGCCCGAGTACGCGATGCACAGCGCGCCGTGCACGAACACTTCCAGCTCCATGTCGGGGCATTCCTGGCGGATCTTTTCAATCTCGTCCAGGCTGAGTTCGCGCGAGAGGATGACGCGCTCCACACCCATCTTCTGCCAGAACTTCACCGCCGCCCAGTTGGTGGTGTTGGCCTGCACCGAGAGGTGCACCACCTGCTCGGGCCACTTTTCCTTGACCATCATGATCAGGCCCGCGTCGGCCATGATGAGGGCGTCGGGCTGGCAGTCGATCACGGGCTCGATGTCGCGCAGGTAGGTGCGGATCTTGTCGTTGTGGGCAATCAGGTTGCTGGTCACAAAGAACTTCTTGCCGCGTGCGTGGGCCTCGTCAATGCCCTGCTTGATCTGCTCCAGGCGGAACTCGTTGTTGCGCGCGCGCAGGCTGTAGCGCGGCTGGCCTGCGTACACGGCGTCGGCACCAAAGTCGTAGGCGGCGCGCATCTTGTCGAGCGAGCCAGCGGGCAAGAGCAGTTCGGGGGCTTTGAGCATGGTCATGGGGTGGCCCAATCTAAAAATCGTCAGGGGTCGGGTTCAGCGGGGCATCAGCGGCAGGCCCGCGAGCATGCCCACGGCCTGCGCAGGCAGTTCTTCGGCGTCAAAGGCCTTGTCGCCATCTGCGTCCTGCACACCGTTGGGCACCAGGCCCTTGAAGTCAAACTGGCGCGGGTCCATGAAGTGCGACGGCACCAGGTTGCGGAGCGCCACGGCCATGTTCTCGATGCGGCCGGGGTAGAGCTGCTGCCAGTCGCGCAGCATCTGGCCGATCTGCTTGCGCTGCAGGTTCTCCTGGCTGCCGCACAGGGTGCAGGGGATGATGGGGAACTGGCGATGCTGGGCCCAACGCGTGAGGTCGTCTTCGGCCACATAGGCCAGCGGGCGGATGATGAGGTGGTCGCCCCGGTCGCTTTGCACCTTGGGCGGCATGCCCTTGAGCTTGCCGCCGAAGAACATGTTGAGGAAAAACGTCTGCAGCATGTCGTCGCGGTGGTGGCCCAGGGCGATCTTGGTGCAGCCCAGCTCGTCGGCCACGCGGTACAAAATGCCCCGGCGCAGGCGGCTGCACAGGCTGCACATGGTCTTGCCTTCGGGGATGTGCTCTTTGACGACGCTGTAGGTGTCCTGCGTTTCGATGTGGAAAGGCACGCCCACCTGGGTCAGGTACTCAGGCAGCACATGGGCCGGAAAGCCCGGCTGCTTCTGGTCGAGGTTGACAGCGATCAGCTCGAACTTGTGGCCGTTGCGCTGCTGCAGCATACGCAGCACGTCGAGCAGGCCATAGCTGTCTTTACCGCCGGACACGCACACCATCACCTTGTCGCCGTCTTCGATGAGGCCAAAGTCGGTGATGGCCTGCGCCACCTGGCGCACCAGGCGCTTTTCGAGCTTGAGCGCGGCGTGGGCAGCGGCCTTGGCGGCCGCTGCGGCCGCGTCGTCGTCGCCTTCCAGGGTGGATGGGGCGGGCGGGGTGGCGGTATCAGGCATGGGTGGGCAGGGCGGAAGGCGGAAACACGGGGGCGCGTTGACTGGGGATTGCAAGGGTGACGCACCGGGCGCTGCCTTGCAATGGGGTGCCGCACTGCGCCAGCACGGTGTTTGCTACTATTTCTATAGCTGCAAATGCTTACAGTTCAAGCCACAGCACCCCATTTGACACCAATTCAGGCTTCTGCAGCGTAGAACATCTTGCGGGTGGGCACGTTTTCGACCGCCTTGGCAATCGCCCCGATGTGGTCGGGCGTGGTGCCGCAGCAGCCGCCCAGAATGTTCACCAGCCCCTCGGCCGCAAACTCGTGCACCAGCCGGCTCGTGATTTCGGGGGTTTCGTCAAAGCCGGTGTCGCTCATGGGGTTGGGCAGGCCGGCGTTGGGGTAGCAGCTGATGAAGGTGTCTTCGGCCACCCGGTTCAGCTCCTGGATGTAGGGGCGCATCAGCGTGGCGCCCAGGGCGCAGTTCAGGCCCACGGCCAGCGGGCGCGCGTGGCGCACGCTGTGCCAGAAAGCGGTGACGGTCTGGCCGGAGAGGATGCGGCCCGACGCATCGGTGACGGTACCGCTGATGATGAGCGGCAGGCGCTGGCCGCTGTTTTCAAAGTACTCGTCGATGGCAAACAGCGCGGCCTTGGCGTTCAGTGTGTCAAAGATCGTTTCGACCAGCAGCACATCGCTGCCGCCTTCCACCAGCGCCTCGACCTGCTCGTAGTAGGCAGCGCGCAGTTGCTCAAAGTCCACGTTACGCGCGCCGGGGTCGTTCACGTCGGGGCTGATGCTTGCGGTCTTGGGCGTGGGGCCCAGGGCGCCCGCTACAAAGCGGGGGTGGTCGGGCGTGCTGAACTTGTCGCAGGCAGCGCGGGCCAGCTGGGCCGACTTGAGGTTCATCTCGCGCGCCAGGTCGGCCATCTTGTAGTCCTCTTGCGCGATGGTCGTTGCGCCGAAGGTGTTGGTCTCGATCAGGTCTGCGCCAGCGGCAAGATACCGCTCGTGGATGTCACGGATCACGTCGGGCCGGGTGATGCTGAGCAGCTCGTTGTTGCCCTTCACATCGCGGGGAAAGTCCTTGAACCGGGCACCTGCGCCGTCTGGCCCGGTGTAGCCCTCGCCCCGGTACTGGGCCTCACCCAGCTTGAAGCGCTGGATCATGGTACCCATGGCGCCGTCGAGGATGACGATGCGTTGGGCGAGGATGTTGGGAAGCTGCTGGGCGCGGGTGTAGGTAATCTGCTGCATGGCGCAATTGTAAGAAGCGGCGATTCAGGGCGCCGCTGGGGCCTCTTCGGCAACGGCACGCAAGGCCAGCAGCGAATCGATCAGCAGCGTCAGCGCCGGATGGCGGTGCGCGTTGCGCCGCGCGATGAGTTCGTACGGCTCGCTGCGCGACTTGAGCCGCAGCGGCAGGCGGGCGACCATGCCGTGCTGGCAGACGTAGTCGGCCACGTCGTCCGACACCAGGGCCACCAGATTGGGGTTGTGGCTCAGCAGCGAAAGCGTGGCCAGCGCGGATGTGGTCTCGATCAGATGCGTCGGAAATGACAGGTTCTCTTCGAAGAATTCGCGCTCCAGCGTGCGGCGCATTGGCATGTGCGCGCGGTACACCACCCAGCGGCTGGCAGACAGATCCTCCAGCGTGATCGATGCCAGGCCCGCCGCCGGATGCGCCTGGTGCGCGATGACGGCGAGAGACTCATCCTTGACCACGACAGTGTCGTACAGGTGGGGTTTGGGACTGACCGACGAGCGGCAGATGGCCGCGTCCAGCCGCCCCTGGTCGATGAGCGCGAGCAGACTTTCGCTGGTGTCCTCGACGATCTCCACCGAGATGTCCGGCTGCTGGTCCATCAGCTGCGTGAGCGCCCGCGTCAGGAGCGGCACCGCGCCCATGATGGTGCCTACGGCAATGCGGCCACCTGCGCCACTGGCGATGGCGCTCAGCTCCTGCTGCAAGTGGCTGATGTCGGACTGGATCAGCCGCGCGAAGCGCACCGCGCAGGTTCCCGCTTCCGTAGGCACAAGCCCGCGGTTGGTGCGCATGAAGAGCGGCGCGTTGAGCGTGGACTCCAGCTCCTTCAACGCCTTGCTAGCCCCGGGTTGCGTCAGCCCCACGCGGTCCGCCGCCGCCAGCAGCGAGCCCTGCTCCGCCACCGCGATCAGCAACCGCAGCTGCCTGGCATGCAGACGCGACATCACAGAGTTGAGGTTGTAAGGGCCCTGCATTGACTTGGAGTTATAGCTATATCGATAACGGTTAGTTTATTCGACGTCGCCTCACTTATAGACTTCTGCGATTGACGGATGAATATGAAAATTCTTGATATCAGGAGATAAACGATGGCGATGATCAACTACGTGACGGAAATCCGCTTCGGCGCGGGCAGTGCCGCTGAGCTGGCACAGGTGTGCCAGGCACTCGGCTTCAAAAAGCCGCTCTTCATCACCGACAAGGGCGTGGTTGCGGCGGGGTTGATCGAGCGCATCCTTGCCGTGAACGACCTGCCGCACTTTCACGTGTTTGACGGCACGCCCTCCAACCCCACCGAGGCGGCGGCGCGCGAAGGGGTGGCAAGCTTCCATGAAGCAGGCTGCGACGGCATCATCGCCGTGGGTGGCGGCTCGTCCATCGACCTCGCCAAGGCCGTGGCCGTGTCGGCCCGCCATCCGGGGCCGCTGCGCCAGTTCGCGCTGATCGAGGGCGGGCTTGCCCGCATCACGGCGGCCACGGTGCCGGTGGTGGCCATTCCCACTACGGCGGGCACGGGCAGCGAGGTCGGGCGCGGCGCGATCATCATCCTGGACGATGGCCGCAAGGTGGGCATCATCTCGCCCTACGTTATCCCCAAGGTGGCGCTGTGCGACCCGACGCTGACCGTGGGCCTGCCACCGGGCCTGACGGCCGCCACCGGCATGGACGCCGTGGCGCACTGCATCGAGACCTTCCTCGCGCCCAGCTTCAACCCGCCCGCCGAAGGCATCGCCCTGGACGGCCTGCGCCGCGCCTGGAAGAACATCGAAACCGCCTTCCACGAGCCAAGCGACATCGAGGCCCGCACCAACATGATGAGCGCGTCGCTGCAGGGTGCGCTGGCCTTTCAGAAAGGCCTGGGCTGTGTGCACAGCCTCAGCCATTCGCTGGGCGGTATCGACCCGCGCCTGCACCACGGCACCCTCAATGCGGTGCTGCTGCCGGCGGTGGTGCGCTTCAACCGCGAATCCGACACGGTCGTGCGCGACGAGAAGATCGACCGCCTGGCGCAGGCCATGGGCCTGCCGGCGCATGCGTCGGTGGAGGACGCGATCCAGGACATGTCCCTCAGGCTCCGGCTCCCGGCCGGCCTGGGCGCGATGGGCGTGACGGCCGACCTGACGCCGCGCATCGTCACCGGCGCGCTGGCCGACCACAGCCACAAGACCAACCCGCGCGAAGCCAGCGCCGACGATTACGCGCGCCTGGTCGAAGCGGCGATGTAGGCCGCAGCGCCCGGCCGTGCTTCGAAGAAGCCTTCGAACCGCCGCGCCTCTCGGTCATCCGCCAGACATTTCCAATTTTCAGACAGGCCATGGTGAACCTGACCAGTGGGTTTCGCCACGCCGCTCATAGATCGAATGACATGCAGCCCATCCCCGCACCTCTGACCCGTCGCCGCACCTTTGCCTATATTGGCGCTTACGCGAGCATGCTCTCCATCGGCTCGTCTGCGCGCGCTTCCGATCCGGACTACCCCGACCGGAGTGTCGAGCTCATCGTGCCCTACGCTGCGGGCGGTGGCACAGACGCCGTGGCTCGATCCTTCGCTGACGTATCGCGCAAGTATTTCCGCCAGAGCATCATTGCGGTGAACAAGCCAGGCGCGAGCACGTCCATCGGCACGATGGAAGTCATCAACGCGCGGCCCGATGGCTACAAGATCGCGTTGGTGACAGTCGAGCTGACCTTCCTGAACAGTCTGGGGATCGCCCGGTTCACGCATGACCGCCTGGTGCCGATCGCACGGCTGAACTACGACCCCTCCGCCATTACCGTCCGCGCAGATTCGCCATGGAAGACCATTGAGGAATTTCTCGCTGCCGCGAAGAAATCGCCCGGGGAGATGCGTGTTGGAAACGCTGGCCCGGGCTCGATCTGGAACCTCACGGCCTCTGCACTCGAGGACAAGGCACAGGTACGCTTCAATCAAGTGCCTTACCAGGGAGCAGCCCCTGCCGTCCTGGCGCTCATGGGTGGGCATATCGACGCAGTGGCGGTCAGCCCGGCCGAAGTGGGAACCTACGTGGCAGCGGGCAAGCTGCGGTTGCTCGCCGTCATGGCTGAAAAACGCATTCCCGCGTTTGCCGAGGTGCCGACATTCCGGGAGCGGGGCGTCGATCTGGTGCTGGGCGTTTGGCGGGGCCTGGCCGCGCCCAAGGACACCCCTCCCAAAGTCCTGCAGACGCTGCGGGACATGGCGGCGAAGACCGCGCAGGATCCCGCCTTCCTGGCAACGCTCCAGAAGCTCAATCTGGGCTATGCCTATGCCGATGACCGCGTCTTCGGGGCACAGTGGAGCAGCGACAGCACCTACTTCAAGAGCCTCATCGCAAAGCTGAACATGAAGCTCGGTTGACATGCGGAACGCACCGTAAGACCCGTTGCCGCACAGACGATGCCGCCTGGCACGGCCCGAGGGCCCAGGCGGCACGTCGTTCCGCGCGAGGCAAGCCCTATCGATGGCGCGCAACTGCCCGAAGCGGACATGTGGCGCTGCCCACGCGCTCGCCACCGGGCGGCCTGCGATGCACCCCGGCCTGCCCAGTGCCTTTTCCGTTGTCCTCCTTCCATCACGAACCCGCCATGACCTTAATCACCCCCCTCACAGGCAAGATGCTGATCGGCGCCGACGCGGTCGCCGGCACCGACGGAGGCCAGCGTGCCTTCAACCCCGCCACGAATACCGAGATCGCCGAGCCGCATTTCGGCTTCGGCACCCCCGGCGATGTGGACCGCGCCGCCCGCCTGGCGGCCGCGGCCTTCGACGAATACCGCGCGCTGCCACTCGCGCGCCGCGCCGACTTCCTGGAGGCCATCGCCGACAACATCATGGCGCTAGGCGACGCCCTGCTGGAGCGCGCCCATGCCGAAACCGGCCTGCCGCTGGCGCGCCTGACGGGCGAGCGCGGCCGCACCGTCGGCCAACTGCGTCTGTTCGCCAGCGTGGTGCGCGACGGCCATTTCCTTCACGCCACCATCGACCCCGCCCAGCCGCAGCGCCAGCCGCTGCCGCGCGCGGACCTGCGGCTTGCCAAGGTGCCGCTCGGCCCCGTGGCGGTGTTCGGCGCCAGCAACTTCCCGCTCGCGTTCTCGGTGGCCGGGGGCGATACGGCCTCGGCCCTCGCCGCCGGCGCGCCCGTGGTGGTGAAGGCGCACGGCGCCCACCTGGGCACGTCCGAGCTGGTGGGCCGTGCCATCCAGAACGCGGTGCGCGAGCAGGGCCTGCCCGAAGGCGTGTTCTCGCTGCTGATCGGCGCCGGCCGCAGCATCGGCGAGGCGCTGGTGGCCCATCCCGCCATCAAGGCCGTGGGCTTTACCGGCTCGCGCCAAGGCGGCCTGGCCCTGGTGGCCATCGCCAACCGCCGGCCCGAGCCGATTCCCGTCTATGCCGAGATGAGCGCCATCAACCCGGTCTTTCTGCTGCCCGCCGCCCTGGCGCAGCGCGCTGACGCCATCGGACAGGCTTTTGCCGACTCGCTCGCCATGGGCGCCGGCCAGTTCTGCACCAACCCCGGCCTGGTGCTGGGCATCGACGGACCGGATCTGGACCGATTCGTGCAATCCGCGGCTGAGGCCCTGGAACGCAAGAGCGCGCAGACCATGCTGACCGCTGGCATCCATGGCGCCTACCGCAGTGGCGTGGAGACGATGGCCGCCACGCCAGGCGTGCAGCGGGTGGCCGAGGGCCAGACTGCGAGCACCTTACACAACGCCGCGCAGGCCGCGCTGTTCATCACCGACGCACGTACCTTGATGGAGCAGCCTGCGCTGTCGTCCGAGGTTTTCGGCCCCGCATCGCTGGTGGTGCGAGCGAAGGACGCGGATGAGCTGATCGCCGTGGCCGAGCAGCTGGAAGGCCAGCTCACTGCCACCCTGCATCTTGAAGACGCGGACCATCCGCTGGCCCGCCGCCTGCTGCCGGTGCTAGAGCGCAGGGCCGGCCGGTTGCTGGTCAACGGCTTCCCGACGGGAGTGGAGGTGTGCCATGCCATGGTGCACGGTGGGCCGTATCCGTCGACTTCCAACGCAATGTTCACCTCGGTGGGCGCCAGTGCCATTGACCGCTTCCTGCGACCCGTGTGCTACCAGGACCTGCCCGACGCCCTGCTGCCCGAGGCGCTGCAGCAGGCCAACCCGCTGGGCCTCTGGCGGCTGGTCGACGGCGCGCCCGTCCGCGCATGACGGCCATGCCACCGGCAGCCGCCCTCGCACCCTCCGACCTGCTGGCCCGCCTCAAGGAGATCGTCGGCGGCGGCCATGTGCTGACGGGCGATGCGTCCACGCGCCGCTACCGCAGCGGCTTTCGCTACGGCGGCGGCGACGTACTGGCCGTGGTGCGCCCCGGCAGCCTGACGCAGCTGTGGCACACGCTGAAGGCCTGCCACGCCGCCGGCACCATCATCCTCTGCCAGGCCGCCAACACAGGCCTCACGGGCGGCTCCACACCGATGGAGGGCGGCTACGACCGCCCGGTAGTGCTCATCAACATGCTGCGGCTCAAGCAGCTGGACCTGCTGCAGCGCGGCGAGCAGGTGCTGGCCCGGCCCGGCGTCACGCTCGAACAGCTCGAACGCAGGCTCAAGCCGCTGGGCCGCGAGCCGCATTCCGTGATCGGGTCGAGTTGCATCGGCGCCTCGGTGACAGGCGGCATCTGCAACAACTCCGGGGGCTCGCTCATCCGGCGCGGTCCTGCCTTCACGCAGTTCTCGCTCTTCGCTTGCATCGACGAGGACGGCCAACTGCGGCTCGTCAACCACCTGGGCATGGCACTCGGCGACGATCCCGAGCAGATCCTCGCCAACCTGGAGAGTGGCCGTTTCGCTCGCGACGACCTGCCGGCCGAACCCGGCCGCATGGCCTCTGACCGCGAGTACTCGCAGCATGTGCGCGACATCGATTCCAGTGAGCCAGCACGCTACAACGCCGACCCGCGCCGCCTCTACGAGGCCTCGGGCTCCGCCGGCAAGATCGCCGTCTTCGCGGTGCGCCTGGACACCTTCGCGGCGGATACGGACACCCGCGTGTTCTACATCGGCACCAACCAGCCGCGCGACCTCGCGGACCTGCGCCGCCACATGCTGGCCCGCTTCGCTTCCCTGCCCGTGGCGGCCGAGTACATGCACCGCTCGGCCTACGATCTGAGCCGCACTTACGGCAAGGACCTGTTCGTCTACATCCGCAAACTGGGCACCGCGCGCGTGCCGCTGGCCTTCGCGCTCAAGAGCCGTTTCGACGCGCTCGCCGAGCGCTGCGGGCTGGGGCGGAACCTGGCCGACCGCCTGCTGCAGCGGCTCGCCAACCGGATGCCCGAACACCTGCCTGCGCGCATGAACGCCTTTCGCGACCGCTACGCGCACCACCTGCTCTTGAAGGTAAGCGACGCGGGCATCGAGGAAACGCGTGCCTATCTGCAGACCTTCATGGCCGAACGCCCGGAGGCAGGCTTCTTCGAATGCAATGAGGAGGAGGCCGGCGCGGCCTTCCTGAACCGCTTTGCCGTCGGCAACGCCACCAACCGCTACCGGGCGGTGCATGCCGACACGGTGGAAGACGTGGTGGCGCTGGACATCGCGCTGCCGCGCAATGCGCTGGACTGGTTCGAGATCCTGCCGCCGGAGCTGGCCGCGCAGGTCGAGCAGCCCATGTACTGCGGACATTTCTTCTGCCACGTGATGCACCAGGAGTACCTGGTGAAGAAGGGCGTGGACTGCGCGCAGTTCAAGGAGCGCGTGCTGGCGCTTCTGGACGCGCGCGGCGCGAAGTACCCGGCCGAACACAACGTCGGTCACATCTACCGCGCCGACCCGGTGCTTGAGGGCTTCTACCGCAGCCTGGATCCGACCAACACCTTCAATCCCGGCATCGGCCAGACCTCGACGCGGCATCGCTGGCGGGCGGTGTGCTGCGACGTGCATCGCGAGCCGCCCGGCCGGTGATACTGCGGTCCTTCGGGCCGGGCCCTGGCGGTCCGGCCTTTTTTTTGCGTCCGGCCCGCGCCCGTTCCGACCCGAGCGCCAACCAAGAAGAAACGGCCTGAAGACCTCTTGCGAGTCTTCAGGCCGTGAGCCCGGGGCGCCGCAGCGCTCCCGTCGACCGGCGCAGGCTCGTGGGCCCGGCGTCAGCCGTCACCCATGGAACCAGCGCGCAGGCCCCGTGACCAGGATGGGGAAGAAGATCATCAGGAACATGACCGCGAACTCGGCCGCCATGAAGGGCAGCACGCCGCGCGTGACATCGTCCATGCGCATCTTGCCCACGCCGGCCACCACGTTCAGCACCACGCCCACGGGCGGCGTGATCAGGCCGATGGAGTTGTTGATGATGAACATCACGCCGAAATACACCGGATCGATGCCCGCCGCGTTGACCACCGGCATCAGGATGGGCGTGAGGATCAGGATGGTGGGCGTCATGTCCATCGCCGTGCCGACGACCATCACCAGCACCATGATGGCGGCCATGAGCAGAATCTTGTTGCCCATGAAGGGCTCCAGCAGGCCCACCACCTTGGAGGGCAGGTCGGCCACGGTGATGAGCCAGGCGCTCACCATGGCGGCGGCGATCAGGAACATCACGATGGCGCTGGTCTTGGCAGCACCCACGAAGACGCGGTAAAGCTGGCGCAGCGTGAGTTCGCGGTACACGAAGGTCGCCACCACGAAGGCATAGACTGCGGCTACCACGGCGGCTTCCGTCGGCGTGAACACGCCCATGCGCAGGCCGACGAGGATGATGATCGGCAGCAGCAGCGCCCAGCTGGCCTCGCGCGCAGCGGCCAGGACTTCGCGCATGGACTTGCGCGGCGGCGGCTGGATCTTTTCACGCCGCACCAGCCAGGCCCAGGTCACCCACAAAGCACCGCCGATCAGCAGGCCCGGCACGATGGCCGCCATGAACAGCTTGGAGATGGACACGTTGGCCGCTACGCCGAAGATGACGAGCCCGATGCTCGGCGGGATGACCGGGCCGATGACGCCTGTGGCTGCAATCAGGCCGCCAGCCTGGGCCTTGTCGTGCCCGGCCTTCACCATCATGGGGAGCAGCAGTGCCGTGAGCGCCGCCGCGTCAGCCACGGCCGAACCGGACAGCGCGGACAGCAGACAACCGGCCATGATGGTCACGTAGCCCAGGCCGCCGCGCACGTGGCCGACCAGCGACAGCGCCAGGTTGACGATGCGTTTGGACAGCCCGCCCACATTCATGATTTCGCCGGCCAGCATGAAGAAAGGCACGGCCAGCAGCGGAAAACTGTCGGCCCCGCCGATCAGGTTCTGGATGAGGATCTGCGCATCGAACAGGTCCAACTGCCACATGAGGGCCACGCCGCTGGCCAACAACGCGAAGGAAATAGGCATGCCGATGGCCATCGCCAGCAGCAGCGACACAAGAAAAACCGCGATGATCATGATCAGGAACGTGTGGAGTGCTGGGAGCCACCAGCGGGGGCGGCGGGAGAGGTGCCGAGCGCGCCTAGCGACCCGTGCGGACCGAGCGCCTGGGCCAGGGCACCGGCTTCTTCGGACTCCTGGATGGCCACCAGCTCGTCCACCGACATCCGGCCTGTCAGCAGCCGGACGCCATCCGTCAGCAAGATGAGGGCAGCACACACGGCGAAGACCGCCCCGGCGGCATACACGATGGCCATGGAGGCGCCGGTGACGGGCGCTTCGGTGTCCCAGTTGATGCGCACCTGCGCCAGACTGCCTTCATACAACAGCCACAGGATGTAGAGCATGCAGGCGTAGCTGGCCGCCAGGCAGAGCTTTTTGCCCGCCACGGGGAGCCGCGACACCAGCATGTCCACGCCCAGGTGCGCCCGTTCTCGCAGGGCCACCACGGCGCCCAGGAAGGTGATCCAGATGAAGAGCCAGCGGGCCACTTCTTCGGAGATCGCGATGCCGGAGTTGAAGCCGTAGCGCAGCACCACGTTGCCGAAGACCAGGATCACCATCAGCGCCAGCATGAGCGCGATCAGGAATTCGAAGATGCCGCAATAGATGTCGATGATTTTTCGCACGAGATCGTCCCCTGAGCGAAGGTCGCTGTGTTGTTATGGTTTTTAAGAAAGGCCGAAGCCACCGGCCAGTGCGCACATCCGTGCACGCGCACAGACCGGCCGAAGCGCGCTTGCACGCCGCGACCGGGCACGCCTGTTGGTTATTTCTGCTTGATCTTCTGCAGTTCGGCGAAGAAGCCGCGCGTGATCGCCGGGTCGTACGTGGCGGCGAACTTGTCGGTGACGGGGCGTACCACGGCCTCCATGCGCTGCAGCTCGGCGGGGCTTACGTCGTTGATCTTCATGCCCTTGGCCTTCACTTCCGCCATCGCCGAGGTGGTCGCCTGGCGGCTGAGCGCGCGCTGGTAGGCCTGCGCCTCTTTGAAGGCGGCCTGCAGGATCTGCCGTTCGCTGTCGGAGAGCTTGTCCCAGAAAGGCTTGCCGGCCAGCACGATCAGCGGGCTGTAGACGTGGTTGGTGTTGCTGGCGAACTTCTGCACCTCATAGAACTTCGAGGTGTCGATCAGCACGTAGGGGTTCTCCTGGCCGTCCACGGCCCGCGATTCGAGCGCGCCGTACAGCTCGCCGAAGGCCAGCGGCGTCGGGTTGGCGCCCAGGGCCTTGAAGGCTTCGATGAACACGGGGTTGGGGATCACCCGCAGCTTGAGCCCTGCGAAATCCTCTGGCTTCTGGATGGGCCGAGCGCTGTTGGTGACGTTGCGAAAGCCGTTCTCCCAGTACCCCAGGCCGATGAGACCCTTGGCGGGCAACCGCTCGAGCAGCGCGGCGCCAGCAGGCCCGTCAAGCAGCGCTTCGGCCTGCGCCGTCGTGGAGACAAGGAAGGGGAAGTCCAGCAGGCCGAATTCCTTGATCACGGACGCGAGCGAAGTGGTGGTAGGAATGAAGAGTTCCTGCGTGCCGCCGCGCAGCGCGCCCAGCTGCTGGGCTTCGTTGCCCAGCTGCGAGGCGGGGAATTCCTTGACCTTCAGGCGCCCACCGCTCTTTTCGGCCACCAGTTCGGCGAACTTGCGTGCGGCTTGCGAGATGGGAGCATCCGGCTGGGCCTGGTGGCCCACGCGGATCGTGCGGTCGGCATAAGCCTGGGCGGCCGCGTGCAGCGACACGCCCGAAACGAGCAGGGCCACCGCGAGGCGGCGCAGCGAGGTGATTTTTTTCATGACAGTCTCCTTCATTGTTTTGACGGGTAAGCAGCTGCGGGCTGCCATCCGCATGTGCGAATGCGCCTGCCGCCAGGCAGTTGCGCCGGCCCGTGGGGGGCCATGGCGTGACGGCCGGTATTTGCGCAAGTCAAGTCTAGTGGCCGCAATTTGCGAAATGAACTGACGACTGGGGATATGGATATAACCACAAGCAATACCAGGACGGGCCTTGGCAGCCATGCATGAGTCCGGGTCGATGGTGTGCACGGGCTGCGGAGCTATTGCACGCGAGGGCAGAGCGGCGGCGGAGCGCGCAATGGAGCTTCATCGCAGTGAGGGTCTGACTGGCCGGCAGTGCGATATTTCAAGCCTTTTCGGCCCTTAGCGCTTATTCCATATGCGCCAGCTGCTATCAATTGGAGAGTTCATGTTTTGTCTTACATGGCGCATTTCGCTCCCGAGCAGCCGCCCAAGGCCGCTGCGGGTGATTCCCGTCCTACCGGGGATTCCGTGCTTTTAAAACCTCCAAGAATATGGGTCACCCACTACATTACAGATTGCAATATAACCACCTCAGTTGCAGTCACGTCTCCTGACCAGTTTCGTCACCGCAACGCCTGCGCACCGCGGCGACTCGCCGTCCCCTGCAGGCTGATCTTTGCGACCTTTGTCGCCCCAGTGGATCTGTCGAGCTGCAGTCCACCGAGTCCGTTCGATGCTCACGCAGGCTGCTTTAAGCGCTTGCGTTCCAGACTGAGTGCACCCCATTTCACAGACAGCCATTTCCATGGGCCCGTTCGTCGTTTCGCCCTCGACACATCCGACCGACTGCGGCCGCTTCTTCCGCGCCTCGTTTTCCGTCCACCGATCCCAGGGCAACGGCAGCTACAGCCGCGTGTTCCGCTTTGACAAAGCCTTTGCCTCACGCGAAGCCGCACGGCTTTTTGCCGTCACCCAAGGCTGGCTGGAAACGAGCATGGTGCACCCGCCTGCGTGCTGACAAAGCACCGCAAGGCCCGAACGCATCCTGAATCCCCCTCCCGATTGCCGCGGACTCCTGATTCGCACAACCGCCTCCCCACGGCGCGCCTTGCTGGCGCGCCAGCATTCTTCAGAAAAGCTCCCCTATGAGCGCCAAGATCTACGTGGGCAACCTGCCCTACTCCGTGACCGATTCCAGCCTGGAAAGCAACTTCGCCGAATTTGCCGGTGTCTCCTCCACCAAGGTCATGATGGACCGCGAAACCGGTCGATCCAAAGGCTTCGGTTTTGTCGAAAGGGTCAACGCCGAAGTGGCGCAGGCGGCGACGGCGCCCAGGGCTACCGCTCCAGCAAACGCTCCGACGTGGGCTATGGCAACGGTGGCTACGGCGGTGGCCGCTACTGAGCCAGACAGCTCCCTGTAAAAAGCCGGCACTCAGGGGCCGGCTTTTTTTTCGCCCTGCCCATCCGCCGACGCGCCCCGGTGGACCGGCCCACGGCCCGGCGGTGGTAGACGCCGCCGCGCGGGGCGCAGCACCCGGCGCACAATACGCGCTTCGCCAGCGGCACGCCCGCCAAGAAATATCAGTCAAATCAGCCTCTAGCGCTTTATTTATAAGCGCTGATAGCTATCAAATTCAGAGTCACCGCTTGTCTTCCCGTCCATCTTCCGCGCTGTCGCCTGCCCAATCGGTTTTGCAGGATGTCTTTGGCTACGAGGAGTTCCGTGGCCCGCAGCAGGCCATCGTCGAGCATGTGATTGCCGGCAGCGATGCGCTGGTGCTGATGCCCACCGGCGGCGGCAAGAGCCTGTGCTACCAGGTGCCGGCCATCGTGCGCCAGCAGCAGGGCCGGGGCGTGACCATCGTGGTGTCGCCGCTGATTGCGCTGATGCACGACCAGGTGGGCGCGCTGCACGAGGCGGGCGTGAGCGCGGCGTTTCTCAACTCCACCCTGAGCTACGACGAAACGCAGGACGTGGAGCTGCGCCTGCAGACGGGCGACATCACCCTGCTGTACGCCGCGCCCGAGCGGCTGAACACGCCGCGCTTTCTGGGCCTGCTCGACAGCCTGTACCAGGGCGGCCACCTGTCGCTGTTTGCGATCGACGAAGCGCACTGCGTGAGCCAGTGGGGCCACGACTTCCGCCCCGAGTACCGGGCGCTGTCGGTGCTGCACGAGCGCTATGCGGGTGTGCCGCGCATTGCGCTCACCGCCACGGCGGATGACCTCACGCGAGCCGACATCATCGAGCGGCTGCAGCTGGAAGACGCGCGCCTGTTCATCAGCAGCTTCGACCGGCCCAACATCCGCTACACCATCGTCGAGAAGAAGGACGCCACCACGCAGCTGCTGCGCTTCATCGAGCGCGAGCACGCGGGCGAGGCGGGCGTGGTGTATTGCCAGTCGCGCAAACGCGTGGAGGAACTGGCCGCCACGCTGAGCGACGCGGGCATCACCGCCCTGCCCTACCACGCGGGTTTGGACACCAAAGTGCGCCAGCACAACCAGGACCGCTTCCTGCGCGAGGAAGGCATCGTGATGGTGGCCACCATTGCCTTCGGCATGGGCATCGACAAGCCCGACGTGCGCTTTGTGGCGCATGTGGACATGCCCAAAAACATCGAGGGCTACTACCAGGAAACCGGCCGCGCGGGCCGCGACGGGCTGAACGCCGACGCCTGGATGGCCTACGGCCTTCAGGATGTGGTCAACCAGCGCCGCATGATCGACGAAAGCCCCGCGGGCGAGGAGTTCAAGGCCGCGCTGCGCGGCAAGCTCGACGCCCTGCTGGCCCTGGCCGAGGCCACCGACTGCCGCCGCGTGCGACTGCTGGCTTACTTTGGCGAGGCATCCACCCCGTGCGGCAACTGCGACAACTGCATCAACCCGCCGGCCGTATGGGATGCCACGGACGCCGCGCGCAAGCTGCTGTCCACCATCTACCGCGTGCACCAGGCCAGCGGCATCGGCTTTGGCACGGGCCACATCATGGACATCCTGCGCGGCAAGAAGACCGAGAAGGTCGCGCAGTTCGGGCACGACAAGATTTCGACCTTCGGCATTGGCGCCGACCTGACCGAGCCGCAGCTGCGCGGCGTGCTGCGCCAGCTGATCGCCACCGGCGCGGTGGGCCTGCAAAAGGTGACGCTGGACAGCGGCATGAGCTTTGACACCCTGTGCCTCACCGACGGCTCGCGCGCCGTGCTCAAGGGCGAGGTGCCGGTGCAGCTGCGCGAATCGGTCTCTTCAGCCCCCGCCAAACGCACCCGCAAGGGCAGCGCCCCGCCCGCCGCAGCCGCCAACCTGGGGCCCGATGCGCAGGTGCGCTTCATCAACCTCAAGGCCTGGCGCGCCGAGGTGGCGCGCGAGCACAACCTGCCTGCGTACGTGATCTTTCACGACGCCACGCTGGCCGCGATTGCCGAGCGCAACCCGGCCTCTCTGGAAGACCTGCAGGGCATCAGCGGGATGGGGGCGAAGAAGCTGGAGGCGTATGGGGCAGAAGTGCTGCGGGTGAGCCGCGGGGCCTAGGAGCCCCGGGCGCAGCCGCCTGCGCCACAATGACGCGCATGCTCACCCTCCAAGACATCCGTGATGCCGCCATCCGCCTACAAGGCCAGGTGCTGGACACTCCGTGCGTTGAATCCAAGACGCTTTCGCAAATCGTGGGCGCGCAGGTGTTCCTCAAGTTCGAGAACCTGCAGTTCACCGCCTCCTTCAAGGAGCGGGGCGCCTGCAACCGCCTTACGCTGCTGACCGACGCCGAGCGGGCGCGCGGCGTGGTCGCCATGAGCGCGGGCAACCATGCCCAGGGCGTGGCCTACCACGCACAGCGGCTGGGCCTGCGGGCGGTGATCGTGATGCCGCGCTTCACGCCCGGTGTGAAGGTGGAGCGCACGCGCGGCTTTGGTGCCGAGGTGGTGCTGCATGGCGACACGCTGGAGGAAGCCCGCGCCCACGCCTACGCGCTGGCCGATGCGCAAGGCCTGACGTTTGTGCACCCCTACGACGACGAAGGCGTGGCCGCGGGCCAGGGCACGCTGGGCCTGGAGATGCTGCAGGCCGTGCCGGACCTGGACACCCTGGTGATTGCCGTGGGCGGCGGCGGGCTGATCTCGGGCGTGGCCACGGCGGCCAAGGCGATCCGGCCCGGCATCGAAATCATCGGCGTGCAGACGTCGCGTTTCCCGGCCATGGTGAACGCGGTCAAGGGCACGCACCATCCTCAGGGCACCTCGACGATCGCCGAGGGCATTGCAGTGGGCACGCCCGGCAAGATCACGCAGGAGATCGTCAAGCGCCTGGTGGACGACCTGGTACTGGTGGATGAAGGCGACGTCGAGCAGGCCGTGCTGATGCTGCTGGAGATCGAGAAAACGCTGGTGGAGGGCGCCGGGGCTGCCGGGCTGGCCGCCCTGCTGCGCTACCCCGAGCGGTTTGCAGGCAAGCGCGTGGGCCTGGTGCTGTGTGGCGGCAACATCGACCCGCTTTTGCTGGCCGCGATCATCGAGCGCGGCATGGTGCGCTCGGGGCGCCTGGCGCGCATCAAGGTCAGCGCACGGGACGTGCCTGGGGTGCTGGCGCGCATCACGGCCACGGTGGCCGACGCGGGCGCCAACATCGAGGAGGTGCACCACCAGCGCGCCTTCACCATGCTGGCCGCTCAGAACGTCGAGATTGAGCTGGTGCTGCAGACCCGCGGCAAGGCGCATGTGGACGAGGTGCTGGGGCAGCTGCGCGCCGCCGGCATGCAGGCCGACCTGATCTGAGCCCCTGGGCGGCCGGGATCTGGCAGCCGACGCGGGGCTTTTGCCAGGGCGAGGGCTGGCACAGCTAGAATTGCGCAAGTTTTAAGCAACGGAGCCCCCATGTCTGCACCCCACACCCCGCATACCCCTGAGTCCTCGTCCAACGACCCCGTGGAAAACGTGGTGCCCCTGGTGCCCGTGGTGCTGCCGGTGGTGGGCGGGATCATGATCTTTTTGCTGGCGTTCATTGCGGTCTACATGGCCTGAACGGCTGGCAACGCCCCGCAACAGCCCCGCACTGCGGGGCTTTTTTTCGTCCCCTGAAGGGACCGGCCCGGCGGCACGCCCGGCGCCTGCATTCACCCAAGGAGCTTTCATGAGACCCGGTCACGCACTTGTCCTGTTTTCCGGTGGGCAGGATTCCACCACCTGCCTGGCATGGGCGCTTACGCACTTTGCCCACGTCGAGACCATCGGCTTCGACTACGGCCAGCGCCACCATGTGGAGCTGCAGGCCCGCCAGACGGTGCTGGCAGCGCTGCGCGATCGGTTTCCGGCCTGGAACGCGCGGCTGGGCGAAGACCACATGGTGGATCTGGCGGTGCTCGGCCAGATCAGCGATACGGCGCTGACCAGCGACACCGAGATCCGCATGACCGAAGCGGGCCTGCCCAACACCTTTGTGCCGGGCCGCAACCTGCTGTTTTTCAACCTGGCCGCCGCCGTGGGCTACCGGCGCGGCCTGCACACCCTGGTGGGCGGCATGTGCGAGACCGATTTTTCCGGCTACCCCGATTGCCGGGACGACACCCTCAAGGCGCTGCAGGTGGCGGTGTCGCTGGGCATGGGCCAGCGGTTCACGTTCGAGACGCCGCTGATGTGGCTCGACAAGGCGCAAACCTGGGACATGTCGCAGACGCTGGGCGGCGACGCGCTCACAGAGCTGATCATTGCCGACTCGCACACCTGCTACCACGGTGTGCGCGATCACTTGCACGCCTGGGGCCATGGATGCGGCACCTGTCCGGCGTGCGAACTGCGAAAAGCCGGGTTTGAACGCTGGCGCAGCGGCCTGTGAGTGCATGGCGAAACCGCTTCCGAAACATAACCCCATGCAACGTTTGCATAGATTTAGACCCAATCTGACAGACAGTTTGCAGCCCGATTCATAAAATCGTCATCCCAGCCGACCCGCGGATACGTGGCCAGCCCCCAAATGCCGGGTCTGAACTGCACGAACCGCCCGCCGACTGAGCACAGGTCAACGGGGGGTGCTGCAGCCAGGCTGATGTCTGCAACCACGCTTCGCTGCCGAAAGCCGTTTTTTCAAAGGCAGCGCTCAGCAAAGCATTCTGCGCACGCCTCGCCGTGACCCCTGCCGTCGGGTCGCTTCCTTTGAAAAAACTGTTTTTCAACTTAAGGAAGCTCCCGATGAACGCACCCACGATGCAGGGCCTGAATCTCAACGCCCCCGCTTACGTCAAAAACGCCCGGCTGCTGGCCTGGGTGGCCGACATGGCCGCCCTGTGCAAACCCAACAGCATCTACTGGTGCGACGGCTCCAAGGAAGAGTACGACCGCCTGTGCCAGCAGCTGGTGGACGCCGGAACCTTCAAGAAGCTGAACCCGGCCAAGCGCCCTGGCAGCTACCTGGCCTGGTCCGACCCTTCGGACGTGGCGCGCGTGGAAGACCGCACCTACATCTGCTCGGCCGCCAAGGAAGACGCCGGCCCCACCAACAACTGGATGGCCCCCGCCGAAATGCGCGCCACCCTGCAGCCCCTGTTTGACGGCTGCATGAAGGGCCGCACCATGTACGTGGTGCCGTTTTCCATGGGCCCGCTGGGCAGCCACATCGCCCACATCGGCGTGGAGCTGACCGACAGCGCCTACGTGGCCGTGAACCAGCGCCTGATGACCCGCATGGGCAAGGCCGTGTACGACGTGCTGGGCGTGGAAGGCGAGTTCGTGCCCTGCATGCACACTGTGGGCGCGCCCCTGGCCACCATCAATGGCGTGACCGAGAAGGACACGACCAGCTGGCCTTGCAACCCCAAGGTCAAGTACATCGTGCACTACCCCGAAACGCGCGAGATCTGGTCGTATGGCTCGGGCTACGGCGGCAATGCGCTGCTGGGCAAGAAGTGCCTGGCGCTGCGCATCGCGTCCACGATGGGCCGCGACCAGGGCTGGCTGGCCGAGCACATGCTGATCCTGGGCGTGACCAACCCCCAGGGCAAGAAGTACCACGTGGCAGCGGCCTTCCCGAGCGCCTGCGGCAAGACCAACTTCTCGATGCTGGTGCCGCCCGAGGCCGGCTTTGCCGGCTGGAAGGTCACCACCATCGGTGACGACATCGCCTGGATCAAGCCCCATGCCGACGGCAAGATGTACGCCATCAACCCCGAAGCGGGTTACTTTGGCGTGGCCCCCGGCACCAACATGCACACCAACCCCAACTGCATGCGCAGCCTGGACAAGGATGTGATCTTCACCAACGTGGCCCTGACGGATGACGGCGACGTGTGGTGGGAAGGCATGGAAAAGGACACGGGCAAGCTGCCCGACCACCTGATCGACTGGCAAGGCAAGGACTGGACGCCCCAGATCGCCAAGGAAACCGGCGCCAAGGCTGCGCACCCCAACTCGCGCTTCACCGTGGCTGCCACCAACAACCCCGCGCTGGATGCGCAGTGGGATGATGCGAGCGGCGTGGCGATTGACGCCTTCATCTTTGGTGGCCGCCGCTCCACCACCGTTCCACTGGTGACGGAAGCCCGCAGCTGGACCGAAGGCGTGTACATGGCTGCCACCATGGGCAGCGAAACCACCGCTGCAGCCTTTGGCGCCCAAGGCGTGGTGCGCCGCGACCCCTTCGCCATGCTGCCGTTCTGCGGCTACAACATGAGCGACTACTTCCAGCACTGGCTGAACATGGAAGGCCAGATCGCCGCCACTGGCAAGTCGGTGCCCAAGGTGTTCTGCGTGAACTGGTTCCGCAAGGACGAGGCTAGCAAGTTCGTGTGGCCCGGCTATGGCGAGAACATGCGCGTGCTCAAGTGGATGATCGACCGCATCGAGGGCCGCGCCGAAGGCGAGCCAACGATGTTCGGCGTGGCACCGAAGTACGCCGAGATCAACTGGACGGGGCTGGATTTCAGCGCCCAGCAGTTCCAGGCAGTGACCAGCATCGACAAGGCCGCGTGGAAGGAAGAGTTCAACCTGCACACCGCCCATTTCGAGCAGCTGGCCTACCACCTGCCCACCGCGCTGCTGGACACCAAGGCCCAGCTGGAAAAACGTCTGGAGGCGTAATGTCCTGCGGGCAGGCCGGTCTGACCCTGCCTTTCAGGCACTGATGAAAAGCAGCCTCCGGGCTGCTTTTTTTTCGCCCCGTGCGATCCGCGCGTACTTGCCTTGCCTGCAGACGAAAAAAAGCCGTGGATCACCACGGCTTTGATCATGCGCGCGGCCCCGTGGCCAAGCGCTTAGTCGTACTTGCGCAGATCTTCCACGCCAGCGATGCCCATGGCATGGTTCAGCTCGGCCATGATGCGCGGGTCGCGCATGGCGACTTGCCAGGTACGCTGGTCATCGGCAGCGCGGCGGCGCGATTGGGCCCACGACTTCACGGCACGACGGATCACCACGCCAGCGGTGCGGGCGGGCGTGGCAAACAGTGCCAGGGCGGCAAACGCCACCAGCCACAGCACCATCCACGCTGCCAGCAGGTGTCCGTCACCCCAGGTGTCGACGACCTGGTTGGCGACCACAACCAGGGCAGACACGACCGCTGCCAGCAGCAGGGTGGCGGCTCCACGTGCGCCGTCAAACTGGGCTGCTGCGCTCTTGAGCGCTGCGGCGGCATTTTCGGCGCGGACCACGCCAGGGTGTTCGGTGGGATAGTCAACGTGTGCGAAGCTGGTCATTTGGGGTGCCCCTTGTCAGTGTGGACTGGCGATATGCCGGTCGATGGCTGAATACTAGGGTTAACCCTTTATCTATTCAAGTTTATATTCTGAATCCTTGTTATTCACATCGGTGATGTATTGGGGTGAGGAGGTACCGCGCGGCTCTTGAGTCCGTGAGCGCACATTCCGCGCCCTTACCAACGAACGATCCGGCCCTTTTCATGCGCTCCGCCTTGCTCAGCCGACCATGGCCCCTCTGAACTTCCGCTCCCTTGACCTCAACCTGCTGCGGGTGTTTGACGAGGTCATGGCAGAGCGCAGCCTGACGCGGGCGGCCCACAAGCTGTCGCTCACGCAGCCGGCCGTCAGCAACGCCATGCGGCGCCTTCGCGAGACGCTGGGCGACGAGCTCCTGGTGCGCAGCGGGCAAGGCGTTGAGCCCACGCCGCGTGCGCTGGCGCTTTGGCCCCCGGTGCGCGAAGCGCTTTCGCAATTGCAGCAATCGCTCGCGCCCGCCACGTTCGAGCCGGCCACTGCCGAATCCACCTTCGTGCTTGCGATGGCCGACGCTACGGCTGCCACCCTGGTGCCCGCGCTGGTGGAGATCATCGAACGTGAGGCACCGGGCATATCCATCCGCGTGCTGCCGCTCACCACCCGCGATCCGCGGCGCCTGCTGGATGACGAGTCGGCGGACATGGCGGTGGGCTACTTTCCGGCAGCGTTGGCCGACCTCACGGCACGGGCGCAATCCGGGGGCGTGGTGGGCTTTGAGAGCCGGCGCCTGTACGACGGCGAATACGTGTGCGTCATGCGCCAGGGACATCCGCTGGCGAGCCAGCCGCTTACGCTGGACGCCTACTGCGCCGCACGCCACATGCTGGTGAGTTTCTCGGGGCGGCCCTTCGGTTTCATCGACGAGGCGCTCGCGTCGCTGGGCCGTGAGCGGCGGGTGGTGCTCACAGTGAACCAGTTTTTCACGGCCGGGCGGGTGGTGGCAGGCTCCGACATGCTGACCGTGCTGCCCAGGCACTTCGTGCCGGTGACGGGCATCGCGGACGTGCTGGTGCAAAGGCCGCTGCCGCTGGACGTGCCGGCCGTGCACGTGGATGCGCTGTGGCGTCGGCGCGGTCCGCAGCAGGCTGCCATGACGTGGCTGCTTCAGGCTCTGGCCCGCTCTGCCCGACGGACGTTTGCGAGCCCATAACGCGGGCGCCGGACTCGGGCCTTAGACTGCCCCTTGATGAATATCCAGCTTCTGTCAGACCTGCACCTCGAGGTGCATCCCCATTTCGTTCCCGAGCCGGCGCCGGGAGCCGACGTGCTGGTGCTTGCCGGAGACATTGGCTCCTACCAGCCGGGCTCGCAGCTGCAGGATGAGGACTTCGGTCTGGGCCGTTTCTCGCCGCTGCCCCAGCATGGCGGCTGGCCCACGCCCGTGCTGCTGGTGCCAGGCAATCATGAGTACGATGGACAGGACTTCGATGCCGCCCATGCACGCCTGCGCGCCACCTGCGACCGGCTGGGCATAGTGTGGCTGGAGCGCGAGACGCTCACGCTCCGAGGGGTCCGCTTCATCGGGACCACGCTGTGGAGCGACTTTGATGCCCTGGCCGACCACGAGGCGACGGCCGACCTGGCCCGGCGGCTGAAGCTGCGCGACAAGGCTTTTCGCGCAGCCAATTTCTATCTGCAAAAGACGGGTACCACCCGGCAGGGGCAGCCTTTCCTGGCCGAGGCTGTGCGCGACCAGGCGCTCGCCAGCCAGGCCTGGCTGGCGAGTGCGCTGGAGCAGCCCTTTGCCGAAGGTCCGACCGTGGTGGTCACCCATTTCGCTCCCAGCCTGCGCAGTGCCGATCCCCGCTACGGGCTGGTCCCCGGCACTGCAGGTTTTTGCAATGCGCTCGATGCCCTGTTGCCCCATGCTGACCTGTGGCTGCATGGCCATCTGCACGCACGCAGCGACTACACCGTGACAGGCCAGCACGGCGACGGCCGGGGTTGGCAGTGCCGGGTCGTGGCCAATCCCCTGGGCTACGCTCGCAAAGGCGAGCAAGATACCTTCGCCCCGCAGTACTGCGTGAACGTATGATGCAGCGCAGGCGGGCTGTTCAGCCCCCTCTGCATCCGCCCGGATGGGCCAGCGAGGCTCGGCAGCGGATGGCAGAGGTGGTGGCGCAGTCGCCCCCCTACCGCGCACGAACAAAAAGCATGACCATGGTCAAGACAACAACAGTCTGCGCACGGTAGCCTGAAACATCCCTTTCCGGAGAACACCATGAAGATCCTGCTTGCTGTCGATGGCAGCGCATACACCAAGAAGATGCTCGCCTACCTGGCCACGCATGACGAGTTGCTGGGCGCCTCGCACGAATACACCGTGCTCACGGTGCAGCCGCCCCTGCCCCCGCGTGCACGTGCTGCGCTGGGCAAGGAAGTCGTGGACAACTACCACGCCGAGGAAGCCGAGAAGGTGCTGGCCCCTGTGTGCAAATTCCTCAAGCGTCACGGGGTGGAAGCACGCCGCAGCGTGAAGGTGGGCGCCGTAGGTGAAAGCATCTCCAAGCTGGCCGACTCCGGCAAGTTCGACCTGGTGGTCATGGGCTCGCACGGCCACGGTGCCATTGCCACCCTGGTGATGGGCTCGGTCACCACGCAGGTGCTGGCCCAGTGCAAGGTGCCCATCTTGCTCATCCGCTGATCGCCGCCTCATCCGCACCCGACCCTGCCCCTTGCGGCAGGGTTTTTTTTGTCAAATTGAAACCAATTGGTTATTCTGAGACCAATCGGTTTACATGGATACCAATCGGTTATATATTCGCGCCACGCCCATCCTGGCGTGTGTGATTTCCCACCAACACCCAAGGAATCCCCATGAAGAAGACCCTGATTGCATTGGCCCTGACCGCTGGAGCCACCTTCTCCGCCATGGCCCAGGACATCGTCGACACGGCCGTGAAGGCTGGCAATTTCAAGACGCTGGTAGCCGCTGTGCAGGCCGCCGGTCTGGTGGACACCCTCAAGGGCCCCGGCCCGTTCACCGTGTTCGCACCCACCGATGAGGCATTTGCCAAGATCCCCAAGACCACCCTCGACGGGCTCCTGGCCGACAAGGCTGCGCTGACCAAGGTGCTGACGTACCACGTGGTGCCAGGCAAGGTCATGGCCAAGGACGTGAAGGCAGGCATGGTCAAGACCGTGCAGGGCCAGGAACTCAAGGTCTCCACCACCTCGGGTGTGATGGTGGACCAGTCGAAGGTCATCGCCACCGACGTGGCGGCCAGCAATGGCGTGATCCACGCCATCGACACCGTCCTGATGCCCAAGTAATTTCCGCGCCCTATCCGATTTCCAACCACCACCACAACTTTGACGAGAGGAACCTCCACCATGAACAGCACTTCCCTGTTGAACCGCCGAACCATCCTGATGGCAGCTGCCGTGGGCGCCAGCGCCACGCTGCTGCAGGCGTGCGGCGGCGGCGACGATGAGCCCCAGCGCAACATCGTCGAGCTGGCCCAGTCCAATCCGGACCTGAGCATCCTGGTGGAGGCCGTGGTTGCTGCCGGACTGGCACCAACGCTGAGCACCGGAAGCCTGACGGTGTTTGCTCCCACCAATGCCGCCTTTGCCGCACTGCTGACCGAGCTGGGCGTCACCAAGGACGCGCTTCTGGCCAACAAGACGCTGCTGACCGCCGTGCTGACCTACCACGTGCTCGGCACCACGGTGCCCCGCGCCAGCGTGCCGCTGGGCAAGGCCATCACGCCGGTGGGCGGGGGCTTCTTCAAGGTGGAGGCTTCGGGCACCGCCCTGCGCATCACCGACGGCCGCAACCGCACCAGCAACATCACCGCCACGGACATCCAGGCCAGCAACGGCGTGGTGCATCTGGTCGACAAGGTGCTGCTGCCTGCCGACAAGAACATTGTGGCCACGGCGTCTGCCCTGCCCGACTTCAGCATCCTGGTCGAAGCCGTCGTGGCCGCAGGCCTGGTGCCCACCCTGCAGGGCGCAGGCCCCTTCACGGTGTTCGCGCCCACCAATGCCGCCTTTGCCGCACTGCTGACCGAACTGGGCGTCACCAAGGAAGCCCTGCTGGCCAACACGGCCCTGCTCACGTCCGTCCTGACGTACCACGTGGTGCCAAGCCGGGTTCTGAAGGCCGACGTACCGGTCAACACCGCCATCACCACGGTGCAGGGCCAGACCTTCACCATCAACGCCAGCCTGGCCATCACCGACAGCCGGGGCCGCCAGAGCAGCATCGTGGCCACCGACGTGTTCACCAGCAACGGCGTCATCCACGTGGTGGACAAGGTCCTGCTGCCCCGCTAAGAGAACGCCGCGCCCCTCGGGCGCGGCCTCTGTTCAAAACAAAAGCCCGGCATTGCCGGGCTTTTTTGTGCCTCACGGGTGGAAGAAAGATCAGGCCCTTGCAGCCAGGCCTTCAAAGCAGGTGCGCACCACCAGTTCGACGATCTGCTCGTCCGAATACTGCCCGCCTTCCTTGAGGAAGCTCACCACCGGGTCGCAGGCTCGGGCGTAGAGCGTGTACAGCACCACCAGTGGCGGAAGCGTCGGCGCAATCACGCCCTGCTTCTGGGCTTCCTCGATCCAGCCACCGATCTGGTCGCTCACTGCCACCAGCCCGTTGAGGTAGTCCTTGTTGGCCATCAGCACGGCGCGCAGCGTGGAATTGCGGCTGGGCAAAAGCGGCATCTCGTTGGTGAGCAGTCGCTCCAGCGACCAGCGCACCAGCGCGTGCAGCTTTGCGAGCGGCGGCATCTCGTCTGGCAGGCTGCCCAGGTAGGCCTGCACGCGCCCCAGGATCTGCACCATGGCCGCGCTGCACAGCTCTTCCTTGCTGCAAAAGTGCTTGTACAGGCTGGCCTTGGCGATGCCCACGGCATTCGCCACATCGTCCATCGTCATCGCGTCAAAGGCCTTTTCGCCCAGCAGCCGGCACGCTGACTGAAGGATGGCCTCCTCACGCGCCTGGTGCATCTGTTCCTTGAAGGAAACTTTGGGCTGGAGGGTTTGCATGCCTCTATTTTATACAGGCCGGTAGAAAATTAAATGGTCAGGTTGCGAAATAACCATTTCGTTCACATTTTGCAGACACCGCGCCCGGCAGGCTCAGGCTGGCTCCAGAGCGGCCTCAGCAGTGGCCGTGAGCGCGGCCGTCAGCGAATCCAGCACCGCGGATTCGAGGTTCCAGCAGTGCCAGTACAGCTGCACGGGCAGCGAGTGGCCTGGCGCCAGGTTCACCACGCTGCCATCGGCCAGCGCGCTGCGCGCCAGCAGTTCGGGAATCACACCCACCGCCCAGCCGGCCGAGACGGCGCGCATCTGTGCCTCGGAGCCAGGCACAAAGATGTGGTTGAGCGCCACGCGCTTGAGCCCGAAGGCCCGCGCCACAAACTCTGCCGCCATGTCGTCCTTGCGGTTGAACGACAAAAACGGAACCTCGCGAAAGTTGTGCGGCGTGAGGCCGTGCGGCAGGTGCTGCGCCGCATAGTCGGCTTGGGCCACCGCCACATAGTGCATGGCCCCCAGTGGCACCATCTTGCAGCCGCGCAGCGCCTGCTTGAGCGTGGTCACGCAACCCAGCACCTGGCCTGAGCGCAGCCATTCCTGGGTGAAATCCTGGTCGTCCACGATGATTTCCAGCGGCAGCCGCTGGCGCACCAGGTCGTGCAGGGCGCCCATGGCCCAGGTGGCAATGCTGTCGGCATTGATGGCAATGGCAATGCGCTCGTCCTCGCGCGCCCCCCCCGGGGCGCTGGGTGCCAGCTCGCGCAGGTCGCGCTCCAGGTCGGCGCGCAGCAGGCGCATCTGCTTGGTGTGCTTGAGCAGCAACTGCCCCGCCGACGTCGGCCGCAGCGGGCGGCTGCGCACGATGAGCACCGAGCCCACCTGCGCCTCCAGCGCCCGCAGGCGCTGCGACACGGCCGACTGGGTGACATTCAGGCGCTGCGCGGCGCGTTCAAAACCGCCTTCTTCCACAATGGCGGCAAGGCATTCAAGGGCGGCGGGATCGTAGGTGCTCATGGTGTGTGCCAGGGGGTGCGCGCGGCAGGTTGAACGATGGACAAAAAGCGGGCTTTCATTAGCACTGCTGATGTTTTTGCATCAAGTTTAATTTTGCTTTTAGTGAAAAGCAATGTCGCGCACACTGCGCCCCATGAAGACGATCATTTTGGGCGCCGGCATCATCGGCATCAGCACTGCCTGGCATCTGCTGGAGCGCGGCCACGAAGTCACCATTGTGGACCGGCAGGCCGACGCGGCGATGGAAACCAGCTTCGCCAACGCGGCGCAGATCTCGGTGAGCTACTGCGAACCCTGGGCCAACCGCGAGGCGCCACTGAAGGCCCTCAAGTGGATGTTCGACAAGGAAGCCCCGCTGCTTTTCCGCCCGCAGCTCGACTGGCAGCAATGGCGCTGGGGCCTGCAGTTCCTGGCGCAGTGCAACGACGCTGCGTTCGAGCGCAACGTGCAGCAGATCGTGGCGCTGGGTGCGTACAGCCATGCGGCCCTGAAGGACCTGGTGAGCGCCACGGGCATCGAATACAACCGGCTCGAACGCGGCATTGCGCACTTCTACACCGACCAGAAGTCGTTTGACGCCGCCGGCCACGCGGTGGAGCTGATGCGCCGCCACGGCGTGCAGCGCCGCCTGGTCAGCCGCGAGGAACTGCTGGCCATCGAGCCTGCCTTCAAGGCCTATGGCGACCGAATCACGGGGGGCACCTACACCAGCACCGACGAAAGCGGCGATGCCCGCGTCTTCACCCAGGAGCTGGCACGGCGCTGCGCCGCCCGTGGGGCGCGGTTCCTGTACGGGCACGATGTGCTGCGGCTCAACAAGATTGGCGATGCTATTGATTCTGTAGCCGTCATGCCAAACAGAGCGGGCGGTACAGGCCAGAAAGACTTCATTTTGAAGGCAGATGCCTTTGTGGCGGCCTGCGGCTCGTACACGGCACCGCTGCTGCGCACGGTGGGCGTGGATCTGCCGATCTACCCCGGCAAGGGCTACAGCGCCACGTTCCCGCTGCTGCGGCCCGAAGGCGCGCCGATGGTGTCCACCATCGACGACGGCAAGAAGATCGCCATGAGCCGCCTGGGCAACCACCTGCGCGTGGCCGGCACCATCGAGCTCGCGGGGTTCGATCTGAGCCTGGACAGCCCGGTGGCCCGCGCGCGTTGCCACATGCTGTCGCGCCGCATCGAGGAGATCCTGCCCGGCGTGTGCGACACCCGTACGCCCGAGCAGGGGGGCGACCCGCAGTACTGGACCGGCCTGCGCCCGGCCACGCCGACCAACATCCCGTTCATCGGCCGCACCCGCGTGGGCAAGCTCTGGGTGAACGCCGGCCACGGCACACTGGGCTGGACGCACGGGGCGGGCTCGGGCAAGGCGCTCGCGGAACTCATCAGTGGCCGCACCCCTGCCATGGAGTTCGGGTTTTGCGGCATGCCGGGCCGCCCGGGCACGCTGGCGGCCCGCACGGCCTGACCCAAGGGCGCTGCCGGTGCGGTTCAGGCTGGCCGGGTAAGCCCCGGGCTGGCGAACGCGGCGGGCGGGCTGCCGGCAAGCACCAGGTCCACCGGCCCCAGGCTATTCGCCAGCATGGCGACCAAAACTGCGCCCAGCACCAGGCCGGCAAACGCAGCGCCTGCCAGTACGGGCCCCCGTACGGGCTCCGGGAGGTGCCAATACAGCGCACAGCCTGCGTGGGCACCCATGGCCGCCACCGCCATGAAGTAATACGGGCCAAAGAACCACTGCCACGGCGGCGTGTGCATGCCTGCCGCGGCAAACTGCAGATTGGTATCCACACCCGTGCTGCGCCCATGCAGCACGGCAGCCACATGCACCAGCAGGAACAGGCACAGGTAGGCCCCGGACACCGCCTGGAGCCAGGCCACCGCCCCGCGGCGCTGCCGGTGGCCCCGCCACGCCAGCACAAGACCGCTGCCCATCTGGAAGGCGACACAGGCCAGAAGCAACACCTCCACCGCAGGCTGGCGGTACACCACACGCAGGGCGTCCAGCACGGTCTGGTGCGCCGCTGCGCCCGCCAGCCCGGCCAGATGCCCGGCCAGGTGCACGACCACGAACAGCGCCACCAGCAACCCGGAGGTGCGGTGCAGGGCGCGCAACACAAAACGCCCGCGCACGGAGGCTGGGGCACGCACAGGGAGCGAAACGCTCGGGGCAGCAGGGGAGACTTCTTGCATGGCAGATCCAGGAATCAGGCTGGGAACAGGCCGCAGAACACCCACAGCCGGACACAGGCGGCAGAATAGGCAGCCGCACATTGGCTGGCTACTCGCATTGCGCTCAGGTTTTTGCATGTCCACCCCACCGTCCGACCGCCCCGCCGCCCGGCGCGCGCCGCGCCAGGAACGCTCCCAGTTCACCGTGGATGCGATCTTTGAAGCGGTGGCGCGCATCCTGGCCACGCAGGGTGAATCCGCCCTCACCACCAACCGCATTGCTGAGCTGGCCGGCGTGTCGGTGGGCTCGCTCTACCAGTACTTCCCCAGCAAGGACGCCATCCTGCTGGCCATGCTCGACCGGCACTGCGACCAGCTGATGCTGGGGCTCGATGCCATGTTTGCGCAGGCCCTGGCCGAGGGCTGGAGCGCCGAGCAGCAGGCGCGCGCCTATGTGCGCCAGTACCTGCAGGGCTTTGGCGGCGGCCCGCCCGAGGGCCGGGCACTGGCGCGCCTTTCATGGAAGCTCGACTACCGGGCCTCCATGCTGGTGTCGGTCCGCGGCGCCAGCGAGCGGCTGGCGCTGCACCTGCAGCGCATGGCCCGCGACAACCAGCTCAAGGACCCCTCCGCAGCCCAGCTGTTCGTGCTGACCCGCGCCTTCATGGGCGCCGTCCGGGCGGCGTCGCTGGAGCAGTCGCCCCTGCTCGACAGTGGCGAATTCGAAGAGGCACTTGTCGAGCTGTGCCTGGCATACCTCATTCCCCGCCCGGCTGCGCCGGGCCCCCACGCGACACCGCCATGACCGAACCCCAGTCACCCGCCTCTGCCCACTACCTCTTTCTGACCACGTCCACCCGCGAAAGCGGCCATGTCGGCAACACCGAATGGCTGACCCGGCAGGCGGCCGCCGCGCTGCCCGCCGGCACAGCGCAAACCTGGCACCACCTGGCCCGCATGCAGCTGCCACCGTTCGTGGACCTGCGCCACACGGTGGGCAGCTACCCTGCGCCCGAGGGCGACCTCAAGACGCTGCTGGACGCCACGCTGGCGGCCACGCACATCGTGTTCGTGTCGCCGGTGTACTGGTTCAGCATTCCGTCGCCGCTCAAGACCTACCTGGACCACTGGAGTGCCTGGATGCGCGTGCCGGGCCTGGCGTTCAAGGAGCAGATGGGTGCCAAGTCGCTCTCCCTCATCACCACCAGCGGCGACCGCGCCAAGGCCCAGCCCATGATCGACTCGGTGGAGCTGTGCGCGCGGTTCCTGTCCATGGCGTGGGGTGGTGCCCTGTGGGGCAAGGGCGGGCCGCCCGGGGCGGTGCAGGCGGATGCGGAAGCCGTAGCGCAGGCCGCCCGTTTTTTGCTATCGAAATAATAGCTATTAGTGCTTTCAGGACATGCCCCAGGGGCTGTTCTTACCTGAAAATCACTGACTCACTCACCCCCGCCACCGCGACGCTGGGCGCCGGGCGCTGGCAGGCCCGCCACAGCGTCGCTGCCGTCGAGCAAACGGGTGTTCATCCACTGGCGCAGGTCGCGCCACATGGCGTGCACCTCGGCTTCGGCGGGCATGCGCAGAGCGTGGTCCAGCTCGATGGTGACCACGGGCACGCCACGGTGGAGCCCGCCGTAGTGACCGAGCGAGCCGGGGAACACGCCCAGCTTGTCCATGCGCAGGCGCCCCAGGCGGGCGGGCGGGTCGTGCGGGCCGTCGAAATCCAGCACCCCGTAGGGCGCGTGGATGCTGACCACCAGCTGCGGCCGGAACTGCGCCATCTGCTGGTGCAGAAACTTGGACTCAGGCTCGGACAGCGGTTCGTGGCCGGGCCAGCGGCGCGGGTCTTTGCGGGTGCGCTTTTCCCAGTACACGGGCGCATCCTGCGCCCAGCCCGGCGTGGGGAAGTTGCGGTTCAGGTCCACCCCGCCGGCGTTCACGCGGGTGGGCTTGGGGGCCAGCAGCCCGTCGGGGTTGAGCACGGGGATGAAGCGCCAGTGCACAGGCGCCGCCGCCGTCGCGGGCCGCCCCTCGGCTCCCTCGGCGGCCGCCATGCCGATCCAGCGCAGCGCCAGCGATGCGGCGGTGAGCTCGTCCCCGTGCATCGCCCCCACCACCAGCACGCGCAGCGGCTCTGCGTCTGTGCGGTTGGCGGCAACAGCGGCCGGCGTAGCTGCGGGCTGAACTACATCGCGCCAGTACAGCGGCGTGCCCTGGCGCGAGTGCGCTCCGCTGGCCTGCAATTGCGTGGCCACGCACTGGGCGCGCGACACGCCCGGCAGGCGCGGCAGCAGCAAGGCGCACGCGGCAGCTGCCTCGTCTGCAGCTGCCAGCGGCGGCTTCGCTGCAGGCGCTGCGAGGGCAGCGCTGGCGGCCGTGGCAGACCCGGTTGCCGCCACAGACGGTGCAGCGAGCCGTTGGACCGCAGGGCCCGGCGCGGCCACCCTGGCAGCCCCCGAGGGGTGTGGCGCGCCAGGCTGCAAGCCGTGGACTCCATGGCGCGCCGGCGACGCGGGCCACAGCTGGGCGGGCACCCACAGCACACCTGCCACCACCACGGCTGCGACCAGCCCCCGCAGCGCCCCGCGCAGGGCAGGCGACGCGCCAGGCGCTGCCGCCCACTGCCCGTCCACCCGCGAGGCTGCTGTGGGTGCCCGGGCCTGGTCCGTGGTCTGTACAGCCGTCAATGCAGCACCCGCCGCGCAGCCAGAAAGTCGAGCAGGGCGGCATCGAACGCCTCGGGCGCCTCCAGCTGGGGCCAGTGGCCTACCTGGGGCAGGCTCACGTGCTCGGCGTCGGGCAGCACCTGGGCCAGTGCTTCCAGCGCGGCGGGCGTCGTGCAGCGGTCGCTGCCGCCACCCAGCACCAGCACGGGCGCAGCAAGCCGTTGCAGCGCGGGGGCGGCGCGGTCGAAGGTTACCAGGGCCTCCAGCGCGCGCCGGTAGGCGCCCGGGTACACGCGGGCCAGGGCGTGCACGGCCAGCTGCACCCCCTCGGGCAGCGCCCCGGTTCCGATGAAACGGGGCACCAGCGTCTGCGCCAGCTGCTCCATGCTGCCGCCCGCCTCCAGTGCCTCCAGGGCCGCCTGCCGCGGGGCAACCCAGTCGTGCACAGCCTGGGCGTCCAGCGCGGGGCCGCCCGCGCACAGCACCAGCCGGCGCACCTGCTGCGGCTGGCGCACGGCCACCTCCAGCGCCACCATGGCGCCCATGCCGTGGCCCATCAGCACCACGGGGCCGGCCTGCAGCCCGTCGATCAGCGCCGAGCAACTGGCGGCCAGCGCCTTGAACGTGTAGGGCTCCACCGGGGCACTGTGCCCATAGCCCGGCATGTCCCACGCCACGGCGCGGTAGCCGGCGCCCGCCAGGCTTTCCACCTGCGGAGCGAACGTGAGGTGGTCACCGTCGGCATCGTGCAGCATCAGGACCACGGGCCCGGAGCCCAGGCTGGTGAAATGGGGAATGGAGGGCATGAAGGCTTGGAAGGCTTGGAAGGCTTGGAAGGCTTGGAAGGCTTGGAAGGCTTGGAAGGCAGGTTAACCCCGCTGCAGCGCATCTGTGTGCGGCGCACCATAATGGTTACACAGTCCAACGCTGCCCAGCAGCCCCGCTTTTGTGAACCCCTCCTTGCCGCGCCCCGCCCTCGCCCGCCCGCCCAGCTTCTCCACCCGCGAGTTCCGCGACGCACTGGGCATGTTCGCCACCGGCGTGACGATCGTCACCGCGCGCGATGCGCAGGGCGAACTGATCGGGCTCACCGCCAACTCCTTCAACTCGGTGTCGCTCGACCCGCCGCTGGTGCTGTGGAGCCTGTCGCGCGCCGCGGCCTCGATGCCCGCCTTTGCCAACGGCTCGCACTACGCGATCAACGTGCTGGCGGCCGACCAGAAAACGCTGGCCGAGCGCTTTGCCACCCGCGGCGTGGACCGCTGGGCGGGTGTGGAACACAACCCGGGCATCAGCCACGCGCCGGTGCTGGCTGGCACCGCTGCCACGTTTGAATGCTTCAACCGCAGCCGCTACGAAGAGGGCGACCACGTGATCTTTGTCGGCGAGGTGGAGCGCTGCAGCCACCGCAGTGGCGTGCCGCCCCTGCTGTACCACGGCGGCAAGTTCTATACCGAGCACCCGCTGTAAGAACCTGTTCAAGAGCCGTGATGCTGCGCATCCAGAGCATCAACGTGGGCACCGCCCGCCGCCTGCGGGTGGGCGAGCGGTCCATCCTGACCGGCATCGGCAAGCAGCCCGTGCAGGGCCCGATCCCCGTCGGGCCGCTGGGCCTGCTGGGCGACGAGCAGGCCGACCTGAGCGTCCACGGCGGCCTGCAGAAGGCGGTGTATGCCTACCCGGCGGCCCACTATGCGTTCTGGCAGGCACAGCGGCGCGAACACGGGGTGAGCCTTTTCGATGAGGTGCTACCGCCCGGGTTTGCGGGCGAGAACCTCACGGTTGACGGCCCGCTGGAGCATGAAGTCTTTGTGGGCGACGAGTGGCATTTTCCGCACTGCGTGCTGCGCGTGACCGCCCCGCGCGAGCCGTGCTTCAAGTTCAATGCCGTGATGGGCTTTGCGGGCGCAGGCCGCGCCATGGCCCTGGCGGGCAACTGCGGCTACTACCTGTCGGTGGATACGCCCGGAACGCTGGCGGCAGGCGACAGCGCAACGCTGGTGCCCGGCCAGCGCTCGCTGAGCATTGCACAGGCGCTGGCAGGCAAGTGGGCAAAACACCGGCGTTGAGGGCGGCACGCACCCCCGGCCCGCAACGCGGCTGCTTGCTCAGCGTAGCGTGTCCGGCAATTCGATCTTGACCTCCAGCACCTCCAGATTGTCCTGGCGTTCCAGCTGCACCTTGAGGTCTTCGGGGTTGATCTTGACGTACTTGGAGATCACGGCAACCAGCTCGCGCTGCAGGGCGGGCAGGTAGTCGGGCTCGGACGCGTTGCGGCCGTTGCGCTCGTGCGCCAGGATGATCTGCAGCCGCTCCTTGGCGACGCTGGCGGTCTTTTTCTTCTCGCCGAGAAGGAAGGAGAGAAATGAAGCCATGGCTTATTTGCTCCCGAACAGGCGTTTGAAGAAGCTGGGCTTTTCGGCTTCGATGAAGCGCAGGGGTTTGTCCTGGCCCAGGAAGCGGTCGATCACGTCCTTGTACGCCTCGGACACATCGGTGTCCTTGGCGTGGATGGCCGGCGTGCCCTGGTTGGACGACTGCAGCACCACTTCGGATTCAGGGATCACGCCGATCAGCTTGATGCGCAGGATGTCCTGGATGTCCTCCAGGCTCAGCATCTGGCCGTCCTGCACGCGGCTGGGGTTGTAGCGCGTGATGAGCAGGTGTTCCTTGATGGGGTCGCCGCCTTCAATGGCGCGCTTGGTTTTGCTGCCCAGCATGCCCAGGATGCGGTCGGAATCGCGCACGCTGGAGACTTCGG
>ENA-UOXO01000040-UOXO01000040.1-mixed-culture-metagenome-genome-assembly--contig:-NODE-40-length-101438-cov-8.167138_pt1 | contig 101438 bp, 88 predicted proteins | sample MGYA00238162_ERZ761640 | MGnify/ENA primary metagenome ERZ761640 (study PRJEB28914, sample SAMN08778297) | mixed culture metagenome | isolation source: Freshwater growth medium | place: USA...
TAACCTTGAACCCGGACTTCCACTTTTGATTGGTACGGCTGCAGGGGGCAGGTCAATCTGGACGGCATGCCAACAACCGGGAATTCGCTTCGTTCCTGTGAAGACTGAGGCCCAGCAGGTCGTGCTGTCGCTGCACCGACTGCGCGCGCAGCTCATGAAGACCCGCATCATGCAAACCAACGAACTGCGTGGGCTACTCTACGAGTTTGGCGTCGTGCTTCCGGAAGGTCACATCGCGTTGCTCAAGGCGTTGCCCGACGTTATGCGCGACGCGAGGACGCGGCTGCCAGCAATGCTTATGGACAGCTTGGACGAGCAGCTCAGGCGAGTGCAGATGGGAACCTCGTCAGCGAGAACCATCAGGGCCAGCAGGCATATCAGCTTGCACAACAGTGCCGGATATAAGACTGCAGCCATGCCTCCTGAATCTTCACACACACAAGTTCTTGCAATCAGGGAGGCGCCCATATAGGGTCCTCAGCGCCGCAGCCGGTCGATCAGCCCGTTGAGCGCTTCGAGCGAGCCAAACTGGATCGCCAGCTCGCCCATGTCTTCCACCCGGCCGTGGCGCTTGACGCGCTTTTTCACGCGCACTTCGACCTCGGCCATCAGCAGGTCCGACAGCTCTTCTTCCACCCGCTTGAGGTCGCGCGACTTTTCCTTCTGGGGCTTTTGCGGCACCAGGCTGAACTCGGCGCCGATCTTCTTGACCAGCGCCTCGGCCTCGCGCACCGACATCTTCCTGGCCGCAATCTGGTTGCCCGCCGTGATCTGCGCGGCGCGGTCAAGCGACAGGAGCGCGCGCGCGTGGCCCATGTCGATGTCGCCGGCCATCAGCATGGTCTGCACCGGTTCGGCCAGGTTCAACAGGCGCAGCAGGTTGCTGGCCGCGCTGCGCGAGCGGCCCACCGCCTGGGCGGCCTGCTCGTGCGTGAGGCCAAACTCGCGCACCAGGCGCTGCAGGCCCTGGGCCTCTTCCAGCGGGTTCAGGTCTTCACGCTGGATGTTCTCGATGAGCGCCATGGCGGCGGCGGCTTCGTTGGGCACATCACGCACCAGCACCGGCACCTCGGCCAGGCCCGCCAGGCGCGATGCGCGAAAACGCCGCTCGCCCGCGATGATTTCGTACTTGCCCGCATTCTCGCCCTCGGCCAGGCGCCGCACCAGAATCGGCTGCATGATGCCCTGGGCCTTGATGGACTCGGCCAGCTCGTACAGCGCGCCTTCGTCCATGCGGGTGCGCGGCTGGTACATGCCGGGCACCAGCTCGCTCAGGGGCAGCGTGCTGGGCAGGCCTATATCGGCCGCCTGCGCCTGCTCCACTTTGTCTTCCACCTTGGGGCCCAGCAATGCTTCGAGGCCGCGGCCGAGGCCCTTGGGTTTTTTGGTGACCATGAAATGCTTCTCGCGAAAAGGAATGGGGGGATCTTTAACGGTCGATGATGACCAGCGTGCCGTCGCTGCCGGGCGCCACGGCATGGGGCACGCCTGCCGGCACGATGAACACCTCGCCGGCCTGCACCTCGGTGATCTGGCCTTGCAGGGCGAGGCGCATGCAGCCGTCCAGCACCAGCAGCGCTTCGTCAAAGTCGTGCGACTCGTCGGGATAGGCCGCCCCATCCATCCGCAGCACCTTGACGTTGGCGCCAGCGGCCTGGCCCACGATGGTGGAACTCCAGGCGCGGGGAAGCTGGTCGGCAATGGCAAGCAGATTGATGGGGGTCATGGGTCAGCAGCGCAGGGGTGTCAAAGTGGGGGGCGGCTGGCCGTGCGCCGCCTCTTGCGGCTGCGCCACAGACGCAGCCAAACACCCGATGCGATGGCCAGCAGCACCAGGGCCAGCATGAACTGCCCCAGCACGCCCACCACCACCGCACCACCCGGCAGGAACCAGGAGAGCACCATGAGCGGCACCTCGATCCATGCGGGGTCGGGTTTGCGCGGCGCGGGCGCGGGCGCTGCCGCAGACCCGGCGGATACCGGCTTGCGCCAGAAGGCTCGCAGTTTCATTGGCCCCCACCCGCCAGCCCCTCCAGCAGGGCGTGGCCCTCGGGCCAGTCGCCCAGCCCCGACTCGGCATTGATATGGCCGCGATCACCCAGGTCGACAAACCGGGCACCCCAGGCACCGGCCAATTCCTGCGCGCGGTCGAGGCTGCAATACGGGTCGTTGCGGCTGCCCACCAGCACCGCCGGGAACGGCAGGCGCTGGCGCGCAATCGGCGCCCAGCCGTGGATCTGCGCGGCGATGTCGGGGCGCTCCACATCGCCCGGGGCCACCAGCAGCGCGCCGCGCACCCTGGCGGCGTGGCGGGTGTGCGTGGCCCACCAGGCGGTCAGGATGCAGCCCAGGCTGTGGGCCACCAGCACCACGGGACCGTCGGTGTCGGCCACGGTTTCTTCCAGGCGGGCCGACCAGTCGCCGCGCAGCGGGCGCATCCAGTCGTGCTGTTCCACGCGGTGGTAGCCGTGCTGCGCCTCCCACAGGCTTTGCCAGTGGCCGGGGCCGGAGTTCTGCCAGCCGGGCAGCAGCAGGATGCGGGGGGATGCAGCCATGTGCAGACTCACGTTACTATTAAATTGATAGCTATACAGGCAATCAAATCAAGCGCCAGGGGCCGATTTGGCTTGAGAAACCGCTGCGGAGGCTGCGCGGGCGGCTGGCGGCATGGTCTGCACGCGCTCGACCATTTCCTTGGCAAACGCCACAAAGGCCTGGCTGCCGCGCGCGGCCGGGTCGAACACCACGCCCGGCAGGCCGTAGCTGGGGGCCTCGGCCAGGCGCACGTTGCGGGGGATCACGGTGTCGAACACCTTGTCGCCAAAGTGGCCCTTGAGCTGGTCGCTCACCTGCTGCTGCAGGGTGATGCGCGGGTCGAACATCACGCGCAGCAGGCCGATGATCTGCAGGTCGGGGTTGAGGTTGGCGTGCACCTGCTTGATGGTGTTGACCAGGTCGGTGAGGCCTTCGAGCGCGAAGTATTCGCACTGCATGGGCACGATGACGCCGTGCGCGCTGCACAGGCCGTTGAGGGTGAGCATGCTCAAGCTGGGCGGGCAGTCGATGAGCACGAAGTCGTAGTCAGCTTCCACCTCGGCCAGCGCGGCTTTCAGGCGCTTTTCGCGGTGGTCGAGGGCCACCAGTTCTACTTCGGCACCGGCCAGTTCGCGGTTGGCGCCCAGCACCCGGAAGCCGCATTTTTCAGCCAGCACCGCCGCCTCTTTGACCGAGGCGGATTCGAGCAGCACGTCGTACACCGACAGCTCCAGGCTGCGCTTGTCCACACCCGAACCCATGGTGGCGTTGCCCTGCGGGTCCAGGTCCACCATCAGCACGCGCTGGCCTACCTTGGCCAGGCCGGCGGCCAGGTTGACGGTGGTGGTGGTCTTGCCGACGCCACCCTTCTGGTTGGCAACGCAAAAGATTTTGGCCATGTGGGTGCTGCAGTTCGTGTGGTGTTATTTGGAGATGGCCAGCTTGATGCCAAAGCCGATCAGGAAGACGCCTGCCAGCTTTTCCAGCACGCGGCCGATGCGCGGGTTGGCGCGCATGCGCTCGGCCAGGTGGTGGGTGAGCAGCACCACGATGAGGCCATAGGCAAAGGTGAGCGCGGCAATGGTGGCCGCCATCACGCCAAAGGTGACGAGGCCCTGATGGCGGGCCGGGTCGACAAACAGCGGAAAGAACGCCATGTAGAAGACGATGGCCTTGGGGTTGAGCAAGGTGATGAGCCCCGCCTGGCGAAAGTACTGGCGCGGCTGGATGTTGAGGATGGGCTGGGCGCCGGGCTTGGCCGTCACCATCTTGAAGCCGAGCCAGGCCAGGTAGACGGCACCGATCCACTGCACCGCGTTGAAGGCGGCCGGGTACGTGGCCAGCAACGCAGCCACACCCGCGACGGCGGCCCACATCAGCACCTGGTCGCCAGCGATCACACCCAGCGTGGCCGCCAGCCCGCCGCGCACGCCGCCCTTGCTGGTGGAGGTAATCAGCGCCAGATTGCCCGGGCCAGGGATGGCCAGAAACAGCACGATGGCGGCCACAAATGCGCCGTAGTCAGCAATGCCAAACATGGAATTCCCCCGAGCTTTGAACACCCGCGGCGCATGGCGCGCCCGGTTGATGAGGGGCAGAGTTTAAGCGACGCCCCCGCCCCGGCGTTGCACGGCAACGCAATGCATCGGCAGCGATGGGCGTGTTACTTCGCTGCGCCGGGCTGCGGGCGCATCCAGACGATGCAGCGCTCCGCATCCAGCTCGGGCACGTGCAGCTGTTCCACGTGAAACACGTTCACGTCTGCTGGCAAGCCCGCAATCTCCTCGTCAGGCCGCTTGCCCTTCATGGCCAGCCATACGCCGTGCGGCAAGGCCAGTGCGCTGCGCGACCAGTTGACAAAGTCGGGCAGCGAGGCAAACGCGCGGCAGCTCACCACATCAAACGGGGTGCTAAGCGTCTCGACCCGCGCATGGATGCCGTGCAGGTTGCGCAGCCGCAGCACCGCCGCCGCCTGCTGGATGAAGGCCGCCTTCTTGCCCACGGTGTCCACGCAGCTCACGTCCATATCGGGGCAGCAGATGGCGAACACCACGCCGGGCAGCCCGCCGCCCGAGCCCACATCAAGCAAGCGCACGGGCGATGCCGCACCCCCCTGCCCGGCCAGGCCCGCCACATGCCGGCGCAGCGGCGCCACCGCCGCCAGGCTGTCGAGCAGGTGGTGCGTGAGCATCTCTTGCGGGTCACGCACAGCCGTCAGGTTGTAGACCTTGTTCCACTTTTGCAGCTGGGCCATGAACTCCATGAGCTGGTCCAGCTGCGCGGCCGTCAGCGCAAGCCCGAGCGCAATGGCCCCGGCTTCCAGGCGGGCGCGCATGTCGGCGGTGTTCGGTACGCTGGTCATGCCGCTACTTCGCCTTCTGCCTTGGCGGGCACCACTGCAAACTCGCGGAAGCCGCCCTTCTTGAGGTGCACCATCAGCAGCGAAATCGCCGCCGGGGTGATGCCGGTGATGCGAGAGGCGTGGCCCAGCGTTTCGGGGCGGTGGCGCGTCAGTACCTGGCGGGCCTCGATGCTCAGTGCCGTCACCTGCATGTAGTCCAGGTCCGCCGGGAGCCGCAGTTTTTCGAAGTGGGCGGCGCGTTCGACTTCGCCCTTCTGGCGGTCGATATAGCCGGCGTACTTGGCGGCAATCTCCACTTGCTCGACCACCGGGTCGGCCAACTCGCCGAGCGTTTCACGTGAAACATCGGCGCTGGCGTACTTGCCACCGTCCAGCGACACCAGCGCGCCATAGCTCACATCGGGCCGGCGTAGCAGTTCAAACAGGTTGTACTCATGCTCAATGGCCTTGCCCAGCACGCGCTCGGATTCGGCGGCGGGCAGGTTGCGCGGGTTCACCCAGGTCGCCTTCAGGCGCTCTGTTTCACGTGAAACCGCGTCGCGCTTGCGGCTGAAGGCGTCCCAGCGCGCATCGTCCACCAGGCCCATCCGGCGCCCCGCTTCGGTCAGCCGCATGTCGGCGTTGTCCTCGCGCAGCTGCAGGCGGAACTCGGCCCGGCTGGTGAACATGCGGTAGGGCTCGGTCACGCCCTTGGTGATGAGGTCGTCCACCAGCACGCCCAGGTAGGCTTCGTCACGGCCGGGCAGCCAGGGGGCATCGCCCCGGCACTGCAGTGCGGCGTTGATGCCGGCAAACAGGCCTTGTGCTGCAGCCTCCTCATAGCCCGTGGTTCCATTGATCTGCCCGGCAAAGAACAGGCCCTGGATCTGCCGTGTCTCAAAGCTGCTCTTGAGCGAGCGCGGGTCGAAGTAGTCGTATTCGATGGCGTAGCCGGGCCGCAGGATGTGCGCGTTCTCCAGTCCCTTCATGCTGCGAACCAGCTGGTACTGGATGTCGAACGGCAGACTGGTGGAGATGCCGTTGGGGTAGACCTCGTGCGTGGTCAGGCCCTCGGGCTCCAGAAAGATCTGGTGGCTGTCCTTGTCGGCGAAGCGGTTGATCTTGTCTTCGACGCTCGGGCAGTAGCGCGGGCCCACGCCCTCGATCTTGCCGGTGAACATGGGGCTGCGGTCAAAGCCGCTGCGGATGATCTCGTGCGTACGCTCGTTGGTGTGGGTGATCCAGCAGGGCACCTGCTTCGGGTGCATGGCGGCCCCACCATGCGCATGCGCCATGAAGCTGAACACAGGCACCGTGCCCTCGTTCACGCCGCCAGGCATGCCGTCGCCGGGCTGCTCGGTGCACTTGGAAAAGTCGATGCTGCGCCCGTCGATGCGCGGGGGCGTACCGGTCTTCAGGCGCCCTTGCGGGAGCTTCAGTTCCTTGAGGCGTGCCGACAGCGACACCGCAGGCGGGTCCCCTGCCCGGCCGGCGGCATAGTTGTTCAGCCCCACGTGGATCTTGCCATCCAGAAAGGTCCCGGCTGTCAGTACCACGGTGCGCGAGCGGAACCGGATACCCACCTGCGTGACGGCACCCACCACGCGGTCGCCCTCCACCATCAGGTCGTCCACCGCCTGCTGGAACAGCCACAGGTTGGGCTGGTTCTCCAGCATGCGACGGATGGCGGCCTTGTACAGAATGCGGTCGGCCTGCGCCCGCGTGGCGCGCACCGCAGGGCCCTTGGAGCTGTTGAGGATGCGGAACTGGATGCCGCCCTCGTCCGTGGCCAGCGCCATGGCCCCGCCCAGCGCATCCACCTCCTTCACCAGGTGGCCCTTGCCGATGCCGCCGATGCTGGGGTTGCAGCTCATCTGCCCCAGGGTCTCGATGTTGTGGGTGAGCAGCAGCGTTTTACTGCCCATGCGCGCAGCGGCCAGCGCGGCCTCGGTGCCTGCATGGCCACCGCCGACCACGATCACATCAAATTCCTGGGGGTACAACATGGGAACACTCCGGGGCCCGGCGGGCCCGATAATCCTGAACGGCTGTTAGCGGACCGCGCCACCGGGTCCGGCAGCCATCCCGGCCCTGCGGGCAGCGTACGCAAATGCAAGCCACACCCAACGGGCAACCTGCGATTTTCCCACGTTGGGCGGGCCCTGTCTGTGTCCTCATCCCTCACCCTGTTCCTGACCGAGTTGCTCGGCCCACCACCACCGCCCGTCAAAGCCTGGTGGGACCGCGCAGACCCACACATATGGGCCCGGGGCCAGCCCCTGCTTCATGCGGGCGCGGTCTGGCAGCACCTGTGGTGGGTGGAGCGCGGCGCGCTGCGTCTTTACTACCTCGACCGCGAGGGGGCAGAGTCCAACAAGAACTTCTTTCTCGACGGCGCGCTGTGCTGGCCCATCACGCCCGCGCTGCGCGAGCAACCGGCGATGTTTCACGTGGAACCACTGGAAGACAGCGTGGTGTGGTCGCTCCCATTGCCTGCCGATCCGCGCCAGCCACTTCCGAGCGCGGGCTGGGCACCCTGGGTGGCCCTGGAGCACCGCGTCCTGTGCGCTCTGCTTGACGGCAAGATGCAGCGCGAGCAACAGTTCCTCCAACTGAGCGCGCGCCAGCGCTACGCAGGTTTGCTGGAACAGCACCCACGCTGGGCCGAGCGCATCCCCCTTCGGCACCTCGCCTCCTATCTGGGCATGACCGACGTTTCGCTGTCACGCCTTCGCAGCCAGATGGGGCTTATCAAAGGATAAGGTGCCCGGCGGCCACAGGCTGCACAGTGGCGGCATGCATTCATCCCACTTCACCCCCATCGCCGGCCGCGCCGACCCTGGCGCGGCCATCTCCTGGTTCTGCCACGCACTGGCCGTTATTTGGTTCGGGCTGATGGCCGGATTCTTCGGCACCTACAGCGCCAACATCAACCTGGCCATGCAACCGATGGACGGGGCCACCTATGCGATCGTGCAATCGGCCTTCAACCGGAACGTGCGCCATACGCTGTTTTTTGCGGCGTTTTTCGGGCCACCGCTGTGGTGCGCCCTGGCCCTGGCGCCCGCGTGGCGCAACCGCCGGGAACCGTGGTGGTGGTGTCTGGCACTGGTGGGCATGGCCTACACCCTGGGGATCATCGTCTTCACCCGGTCTGTGAACCTGCCGCTGAACTACATCACCGAGGCGTGGGACCCGCGCACACTGCCTGCCGACTGGGCACAGGTGCGAGACCAATGGAATGCGGCGAACCTGTGGCGGGCGCTGCTCAGCCTGGCCTTGTTCGGCACAGCGCTGGCCACCCTGCTCACCCGCAAGCGGCCTTGACGGCCGTTCAGGCGAAGCGGCTCAGCGGAATGCTCTCGGCCATCCGCGCATAGCCCAGGTCATTGAGGTGCAGATTGTCCGCATCGCGGTACGCGGCAAGAATGCGCTCGGGCTCCGCCGGGTCGCGGACCGCGGCGTCAAAATCAAAGACAGCCGCCACCTCGGTGTTGGCGCGGATCCATTGGTTGACGGCCTGGCGCATCTGTTCGCCCTGCTCTGAAAAATACACGTGGCCCTTGAACGGCGTCAGCGTGCCCAGGTACACCCGCAAGCCCGCCCCTTTGGCCGCAGCCACGGCGCCCGACAGGCTGGCAATCACATCGGCGGATGTGGCTTTTTCTTCGGGTGTCCACGCCAGCTGAAAGCCGATGTCGTTGATTCCCATCTGGATGATGACATCCGTCACCCCCGCCATGGCGAGCACGTCGCGGCGAAACCGGTCCACGCCCCTCAACCCAAACCGGTTGTGCAACCAGCGGTTGCCCCCCAGCCCGGCGTTCACCACCGACACGGGCACGCCCGCCAGCCCCTGGCGCAGGCGTGCCGAGAGCAGATCGGGATAGCGCCGGTGGGCGCCCAGGGTCGAGCCATTGCCGTCGGTGAGCGAATCGCCAAACGCCACCACCACGCGTGCAGGCGCTGTCCGGAACACCTCGATGGCATCCATCCAGTACGACGCCGTGAGCTGATGGTCTGCGCCCAGCGGCATGGCGGCAGCACTGCTCAGGTCGCCCGGCGCCACGTGGTGCACCGCGTTGGCGTAGCGGTGGGCCGAGAACGCGTCGGCCGCATCGCGCAGGTACACACTCACCGCCACCGACCCGCCATCGGGCACGCGGATCGACACCTTGTCGCTCCAGACCTGGCCGCCCGGAGGAATCGACACCGACGCCTGCCCGTCGAAGGTCACGGCTACATCGGTTGCCCCATCCACGCTGCCAGGCCCGGTGCTCAAGGCGGCGCGCACGCGCGCCAAGGGCACGGCAGCCTTGCCGTAGGGGTTGGCAAACCGGATGCGGATCTGGTCACCGCCCAGGGAGATCTGGGCCGTCTGCCGCAGCGTCTCGTTCTGGAAGGCCTGGCGCGCGGGCGCCGGAATGTTCAGAAACCGCACGTCTTCCTGCAGGTCGTTCAACACGGCTGCCCAGGTCGCCACGGGCTTGGCCTGCACGGGGCCGCCCACGTCGCCCCCGCCCCCGCCTCCACAACCCGCCGCGCCCGCGGCCCAGGCCCCCAGGACCGAGAGGAAAAAGCGCCGACGGGCGGGCGTGTGGGCGGGCGGAAATTGCATGGGCGCTCCAGGGGATGAGGCGGGTTGGCGGGCCTCCAAGTCTAGGGGCAAGGCGCTGCCGCGCGGCGGGGCCAGGGCCCGCGCCTTCGACGCAAGATTCCTGCCCCGCGCCTGTGCTTCAATCGCGGGCACGATGCCACACACCACACCCCCTCTGCTCGTCTTTGCTGGCAGCACGCGCCAGCAGTCCTTCAACCGCAAGCTGGCGCACGCCACCGCCGCCATGGCCCGCGAGGCTGGCGCCCAGGTCACCGTGCTCGAACTCGGCGAGCTGGACATCCCGCTGTACAACGCAGACCTGGAAGCCCAGGGCACGCCGGCCGATGTGGTGCGGCTCAAGGAAATCCTGTTCCGGCACCCCGCGTGGATCATCTGCTCGCCAGAGTACAACGGCAGCTACACCGCCCTGCTCAAGAACACCATCGACTGGGCATCGAGCCCCGTCAAGGGCCACGCCGACTGGCAGGACGGCACGCGCAGCTTTCGCGGCAAGGTGGTGGGCATGCTCAGCGCATCGCCCGGCGCACTGGGCGGCCTGCGCTCGCAAAGCCACCTGGGCCCGCTGCTGACCAACCTGGAATGCTGGCTGGCGCCCAAGGCGTTTGCACTCGGCGGCGCCGGTACGGCGTTTGACGACAGCGGCGCCCTGGTGCAGCCCGCCCACCGCGACCGCGTGCGTGCCGTGGTGGACCAGGTGCTCTGGGCGGCGGCGCGTTTGCAGCCCGACGCGGCCTGAGGCCCTGCTTGAACGCGCAAAATTCCAGTCTGAATAGCCCCTGGGGCTTGATTCACAAGCTATTTCAGCTATCAATTCAATAGCAACTCATGGATTGCCGCCCTGGCTGTGGTGCCTGCTGCACCGCGCCCTCCATCAGCTCGCCCATCCCCGGAATGCCGGGGGGCAAGCCTGCGGGCGTGCGCTGCGTGCAGCTGGGCGACGACGCGCGCTGCCTTATTTTTGGGCAACCCGGGCGACCCGCCGTGTGCGCGGGGCTGATGCCCTCAGCCGAGATGTGCGGCGCCAGCCGGGAGAGCGCGATGCTCTTCCTGACGCGGCTGGAAGTGCTGACGCAGCCAGCCACCGGCGCCCCATGCTGACCCCGTAGAACCGGCAGGGTTCAGACCCGGTGCACGATGTGGCGAAACGCCTGGTCCGGGTCGCGCAGCAGGTCATGCAGAAACGCCGGGCGCAAGTCCATCAAGGCCAGCGCCTGGGGCGGGAACCACGCGAACTCCAGCCTGCGGTCGCGCTCCACACCCGCATACGGCCCAGGCTCGCAGGCCAGAGCACTGCCCGGCGTGGGAGCGGCCATGAAATACAGGCCCAGTTCGTGTTGCGCAACACCCCGGTGCACAAAGAAGTTCTCGGCCACGCAGGCCAGGCGGCCCACGGTCACACCCTCCCCCAGCTCCTCCTGAAACTCCCGCGCCAGCGCCTGCGCGGCGGCTTCACCGGGCTCCACCTTGCCGCCGGGCAGGGCCCAGAAGACGTCGCCTGCCAGCCGGTGCAGCAGCACCGCGCCATCGCGCCATAGCACGGCGGCTGCGCGCAGGCGCACGCGGGGCGTCGGGGTGGCGTCATGCATGGCGTGGGGGTTCGGCAAAGCCTGCGGGTGGGCCTTGCATGGTAGCGGCTACTGCGGGGCAGGCACCCACTTCCCCTTCCACCACTGCGCCACGCCCGCACCCTGCGGCTCCAGCCAGAACAGGTGCATCCAGCCGTTGCCAACCAGGTGCCGCACCACGGCGTGCTGGTCCATCACCGCGTCGATGGCTTCGCGCGGGGCTTCGATGAACACGCTCAGCCGCAGGGGCGTGTGGCGCAGTGTCTCGCCGTCGTGCAGGGACTGCAGCGGCAGGCCAATGCGCAGGTCGCCGCCGTTGCCCTCGAACACCCCGAGCCGGCCGCCCACCACGTTGTGCAGCAGCTTGTTGCCGCTGCCGTAGCGGCGGTTGTCCACGGTGGAGGCGTGGTACTGCATGTTGATCCAGTTGGTGACCACCATGGGCGCGGTCATGATGAGCGTGAGCACGGCGTTGTCGGGGTCCAGCCGGTGGTCGTAGTCGTGCAGGAACGCGCGGCCCGACAGGTTGAGGTGCTGGCTGCGCGCCCGGGGCGCGACGATGAAGGCAGCGTTGTTGGCCAGGCCCCATTCGGGCCGCACCTGGGCCCAGTCGTTGGCGCGTTCGCGCAGGGCCTGCTCCAGCGCGGCGGGTTGGCGGGCCAGCGGGGCCAGGCCCAGCGTGGGTGCGCGCTCGGCCCGGGCCCGGTCGCCTGCCGCCTTGAGGGATGTGCGCAGGCGCTGCAGGTGGGCGGTGTGGCTGGCGGGTACCCGATGCGTGTCGAACAGCACCACCTCGTCGGTGGTGGTGTTGTGCAGGCCGGGCACAAAGTGCACGCCTGCACCCAGCGTGATGCCCAGCGGCGCCAGGTGCTCGCGCACGGCGGGGGTGTTGAGCAGGTCGGCCAGCGCGCGGGCGTTGACCTCGCCGGTCTGGCCGCCGCAGGCGCCGCAGTCCAGGCCGGCAGCGTGGGCGTTGTTGGCGGTCTGGCTGCCGTGGCCCGCCAGCAGCACCAGCGGGGCGAAGTCGCGCACCATGCCCATGGCGGTCAGCACCTTGTGGGCAATGGCAGCGCCCTCCTCCGGGGCGCTCACGGCCTGGGGCATTTGCGGGCGCAGGCTGGCGGCGTCGCCGGCGGCCAGGCCCGTGTCTTCCCACCGGGCGGGCGTGGCGGTGTCGGGCAGGCTCTGGCGCACCAGCTTGCCCGCGTACAGCAGCCCCAGCGATTCGACAAAGCTGAAGCCCGACGACGGCGCGGCACGGAACCGATCCCACTGCGCCGATGCCGCCAGCGCGCTGCGCCGCCGCTTTGCCAGCACCTGCGACAGGTTCGCGTCGCCCGTGCCTTCGGTCACGCACAGCGCGGGCGAGAGCAGGCCAGGCAGCTGCGGCCGCACCATGGCGCTGCCCACCGGGGCATACGCAATGGGCAGGCCGAAGAAGCCGGCAAAGCCGCGCGTCTGTACGCCGGGGTCGGCGGCCTCCAGCGCGCGGCGGTACACCTCGGAGCGCACGTCGATGCAGAACACGGCCTGCACGTCGGGCACGGCCGTTTGCGGCGTGCCCGGCAGAGGTGCCTGCAGCACCGGGGGCCGGGCCAGGCCCGCCACCAGCGGTTGCTGCCAGGCGATTTCCAGCGCATGCTGCAGCAGCCAGTCGGTCTGCTGGGCCTGCTGCCGCTGGGCGGTGACCACGTTGGCCACGCTCCAGCGGTGGGCCCAGCCTGCGGGCACGGTGCCGGGCGGGGCATCGTCGTGCAGCAGCCAGTCCCAGGTGATGCGGATGGCCAGCAGCTGTTCGATCTGGTCGTCGTCCTTGCCCAGCAGCCGGGCCTGCCAGCGCTCGTGGGCGCACCAGGCGGCCCAGCCGCCCACCGACATCAGCAGCGCGCTGAGGTAGGCCAGCTGCCCTGCGGGGCCCACGCCCAGACCCGCCAGGGCGGCCACCACCACATCCCGCGGCGCGGCAGGCAGCGCGGCCAGGCGGCGGGCCAGCGCCGCGTGGCCGTGGTGCCAGGGCAGGCCATGGTCGGCTGCCAGCTGGCCGCGCCAGCTTTCGTACAGGCCCGCCGAGTCCTGCATGCCCCAGCTGGCCTGGTGGCCGTCAAAGAACGCGGCGCAGTGCTGGCTGATCTGGTGCGTGACCATGTCGGCCCACGACACGCCGGGCCGCGGTGGCGCGCCCACGTCGCGCAAGTCGGTGATGAGTGCAAAGCGCTGGGCCTGGGCCGGGCGGCCCGCGGTGCCGGCGGCTTCCAGCTCGGCCACCAGCACATCCAGGTGCGAGGCCAGCGCGATGGGCGGTGTGGCGTCGCCCACAGACCGGCGCAACGCGGCTTCCAGGTGCGGGCGCTGCAGGTGGCCCGCGCGCCACTGCGCCGCAAACCATTCGCGCGGCATCGTCAGGCGCGTGCCGCCCAGGGATTCGAGCGCGGCCGCCGCCTGGGGCATGGGCTGGTCCACCCAGCCCCAGTAGGGGTTCACGGCAATGAACTGGTCCAGCGGCCAGGTGGGCGCCATGCGGGCGCAGGCGGTGTCGATGGCTTCGGCCAGCGTGGTCATGTCGGCAACGGGTGCGTCCATCGGGGCAACAAGGGTGCTGGGGTTCATGGCTGGGCTCCGGGGGCAATGGATGAAAGGGCGGCGGCTTCAGGCCGGGCCGGGAATGTGGTCAGGGGCGAAGCCACGGGCGCCACCACCGGCAGCGATGCCATGGCCGCCGAGTGCGCCGTGGGCGACGGGGGTGCCCAGATGGCAAAGGCCAGGCTGTTGAACTTCTCGTCCAGAAACAACCCGCCGTAAAACCAGGGGTACAGGCGCAGGGCCAGCGCCCCGCGCGGTGCCGCGGCCAGCGCGGCCTGCAGCACAAACAGGGCCGCAAATGCCGCCGCCACGCCCATCCACAGCGCAGCGGGCGGCTGCGCCACCGGCGTGCCCAGCCAGCCGCCCAGCAGGGCGTGCAGGCCCAGGTAGGCCATCACCACGGCCACCGCACCAGCGCACTGCCGCAGCCAGAGCGCGGGGCCCTGCCCTGCAGGGCTGCCCACGAGTGGCACCACAGCCAGCGCCACGATGCCCGCCAGCACCCACATGGCGGGCGATGCCGCCATGCCCGGCAGCCAGGCCCCCCACAGCGCCAGGGCTGCGGCCACCAGGCCCAGGCCCACCAGCGCACCTGCCGCCGATGCGGCCAGGCCCGCGCCAGCCGGTGCACCGGCCAGCTGCGCCACCTGCGCGCGGCGCACGGCACCGCCTGCGCCCAGGAAGGCATGCGCCTTGTACAGCGAGTGCGCCAGCAGGTGCAGCAGGGCCATGTCCCACGCGCCCAGGCCGCACTGCATCAGCATGAAACCCATCTGCGCGCAGGTGGACCAGGCCAGCATTACCTTGATGCTGATGCGCGTGGTCATCACCAGCGCGGCCAGCACCGCCGTGGCCGCGCCCACCACCACCAGCAGCACCTGCGCGGCGGGCACATCCGACACCAGCGGTGCAAAGCGCAGCAGCACAAAGCCGCCCAGGTTGACCACGCCCGCGTGCAGCAGGGCCGACACCGGCGTGGGCGCCTCCATCACCTGGATCAGCCAGCCATGAAACGGCAGCTGCGCGCACTTGAGCACCGCCGTGCACGCCAGCAGCACCACCGCCACCTGCACGCTGGCGGGCAGTGCGCCCTGCGCCGCAGCGGCCTTGGCCAGCATGGCCTGGATGGATGGGGTGCCGTACGCCAGCCACAGCAGCACGGTGGCCAGGCCCATGCACAGGTCGGCCAGGCGGGCCACGATGAACTTCTTGTGCGCGGCCACCACGGCGGCCGGGCGCTCGTTGAAGAACGTGAGCAGGTGGTGCAGCGTGAGGCTGGTGGCCGTCCACGCCAGCGCCAGCACCAGGATGTGGTCGGTGGCCAGCACCACCTGCACCGCCGCCAGCGTGGCCATCAGCCAGCGCAGGTAGTGCGCCTGCTTGCGCTCGCCCAGCAGGTAGGTGTGCGAGTACCGCACGATCACCCAGCCCACCAGCGCCACCAGCACCATCACCAGCGCGCCCACGCGGTCGGCCCGCACGCCAAAGCCCGCCGCGCCGCCCGCTGGCACCGCGCCCAGCAGCACGGCGCCCAGGCTGGCCACTGCGGCTGCCATCACGGCCAGGCACACGCCCTCGGCCACGCGCCAGGCTGCGCTGGGCCGCACCGCGGTGGCCGATGCCCACACGGCCGCCACCGCCGCCAGCAGCGCGGGCGCCCACACCAGTGCCGCATGCCACAGCGGCAGGCCGGCACCGGGTTCAACATTCAGAACATTCATCGCAACACCCTTGCAAAAACAGATTGCCGCGACTTTGCCGGTCGCCAACCATTCTGTAAAATGCATTTTTTAGCGCCTATTTGTGCTGTTTAAAAGAACGTTTCGGAGGGCTCGGCAGCATGTCCCGCCTCAACTTCCACCACCTGCACTACTTCTGGGCCGTGGCGCGCGAGGGCAACCTCACCCGCGCCGCAGCGCACCTGCATGTCTCGCAATCGGCCCTGTCGGCGCAGATCCGCCAGCTCGAAGACCAGCTCGGCCAGCCCCTGTTTGCCCGCGTGGGCCGCAGCCTGCAGCTGACCGAGGCCGGGCAGCTGGCGCTGGGCTACGCGGATTCAATCTTTGCGTCAGGCAACGAGCTCATGGCGCTGCTGCGCGAGGGCCGGCGCGAGGAGCGGCAGGTGCTGCGCATCGGCGCCGTGGCCACGCTGTCGCGCAACTTTCAGGAGAACTTCTTGCAGCCGCTGCTGGCGCGTGACGATGTAGAGCTGGTGCTGCACTCGGGCAGCCTGCTTGAGCTGCTGGCGCGCCTGCGCGTGCACACGCTGGACCTCATCCTGTCGAACCAGCGGGTACATGCCAGCACCGACAACCCCTGGCGCTGCCAGCGCATTGCGCGCCAGCCCGTGAGCCTGGTGGGCAAGCCGCGGCCGGGCGGCAAGGCCTTCCGGTTTCCGCAAGACCTGGAGACCACGCCCCTGCTACTGCCCGGGCGCGACAACGACATCCGCGCCGGGTTCGATCTGATGTGCGAGCAGCGCGGCATCCGCTACCGGCTGCGCGCCGAGGTGGACGACATGGCCCTGATGCGCCTGCTGGCCCGCGACTCCGACAGCATTGCCCTGCTGCCCAGCGTGGTGGTGCAGGACGAGCTGCGCAGCGGCCGCCTGGTGGAACACGGCGTGGTGCCCGACCTGTACGAGAACTTCCACGCCATCACCGTGCGCCGGCACTTCGAGCCGCCGCTGATCAAGGCCCTGCTCCAGCGCCCCGAAGCCGCGGTGCTGGGCGGGGTGGTGGGCTGAGGGCAGTGCTGCAGAAGGTCGTGCGTCACGAGACCGGCCTATCGTCCGCGCAGCAGCCGATCGTGCTTCTGCCGCACAGGCTTCCGGGCAAGAATAGGTGGCAAAACCGGCTTCAGGGCTTTCTTTGATTGGTTATTATGCTATTTATTTAGTAGCAAAAACTCGAGTGGACATGCCAGGCTGTGTAGCCTGCCGGACAGCCGGCAACGCCCGTGCGGCCTACAGTGGGCGCTTTCCCCAGCCCCACGCGGAGACACCGAACATGCTCAACATCCCCTCGCTGCAAGCCAGCGTCAGCCCCGAAGAATGGCAACTGCGCTGCGACCTGGCCGCGTGCTACCGCCTGGTGGCGCTGTACGGCTGGAGCGATCTCGTCTTCACCCACATCAGCGCCAAGCTGCCCGAGTCCGTCTCGGGCCCCGACCACCAGTTCCTCATCAACCCCTACGGGCTGATGTTTGACGAAATCACCGCGTCGAGCCTGGTGAAGGTGGACATGCAGTGCAACAAGCTGCATGAGTCGCCCTTTCCCGTGAACCCGGCCGGCTTCGTGATCCACAGCGCCGTGCACGAGGCCCGGCCCGAAGCCGGCTGCGTGCTGCACACCCACACCCGCGCCGGCGTGGCCGTGAGCGCTCAGCAGTGCGGCGTGCTGCCCATCAGCCAGCAAAGCACCTTCGTGCTGGGCTCGCTGGCGTACCACGCGTACGAAGGCGTGGCCTTTCGCGACGAGGAAAAGCCGCGCCTGCAGGCCGACCTGGGCCAGGCCAACTTCCTCATGCTGCGCAACCACGGGCTGCTCACGGTGGGCAAGACGATTGCCGACGCGTTCCTGTCGATGTACACCTTCGAGAACACCTGCCGCATCCAGATCGACGCGCAGGCCGGCGGCGCCCTGACCGAAGTGAACCCCCAGATCGTGAGCGGCGTGGCCCAGGCCATGCGCGTGCAGACCGGCGGGCTCGGCGGTGCGTTTGCCTGGCCTGCGCTGCTGCGCAAGGTGCAGCGCGAGGCGCCGGGGTTCGACCAGTAAGCCCGCAAGGGGGCCGCGCCGCCCCCTGCAGGAATCCGCCACAACGCATAGCATCGCGGCTTCGACTTCTGCCAAGGACCTTTCTCACCATGAAGCTCTACTACTCCCCCGGCGCCTGCTCGCTCTCGCCCCATATTGCCCTGCACGAGGCGGGTCTCGCCTACACACCCGTGCTGGCCAGCACCAAGAGCCACAAGCTGCAGGACGGCACCGACTTCTACACCATCAACCCGCTGGGCTACGTGCCCGTGCTGGAACTCGACGACGGCACCCGCCTGCGCGAAGGCCCGGCCATCGTGCAGTACATCGCCGACCAGGTGCCGCTGAAGATGCTGGCACCGCAAAACGGCAGCCTGCAGCGCTACCGCCTGCAGGAATGGCTGTCGTTCATCGGCACCGAGCTGCACAAGGGCTTTTCCCCGCTGTTCAACCCCGCCACGCCGGAAGACTACAAGCCCATGGTGCGCGAGAAACTGCTGCAGCGCCTGGCCTGGGTGGACAGCCAGCTGGCCGGCAAGCAGTACCTGATGGGCGACCAGTTCACCGTGGCCGATGGCTACCTGTTCACCGTGTCGAACTGGACAGCACCCACCAAGCTCGACATCTCGGGCCTGGCCCATCTGGCCGCATACCGTGAGCGCGTGGGCGCGCGGCCTGCGGTGCAGGCGGCGATGAAGGCTGAAGGTTTGATCAAGTAGGAACACCCCCCTGAGGCGCTGCGCGCCTTCCCCCCGCTCTCGCTACGCTGCGCTGCGCGGGCAGGGGGACAACGCCCTCGCTGCGGGGCGGCCCTGGCTCGGCGTTTCTCGCACAGGCCCCGCCAGTATCATTCGCTGTGCCCGGAGTGCCGCACCGTTCAGGCACGGCAGCCCTACAGCGGCTTCTGCCGCCACGCCACCAGCGCCCCCACCCACAGCGCGCAGGCCGAGAACACCAGCCCCCGCGCCAGCCCGCCGGGCCCATCGGCAATCCAGCCCACCACGGTGGGCCCCACGATCTGGCCGGCTGCAAACACGATGGTGAACGCGCTGATGCCACTGGCCCACAGCGCCTGCGGCAGGTTGTGCCGCACCAGCGCCGTGGTGGATGCCACCACCGACAAGAACACCCCGCCAAACAGCAGGCCCGAGGCCAGCACCACCGGCCAGGCCGACGTGAGCGCCGGCAGCACCGTGGCCACGCCCAGCAGCGCGTTGAGCAAGGCCAGCGCTCCACCGCCCCGGCTGCGGTCCAGTAGGCCCGCCCAGATGCGCGACGACAGCACCACCGCCAGCCCCAGCAGCGCGTAAAAGCCCGTCACGGCCGCCGGGCTGCTGCCCTGCTCGCGCAGCAACGCCACCACAAACGTCATGTAGCCGATGTAGCCCACGCCGAACAGGCCATAGCCCAGCAGCGCAGGCGCCAGGGCCCGCCAGCGGACACCCGCCGCTGGTTGCCCTGCAGGTGGCGCCGCAGCCCCGCCTGCCGCTGCACCCGCAGGCATCGCGGCAGCGGCCTGCGCCTGCAGCGCCCGCACAGGCCACACCAGCAGCACCGTGGCCGCTGCGCACGCCGCCGCCAGCGCCCACCAGGCCCACGTCCAGGCGTGGGGCTGCGAGGCCGCCGCACCCAGCACGGCCGGCACCAGCAGGGCCGACAGGCTGATGCCCCAGCCCGTGCCGCCGTAATACAGCCCCAGCAACAGCCCGCTGCGCCCCGGGTCCTGCAGGCCCAGGCGGGCCGCCAGCAGGCCGCCAGTGACGAACACCAGCGCACTGGCGGTGCCTGCCAGCAGGCGCTGCGCCAGCAACGGCACCGTGTCCACAAAAAACCCGCTGAGCGCCATGAACACCGTGGCCAGCAGCGCCCCCGCAATCAGCACCGTGCCGGGCGCCAGGCGGCGCAGCAGCATGGGCGTGGCCAGCGCGCCCAGCAGGTAGCCCAAAGCGTTCAGCGTGTTCATGCTGCCGGCCAGCGTGTAGCTCCAGCCCAGGTCCTCGCGCATGGGTGGCAGCAGCAGCGCATACGCAAACCGGGTGATGCCCAGCGACACCGCAGCGCCCATCGACAGCGCCACCGCCAGCCACAGCAGGCGCATCGGGCGGGCGGGCGCGGGGAGCGCGCGTGGCAGCGTACCGTCGGCCGGAGCTGCAGGCGGGGACGGTGATGATGGCGAAGAACCGGGGGCACCCATGGCAGCCAATTTTGCGCCAGCACCGGGCGCAGCGCTGTCGCCCCCGCCTCGCACAGGCGACGCCCGCCAGAGCCGGCGGCTCCGGCACGCACCAATGGGCCACCCAGGGCTTCATCCGGCTTGACCTATCACAACACCGTCACCCTTGCTGACACCCTTGCGCTGCACGTTTTGCGTTGCAGCATTAAGCTGATGGACTGCACTTTTTGCACGCACCCTTACAGGACGACCGCACCATGACCACCTCATTGTTTGAACCCACACGCGCCGGCGACCTCCAGCTGGCCAACCGCATCGCCATGGCCCCGCTGACGCGCAACCGCTCGCCCGAGGCCATTCCCACCGACCTCGTCGCCACCTACTACGCACAGCGCGCCAGCGCCGGGCTCATCATTTCCGAGGCCACGGCCATCAGCCCCCAGGCGCAGGGCTACGCAGACGTGCCCGGCCTGTATGGCACCGAGCAGCTCGACGGCTGGAAGAAAGTGACCCGTGCGGTGCACGCCGCGGGCGGCAGGATCGTGGTGCAGCTGTGGCATGTGGGCCGCGTCTCGCACACCGACCTGCAGCCCGGCAACGCCCACCCGGTGGCCCCATCGGCCGTGCGCGCGCACACCAAGACGGTGCTGATCAAGGACGGCGTACCCACCTTCACCGACACCTCGCAACCCCGCGCACTGGATGCGGAAGAAATCCCGGGCATCGTGCAGGACTACCGCCACGCCGCCCGGAACGCGATCGCCTGCGGCTTTGACGGCGTGGAGATCCACGCGGCCAACGGCTACCTGATCGATCAGTTCCTCAAGACCGGCGCCAACCAGCGCACCGACGATTACGGCGGCAGCATCGAAAACCGCGCACGCCTGCTCATGGAAGTCACGCGTGCCATCGTCGAGGAAATCGGCGGCGGCCGCACGGGCATCCGCCTCTCGCCCGTCACGCCCGCCAACGACATCGTCGACGCCGACCCTCAGCCTCTGTTCGAGTACGTGGTGCGCCAGCTCGCCCCCTTGGGCCTGGCCTACATCCATGTCATCGAGGGCGCCACCGGCGGCCCGCGCGAAGTGGATGGCCGCCCGTTCGACTACCCCGCGCTCAAGGCCGCGTATGCGGCCGCTGGCGGCAAGGGCGCGTGGATGGTGAACAACGCGTACGACAAGGCCCTGGCCGAAAAGGCGATTGCCGAAGGCGCCGACATCGTGGCGTTTGGTCGCCCGTTCATTGCCAACCCTGACCTCGTCGAACGCCTGAAAGCCAACGCACCGCTCAACGAAGTGAACCGCGCGACGCTGTACGGCGGCGGTGCCCAGGGGTACACAGACTACCCGGCGCTCGCAGCCGGCTGATCCGCCGCGGGCGCGGCCACCTGCGTGCCCCCCGCGCTGCCGACTCCGGGAGGGTTTAGCCCACGCCGATCGGGCTGGGGGCGCGTTGCACGATGCGCGTGAACAGCCGGTCATAGGCCGGATCGCGCGGCTGCACCGCCGACAGCGGATTGCTGTTGCCTGCGAAGGCCGCGTCCAGCGCGCTCCAGTCCTCGGCGGTCAGGTGCTGCTGGGCAGCGGGGAGCACCACGGTTTCTTCGAGCCGCATGTGCTCCAGGTAGAAGTCGATGTACCGGCCCAGCGCCATGCAAAAGGTCTCCCGCCGCGCGTCGCCTATCAGTTCCCAGGCCAGCAGCGAATGCTGCAGTTCGCGCACGGCCGCCTCGCCACCGGCGTGGTCCCGCTCCAGGCGGGCAATGACCTGGGCCGCCTCGGGTGAACGCCTCGCCACCTGGGGAAACAGCCACTCCGATTCCTTGGGGTGGTGCTGCCGCTCGGGCACTTCGTCGATATAGAACAGCATGGCCCGCATCACGTCGAAAAACGCGGCCGGTTCGTCGCCGGGCCCACGATCGACCATCAGGCGCAGGGACTTGAGCATCGCAGCCAGGGACGAGTGCTCTTCGCGGATGGCCCGCAGACTGGACGGTGGCATGGTGGGCTCCTGCAGGTGTGTGTGACAACGCCGCGAGCTTGCCACGCAGCCATCAGCCGCCACTGATGCATGTCAAGGATTCGGGCAGTTCGCATCACACCACCCCTGCGGGCAGCCCCCATGAAAAAGCCCCGCGCAAATTGCACGGGGCTTTTGTTCAGGTAGGGGGCCGAGGCTGCACGCGCAGCCACCGGATGTTCAGCCCCGCAGCAGCGCCCGCCCCGTTCCCGGCCGGGCCTGAGCCAGCGCGGGCCGGGCTGCGCCGTGGCCCGGCTCGTGCGCACCATCTACCGAGTCTGAAAGCCGGAACTGCTGCACCACCTGCGACAGCAGCGCCGCCTGCTCGCGCAGCGAGGCCGCAGCGGCGGCCGACTCTTCCACCAGGGCGGCATTTTGCTGCGTCATCCGGTCAATCTCGCCCACCGACTGGTTCACCTGCCCGATGCCGGCCGACTGCTCGGACGCAGCCGCCGTGATCTCGCCAATGATGTCGCCCACCCGCTGGACGCTGCTCATGATGTCCTTCATGGCCGTACCCGCTTCTTCGACGTGGCGCACGCCACCATCCACGGCGGTCACGCTGTTGCCGATCAGGCCCTTGATGTCGCTGGCCGCCGCAGCCGAGCGCTGGGCCAGGCTGCGCACTTCGCTGGCCACCACGGCAAAGCCGCGGCCCTGCTCGCCCGCCCGGGCGGCTTCCACCGCCGCGTTCAGCGCGAGGATGTTGGTCTGGAAAGCAATCGAATCGATCAGCCCGATGATGTCGCCGATCTTGCGGCTGGAAGCCGAGATCTCGTGCATGCTGGCTACGGCCTGCTGCACCACGCCACCACCGTGTGTGGCCATCTGGGATGCCGACGCTGCCAGCTGGTTGGCCATCTGCGAGGACGTCGCCGTCTGTTGCACGGTGGCCGTGAGCTGCGTGAGCGAGGACACGGCTTCCTGCGCGTTGCTGGCCGTCTGCTCGGTGCGCTGCGAAAGGTCCTGATTGCCGCTGGCGATCTCCTGGCTGGCCGTGGCAATGTTGCCGCTGGCGTCGCGCACCTGCGCCACCAGCGTGCCCAGGCCCTGCTGCATTTCGCGCAGCGCGCGCTGCAGGTCGGCCACTTCGTCCTTGCCGTTGGCCGCAATGTTCTGCGAGAGGTCGCCGCCGGCAATCGCCTGCGCCATCCGGCGCGCGTCTTCCAGCGGGCGGCAGATCGAGTTCATGTTCATCAGCGTGGTGGGGACCACCACGATCACCGTGATCAGCACTGCCAGCACAAACAGCCACTTGGTCTGGTTGGAGACATCCTGCGTCTCCTGCGTCGACTTCTGCACTTCCGACTGCAGCACGCCATCGAGTTCCTGCATGAGCTTGTCGGCCTGGTCGAACTCGGCCACCGCCTTGGCGCTCATGCGGTTGGCGATGGTGGCCGTGTCGTAGCCGCTGGCTTCCAGCTGGCGCGCCACATGGCCAAACAGGTCACGGTAGCTGTCGAGCTTGGTGACAATGTTGCGCACCACGGGGTTGTCCGAGTCTTCGTCGCCTGCAAGGAACTTCTCGGCAATCTTCTTGGCCTGCACCAGGCTGGCTTTCCACTTGTCGTGGGCGGCCTTCACGGCTTCAGGCTTCTCGTAGCCGATGATCATGTCCTTTTCATGCTGGCGGATGGCCCCCATCTCGCCGCGCAGCTCGGCCATGTAGCCCACTTCGGCAAACGAGTGCGCCATGAAGTCGTCGCTCATGGCGTGGATGCGGAACATGCCCAGCATGCCCGCGCCGCCGAGCAGGCCCAACAGGCCCAGCACCACGCCGATCGCGCCCAGCATCCGCAGCCGGATGGTGAATTGCCTCATGAAATTCTGCATGACCTGTCTCCTCAGCTGTCGGGGTGCACACACACGTTTGCACGCAAACGCTACAAAATGTTTGACAGTCTGACAGAGATCACGGCACGGTCAACTACGTAGTTTCACAGGCGCCAGCGCTTGAGAAGCAGGGCATTGGCCATCACGCTGACCGAGCTGAGCGCCATGGCCGCACCGGCCACCACCGGGCTCAGGTAGCCCAGCGCGGCCAGCGGAATGCCGGCCACGTTGTACGCAAACGCCCAGAACAGGTTCTGGCGGATCTTCATCACCGTGCGCCGCGAAATGTCGAGCGCAGCGGCCACCAGCATCGGGTCGCCGCGCATCAGCGTGATGCCTGCGGCGTGCATGGCCACGTCGGTGCCGTTGCCCATGGCCATGCCCACGTGGGCAGCAGCCAATGCGGGCGCATCATTGACACCGTCACCGACCATCGCAACCGTGTGGTGTGCGGGGTGGCCGGCAGCGTTGCCCAATTGCAGCGCACGCACCGCTGCCGCCTTGTCGCCGGGCAGCACCTCGGCCATCACTTCGCCGGCGTCCGGGTCCAGCCCCAGGCGGCGGGCCATCACCTCGGCGGCGCCGCGGTTGTCGCCCGAGATCATCACGGTGCGGATGCCGCGGGCCTTCAGCGCGGCCAGCGCCTCACGCGCGCCGGGCTTGGGCTCGTCGCCAAAGGCCATGATCGCGCGCAGCGCCAGGCCCTGATCTGTGCGCTCGGCCACGGCAGACACCGTGGCGCCTTCTCGCTGCAGGGCGGCGGCGCGGTCTGCCAGCGGGCCATCCTTGAGCGCCTGCACGCCCAGCTCGTCCATCCAGCGCAGGCTGCCCACCAGCCAGCCGTGGCCCTGCACCTCGCCTTCCGTGCCACGGCCGGGCACGGCGCGCACGGCGTCGGGCGGCTGCACCACCAGCTTCTGCTGCGCTGCCGCAGCGGCCACGGCGCGGGCCAGTGGGTGTTCACTGCCGCTCTGCACCGATGCCACAGCGGCCATCACCCCAGCGGCGTCCAGCCCCGGCACCACTTCAAAGGCCGACAGCCGCGGCTGGCCCACGGTGAGCGTGCCGGTCTTGTCAAAAGCCACGGTGTCCACCTTGTGCGCCAGCTCCAGCGCCTGCGCATCCTTGATCAAAATGCCGTGCCGCGCCGCCACGCCCGTGCCCGCCATGATGGCTGCGGGCGTGGCCAGCCCCAGCGCGCAGGGGCAGGCAATCACCATCACGGCCACCGCGTGGATCAGCGCGCTCTCCAGCCCCACGCCCATGGCCAGCCAGCCGCCCAGCGTGATGAGCGCAATGCCCAGCACCACCGGCACGAACACGGCAGACACCTGGTCTACCAGCCGCTGAATGGGCGCCTTGGCGGCCTGCGCGTCTTCCACCAGGCGAATGATGTGCGCCAGCACCGTCTCGCTGCCCACGGCGGTGACTTCCACCACCACGCGGCCATCACCGTTGATGGAGCCGCCCGTCACCGGCGCGCCCACATCGCGGGGCACCGGCAGCGGCTCGCCGGTCAGCATGGATTCATCGACCTGGGTGTGGCCCTCGCGCACCACGCCATCCACCGGAAAGCGCTCGCCCGGGCGCACCACCAGGCGGTCGCCTGCCAGCACCTCGGCCACGGGCACGTCCACCTCGCCATCCTTGCCCAGCAGGTGCACCACATCGGGCCGCAGCGCATGCAGGGCGCGGATGGCGGCCGTGGTCTGCTGCTTGGCGCGGGCCTCCAGCCACTTGCCCAGCAGCACCAGCGTGATCACCACGGCCGACGCCTCAAAGTACAGGTGCGGTGTGTGCCCTGCATGCGCCGTGAGCCACAGCCACACCGACAGCCCCCAGCCCGCACTGGTGCCCAGCGCCACCAGCAGGTCCATGTTGCCGCTCAGCGCCTTCGCCGCATGCCAGCCCGCCTTGTAAAAGCGCGCCCCCAGAATGAACTGAACCGGTGTGGCCAGCGCAAACTGCACCCAGGCGGGGAGCATCCAGTGCTGGCCGAACAGGTCCCCCAACATGGGCAACACCAGCGGGGCCGACAGCGCCAGCCCGATGGCCACCGGCATGAAGCCCGCCCAGGGCGATGCGTCATCGGCCGCATCTGCCGCATCCGCCGCGCGGGGCTCATAGCCCGCATTGCGCACCGCGCGGCGCAGCAGCGCATCCATGGCGGCGGTGTCTGCCGCGGTCGATGCCACAAACGCAATGCGCGCCGATTCGGTGGCCAGGTTGACCGATGCCTCCTGCACCCCCGGCACCTTGCGCAGTGCGCGTTCCACACGGCCCACACAGCTTGCGCAGGTCATGCCACCGATGCCGATATCGAGGGCCTGGGCCGGCGCATTGCCGGGCAGGGAAGAAGGGGTGGAGGGCGTGGCGGAAGTGTTCATGGCGGTGATGGTGATCCTTGACGCGATGGCAAGGTCAAGCATTGACCTGGGTCAACCCTGATGGCGAGAGTGTCTTGCACCCCGTTTGACTCTGACACGATGTCAAGCTTCATCATGCGCCCAGCGACCCTCTGCACCTGCAGATGGCCCGCATCCGTCTTCAACCCCCACTGAAAGGACACACCATGCAGACGACCACATTCCAGGTACAGGGCATGACCTGCGGCCACTGCGAGCGCGCCGTCACCCAGGCCGTGCAGCAGGTCGACCCCGCAGCCACCGTGCGCATCGACCGCGCCAGCGGCAAGGTCGACGTGGACAGCACCGCCCCGCGCGAGGCACTGGCCGCCGCCATTGCCGAAGAAGGCTACACCGTAGCCGCCTGAGCGCCATGCCTTCGCCCCGGTCAGCCGCCCTGCCCCGCGCAGCCGCAGCGCCCCTACGCCGCGCCACCCCCTGGCCCGTGGCCATCGGCACGGCAGCGCAGCGCGCAGGCGTGTCGGCCCGCATGGTGCGGCACTACGAGTCGCTGGGCCTGCTGGCCGGCGTGGGCCGCACCGCCAGCGGGTACCGCCAGTACACCGAGGCCGATGTCCACACCCTGCAGTTCATCCGCCGCAGCCGCGACCTGGGTTTTTCGATGGAAGAGATTGCCGAGCTGCTCACCCTGTGGCGCGACCGCAGCCGCGCCAGCAGCCAGGTCAAGCGCATTGCGCAGCAGCACATCGACGACCTGAGCGAACGCATTGCCCAGATGCAGGCCATGCAGCGCAGCCTGCAGACCCTGGTGGCGTGCTGCAAGGGCAACGACCGGCCGGATTGCCCGATCCTGGATGACCTGGCGGCGCCGGAAGCGGCGGGCAAGGGCACCACCGCACTGCACGGCAAACAGACGACGCTACGAAATAAATAGCATCTGGCGCTTGTACAACAAGCGCTACAACCCTGAAACGCATGAAAATGCTGCGCCCCGCGCTGCCGGGGCGGGCATGGCAGACTCCAAGGCTTCGTTACAGCCCCACACACTGCCCCATGCTCACCGGTGACCTGCGCAACAAAGTCGATCAAGTCTGGAACGCCTTCTGGTCCGGCGGCATCGCCAACCCCATTGAAGTCATCGAGCAGATCACCTACCTGCTCTTCCTGCGCGCCCTCGACAGCGACCAGACCCGCGAAGACAACAAGGCCCTGCGCCTTAAAACCCGGCCCGTGCACCTCATCCCCACGGGCACCGACGCACAAGGCCGCGCGCACGACGACATGCGCTGGTCCCGCTTCAAGAACATGGCCCCGGCTGACATGTTCGACGTGCTCAGCAACCAGGTCTTCCCCTTCCTGCGCGGCCTGCAAACCTCGGGCGGCCCGGCGGCAGAAACCGCCTTTGCCCGCCACATGCAGGGCGCCCGCTTCACCATCCCCACACCCGGCCTGCTCGCCAAGGTGGTTGATCTGCTCGACACCATCCCCCTGGACGACCGCGACACCAAGGGCGACCTGTATGAATACATGCTCGGCAAAATCGCCTCTGCCGGGCAAAACGGCCAGTTCCGCACCCCGCGCCACATCATCGATTTGATGGTGGCCCTGACGGCCCCCACACCGCAAGACACCATTTGCGACCCGGCCTCGGGCACCTGCGGATTTTTAGTCGCCGCAGGCGAATACCTGCGCCGCACCTACCCCGACATGCTGCGAGTGCCCGCGCAAAACGCGCACTTCCACCACGGCATGTTCCACGGGTACGACTTTGACAACACCATGCTGCGCATCGGCAGCATGAACATGGTGCTGCACGGCGTGGAGCACCCCGCCATCGAATACCGCGACTCGCTCTCACAAGGCGCAGCGGGCGACGCCGATGCCTACAGCCTCATCCTGGCCAACCCGCCCTTTGCCGGCAGCCTCGACCACGAGAGCACGGCCAAGGATTTGCAAAGCATCGTCAAAACCAAAAAGACCGAGCTGCTCTTTCTGGCCCTGTTCCTGCGCCTGCTCAAAACCGGCGGGCGCGCGGCGGTGATCGTGCCCGACGGCGTGCTCTTTGGCAGCAGCAAAGCCCACAAAGAACTGCGCCGCAAGCTGGTGGAAGAGCAAAAGCTCGACGCCGTCATCAGCCTGCCCGGCGGTGTGTTCAAGCCCTACGCGGGCGTCAGCACCGCCATCCTGCTCTTCACCAAAACCATGAGCGGCGGCACGGACAGCGTGTGGTTCTACGACATGTTGGCCGACGGCTGGAGCCTGGACGACAAACGCCAGCCCCTGCTGGATGCCAGCCTTTTAGGCCTGCAGCGCTTTGTGGACAAGCGCAACCAGCTATCAGAAACAGAGCACGCCAAAAACAACCTGCCCGACGTGCTGGAACGCTGGGGCCAGCGCAGCGGCACCGAGCGCGACCGCCCCCGTACCGCCCAGAGCTTCTGCGTGCCCAAGGCGGACATCGAGGCCAATGGGTATGACCTGAGCATCAACCGGTACAAGGAGGTGGTGCATGAACAGGTGCAGCACCGGGCGCCGGGGGAGATCCTGGCGGAGCTGCGGGCGCTGGAAGGCGAGATTGCGCGGGGGATGGGGGTTTTGGAGGGGATGTTGAAGTGAGTGCACCTTGGCCTACTCTGCAATTTGATGAAGCCGTAGAAGACGCTTCGGGCGGCAACATCAAAACCAAGCAGAACGACTACGCAGAAGTTGGTGAATTCCCCATCGTTGATCAAGGCAAGGCTTTGATCGCTGGTTACACAGACGATGAGGCTGCGCTCTGCAAAGTGCCTCTGCCTGTTGTGATCTTTGGCGACCACACGCGTTGCTTGAAATTCGTGGACTTCCCATTTGGCATGGGCGCGGACGGCGTGAAAGTGCTGAAACCCAAGGCTGGACTGGATGCCAAGTTTCTGTACCACTATTTACGCCAGATCAAATTACCTGATGGCGGCTATGACAGGCATTTCAAGTACTTAAAGCGCGAGACAGTGCCTCTGCCCCCGCTGGAAGAACAACGCCGCATCGCCGCCATCCTCGACCAAGCCGAAACCCTCCGAACCCAACGCCGCACCGCCCTGGCCCTGCTCGACAGCCTCACCCAGTCCCTCTTTCTCGATATGTTTGGGGACCCGGTGGCGAATCCGAAGGGGTGGCCGACGGAATCTCTGACCGATCTGTGCCATTGCTACAGCGGGGGCACGCCGTCAAAAGCAAAGAAGGAATATTGGGAAGGAGAGTTGCCTTGGTTCAGTGCCAAGGACATGAAGGCCGAAGATTTGTTTGATTCGGAAGATCACATCTCAGAGCAGGTGCCCGAAACGACAACTTTGAAGCTGTTGCCCAAAGACACTGTTGCGATAGTGGTGCGGGGAATGATCCTCGCTCATACGTTTCCGGTTTGCGTTTTACGGATACCAGCGACGATCAATCAAGACCTCAAAGCGCTCTTGCCCAAACAACCCGTCAACAGTCAGTTCTTGGCAGCATGCTTGCGCAGCCAATCAGGATTCGTTCTTGAGAAGGTTTCAGAAGCAGGTCACGGCACAAAGCGATTGGACGCGCAAGGCCTGCAGTGCATCCGAATCCCAAGACCTGGTGATGCGCTAGAACAAACCTTCGCCACCCGCATCGCCTCCATCGAAGCCCTCAAAGCCACCCACCGCCGCGCCCTGGCCGCGCTGGATGCGCTGTTTGCCTCGCTGCAGCAGCGGGCGTTTGCGGGGATGCTTTGAACGGCCACTGGCTGCACAATCTCATATCACGGTCTACTTTTTAAGGAAAGCACCATGGACAGAATCACCCTCGAACCCGGCAAGCGTGGCGGGCGGCCCTGTGTGCGCAATTTGCGCATCTCGGTGTACGACGTGCTGTCCATGCTCTCCAGCGGCATGTCCACCCCGGAAATTCTGGACGACTTCCCGGAGCTCACCGAGCAGGACATCCTGGCCGTGCTGGCGTTTGCCGCCGAGCGGGAACACCAGGTCGTTTCGCTCAAAGCGCAATGAAGCTGCTGCTGGATGAAAACCTGTCGCGCCGCCTGGTGCCTTTTCTGCAGCACGACTACCCGGGCTCCAGCCAGGTCGTGCTGCTGGGCCTGGAGTCCGCCTCGGACCGCGAGGTGTGGCAAAAGGCCAAGGATGACGGCTACGTGATCGTCACCCGCGATGCGGATTTTCAAGAACTCTCGCTGGTGTGGGGGCAGCCGCCCAAGGTGGTTCGATTACGCACCCCGAACCAGACGCGGGCCGCTACGCTGAAGGTGCTGCTCGACCACCGGGAACTGGTCGTCGAATCGCTGGTAACCCACGGTCTGGCGTCGGTAGAGATCATTCCTTGAAGCCCTGCCGTCACGCCCTGGCCGCGCTGGATGCGCTGTTTGCCTCGCTGCAGCAGCGGGCGTTTACCGGAGCCTTGTAAATGAACGACCTCACCACCGCACAACTGCAGCGCCAGAACATCCTGAACAACCGCTATGCCCTGCAGGCGGCAGAGCAGCACCTGCAACTGGGCGGGGTGGTGTTTCAGGGGCAAACGGTGTTTACTAAACAGCAGGTGACGGCCCTGTTTGAGGTGAGCGATGCCACGGTAGAGCGCTACATCAGCAACCACGGGGAAGAACTCAAGGGCAACGGCTACCAGTTGCTCAAAGGGAAAAACCTTAAGGAATTCAAAGACTTAGTGGATGTCTCCCTCATCAATGAGGGTAACAAAGCGCCTTTGCTGGGCGTGTTCAGCTTCCGGGCCGTGCTCAACCTGGCCATGCTGCTGACGGAGAGCGAACGCGCCAAGGCCGTGCGCTCGCGCTTGCTCGATATCGTGATGGACGTACTGGCCGAGCGCACGGGCGGGCACACCAAGTACATCAACCAGCGCGACGAGCACTACCTCATTGCTTCGTTCCAAGAGGAGAGCTACCGCAAGCAGTTCACCGATGCGCTCGATCACTTTGTGGTGGAGAACCAGTGGAAGTATGTGCGCTTCACCAACCTGATTTACCAGTGCATCTTCCGCGAGAACGCAGCGGAATACCGACAGGTTTTGAAGCTTGCGGCCAAAGACAGCATTCGGGACACGATGTATTCCGAAGTATTGACGTTGATTGCCAGCTTGGAAACAGGCTTGGCGCACGAACTTGAAAAAGAGTTCAAGAGGCTGGGTCGAAAACTCAGCATGCAAGAAGGGGCGGCCCTGTTCGGACAGTTTGAAAGCCATCCACTTTTCAAGCCATTCATCTTGGACGCAAGAACCAAGATGGCCAGTCGCGACCTGGAATTTAGGGATGCGCTACACCACAAGCTGGAGGCTTATATCCAATCCGTTCCAGAAGCCGACTTTGATCGCTTTTTGGGTGAGACCAGTAAGTCCCTGGAAGATCGCCTGAGCGACCCCGCCACGCTGGCCGTGTTCAAGCGCCTTAAGGACCGCTGAGATGGACGAGCACGAGGGCTTGCGTTACCTGTACTTCGACGTGGCCCACGCATTGCGCACGCAGGCGTGGATCATTGAACACTCGGGCGGCCTGGGCGGCGTCAAGAACGTGGAGCACCTGGAAAGCGTGCTGGGCCATATTCAGAACGACTGGTACTACCCGGAGATGGCCGACAAGTTGACCCACCTGGTCTATTCGGTCAACAAGAACCACCCGTTCAACGACGGCAACAAGCGCTCGTCTATCGGCTGGGCGCGTACTTTCTGGAACTCAACGGCTACGACTATGTGGTCAAGCGGTTTGTGCTGGAAATGGAAAACATCGCCGTGTACGTGGCGAGCAATGTGGTGGGCAAGGATCTGTTGCGGGAGGTCATCGCGTCGCTGCTGTACGAGGAGGACTATTCCGAAAACCTCAAGCTGGCGTTGATTGATGCGATCTCACGGCATCAGCCTGATTTCTAAAGCCCTGCTTCGCCCAAAAGGTTTTAGGGATTTGCGTCAGTCGTGAAAATATCTTTTCAAAACAAAGACTTATAAAACCTATCCTAAAGATTTCAGCCAGTTTCTCAGCTTTAGAAAATCTTTAGAACCGTTTCAGCACCGGAGGGTGTTCCTTGAGCGCTACGTCCAACTTTGCCTTCCTGCAACCTGACTGGCCCGACCTGCTGGCCGAAGCCCGCCGTGCCGAGGCCGCCGCAAACTCCGACCCGCGCACCGCCTGCTTTTATGCCCGCCGCACGCTGGAACTGGCCGTGGCCTGGCTGTACCAGGCCGAAGGGGGCCGGGGTGGCTGCCTGCGCATGCCGTACAAGGCAGACCTTTCGGCCTTTTTGTTCGAGCCTAGCTTTCAGCAACTGGTGGGCAGTGCGGTGCACGCCAAGGTGGATGTGATTCGCCGCCTGGGCAACAAGGCGGTGCATGATGTGCGCCCCGTGGCCGCGCAAGATGCGCTGAACGCGCTGCGCGAGCTGTTCCATGTGGCGTTCTGGCTGGCGCAGCACTATGCGCGCCGCGTGGGCGACAGGCCTGCGGCGGGCTTGCAGTTTCGCGTGGATCTGTTGCCTCGGCCTTCTTCCACAGACACCGCCACTGAACAAGCCGCCAGCCGCGCTGCGCAGACCGCCGCACAAGAAGCCCTGGCCCAGCAGGCCCAAGCCCTGGCCGAACGAGACGCGGCCCTGCGCGAGGCCGCTGCCCGCAATGCCGCGCTGGACGCTGAACTGGCCCGCTACCGCGCCGAGATTGCCGCCGCCAAGGCCGCCAACGCGGCGCAGCCCGCCACCGCGCACGACTACAACGAGGCCGCCACGCGCGACCTGTTCATTGACCTGCTGCTCAAAGAAGCCGGCTGGGCGCTGGACCAGCCGCGCGACCGCGAGTTTGAAGTGCAGGGCATGCCCAACCACGAGGGCAAGGGCTTTGTGGACTATGTGCTGTGGAGCGGCGAAATCCCCCTGGCCATTGTGGAAGCTAAGCGCACCCGCCGCAGCGCCCAGGAGGGCCAGCAGCAAGCCCGCCTGTATGCCGACTGCCTGGAGCGCAGCACCGGCCACCGCCCCGTGATCTACGGCACCAACGGCTACGAGCACTGGATGTGGGACGACGCCACCAGCCCGCCACGCCCGGTGCAAGGCTTTCACACGCGGGACGAGCTGGAGCTGATGCACCAGCGCCGCACCACGCGCAAGCCGCTGGCTAGCCTGCCGATTGCGGCGGGCATTGTGGAGCGCCACTACCAGCAGCGCGCCATTCGCCGCATTGCCGAAACCTTTGAGCGCGACCAGCACCGCAAGGCGCTGGTGGTGATGGCCACGGGCGCGGGCAAAACGCGCACGGTGATTGCGCTGGTGGATTTGCTCATGCGCGCGGGCTGGGCCAAGCGCGTGCTGTTTCTGGCCGACCGCGTGGCGCTGGTGAACCAGGCCGTCAACGCCTTCAAGGCCCACCTGCCCGATGCGGCACCGGTGAACCTGGTGACCGACCGCGCCACGGAGGGGCGGGTGTACGTATCGACCTACCCCACGATGATGGGGCTCATCAATGAGGCCACAGGTGGAGGACAGCGCCGCTTTGGCGTGGGCCACTTTGACCTGATCGTGGTGGACGAAGCGCACCGCTCCATCTACCAGAAGTACCGCGCCATCTTCAGCTACTTTGACGCGCTGCTGGTGGGCCTGACGGCCACGCCCAAGGACGAGATCGACCGCAACACCTACAGCCTGTTTGGCCTGGAAAGCGGCGTGCCCACCGATGCGTATGGCCTGGACGACGCGATTGCCGAGGGCTACCTGGCCCCGCCCAAAGCGATTTCGGTGCCGCTGAAATTCCAGCGCCAGGGCATTCGGTATGACGAACTGAGCGACGACGAGAAAGACCAGTGGGACGCGCTGGAGTGGGACGAAGAAGGCGGTGAGGCCCCCGACGAAGTGAGCGCCGAGGCGGTGAACCAGTGGCTGTTCAACACCGACACGGTGGACAAGATGCTGGCCCTGCTGATGGAGCGCGGCCACAAGGTGGCGGGTGGCGACCGGCTGGGCAAGACCATCATCTTTGCCAAGAACCAGAAGCACGCCGAGTTCATCCAGCAGCGCTTTGACGCGAACTACCCCGACCGCAAGGGCGTTTTCGCGCGGGTCATCACGTTCAAGACCGAGTACGTGCAGTCGCTCATCGATGACTTCTCTAAAAAGAACGATGCCCCGCACATCGCGATTTCGGTGGACATGCTGGACACGGGCATTGACGTGCCCGAAGTGGTGAACCTGGTGTTCTTCAAGATCGTGCGTTCCAAGGCCAAGTTCTGGCAGATGGTGGGGCGCGGCACGCGGCTGTGCAAAGAGCTGTACGGGCCGGGGCAGGACAAGCAGGACTTTTTCATCTTCGACTTCTGCCAGAACCTGGAGTTTTTCAGCCAGGATCTGGAGAGCAGTAAAGGCGCGGTAGCCCAGCCGCTGTCGCAACGCCTGTTCAATGCGCGGCTGGAGCTGATCGAAGTGATCGACAAGCGCTTGTCAAGCAACGGCGTGGCCGATGAGGCGCAGCAATCGCCCGTGCTGACCGAGGCGACGATCCGCCGCGACACCGCTGATTTGCTGCACAGCATGGTGGCGGGCATGTCGCTCGACAACTTTGTGGTGCGCCCGCAGCGCCGCTGGGTGGAGGCCTGGGCGCAGCCCGATGCATGGAAGCGCCCCACGCCAGAACAACTGGCCGATGTGGCAGCGCACCTGTCGGGCCTGCCCACCGCAGTGCGTGACGACGACGAAGACGCCAAACGCTTTGACGCCCTGCTGCTGAACACCCAGCTGGCCCTGCTGCGCAGGGAACCGGCCATGGCCCGGCTGCAAATCAAGGTGCAACAACTGGCGAACAGCCTTCTGGAGCTGTCCAATGTGCCCAGCGTGCGCGAACACCTGCTGCTGATCGAGGCCGTGGCAGGCGACGAGTGGTGGCAGGACGTGACCTTGCCCATGCTGGAGCAGGCGCGGCGCAAGCTGCGCAGCCTCATCAAGCTCATCGAAAAAAGCAGCCGCAAGGTGGTCTACACCGACTTTGAAGATGCCATTGGAGAGACTGCCGAAGTGGCCTTGCCCCTGGTGGCGAGCGCCGTGGACTTCGACCGCTTTCGCGCCAAGGCCAAGGTGTTTTTGCGCGCCCACGAAGACCGGCTGGCACTGCACAAGCTGCGCCGCAACCAGCCCCTGACAGCCGCCGACCTGCAAGAGCTGGAGGCCCTGCTACATGAGGCGGGCGGCACAGATGGCGACATTGAGCGTGCGCGCACGCTGCACAACAGCCTGCCGGTGTTTGTGCGCTCGCTGGTCGGTTTGGATCGCGAGGCAGCCATGGTAGCGTTCTCGAACCTGATTGGCGCGGGCCAAGCCAGCGCCAGCCAGTTGCAGTTCATCGAAGAGATCGTGCAGCACCTGACCGAGCACGGCGCCATGCCTGCCACGCGGCTTTACGAGTCACCGTTCACCGACATCCATGCCAGGGGACCCGATGGGCTGTTCGACAACGGCAAGGTGGAAGAACTATTTAGGGCGTTGCAAGGGCTGGAGCTGGAGAAGGCTGCGGCCTGACGTGCCCGTTCGCACTGCCTGGAGTTTTGCGGACCGCAATTTCTGCCACGACGGTGCATTGCTAGGTTGGTAAGAGAGGGTTGGTGGGGGAGGCAGAAGTGTTCATGGCAGCGATGGTGATCCTTGACCCGATGGCCTGACCGCCATGCCCGCGCCCGGTCAGCCGCCCTGCCCGGCGCACATCGGCACTGCGGCACAGCACTCCACCGGTCGGCATGAAACAATCGCCTCCGCGTGCGTGGCCGCCCACGGGCAGGGGGGCCGTAGCGCAACAGAGCATGAGGCTCACGTTGCTCGCCGGTCGCGCGCAGCCATCGAATTCATTTCATCATCCCTTCATGAAAAAAATCTTCTGCACGGCGGCTTTACTGATGGCCTCCACGGTGTTTGCAAGCACCTCGCCAACCCCACCGGTCTCCAGCATGATCGTCATGCCGTGGGATATCAACCAGACGAATAATCTTCCCGGGGAAATCAAGAAGAAGGGGTTTAACCACGCGACTTTCTATCTCAACTGGTCTGATATCGAAGTCCAGAAGAATGAATACCAGTTCGCCCATTACCACAAGTACCTGGACGCCATCGTCCATGGCGGACTGAACCTCATCCTGGTGCTGGACATGGGAGGCCGTCAGTACCTGGACGAAAACGGAAAAAAGATAGACGACGCATCAAGCGCACCGAAATGGCTTTATTCGGAGCATCCGGATTCGGTCATGAAAAACTTCTCCGGCAATTTTCAGTGGCAGCCTGACTTTACCGACGAAGTGGTCAAGAAGCATTCGTCGCGATTCATCAGCCAGACCGTAGCGCACTTCTCGAAACGGTATCCGGGCAAGATCCTGGGCTTTGCGATCGGTCTGCAGGAAGAGCATGAAATCAAGTACGGCCAGGCCGGCTACCAGTGGCGCGACTATAAAGAGTCGACACAACGTGATTTTCAGGCAAGGTACGGAGCCGCGCAGCCCGTCATCAATTACAACAACGACATCAAGAACGGCCACGCGAAACCCGAGCCCCTTCTGCATACGCACCGTGAATACCGCGAGACGCGCCTGGCGCAGGCCACCTGCGAACACGCAAAGGCCATCCGGGACCAGGGAGCGCCAGCCATTGGATATTTCGCTGAAACCTTCACATCCCACGATGCCATCTACGCCTCGGGTGTGGTCGAAAAACTCCCGTCGTGCATTGATATCGCCGTTATCGATTACAACTTTTATGACGGCTACAAGCTGGTTCCGGACGCCGATGTATTACCCAACCTTGCAAATTACATGGGGTCTCTGGGATACAAGAAAGTCATGATTGGCGCGTATGCCGAGCAATGGGAGCAGAGAAAACTGACGCACGACCTGATCCCGGTCATCAACCGTTCGATCCAGCAGGCTCTGTCGCAGGACCATGTCATCGGATTCGAGCTGGGGGGTTTTCAGAGACAGGCGACTGCCAACCAGTCTGCAACCATCGATCTTGAAAAGCTGAGCGCCATTGATACGCGGGCCCCGCGCATCCAGCAGCCCGCCAAGCCACAGGCGACGCGGATTGGCATCCTGGGCTCAGCCACCACTTTCTATGTGTGGCACGGCGAACGGAGTTCGGGCCGCAACGTCCACCGCGACGCATTGTTTGCAGCATTCAAGCTCCTGAGCAGCCAGAAGGACCTGGATGTCCACCTGATCGGCGAGAAGAACCTGCTCCAGGATGACCCCATCATCCAGAGCCTGGATGCGATCGTGGTTCCGCACCAGGCCGCCATGCCGCAGGCCGTCAAGACCAAACTGACCCATTTCTGGAAAAACGGCGGAGCCCTCGTCCAGGACATGCGGCTGGGGGAGTTCGACGAAAACGGCAAGGCCACGTTCGACTGGATGAATGACGTGTTCGGCATTTCCCGAATCGAGTGGAAAAAGGGCGGCGGAATCTTCCTGATCGACGGCAAGATCTTCCGCCTGCGGCACTCGCCGCGCCTGTATACGGGCCACGCGTCCATCACGCCGCGCTCCGGCTACAAGGTGCTGGCCACCGAGCTTCTGCAAAGCGGTCAGGGCATCATGGTGCGCGGCCCGCGCACGCTGGCCTTTGGCTTCATGCCGCAGCTGGTAGAGGACCGCAGCCAGCCCGAATGGCACCAGCTCTTCGTGCAGGAAGTGCGCAAGGTGGCGCGGGAGGGTGGCCAACGGGCAGGCACCCGGCAGTAAACAGCTGCACCGCCGTAAAGCGGTCTCCGGACTCAGTCGCGCAACACCTGTTCCACAGTTCTGGCCAGCGAGGCTCCCATGATCTGGCTGCCTGCGGTGGTGAAGTGGCCAGAGTCCACATACATCTGGATGCCGTTGCGGTGCACGTAGCACAAGCGTTCATCGCACAGGTCTGCAAGCGTGTCATGGACCAGCACGCCGGGCAGGCCCTGCACGGCCCGCTGCACAAGGGCGTCGTACTCCTGTCGCTCGGCATCCACCAGATGGCGCGGTCGTGTGCAGTCGTCTGGCGCGCGGCGCCAGGCGGGGCGAAACGTGTCACTGCAGGCAATCACCGTGGCCAGCGTGGGATAGATGGGCACCGACTTCACGATCACGACCTTTTTGCCCTGCGCGACCAGGCGCTGCGCCGTGCGACGCAATCCGTTTTCGTAGGCCTGTGCGGTGGTTTCACCAACGGGTCCACCGATGCTGCGCAAGTTGTCCAAAGGCAGGTACATCCTGTAGGCGGTCGACAGAATGACAGCGCGCAACTGAGGCTCTGCTTCGATGCGCTGCAGTGCCTCCTGCGTCAGCTGCGGGCTGCCCTGGTGATTGCGCAGCGGGACATAGGTGGGGCTGTGCTGCACTCCGTCCAGATAAGGCCACCCGGGCGCCGCGGTCAGCACAAGCCGGTCGCCATACAGCAGCGACAGCCCGTGGAAAAAGTGCCCGGCGTTGCTGTCGCCCAGCAGATGTACCCCGCCCGTGCTGGTGATCTGCGGCTTGCTGTACTCGTGCAGCGGACCGCCTGCCGAGGGCAGCGAGCGGTCTTCGGCACTGCCTGGCATCCACCAGGCCGCCAGGCAGAGGCCAGCCATGAGCGCAGCCAGTACCAGCGCCAGGCGGCCCCGCTGCGCCACACGGCGGGCCAGCGGACGCTCCACCCCGTGGTGCGTCAAGGCGGCCAGCACCAACGCCAGTACCACCATCAGATTGCGGTGGGACGAAGACCAGTAGCCATCGCCCAGCAACCGCGCGGCCACCAGCAGCGGCCAGTGCCAGAGATACAGCGGATAGCTGAGCTTGCCCACGTAGACCATCACCGGATGCGCCAGCACCACACGGTTGAGCCATGCCTGCGGGCCCGCCATGATCAGCAGCGTGGTGCCCAGCACCACCGGCAAGACCCACCAGCCCGGGAACCTGTCAGGTGGCAACGGAAGGCACTGGGAGGCCACCAGCAAGCCGATTCCCAGCCAGGCCAGTGCACCACCCAGGCGCTGCTGCAACGCCGGCGGCGGTCCGTGCCGATCGTGGGCGATACACGCCAGCAGGCCACCCGCCGCAAGTTCCCAAAACCGGCCAAAGGGCAAATAAAACCCCGCTGGCTGGTTCGAGGCCGTCAGCTCCAGATTGGTGATGAACGACAGCACCAGAACGCCCGCGCAGACCGTCCACAACGGCTTGCGGGCACGGCAGGCGCCCCACAGAAGCAGGGGCCAGACCAGGTAGAACTGCTCTTCCACCCCCAGCGACCACAGGTGCAACAGCGGCTTGAGCTTGCTCGCCACGTCCCAGTACCCGGACTCCAGATAAAAGTGGACATTGGCAGCAAACACAGTGCTGAAAAAGGCAGATTTGCTCAGCATCCCGCGCTCTGACGGGTACAGCAGCCAGGGCGCAATCGCCAGGCAGGTTCCAAGCACCAGCAGCAACGCGGGAAAGATCCGGTTGATGCGCCGGACGTAAAAATCGCGTACCGAAAAGCGGTCCTGTGCGAGTTCCTGGCACAGGATCGAGGTGATCAGATACCCCGAAATGACAAAAAACACGTCGACACCGACAAAGCCGTTGGGCAGCGCGGATGGCGAGGCGTGCACGGCCAGCACCATCAGCACTGCGATGGCGCGCATGCCGTCAATGTCGGGTCGATACCTGAATGCTTGCTGCGCGGTCAACGCTGCCCCTCAAAGGTCCCTGCAAGGCGCTTTCAGGCCTTAAAACGGCGCCGCGTCTGGATCGGTATCCACCGGCGCCGTCGCGGGCCCCGTCACCGCACGCCCCACCACGTCCTTGCCCCGTGGCGGGGCCGGCACAGCCGCTTCCAGGCCACCGCCTGCCGGGGCCGCAGCGGCCGCCACGGCCTGCGCCGCGCTGGCCACGCCGCTTTCGGCCTCGCCGCCCAGCGCCTCGATCAGGTCGGGAATCAGCTTGCTCAGCTCGCCCGTGGCAATGGCCACGTCGGTGTCAAAGCCGCCGTCGTCGGCCTTGGTGCCCTCAAACACGGTATCGAGGAACGCCACCTTCTTGATCTGCAGACCTTCGGTCAGCATGAAGCTCACGCGGTCGTCCCAGGTCAGGGCCAGCTTGGTGGGCAGCTTGCCCGCGTCGATGTGGGCCTGCACTTCTTCGATGTCCAGCGGATGGCGGGCATAGCGCACCACGGCCTTTTCCTCGGTGGCGCTTTTGAGCTCGCACTCGCGGTCCACCGTGAAGCCCACGGGTGGCTCCTGCTCCTTGAGCCAGTGCGACATGGCGGCCTGCGGGCTGGTCTGGGTGTTGATGAGCGACACCGACAGACCGGGCAGCGCCTCGACCAGCAGCGTCACCACTTCGTCGGCACGACCTTGGGCTGAGGTGTCCAGCACCAGCAGGCGCGCTGCGGGGTCGATCCACACCCACATCGATCCCTGCTTGGTGAAGGCCATGGGCAGCAGGTCGAGCTTGGCCTCGTCCTTGAGCTCCTTGCTTTCCTTCTTGCCGGGCTTGCGGCCGGTTTCCTGCTCGATGCGCTCGGCCTTTTCTTTCACGCGGCGGGCCAGCACGCTGCCGGGCAGCACCTTGGTCTCGACCATGAAGCGCAATATCCACTGCCCCCCCACCGATTCGGCCAGCGGCCCGTGGGCATCGCCGCGGGGCGGCACCCAGCCGAGCGATTTTTCCTGCGTGGCACCGCATTCCAGGAACGGTGCCTTGGCCAGGGCCTCTTCAACCTGCGTCAGTTCCACCTGCCACTGCGGCGCAATGCGGTACACGATCATGTTCTTGAACACGGGACAACCTCTTGGATCTGGGAATGGGAATGGGGTGGGGCCATCGACGCCGGCGAGGCGCCAGGCCGCTCTCACCGGCAACCCGCCATTGTCGGGCTTGCTGCGGGTGCCAACGGCGCCCCCAGGACTGGCGCGGCAAGCCCTGTACCGTGATAACTATTGATTTGATAGCAGTCAAGGCAAACAGGAAAAGCGCTACGGGCACTTTGGGCATCAAATCCAGCCCAGGAAGGCTGGAAGAACGCGAAGTTCTTGTCACAACTTTACACAGCGGCATTCATCCGGCACGGCACCGATACATGCGCGGCCGACACTGGGTACCCATCGCCACAACGGTCGTTCTGGCGAAACCACCACTGCACAAGGAACCCGACCATGGCCCGCTCCCTCACACAACGACTTGCCGCCACCGCCACCCTCACGGCCCTGGCCGCCGCACTGGCACTGCCTGCCCTGGCACAGCCAGCACCCGCCAGCGCCCCATCGGCAACGCCTGGCGCCAGCGCTTCGCCTGGCCAGCCGCACCACCGCATGGGCCAGCAACGCGCTGGCGCCGACAGCACAGACCGCCACCAGCAGCGCCAGGCCTACATGGCCGAGCGCATGGCGCAACTCAAGACCCAGCTCAAGCTGACTGCCGCCCAGGAACCCGCATGGACCGCGTTCACCGCCGCCATGCAGCCCGGTGAACGCAAGGCGCGCCTGGACCACGCCGACATGGGCAAGCTGACCACCCCCGAGCGCATCGACCGCATGCGCGCCATGCGTGCCCAGCACGCCGCCGAGGCGGATCGCCGCGGCGAAGCCACCAAGGCCTTCTACGCTGCGCTAACGCCCGAACAGCAAAAGACCTTTGACGCCCAGGCCCACCACGGCCGCCACCACGGCATGCACGGCAAGGGCGGACGCCACGGCGACGGCGACCGCGCACAGCACGGCCCGCAGGGCGGTGGTATGCACGGTGGCGGCATGCACGGCGGCCCCATGGGCCAGGCCGCGCACTCATCGGCACCCGCCCAGAAGTAACTGGCGCCACGGCACCGCGGCCTGGCAGGCCGCCGGTTTTTTTGTCCGCTCAGCTTCTTGAAGTCCGGCACTCCCACAGGGGTGCCGGACTTTTTTTTGCAGGGCTTTCCGGTCCCTTGCGAGCGGAGCGCGCTCCGGGCACTCGGGCACGGTCCCGACCATCGGGCATTGCCTGTGCCCCTGTGGACAGCCCTGTGCATATTTCTGGCACAACCGCATGCTTATCCACAGACCATGGCCCATGCGCAAAGTTGTTGTATGCCCGGGTGCGTGCTTTGTGCGCACTACCGCACAGGCTTGAGGCCTCTGCAAGTCCGCGCCAGTGCTGGATAAAACCCACTTGTCCACACTCAGCGCCACCCTCTACTACTACTGCTATTTATTACTAATGAAATAGAAGAACAACCAGAACCCGGACTCTGCAGCCGCCCGTGCAGGCCCAGGATCGGCGGGCTGTGCCAGGAAGGCGCGTTTCCAGGGAGGGGGTCCAGGGAACAGGAATCGGGTGGCCTTGCATTGGCAACAGAAGTGAACGATGTCCTGTGCCAGGCAACACCACACAGCACTGCACAACACTGCGTGTGGACGGCCAGGGCATGAGAGCCGGGACAAGGCAGGCGTCACCCGTCTTGCAGGCTGCGATGGAGTGCCCCCAGGGCAACGCAGCCGCCGTGGCGGTGGTGGGGTGGCTGCCCAGGCGACCACAGCGCCCATGGACCGCCTGATTCGTGCGGAGGCTCCCTGGCCGAGCAGCCCGGAACAGCACAACCTGCGCACAGGCAACCGCCAAACCCGCATGGCACCCACTTCATTTGCTATTGAAATAGTAGCTATAAAGCTAATAAATACGTGCCTAAGAGGCAAAATTAACCACTATTCAGGCCATGTCCACGGGATGTGGGCAACCCTGTGGAGATTTTTCGCGTAACACCGTGGTTATCCACAGAAGAAGGCCCTGCAGCGCATTTGTCCCCGCCTGTACGACAGCAGGAAAAGGGCCGGGTGCACAGGGTTCTGCGCCCCGCAAGTGCCTGCTGGCACACGGAAAAATGGCTTTGTCCACAGCCAGAGGCCGCCTCTACTACTACGACTATGTATTTATAAAGAAAGATAAGAAGAAGACAGGGGACAACATCGGTGCCCAGGCCTGGACCCTGAAAAGCGACAAATCAGCACGGTGCCGAGCTGGGCCGGATGCGTCGACCGCACTGCCTTGCTTTGCGTCTGCCCGAGGGGCACGTGCGGCTTCTCGCGTTCCATGCCCAGGCCGCTTGCGCACAAGGGGCAGATAGGGCTGCCAACGCAGACCAGCGGCTGCTAACACGGGCGGAAAATGCTTCCAGGCTGTGGAAAAACTGTGGGTGAGATGTGGGCAAAAGTCTGCCGCTGCGGCCGGCGTGGTGGTAACGCCAGCCAGCAGGGGCCGATACGGGCCTCTGCCCCCATCGGCGCGCCGTGTGCATCTGGCGCCCCGGGCGGTCTGCTGCATTTCAGGCACTCGCCACAGCCCCGCCATGGTGGTGCCTTGCAGCGCATGGCCGACCCGCGACCCCACTGTCCGCTTGATTCGCGCAAAGGGGCCCCTGGGCCCGCACTGCCCCGCAGACGCTCTGCAGCTGGCAGGTACCACCCGGGGCAGCCCATGCGTGCGCCCGGGGCTCTGTGGGGCTCTGCGAGGCTCTGGCAGGCCTTCCCGGGGTTTCAGGCGCGGGTGGGGTGCCTGCCTGGACGAAGCGGTCATGGCGCACTGGCCCCGCAGTGCCGGCCTTTTCGGCAGGGAATGGCCCGCCTGTGGCTTTTGCAGTGGCGTGAAGTGGTTTGCGGCGGTTTGCGGGGGCTCCACCTGCCCCGGGCTGCTCAGGAGCCTGCCTGGCCCCGGGACAGCGGCCGGATGAAGGTCTCCAGCGCATCGGCAGCCAGCGGGCGGCTGCACAGGTAGCCCTGGTAGTGCATGCAGCCGGCTTCGGCCAGCATTTCGCGCTGCTCGTTGGTTTCCACCCCTTCGGCAATCACCTGCAGCCCCAGGCTGCGCGACAGGCCCACGATGGTGAGCACGATGGCCGCGTCGTTGGGGTCGGTGAGCAGGTCGCGCACAAAGCTCTGGTCGATCTTGAGCTGGTCCAGCGGCATGCGCTTGAGGTAGCTCAGGCTGGAATAGCCCGTGCCGAAGTCGTCCAGCGAGAACCCCACGCCAAACGAGCGCAGCGCCGTCATGGTGGCGATGGTGGCCTCCATGTCCTCCACCAGCACGCTCTCGGTCAGCTCCAGCTTGAGGTGGCTGGCGCGGGCGCCCGTCACGGCCAGCACGCGTGCCACGTCGTCCACAAAGCTGGCGTGGCGGAACTGGCGCGAGCTCACGTTCACGGCCATCGTCAGGTGCGTCAGCTCCGGGTCGCTGCGCCAGCTGGCCAGCAGCTTGCACGCGGTGTGCAGCACCCAGCGGCCCAGCGGCAGGATCAGGCCGGTGTCTTCGGCCAGCGCGATGAACTCGCCCGGCGAGACCATGCCGCGCTGCGGGTGGGCCCAGCGCACCAGTGCCTCCACCCCCACGCAGCGGCCCGACTGGTGCAGCTGCGGCTGGTAGTGCAGCAGGAATTCCTCCTGGGCCAGGGCTGCGCGCAGGTCTGTCTCGAGCCCGGCGCGGGCCGTCACCACGGCCTGCATGTCGGGGTCGAAAAAGCGCAGCGTGTTGCGCCCGGCCGTCTTGGCCTGGTACATCGCCAGGTCGGCCTGCTTGAGCAGTTCGCCCACGCTGGTTTCGTCGCCCGTGAAAGGCGCCACCCCAATGCTGGGCGTGCTACGGTACTGGTAACCCTGCAGGGCATAGGGCACGGCCAGCAGCGTGAGGATCTTTTCGGCCACCCCGCGGGCATGCATGGCCAGCTCGTGTGGGCGGGCACTGAGCTCTTCCAGCATCACCACGAATTCGTCGCCGCCCAGGCGCGCCACGGTGTCCACCGAGCGCACGCAGGTGTTCAGCCGCTGCGCCACCTGCTGCAGCAGCAGATCGCCCTGGTCGTGGCCCAGGGTGTCGTTCAGGGTCTTGAAGTTGTCCAGGTCGATGAACAGCAGCGCCCCGCCCTGCTGGCGTCGCTGGGCTGTGGCCAGGGCCTGGTGCATGCGGTCCATCAGCAGCATGCGGTTGGGCAGGCCGGTCAGCGCGTCGTAGAAGGCCAGGCGCTGGATCTCGCGCTCGCTGGCCTTGCGCTGGCGGATGTCGGTGTCGATGGCCAGGATGGATTGTGGTTGCCCGTCGTCGCCGCGCACCAGCGTCCAGCGGCCTTCCACCTCGATGGTGCTGCCGTCGCGGTGGCGCTGCACGATCTCGCCCGTCCACTCGCCGTGTTCCAGCACGGCCTGCGTGGCGTGGCGGAAATGCGTGGGCTCGTCGTACAGCAGCGTTTCGATCGACTGGCCCAGCACCTGCAGCTGCGTCCAGCCGTACAGGCGCTCGGCGCTCTTGTTCCAGAAGATGATCCGGTTGTCGAGATCGCGCACCAGGATGGCGTCCTGCGCCTTGTCCAGCAGCGAGGCCTGGTGGCGAATGCGTGCGTCGGCCAGCTGTCGGTCGATTTCAGCCGAGGCACGCGCCGCAAAGATCTGCAGCGTCGAGGTGATGAAGTCGGTATCGGCAATGGCCTGGCGGAACACGACGAAGGCAATGCCCACCACCTCGCCATCGCCATTGCACAGCTGCTGGCCGGCATAGGCCTGGGCGCCCACCTGGCGCAGCACGGGTGCATCGGGGTAGAGCTGTTGCACCTTGTCCGTCACCGCGTACTCGCGCTGCGTCAGCAGCAGCAGGCTGGGAGTGCCGGTCAGGTCGTACTCGGCGTTGGGCAGCATGTTGCCGTCCAGCACGGCCGCCAGCGTGGTCACCCGCGGCGCCTTGCCCTCCACCCGGGGCTGCAGGCGCACCACGCAGCCGCCCTGGGCGCCCAGGGCATCGGCCATGTTGCGCACCAGCTGCACAAAAAATTCCGTGCCTGTGCTCGCCGACACAGCCGCCGCCACCTTGAGGACCGAGGACTGCAGCTTTTGCTGCGCCTTGTGCGCGCGCAGGCTGGTAATGCCAAAGGCCACGTCGTTGGAGAGCTCCTGCAGCAGCCGGGCTTCTTCGTCGCTGATCTGCAGGATCTCGGGGGCATACAGGTACAGCAGGCCGAAGGTGCGGTCCCGGTCGCGCAGGGGCAGGCAGATCACGCCGTGAAAGCCGTGCTGCAGCATGCGCTCGGTCCAGTCGGCAAAGTCGCCTTCGCGGCGGATGTCCTGCACGATCACGGGCTTGCCCGAACGCACCGCTGTGCCCGCCGGACCCCGGCCGTAGGGGTGGTCCTCGCTCCACGACAGGCGCAGGTTCTCCAGGTAGTTGGGGTTGTAGCCCGCATGGGCCACCGGCTCGATGCTCTTGTGCACGTCGTCCAGCGCAAAGCCCACCCATCCCATGCGGTAGCCACCGATGTCCACGGCAATCTGGCAGATGGCCTGCAGCAGCGCAGCCTCCGAGGTGGCGCGCACCAGGGTTTCGTTGCAGGCGCTCAGCAGACGCTGGGCCCGGCCCATGCGGGCCAGTTCGGCTTCGGTGCGCAGGCGCTCGGTGACATCGGTGGCCAGCACCTGGCGCGCGGGCCGGCCGTTGAAGCTGATGCTGCCCGCGGTGATTTCCATGTCCACGAAATCCCCGCGTTTCGTCACGTGGCGGCTGACCACGGGGCGGCTGCGCCGGTTCATGTCTATGGCGTCGATGGCTGCCTTGATGGCTTCGCGGCGCTCCTCGGGCCACAGGTCTGTCATGCACATGCCCAGCAGCTCGGCTTCGGAATACCCGTAGTGCAGCACCATCGACTGGTTCACTGCCTGCAGCTTCAGCGTTTCCTTGTCGTAGACCCACATGGGATGCGGGTGCTCGTTGAACAGCATGCGGTATTGCTGCTCCGAGGCGTGGAGGCGGTCGGCAATGTGGCGCAGCTGCACCATGGCGCCCAGCGACTCCGCAAGGATCTCCAGGTGCGCCATGTCGCGCCGCGAAAATGCATTTGCCTGTTCGGAGGTGACCACCAGCGAACCGGCAATGGCGTCGCCCGTGCGCAGAGGCGCGCCCATCACCGACTGCACTCCCTGGCGGTGCGCGGGCATACGCATGTCCCAGCCACGCTCGGCGGTGTCGTTGCACAGCACCGGGCGGCCCTGGACCAGTTCAGGCCACAGCACGCTTTCGCTGACATCCAGGCGGTGCCCTACCGGCCGCACGCGGTCGCCCGCCGAGGCTTGCACCACCAGATCCGTGCCCTGCAGCACTTCCACCATGGCACCGTTGGCGCGGGTCTGGCGCAGCACCGTGGCGGCCACCAGCTGCAGTACCTCGGGCAACGGCATGGCCAGCGATGAAATCCGCTGCTGGACGTGCAGCAGCTCGGCGTGGTTCTGCGCGTCGCGCAGACCATCCAGATCGGCCTCCTTGGCTGCGCTGATGTCGGTCATGCCACCGACCATGCGCACGGCCTTGCCGCTGGCGTCGCGGATCAGGAAACCGCGGTCCAGCACCCATGCGTAGCTGTCGTCGTAACGCCGGAACCGGTATTCAGCCGACCAGTGGTTGGCCGGACCGTCGATGGCCGCATGGATGCTGGCCATGGCGTCTGCGCTGTCAGCAGGGTGCAGGCGCAGCGTCCAGGACGTGCTGTCGGGCGGCAGTTCGGTGGCGGGTACCCCGAACAGGCTTTGCATGCCTTCGCTCCACCACATGGCGTCGGTGACAAGGTTCCAGTCCCAGATGCAGTCCGCCGTGGCACGCGAAACCAGGTGGAAACGTTCCTCGTTCACCCGGCTGGTCTCCCGGGCCTGGCGCTGGGGCGTGATGTCCTGCAGGGCGCCCTGGATGCGGGTGATGCTGCCCTGGGTGTCACGCGCCGCCTGGCCTGCCGTCCGCACCCACAGCGTCGGGCCGGCTGGCAAGACGATTTCGCCTTCCAGGTCAAACGGTGTGCCGCGGCGCATGCACGCCTGCAGCGCCTGCGCCATGGCCTGGCGGTAGGGCAGCGTGTACAGACGCAGCATGTCGTCGACCGAACCCATGCAGCGCTCAAGCCCATAGGCCGCAGCAATTTCGTGCGACCAGCTCAGCTGCTCACCCGGAAGTTCCAGGGTCCAGCCCCCCACATGGGCGATCTGCCCGGTCACGCGCAGGGCCTCGCTCTGGCTCAGCACCTCGCGGTGCATCTGGTCTCGTTCGTGTGCCAGCTGTGCCAGCAGCAGCTTTTGCTGTCGCAGCTCCAGTTGCGCCATGGCCTGGCGGGCCAGGAACTGCAAGGACTGGAGCTGGCCGTCGGTCAGGGTGCGTGGCCGCGTGTCAAAGACCGCCATCGCGCCCAGGGTGTGACCCTGGGGCGTGACCAGGGGCGCACACGCATAAAAGCGGATGTGCGGTGGTCCCGCCACGTTGGGATGACTGGCGCAACCGGGGTGCCGGGAGGTGTCCTCGATCACCAGGGGACGGGGCGCCCCGTCGCTCATCGCGTGGGTGAACCACGCCGCCCTGCGCCCGGTCGGGTTGGGCGACATGCCCACGGCCGCCTTGAACCACTCGCCTTCGCCGTCCAGGAAGCTCACCGCCGCCATGGGGCAGCCGCAGCTGTGGGCCGCCAGCTGCGCCAGCTGGTCAAACGATTCTTCCTGGGGCGTGTCGAGGATGGCGTACCCCTTCAGCACGCGCAGGCGATCGGCCTCGTCGGGCACCGGGGCGGCCGGCATGGTCAGGCCTTTGCCCCTGCGCACGGGGCGCTACGCAGGGCAGCCGCAGCGGTGCTTGGGCGGGATTCGCTGCACGAGTACAGCGGCAAGTGACCGCAGGTGCACACGGCGCACCGGATCGTGCAGTAGATCCCAGGGGGCTGAAGCGGCATCGTCAAGGGAGGTGCTTGCGGTAGGACAGTGAAACGGGATGTCGCTGTGCGGTGTCTGGCATGCCGCGTCTGCCGGCGCTCCGAGAGTGCGACTCTAGGGAAGCTTTCCCCAAAACGCCAATGCTGTTTGTGCGCACGGCCATGCAACCTGTTTATATCTGTGTTTACCGCGGACGGGGCAGACAACTGCACGCCGCTGGATCCAGCGCGCATCCGGAATGCGCCGGGCAAGCAGCGCACAGCCTTTGATGCTACACCGCCGCACGGCGCAAAGAGCCCGACAGCCATGCGGGTTTCCCCCAAAGCAACATCCAGCAGCCGTCGCGCAGGCAACCTTCGTGCAGCACGAGGCTTGTTAATGTGGTGCCATCACCCGTTGCAGCGCCCCAGCCGTTTCCCGCGAACGTGCGGGGTTTCCAGTCTGCAGCGACTTCCGGAACCCTATCGCAGGCTTGTGGCTATGCAGATCTCCGAACTTGCCCGGCGCGCCGGCGTCTCCGTGCATGCACTGCGGCATTACGAACGCCTGGGCCTGCTCGTTCCGCTGCGCCAGGCCAACGGCTACCGCGACTACCCCGAGACGGCCCGGCGCGAGGCGGTTTTCATCGCCATGTCGCGGCAGCTCGGCTTTGCCCTGCGCGAGATTGCGCCCCGGCTGGCCCGGTTCCGCGCGGGCAGCCTGCGCGTGCAGGACATGGCCGAAGCGCTGCAGCAGCGCGCCACGGCACTGCAGTCCCAGATGGACGCGTTGGAGGCACAAAAACAGCGCGTGCTGGACCATCGGGCGTGGCTTCTGGAGCGCAGCCAAAAGCCCACCCGGACCGGGAGCGAGGCTGCTGGCACCCCATCTGCGCGCAATGCCGCTGCGTGGCCGCGGCCACGGCCCTCGGGCGCAGAGCAGCAGGCCGACTGTATTCAACCGAGGAAACCACGATGAGCCCCCCCACCCCTGCCCCGATTCAGCCCGGCCCGTCGGCCCCGCCCACTTGCGCCATGCAGGCCCTGCAGGCTGTGGTGCTGGCCATGCCCATGGCACGCACCCTCGGGTTGCATTTTGTTCACGCCGAGCGTGGCAGTGTGGAAATCGAGATTCCGGTCAGCGATGCGTTTTGCCACCGTCCCGGAGAACTGCAGGCCACGGCGGTGTTTGCGGCGGCCGATTTTGCCGCTGTCGCTGCTGCAGGCAGCACGCTGCCGCCGGGCTGGATCAACGCCACGGTGGACACCTCACTCAAGCTCGTGGCCCCCGCCCGGGGCAGTTGCCTGCGGGCGCGCGGCCGGGTGGTGCATGCCGCCCGGTTGCTCACCGTGTGCGCGGCCGATGTGTTTGCCGTGGATGCCGCAGGCGCCGAGACGCTGTGCGCCACCCTGCTCGCCACGGCGCGCAACATCGAGGTAGCACCGGCCAAGGCCTGACCCGGGCCGCATGCGGCGCGATGGGCGGGTGCGCCCGCAGGCCCGCTGCGTTACCGCGCTTCAGCCGCGCTCCCGGCGTGCCCGCACCGCTGCCGCCAGGCCCTCCAGCACCGGCACGGTCTGCGCCATGCTGATGCAGGCATCCGTCACCGACACGCCAGGCTTCAGGGGCTGGCCGGGCACGATGTCCTGGCGGCCTTCCTGCAGGTGACTTTCGATCATCAGGCCCGTAATGCGGGCGTCGCCCGCCGCTATCTGCCGTGCCACGTCGTCGGCCACCGTGATCTGGCGCTGGTGCTGCTTGCTGCTGTTGGCGTGGCTCACGTCGATCATCACCTGTTCGCGCAGGCCGGCGGCGCGCAGCACGGCGCAGGTGGCATCCACATGGGCGGCGCTGTAGTTGGGCTCCTTGCCGCCGCGCAGGATGACGTGGCAGTCGTAGTTGCCACGGGTTTCAAAGATGGCGGCCTGGCCCATCTTGGTCATGCCCATGAAGGCGTGCGATGCCTGTGCGGCCTGGATGGCGTCGCTTGCCACCTTCACGCCGCCATCGGTGCCGTTCTTGAAGCCCACGGGGCACGACAGCCCGCTGGCCAGCTGCCGATGGCTCTGGCTCTCGGTGGTGCGCGCGCCTATGGCGCCCCAGCTCACCAGGTCGCTGATGAACTGCGGTGACAGCAGGTCCAAAAACTCGGTGCCCACCGGCAGGCCCAGCGCCAGCACATCCAGCAGCAGCTGGCGGGCCAGCTCCAGCCCTTCGTTGATGGCAAAGCTGCCATCCAGGTGCGGATCGTTGATGTAGCCCTTCCAGCCGACGGTGGTGCGCGGCTTTTCGAAGTACACGCGCATCACCACCAGCAGGTCGTCCTGGAGCGCATCGGCCTGCGCCTTGAGCTGCCGGGCGTATTCCATGGCCTGGCCATGGTCGTGGATGGAGCAGGGCCCCACCACCACGATGAGCCGGTCGTCCCGGCCGTGCAGGATGCGCGAGATGGCGGCGCGGCTGGTTTCCACCAGCATCTGCGCCTCCAGGGTCGCGGGCAGCCATTCCTGCAGCAGGGCAGGCGTGATCAGTGGCCGCACGGCGCTGATGCGCGTGTCATCAATGCGCGTGGTGTCGTTGGTGGACGCGGGGGCGATGGTTCGGTGTGCGTGGGTCATGGTGGCCCCGATTGTCGCGGAGCCGGGGAGGCGTTCCTGGACGCCTTTGCCCACACCAGGCGTTCAAGACTGCCGCGGCCCAGTGCCCGTGACGCAGAGCAAGGGCCGCCCCGCAGCGAGTGCGTCGTCCCCCTGCCCGTACCGCGCAGCGGTACGAGAGCGGTACGAGAGCGGTACGAGAGCGGTACGAGAGCGGGGGGAAGCGGCAAAGCCGCTCAGGGGGGTGTCCTCGTCAAGGCCTGCGGAACGCCGCCGCTTGCCGTGCCCAGTGGCGTGACTGCAGGTGATCCATGCGCACGGTGCCGCCTGTGGAAGGGGCGTGCACAAAACGCCCCTCACCCACGTAAATGCCCGCGTGGCTGGTGCCAAACACCACCAGGTCGCCGGTACGCAGCTCATTCGGGCCTACGCGCTGGCCAAAGCTTGCCAGCTGCGCCACGCTGCGGGGCGGGGCCACGCCCTTGGCGTGCCGGTAGACATACCCGATGAGCCCGCTGCAGTCAAAACCGCCGTCCGGCGAATTGCCCCCGTACCGGTAGGGCGTGCCCACCAGACCCACCGCGTGGATGGCGATGTCGTGCGCCTGCTCGTCGGACAGTGCGGAGTACACCGGCGCGCGGGTGGGCGAGGCACCAGACGACGACGGCGGCGGTGAAGAGGTGGTGCTGCAGCCGCCCAGCACCAGCAGGGCAGCAGCACACGTCAGGCAGGAGAGGGCGGCACGCATGGGTGCCAAGGGTAGCGGATCAGTCGCGCGGCGTGCCAGTGGGCCCGCTGGCGTTGGGGATATGCCAAAAATGCCGGCCATGGCACGTATTTATTGACCTTTGTGCTATGCAAATAATAGCAATTGCCGTGACTCCCCCCGGGGGGCCCTGGATGCCGTCAGGCGGGGCCGGGCGCCGGGTCCTGCAGCAGCAGGGTGTGCAGCTGCTGCACCGGCATCGGCCGCGCAAAGTGGTAGCCCTGCAGCATGTCGCAGCCCTGGCGTACCAGGTACTCGGCCTGCTCGGGCGTTTCCACGCCTTCGGCGGTGATCTGCAGGCCCAGGCCGTGGGCCAGCGCCACGATGGCAGTGACGATGGTGCGGCTGTGTTCCTGGCCGGGCAGATCGCGGATGAAGCTGCGGTCGATCTTGAGCCTGCGCATGGGCAGCTGGCGCAGGTAGGCCAACGATGAGTAGCCGGTTCCGAAGTCGTCGATGGCCAGGTGAATGCCCAGCTGGCTGAGCCGGTGCAGCGTCTGGGCACCCGCCTCCATGTTGTCCATCAGCACGGTTTCGGTCAGCTCGATCTCCAGCAGGTGCGCGGGCAGGCCGGCTGCACGCAGGGTGTCCATCACGCGTTCCAGAAACAGGGGGTCGGCCAGCTGGCGGGCCGACACGTTGACCGACACGCGCATCGGCGCGCCCATGGCCTGCCAGCGGGCTGCATCGGTGCAGGCCGTGCGCATCACCCAGTAGCCCAGCCCCGTGATGAGGCCGCAGTCCTCGGCCACTATCACGGCCTCCAGCGGGGACACCGCGCCCAGCTCGGCATGCGTCCACCGCAGCAGTGCCTCGGCGCCCACCAGTGACGTGTCGCGCGCGGCGTACAGCGGCTGGTAGTGCAGCGCCAGGCCCTCGCCGGTCTGCAGGGCTGCGCGCAGGGCATGCTCGATGGTCTGCCGCCGCACCATGGCCTGGTTCATGGAGGCGTCAAACCGCACACAGCGGTTCTTGCCCATCTCCTTGGCGCGGTACATGGCGGTGTCGGCGTGGCTGATGAGGCCGTCCATGTCCTGCGCGTCCCCGGGGTATGTGGCAATGCCGGCGCTGCAGGTCACCGTGATCTGGTGGCCCACTTCGGTGAACGATGCGCGAAACACGCCCACGATGCGCTGGCCATAGCTTTGCAGTGCCGCATCGTCCAGCTCGGTGCGCAAGATCACTGCAAACTCGTCACCGCCCAGGCGGGCAATGGCGTCGGTGCTGCGCACCACCGACTGCAGCCGCCGCGCCACCTGGCGCAGCAGGCCGTCTCCGGCGGCGTGGCCAAAGGTGTCGTTCAGCGTCTTGAAGTTGTCCAGGTCGATGTAGACGAGCGCCAGGCGGGTGGAGAGCGTGCGCGCGCGTTGCACTTCGCCCGACAGCCGCTCGTTGAACGCGTGGCGGTTGCCCAGGCCGGTGACGGCGTCGGTGTGCGCCAGCGCGTGCAGGCGCCGTTCGGCATCGCGCACGGCGGCGCGGCTGCGCAGCACCATCGCCGTGGCCAGCCCCATCACGCCGATGGCAATGAGCAGCGCGGTGGCAAAGCGGACGGCCAGGCGCGTGTACACCGCCTGCATGGATTTGCGCACATAAAGCGTGCCCGATGCGTTGCCTGCCACCATCACCGTGCGCGCCAGCTCCAGCACCGTGAGCCCATGCCGCTCGGGCAGGCCGCCCATGCTGGTGTCTGCCAGCGTGGCGGCCAGCGGCTGTGCAAAGTCCTGCCGGTACTGCGCCAGCAGCGCGCCGCCGGTGTCATACACAGCGGCGGCCTGCACCATGGGCGATGCACGCAGCGCCCCCAGGATCTCGTTGGCCGTGTCGGCATCGCGGAACATCACCGCGGCCGAGATGTTGTCGGCCACGATGGCGGCCTCGACCCGGCTGTCCTGCAGCATGGACTGGCGAGCGCTCCAGTAGTCCACTGCCGTGAGCGCCAGCACCACCGTCATCAGCGCCAGGCCTGCGGCCAGGATGCCGGTGAACACCAGCCGGGACGACAGCAGCGGTGTGGCGTTGTCGTCGGCACCCTGGGCGGGGGCATCGGGCGCGACCTCGGGCTCGGGGGGCGCCATGGCCGCGCGCCGCTGCTCAGGCCGTGGTTCGTGCGTGTTCATCGGGCAGCCCTGGCCAGGCGCAGCAGGCGCGAGCTCACCGTGAGGCCGCCACGCGCGGTGGCGTCGGTGTTGATGGCGAACACCACGCGGCCGTCTTGCGGTGCCAGCGAAATCATCACATCGGCGTTGCCGGGCGGGGCCACTGCGCCGTCCGCCACGGTCAGTACACCGTGCTGCGGCGGCAGCGTGCGCAGGGCGCGCAGCACGGCCTCTGGCGTGCCCGGGTGCAGCACCAGCACCTGGCAGTCGTCCAGCGCCGCGGGTTCTGCCAGCCGCACCTGGATAGGCCGCCCCTTGCGCGCGGGCCGCCCCTGCAGCGCCGTCAGCGCGCGCTTGAGCGGGCTGAAGGGCAGGATGCACACCGTCCAGTCGGCGGATGCGAGGCTGTCGTTCTCGGGCCACTCGATGAACTGGATGAAATTGAAGACGTAAGCCGCCTTGAGGTCTGCCTCGTCCACCGGCTCGGCCGCTTGCGCCGGCAAGGCCCCCAGCAGCAGCCACAGCCCTGACCACAGCAGGGTATGCAGAAGGTGTGGCGCGGCGTGCATGGTGGCAGTGCCCGGGGACCGGCTCTAGAACGCGTAGGTCAGCTTGGCACGGAACGTACGCCCGTCCTGGCGCACCGTGCCATCGCGGATGTCAAACGAGGCCGGGTCTGCGTACTGGCGGTTGAACACGTTGTACACACCCAGCAGCAGGTCGGCGTTGCCCAGCCGCTGCGTGTAAACCAGGTTGGCCACCAGCTGGCCGGGCAGTCGTGCGCCAGTCACCGTGTGGCGTGGGCCCACGCCCAGCGCCTCGACGGCATACCGCCCGGGCTGCCTGGCCAGTCGGGTGGCCAGCGCCAGCGTGTCGGACCACTGCAGCTTGAGCAGGTGGCGTGGCGCATTGGCCAGGGGCTCGGCTGCATCGCCGCGGGCCTGGGCCTTTTGCCACCCGTAGGCCACGTGCACGCGCGCCCCGCCCGACCAGCGGCGCTCCATCTCGGCTTCCATTCCCCGAACCTGCACAGCCTGCGCATTCAGAAAGGTCAGCCGGTCGGGTACGCGCGTATCGGTGGCCAGGGCCAGCAGGTCGCTCACGTCAGAGCGGAACACGGTCACCAGCATGCGCGTGGCCGAAGTGGGTGAATGCTCCAGCGCCAGCTCGGTGGTGCGAATCCGTTCGGACCGCAGGGTGTCGGCGCTCGCGATGCCGCCGGGCAGGTCCACGCGGTAATCGCGCTCGTAGGCGTTGGGCGGCCGGTAAGCGGTGCCGTGCAGCAGCTTGATGGCCGTAGACGGGTTGACCAGGTACACCAGCCCCAGGCGCGGATTCACGCTGCCCGCGCTGCCCGACTGCTTGCCCCAGCGCAGCCCCGTGTGCAGCGTGAGCGTGGGCGCCAGCGCGAATTCGTCCTGGAAATACACGCCCACGGCATTGCCCTGCCGGCTGGCATCCAGGTAGGCCATGGGCGTGGGTTCCACGTCGTCATTGCGCTGGTGTACGCGGGTGTCGCGCCGGTAGTCGACGCCCCACGACAACTTGTGGCGCGCCACCGCGGTGCTGACCCACTGCAGCTCCGTGCCCCACCAGCGGCCGTTGCTCTCGTCGCGGTTGACCGTGAGCGGCGGGTAGTCGTACACATAGTCGCCCACAAAACGGTACTGCCCGGCATGCAGGCGCCCCGTGAACTCCAGCGCGGGCGCAATCTGGCGCGTGTACTCGGCGCCCATGCGGGTGCTGTGGTCGGCAATGCGCGAGCGCGGGTCGTTGAACACCTGCGAGAACGACGCCGTGGGCGTGCCCTTGCTGCGCTCGCCGTGCGCCAGCGTCAGGGCCAGCCCCTCGCGCTGCATGCGCGCAAAGAGCTGCGTGCCGCGGTCAAAGTCCAGCCCGTGGGCGATGCCGTGGTGGTTGGCGGGCGTATCGAACGCGGCCATGTACAGGTCGTCACCCCGCGTGTTGCTGCGCGTGGCCGACAGCAGCCAGTCGCTGCCAGAGCGGTCCTTGGTGCCGAGCGAGAAGCGCGCCCGCGTGGCGCCGTGGCTGCCGGCCTCGACGCTCGCGTGGGGCCCGGCCAGCTGCCGTCCGTTGCGCGTGATCACGTTGACCACGCCAAAGAACGCGTTGGCGCCGTACACGGCTGAGCCGGGGCCGGGCACAAACTCCACGCGCTCCACCAGGTCCAGGTCAATGGGGAAATCGGTGCCGATGGTGGCCTGGTCGTACACGCTGTCGTTAAAGCGCGTGCCGTTGACCAGCAGCAGCACGCGGGTGTTGTAGTCGCCCGGGGTGGCAAAGCCGCGCGTGCCCAGGTAGTGGTAGCTGCGGTCGTACGACACGTACAGCCCGCGCATGCTGCCCAGCACCTCGGCCAGGGTGCGGTAGCCCAACGTGCGGATGTCCTCGGCCGTGACCACGCTCACCACCGCGGGCGCCTCCAGCGCCGTCTGGGCATAGCGGCTGGCGGTGGTCACCTCCATCTGCATCAGCTGCTCCAGCGGCAGATAGGCGATGTCGGTTTCGGCCAGCGCGGCAGACGCCGCCAGGGCAGTGCCCATGGCCAGCCCCACATGCCATGCTGTGCGCAACAGGGTGCTGGGTTGGTGGGTCATGTGGTGGGGTGGGCAAACGGGTGGCAACATCACACAACCAATGCGGCAATAGGGGAAATTTGTTTACAAATTGTATCAATTGGCCGCACGAGAAAGACCTTCCTCTGGTTGCGCAGGTGTAACAGTGAAAGGGGTTTGGCCGGCGTGCCGCGGCCTCGGAATGGCATGGGAACACGCGGTGGCGGGCGCGCGGTGGTGCGCGCGAAAGGCATCAGGACCCGCCCTCCACGCTCTGTCGGGGCCACTGTTCCCGCATTGCGCGATCAGTCAGGCCTCGGGCTTTTTCTGCGGCCGCTTCTTCTTGCGCTTGCTTCCACCCGCCGAGGCAGGCCGCGCGTGCGGCTTGGGGGCAAGCCCCACGGCCGCGCGGGCCAGTGCATCGGCCTCGGCGTTGCGGTGGCGCGGCACCCACGTCCAGTGCACGGCCGCAAAGTGCGCGAGCGCCCTGCGGGCCTCTTCAAACAGGGGCGCCAGGCGCGCAATGGGTGGCACCGCTGCAGTGCCGCTGGCGGGCGCTGTCAGTTGCTCCAGCAGCACCCTGCTGTCACTGACAACGGCCACGGCGTGCGCGCCTTGCCGGTGTGCCTCGGCCAACGCCAGCAGCAGGGCGCGCAGCTCGGCTTCGTTGTTGCAACCGGTGCCCGGGGCCTGCAGCGAAAGGGCTGTGCGCACGCCTTGGGGCGACACCAGCACGGCGCCCAGCCCCATGCGGCCGGGGTTGGGCAGGGCGCTGCCGTCGCAGTGGATGACCCAGGCGCCCGGCTGGGCTGTGCCGCCGCTGCCGGGCAAGGGGCTTGGGATGACCTGCATAACTGCCTGCGGTCTGTGATGGCGCGGTCTCGGGTGGTCCACTGCGTTGCTTTTCTTGCCCATAGCGTGGCTATGGGCTGCAAAAAGACGCCTTGTGACCCACCCCGATCCGCACTACCACTGCCTCGCGAGGGTTATGCAGGTCCTCCCTTGGCATCAGCGGTAGAACGCTTCCACCGTGCCTTTGAGCTTGATCATCAGCGGCTGGCCCTTGCGGTCCACCGTCTTGCCGGCGGGCACCTTCACCCAGCCTTCGCTCACGCAGTACTCCTGCACATCAAACCGCTCTTTGCCGTTCAGGCGGATGCCGATGTCGTGCTCGAACACCGCAGGGGCGTGGTGCGGGCTGCGCGGGTCTACCGAGAGGTGGTCGGGCAAGGCGGGGCGTGCATCAGGGGCAGGTGCGGTGTGGTCGGTCATGCGGATGGCGTGGTGATGGAGACGATGGAAATGGGGCAACGGCAGCCTCGCCCGCCGGTGGCGGGAATGGCCTGCCGCCGCATCCGGAAGGCCGAGATTGTCCGGGATTTATCGGTTGCGGCCCCGCGGCACCCACGGGCCGCTTGCGGCCTTCAGCGCCCCAGGGGCGCCACGCCGATCAGCCAGGCGTGGGCCCAGAAGGCAAACGCAGCCCACGCGGCAGCGCCCGCCACCACGGTGATGCCCGTGGCCGCCCCGGTGCCGGGCGCGTAGACCGTGCCTTGCGCCCGGTCGCGCTGGCGCGCCGCGCGAAAGCTGGCCACCGACCACAGCAGAAAGCCACCAAACAGCAGCACATCGGCCACGGTGCCGTTGGACAGCAGGTGTGCCAGCGCCCACACCTTCACGCCCAGCACCATCGGGTGGTGCAGCCGTGCGCGGATGCCGTTGCGTGGCACGTACGTGGCGGCCAGCAGCACAAAGGCCACCAGCGTAAGCAGCGCAGCTGCATGGCGCATGCCCACGGGTGGCACCCACAGCACCACCGGCTGCTGGCGCGCCAGGCCGTAGCCCCACACGATGAGCGCCAGCCCCACGGCCGACACCAGCGAATACACGCCCTTCCACGGCCCTTCGCCCAGCCGCGCCAGCATCTGGCTGCGCCAGCCGTCCGACACGATGCGCACCGAGTGCACGCCCAGAAACAGCACCAGTCCAATCACGAGAAACAGCATGGAACATCAGCCTTTCAAGAACCACAGGAGACAGCGGCCCGCACCGGGCGGCGGGTTGCCGCAATTATTCGGCAAAGCGCGGCTTGCGCGCACCGGGCTGTGGATGCAGCCAGGGCCAGTGACGCCAGCTGTTCCCGCGTTGCACCACGGTAAAAATCCAGCAAAAAATGCTGCTAGGGCTTGATCAGATTGCCTTTGTTGCCATCAAATAAATAGCGTTTCGGGGTTTCATGCCGCCGCATGCTGCGCCAGCAGCGCCCCCACCTTGGGCCTGGCGCAGCGCTGCACCAGCTGCAGCAGGGCGTGGCTGGGCTCACCCACGCCCCAGCGGGTGCGCAGGTCGTGCTGCATGCGCGCCAGCAGGGCGGCGGCCATTTCGGCATCGGCCAGCGCACGGTGGGCCTGGCCGGTGCGCGGCAGGCCATGAAAGTCCACCAGCGTGCCCAGCTTGTGGCTGGGCGCGTGCGGGTACAGGCGGCGCGAGAGCAGTACCGTGCAGGCAAACGGGTGCGGCGCGGGCAGGTCGGCACGCGCCAGCTCGGCCTGCCAGAACTTGCTGTCGAACGCCGCGTTGTGCGCCACCATCGGTGCGTCGCCCACAAACCGCGCGGCATCTGCCATCACGGTGGTGGCATGGGGCGCGGCATCCACCATCGCGTTCGTGATGCCCGTCAGCTGCGTGATGAAGGGCGGAATCCACGCCCCGGTTTTCATCAGGCTCTGGAAGCGGTCCACCACCTGCCCGTTCTCCATCAGCACGATGGCCACCTCGGTGGCACGCGCGCCCTGGCCGGGCGAGATGCCGGTGGTTTCAAAGTCGATGACGGCGATGGGGGACATGGACGCAAAGTGCCCGGTGGGTGGCAGTGGTGGAATGCCTGCAGTATCGCTGCCCCACCGCAGCGCCGCGCTGCCCGCACGGTACCTGCGCCGTGCGCCGCGGCCACGCCACCGTCAGCGGCGGTGTTCCAGGAAAAACCGCAGCATCTCGGCCGTGGCGCTGACGCCGCCGGGGTCGGTGTGGCTGCCTTGCGGACTGCCACCGGCCCAGGCGTGGCCGCCGCCATGCAGCACCCAGTGTTCGGCCATGGCAGGGCCTGCCGCTGACGAAGCACCCTGGCGGTACACCGTGCGCGTACAGGCTTGCCCTGCGGGCGAGCGGCCCTGCTCCACCCGCTTGTCGACCGGGCCCTGCGCGCCCGCCCCCGCCCCCGCGCCCATAGCCGCGTGTATGACCTGCTCGCCATTGCGCGCGTGCACCGTTGCATCGGCGTCGCCATGGAAAACGATGAGGGGCACCACGCGCTGGCCCGGGGCGGCCACGGGCGTGCCGCGTGCGCTGGGCTTGGCGCCGCTTTTCATGGCCGACAGCGCTGCCATCACGTTGTGTGCCGCGCCCGCCTGCAGGCCCGAGTGCACGCCCACCGCAGCAAACACATCCGGGTATTCGCGCCCCAGCAGCGCAGCCATGGCGCCCCCGGCCGACAGGCCCGCGGCGTACACCCGGCCTTCATCCACCGGGTGGCGTGCCATCACGTCACGGACCATGGCCACCAGCAGTCCGGGCTCGCCGCGGCCGCGGTGCTGGTCTTCGGGGCGAAACCAGTTCCAGCAGCCGTTGGGGTTGGCGCTCTGGGGCTGCTCGGGGTACAGCACCAGGGTATTGGCAGGCGCTGCGGCACTGTTCATGCGGGTGCCGGTGGCGAAATCCACCGGGTTCTGGGTGCAGCCGTGCAGCATCACCACCAGCGGCATCGGCGTGCCGGCGCCCGCCCCCGGCGGTACGTACAGGTGGTAGTGGTGCACGCCCTGCCCCACGCCCGGGTGGCGGAATGCCACACGCGTGAAGCTGCCCGGCGCCTCTGCATGGGGGTGCGCCGCGGCCTTGCCCGCGGTGGGCTGCGGCGCTGGTTCCGCAACGGGTGCGGTCGATGTGGCCGCGGCCGGATCAGGCGGGGGCGCAGCCGCAGCTACGCGCGCTGATGTAGCTTCGCGGACGGCTTTGGCGCGTGGCTCCACCAGTACCGCGTCTTCGATGTCGGGAACCACCGGAGGCCGCCAGCGCGCGGCTGCGGGCGCAGCGCTGGGGGCCGCCGCATCTGGCCGCGTCTGCGGAGCTGGCGCGGGGTTGCCCAGGGCCTGCTGGATGGCGTGGGTGGCCTCGGCCAGGCGGCCGTTGCGCACCAGCTCGGTGGCTTTCCCCATGAGCTGTTTCATGGTGTCGTTCCATTGCATGGGCTTGTCCTTGGTGTGTGGGCCAGGGCCCGGGTCTGTGCGGGCGGGTGGCGGGTATTGCGGCCGTTGCAACCATCTTGCAGGCCGCGAAAGCGTGTGGGGGGCTGGTGGCGCGGTCAGCTGCCAGTGTCGGCGCAAAACCCTCGCGCCATGAAAAATGGAGCCCGCAGGCTCCATGCAGCACATGCCGTGCGCGCACGGCGCACGCCATGCAGGGCTCGTCAGCCCGCGCCGCGCCCGCCTGCGCCGCCGCCACTGCCGGCACCGCCCTGGCGCGACTGCGACTGGTTGCCGCTGCCGATCTGCGAATCGCGGTCATGGCGGCTGTGCGGGGTGCGCTGGTCCTGGTGCGTTTGCGTGGCCGGTTGCTTGCCCGCGCTGTTGTGGTCGTTGGCCACCTTGCCGGAGCCTTCGTCCGTGTTCTGGTCAGCATCCTTGTGGGATGCGTTGTGCTGGTCTGCCATGGGTTGCTCCTTCAAGGTCGGGATGAGAGGGGGATGCCGCGGCAGGCTGCGCTCACCCTGCCGCGCCGTTCAGGAGATCGACAGTTCCCTGTGCTCGCCCATGCCGCGCGGCGGCTCGCCGGTGACGGCCGCCTTGGCGATCTTGAACAGCTGCACCATCTTGGTTTCCTTCACGTCCCAGTACTCGGCGTGCCGGATGCGCACGGCCAGCAGGGCCAGGTCGGGGTCGGTCACGCCGCCCGGGAACCACGCCTTGGCCATGGGCGACCACAGCGCTTCCTTTTGCGCCTGGTCTTCCACAAACCGGGCCTGGCCGGACAGGGACACATAGCTGTCTTCGCCCGGGTCCGAGTACGACACGTTGACCTCGCCGTCGGTCAGCAGGCGCTCGTACAGCTCACCCGAACGGGAGATGAAAAAGTACAGCTCGGCGTTTTCCTGCAGGCGCTTGTTCTGCGTGGTCAGCGGGTGCGAATGCAGCATGCCCGAGGCCGTGCGGTGCGTCACCATCCCGAAGCGAATGTCCTTGATCAGCTTCCACAGGGTTTCGTGGGCGGGTGTGTCGTGTTGCATGGCGGGCTCCGGCTGGGGGTGAACAGTTGAACTCAATCGAAACGGATTGATGCAGTCACTGTAGGCACCCCCTGCCCCGCGCCGCGTCGGCAGGCCCCGCGGATGGGTGTGGGCGTTTGTCTGACACCGTGGCGGCGCGGGCATGCCGCACCGGGGGGGTAGCGTCGGCTCAGGCCTTCTTCAGAAACTCGGACTTGAGGAGCATGCTGCCCAGGTCGGTCTTGCAGTCCACGTTGTGGCCGTCGGCACCATCGACCAGGCGGATGCTCTTGATCTTGGTGCCTTTCTTGAGCGTGGACGACGAACCCTTGACCTTGAGGTCCTTCACCAGGATCACCGCGTCGCCGTCGGCCAGGGGGTTGCCATTCGCGTCCCGCACGATGCCGTCGCCTGCATCGGCGTCGGCGTCCACTGCAATGGCCACTTGCGGCCATTCAAAGGCGCAGTCGGGGCACACGTAGTTGATGCCATCGGGGTAGGTGTTTTCCTGGCCGCACTGGGGGCAGGCGGGAACGGTGTGGGGCATGGTGGAGTCCTCTCTGTCGTTGTTTTTGTGGTTGTGAAATGGGTGCGCAAAGTGTCGCCGCTTCACAGCGGCGCGCGTTGCTCCAGCGCAAACGGTGGCAGCCCTTTGAGCAGCCGCTGGCCGTAGCTGGTGCGCGTCAGGCGCTTGTCGTAGCAGTACACATGGGCCTGGTCTTCTTCGGTGCGGATGGCGCGGCCCACCCATTGCGCCAGGCGGATGGCGGTGGCGGGCACCACGAGCTCGCTGAAGGGGTCACGCCCCACGGCGCGCAGCCATTCGGCGCGGGCTTCGCCCACGGGGTCGTCGGGCGGCGCGAAGGGCAGCTTGGTGATGAACACCGATTCGCACAGCCGTCCCGGCAAATCCAGCCCCTCGCCAAACGACTGCATGCCAAAGATGACCGAGGGCTCGCCGTTTTCCACCCGCTCGCGGTGGCGGCGCAGCAGCTGCGTGCGCGGCAGTGCGTTCTGCACCAGCACCACGCTGCGCATGGCGGTGGGCAGCGCATCCACGGCCTGGCGCATCTGCTCGCGCGAGGTGAACAGCACCAGCGCGCCGTATTCCACGCGCGCAATGTCGTGCAGCAGCGCATCGACCATCTCGGTGGTGAACTGCGCGGCGTTCTTGGGGTCGGCGCGGGTTTCGGCGGCAATCAGCGTGCCCTGCGCGGCGTAGTTGAAGGGGCTGGGCACCTCCAGCGTGGTGGTGGCCTCGTCACCATGCAGGCCCGCCTCGCGCAAGAAGAAGTCAAAGTGCCCGCAGCTGGTGAGCGTGGCCGAAGTCAGCACCGCGCCGCGCACCGCACTCCACAGGTGGTTGCGCAGCGTGGTGCCGGGCAGGATGGGGCTGGCGTGCGCCTTGACCACGATGAAGTCGCCATCCACCTCCAGCGTGAACCATTTGGCGGCCGGCACCGCGCCTTCGGGTGCGTCCTGCAGCAGCAGTTGCGCGGTGGCATGCAGCTCTTCCAGGCGCGGGGCCAGCATGCCGATCTGAGCGTACAGCGTGGACAGGCGCTTGGCCTCATCGGGCTTGTCGCGCATCTCGGCGCGCAGGGCCTTGCTGATGGCGCGCAGCGCGTCGAGAAAGCCCTCGGCACTGGCGGCCAGCAGGCCCAGTGGCGCAATGAGCTGTTCAGGCAGCTCGCCGCGTGGCACCCGCACACGTGCAGGGCCCCAGGCGCTGGGCTGGCTCTTGAGCTGGGCGCCGTACACATCCATCACGATGCGCGCCAGGTCCTGCAGCGTCTGCCGCAATTGGGCCGAATGTTTGGGGATGTCGGCAATCTCTTCGACTTCCAGCAGCGCGCCAATGCGCAGGCCCCGGCTCGACAGCCGCTCTATCCAGGTGATGCGCGACAAATCCATGCTGCACGCAAACTGGTCGAGCGCGGTGGCGGGCAGGTGGTGGGCTTCGTCCAGCACCAGCAGGCAGTTGTCCAGCTCGGGCAGCACGCGCGCGCCCAGGGATGACAGCAGCAAATCGTGGTTGGCCACGATCACCTGCGCGCCCACCAGCTCCTTGCGCTTGTCGTAGTAGGTGCACTGGCTGAACGCCGGGCAGTGTTTGCCGGTGCACGAGGCGCCCTCGGCCGCCACGGGGCTCCACACCTCGGGCTCGGGGGGCGTATCGAGGCTGTCGCGGTCGCCATCCCATGCGCCTTTCGACAAAGTCTGCGCCATCGTGGAATAGAACTGGATGCGCGCCTCGGTCTCGTGCCGGGGGCGCTTGGCGCGCGCTGCGGCTTCTTCCTCGGCAAACAGGTCGTCTTCGCCCTCTTCCTCGGCCTCGCCGGTGCCGGCCAGGCGGTCGAGCTTGAGCTTGCACACATAGCGCCCGCGCCCCTTGGCCAGCGCAAACTTGAAGGGCTGGGGCAGCAGCGCGGCCAGCGCGGGCAGGTCTTTGTTGACCAGCTGCTCCTGCAGCGCCACGGTGGCGGTAGAGATCAACACCCGCGTGCCGCGCGACAGTGCCAGCGCAATGGCGGGTGCGCAATACGCCAGCGACTTGCCCACGCCCGTGCCCGCCTGGATGACCGCAATGGAGCGCGTGGGCGCGGCCTCGCCACTTTCTTCATCCACCTTGCCCAAGGTGGCGCTGCTGAACGTGCGCGCCACCTGCTCGGCCATCAGCCGCTGGCCGGGGCGGCTGCGAAAGCCCTCGGTGGCTGACACCACCGCATCGAACGACTGCAGGGCCGCCTGGGCCCATTCTGTAGAAGACATAACCACCTGCTGTGAGGGTGAGAGTGTGGCACGGCGCAGAGCAAATCACTGTATGCATGCCCAGCTTTTGTGGCTTGGTTCAGAGGTACGGGCTCCTTGGCTTGTTGTTTTGCTATTTATTTAATAGCTGTTTGCGCTTTGTTGGTTTGCCCTGGAGGGCAATTTGGCTTGATCACGCTTTGTTTTTGAGGATCGGCTAATGGGGGGTGCAGCAGAAGCTGATAAGCTTTTTTTAATCAATTTGTTAACGAGTGGGGCGGCAATGCATGAACCATGGGCCCATTCGGGTGGCCACTTGCTGCGTGAGCATTTGCTCGCCGTTGCGCAGGGGGCGGCCGATTTTTCCGCTTGGTTTGACGCTGCTGCTCCTGCCCAACGTTGGGCTTATCTGGCGGGTCTGTGGCATGACCTAGGCAAATACCGGCCAGGGTTTCAAAAGTACGTGCGACTGGCAGACAACCCCGATGCGCACATTGAGGGCAAAGTCATTGGACGCGAAAAGACCCACTCAGCGGCAGGAGCGCTGTGGGCCATGCAGCGGCTGGAGCAAACCCATGGTGCACCCGGCAAGCTGGCTGCCCGTGTGCTGGCGTACCTGATAGCGGGACACCATGCGGGCCTGGCCGATTGGAACGACGGCCTTGAGCAGCGCCTGGCAGACCCCGACAGCCTGCAAGAGCTTCAGGAATCACTCTGCGCAAATCCGCCCGATGACGTGTTAACGCCAGACGGCTTTACCCCTGATCTGCGGCGCATTCCGGGTGGTGCGTGCGGCTTTGCCCTGTGGGTGCGCATGCTGTTCTCATGCCTGGTCGATGCCGATTTTTTGGACACCGAGGCGCACTTTGACGCGGGCAAACCTGCGCGGCGCGAAGGCTTTCTAACCCTGGCGCAAATGCGCGAGGCGTTTGATGCCCACATGGCTGCGCTGCCTGTGGCCCCTACGCCCGTCAACACGCTGCGCGCCGACATCCTGCGCCAGTGCCGCGCCCAGGCAGCGCTGGCCCCAGGCTTCTTCTCGCTCACGGTGCCCACGGGCGGTGGCAAAACACTCTCCAGCCTAGCTTTCGCTTTGGAGCACGCACAAGCCCACAGCAAGCGCCGCATCGTCTACGCCATTCCCTACACCAGCATCATCGAGCAGACAGCGGACGTGTTCCGCAACGTGTTCCAAGCCCTGGGCGACGAGGTGTTGATCGAACACCACAGCCAGGCCGACGCTGCCGACAAAGACGAAACAGCCCGCAGCCGCCTGGCCTGCGAGAACTGGGACGCACCGCTGGTCGTCACCACCAATGTGCAGTTGTTCGAGTCGCTCTTTGCCGCCAAAACCTTGCGCTGCCGCAAGTTGCACAACCTCGTGGGCAGCGTCATCGTGCTGGACGAAGCGCAGCAATTGCCACCCGCGTTTTTGCAGCCCATTCTGGATGTGCTCAACCTGCTGGTGGCGCACTACGGCGTCACCGTGGTGCTGTGCACCGCCACGCAACCAGCCCTGGGCAGCACCGATTACTTTGATGCCAGCAAGAACCTGCGCGGGCTGCACAACGTGCGCGAAATCATCGACAACCCTGACGCACTGTTTGATGCCTTGAAGCGTGTGCATGTGGAGCTTCCGCCCGACTGGACCACCCCCACCCCGTGGGCCGACATTGCCGCGCAGCTCAGCGAAGAGGACTGCGTGCTGGCCATCGTCAACACCCGCAAGGCCGCGCGCGAACTGCAGCGCCTCATGCCCGAAGGCACCATGCACCTGTCGGCCCTGATGTGCGGTGCGCACCGCAAGGACGTTATCGCCCACATTAAAGAGCGTTTGAAGGCCAAGCGCGAGGGGCGCGACACCCGGCCCCTGCGCGTGGTCAGCACCCAACTGGTAGAGGCCGGGGTGGACATTGACTTCCCCGTGGTCTATCGCGCACTGGCGGGGCTCGACTCCATCGCCCAGGCCGCAGGCCGTTGCAACCGCGAGGGGCGCATGGAGGGGCTGGGACGGGTGGTGGTGTTTGTGCCGCCAGAGCGGCCACCAAAAGGGCACTTGGAACAAGCCGCGCAGTCACTTGTCCGTACATTGCCAAGCGCTAACCTGGATCCGTTGAATCGTGCGCTTTTCGATGCGTACTTCAGGGACTTCTATCACGCGGTAAGCCTTGATAAGCACAACGTCGTGAACCTGCTAAAGGTTCAGCCGCATGACTTGGCGGTGAAGTTTCAATCAGCGGCGAAAGTTTTCAAGCTTGTCGAAGATGAAGCTAGCGTTGTAGTGGTGGTTCGGTATCCACAGGCTGAAGACGACATTGACACCTTGCTCCATCGGTTGGCTGTTCAAGGGCCTGAGCGCTGGCTTATGCGCAAGCTGCAACGTTATACGGTCAACATTCGAGAAAAGGTGGCGCTGAGGATGCTTGAAGAGGGCAGCTTAGGAGCTTCAGTGGTTCCGGGCATGTATCTACAGGTCGATGCAGCCGGTTTGTATGACCCTTGTCTTGGGCTGCACCTTGAAGGGATCCCAATCGACGCGCTTGGGTATGTGTATTAAAGGAAAAGGGTGGGACTATGTCCCACCCTTCCCAACGCTTGTTAACAAACGTTTCCAAGTTTCAATCCACGCTTACGCGGCCTGTGATCATATCAAAGCGCTTCTTAAAATATAAACATTAACTAACGTTTCCAAGAAGTATGTAGAATTCAGCCATTCTGGTTTGCAGAGGTGAGCCTATGGCCTTTTTGGATTTCTCTCGGATGTTGAAAGAGTTGAGGTTGATGCACAGTCAGCCCGCCTATAGGTTTGTGATGGCCTGGCTCTTGGTCGTGCTCCGGCTGAGCCTTGTATTCGTGGCCTTGCCAGTCGGTAGCGGCATGGTCTTTTTCAAGCTGGTTGATGTTCTCAAGTGACCCAACAATGACCATGTTTTGTCTTGAAGTCGCAGGCCCCTTTGCCTGCTTCACCCGCCCCGAAATGAAGGTCGAGCGCGTCTCGTATGACGTCATCACCCCCTCGGCCGCCCGCGCCGTGTTCGAGTCCATTTTGTGGAAACCCGCCATCCGCTGGCGCGTGCAGCGCATTGAAGTGCTGCGGCCCATCCGCTTCATCAACCTGCGGCGTAACGAGGTCAGCGCCGTGGTCTCCACCCGCAATGTGCAGCAGGCCATGGCAGCGGGCAGTGGCACCTTTGGCCTGTACATCGAAGACGAACGCCAGCAGCGCGCAGGCTACTTTCTGCGCGACGTGGCCTACCGCCTGCATGCCGAACTATCGCTGGCACCGGGTTGTTCCGAGCCGTTGATGAAATACACCGAAATGTTCACCCGCCGCGCCAGCAAAGGCCAGTGCGTGAACCAGCCCTACCTGGGCTGCCGCGAGTTTGCAGCGGACTTTCGGCTGGTCACGGCAGCCTGCGCACCCGCCACACCCATCCCCGACACCCGCGAGCTGGGCTGGATGCTGCACGACCTGGACTTCTCCCGCCCCAGCGATCCGCAGCCGCGCTTTTTCAATGCGCGCATGGAGCAAGGCGTGATTGAAGTGCCACCGTTTGAGGAGGCACGGGGATGATTTTGCAAGCCCTCACCGACTATTACCGCCGCAAGTGCGACGACCCCGATCCGGCGCAGCGCCTGCCTGTGTTTGGGCTGGAGCAAAAGGAAATCCCTTTCATCCTGGAGATCAATGCCGAGGGCGAACTGCTTCAATTGCGTGACACCCGCGAGCTGCAGGGCAAGAAGAAGGTAGCGCGGGTTTTTCGGGTGCCCATGGGCATCAAGAAGACATCGGGCGTGGCCGCCAATTTGCTGTGGGACACGCTCGAATATGTGTTGGGCGTGGACACCAAAGGCAAGCCCGAGCGCGTGGCCGAACAGCATGCGGCGTTTCGCGCCCGCATTGCCGCACTGCCCGATGCCGCCCGCCAAGACGCAGGCATTCAAGCCGTGCTGCGGTTTCTGAGCCGCATGGACTTGGCCCAGCTTGAACGCCAGCCCGCCTGGGCCGACGCGCTGGAGAGCAACGCCGTGCTGAGTTTTCGGCTGCAGGGTGATATGGACTTGGTATGCCAACGGCCCGCTGTGGTGCACGCTGCGCTCAATGCCACCACCGATGACGATGCACCGCAGGCCATGTGTCTCGTCACGGGCGAAAAAGCCCCGGTGGAGCGGCTGCACGCATCCATCAAAGGCGTGTGGGGCGCACAAACCTCTGGTGCCAACATCGTCTCCTTCAACGCCCGGGCCTTCGAGTCCTACGGCAAAACCGAGCGCCAGGGCGAGAACGCCCCGGTTAGCCGCGCCGCTGCCTTTGCCTACACCACGGCACTGAACCACCTGCTACGGAAAGACTCGCCCCAGCGCATGCAGGTGGGCGATGCCTCCACCGTGTTCTGGGCCGAGCGGCAAGACCCGTTTGAAACCATCTTTGGCGACATCTTTCAGGACAACCCCGACGCCAGCACCGACAAGGTGGAAGCCCTGTTCAACGCCGTGCACAGCGGCCACTGGGGCCCTTGGGATAAAGACCTGCGCTACCACGTGCTGGGCCTGGCACCCAATGCAGCGCGCATCAGCATCCGCTTTTATCACTGCATCACGCTGCAGGAGCTGGGCCAGCGCATTGCGCAGCACTTTGATGACTTGGCGCTGGTGCGGGGGCCGAACGATGCGCGCTACCCCTCGCTGTTTCGCCTGCTCACCGCCGTGGCCCTGCAGAACAAGGCCGACAACATTCCGCCCAACCTAGGCGGGGCGGTGGTCGATGCCATCCTGGCCGGGCCGAGCGTGCCCTACCCCAGCCTGTGGCTCAACGCCGCTGTGGGCCGCTGCCGGGCCGAGCAGACCGTCAACTACCTGCGCGCTGCGGCCATCAAGGCCTGCCTGAACCGCCAGCAGCGCCACGCCGCTTTGTCCTCGCCATCCCTCGCCCCCGAAAAGGAGTTTTTGCCCATGCTTGACCTCAGCAACACGAACCCGGCCTACCGCCTGGGGCGGCTTTTTGCGGTGCTGGAGAAAATCCAGGAAGAGGCCAGCCCCGGCCTCAACGCCACCATCCGCGACCGCTATTACGGCGCGGCCTCCAGCACCCCCGTGGCCGTGTTCACCACCTTGCTGCGCTTGAAAAACGCCCACCTCAAAAAGCTCTCGCCGGGCCGCACCACAGCGTTTGAAAAGCTGCTGGGCGAGGTGTTGGGGCCGGTGACGGATTTCCCCAAACACCTGCCCCTGCCCGACCAAGGCCGCTTTGCCCTGGGCTACTACCACCAGCGGCAAGACTTCTTCACCAAGAAAACCGACGACACCACCACCCACACCGCATCTCTGGAAGGAATCACCGCATGAGCACCGACAAAAGCCTCGCCCACCGTTACGACTTTGTTCTGGTCTTTGATGTCAAAGACGGTAACCCGAACGGCGACCCCGATGCAGGCAATATGCCGCGCCTGGATGCAGAGTCCGGCCACGGGCTGGTGACGGATGTGTCCCTCAAGCGCAAGGTGCGCAACTTTGTGGGGCTGGTCAAAGAGCAGGACGAACGCGCCCCTGTGGATGGCGAAAAGCGCTTTGAAATCTACGTGCGCGAAAAGGCCATCCTCAACCACCAGAACCAGCGCGCCTATTCAGCATTGAATCTGGATGCAGCGCCCGAGGAACAAGCGCAAGAAGCTACAGAAAACATAGCAACCGATGCTAAAAAGAAAAAGCCCGGCAAAGACAAACGCAAAGGCAGCGCCGATGACGTAAGCCAGGCCCGCCAGTGGATGTGCCAAAACTTCTTTGACGTGCGCACGTTCGGTGCCGTCATGTCCACAGGAACCAACTGCGGCCAAGTCCGCGGCCCAGTACAACTCACTTTTGCGCGCTCGGTCGAACCCATCGTGGCGCTGGAGCACTCCATCACCCGCATGGCTGTGACTAACGAAAAAGATCAAGCCGAAGACGGCGACAACCGCACCATGGGCCGCAAACACACCGTGCCCTACGGCGTGTACGTGGCCCACGGCTTTGTCTCGTCCTTTCTGGCCAAGCAGACGGGCTTTGGCGAAGACGACCTTGAACTCGTGTTCCAGGCCCTGTCGCAAATGTTCGAGCACGACCGCTCTGCCGCGCGCGGCGAGATGTCCACGCGGGGTCTGTACGTGTTCAAGCACGACAGCGAACTGGGCAACGCGCCCGCCCATGCGCTGTTTGACCGCCTGAAGGTGCAAGCCAAGGCCCCTGGCGATGTGGCGCGCAGCTTTGATGCATATGCCGTCGCATTTGACGGCCAAGCCCTTGCGGTGGGCCAATCGATGCAGCCTGCGCCCGGCGTCACCCTGACGCGCTATTGCTGAACGGGCCACGCATGAAAATCCTGCCCACCGATTTCGACGGCCAGGCCATCCGCCGCGTGTACGACGAAAGCACCGAGACCTGGTGGTTCTCGGTGATTGACGTGGTGCAGGTGTTGACGCAACAGCCCGACGACCTGACCGCCCGCAAGTACTGGAACCAGCTCAAGCGTCGGCTTGGCAATGAAGGCAGTCAACTGGTGACAGCTTGTCACCAGTTGAAGATGTCCGCTGCAGATGGCAAGCAGCGCCTCACTGACGTTGCCACCGCCGAAACCTTGCTGCGTCTGGTGCAATCCGTCCCCAGCCCCAAGGCCGAACCCATCAAGCTGTGGCTGGCCAAGGTGGGCTACGAGCGCATGCAGGAGATGGCCGACCCCGCCCTGTCGCTCGACCGCGCCCGCCAGACCTGGCAACAGCATGGCCGCAGCGACAAGTGGATTCAGCAGCGCATGACGGGGCAGGAAACCCGCAACAAGCTCACCGACTACTGGAGCGAGCACGACATCAAGGCGGGCAGTGAATTTGCCATCCTCACCAACATCATTCACCAGGAATGGTCGGGCCTGAGCGTGGCGCAGCACAAGGAAAAGAAGGGGCTGGCCAGCCACAACCTGCGCGATCACATGAGCGAGGCCGAGCTGATCTTCACCGCCCTGGCTGAGCTATCGACCCGCCAGATTGCCGAGAGTGTGCAGGCCAGGGGCATGGTTGAAAACAAGACCGCCGCAACGACTGGTGGCCGCATCGCGCGCCAAGCCCGCAACCAGCTGGAGGCGCAGACTGGCAAGCCGGTGGTGACCGGAGCCAACTACTTGCCCCCCGCAGTGTCGCAAGTGACGAAGTTGCCCGAGGCGGCCAAGGCAGTCAAGGCAGCGCAACCGACGCAGGCCACCAAGCCTCCCAAGAAGGCATAGGGCACAGCGCAAGCTCACTCACTCCCTCTCACCAGGAGCCGCCCGTGGTTGATGACGCAGCAGTTGCCCTCGAACCCATTCCCCTGTCCGCCCTGCAGCATTGGCAATACTGCCCGCGCCAATGTGGCCTGATCCACCTGGAGCAGGTGTTTGACGACAACGTGCACACCTTGCGTGGCCAAGCAGTGCATGCCCGGGCTGACCAGCCCGGTGTGGAGACAGCCAAGGGCGTGCGTGTGGAGCGCGCCCTGCCGCTGTGGCACGACGCGCTGGGCCTGATCGGTAAGGCGGACGTGGTCGAATTTTTGGCCGGTGGCGTGCCCTACCCCGTGGAATACAAACACGGTAGCCGCAACAAGGCCGCCGACATCGCAGCGTGTGATGACTTGCAACTGGCCGGGCAGGCCCTGTGCCTGGAAGCCATGCTGGGCAAGCCTGTCAACGAAGGCGCGCTTTACTACGCCAGCTCCAAGCGGCGCCGCGTGGTGCCCATCACTGCATCGCTGCGCGCAGCCGTGGCGAACACCACCGATGCGGTACGCGAGATGCTGGCCAGCGGCCAACTACCCCCACCGCTGGGGTCAGAGCAAGCCGCCAGACGCTGCAAAGCCTGCTCGTTGATTGACCGTTGCCAGCCCCACGCCACCCATGCCGGTGTGGCAGCAGCCCGTGCTGCGCTGTTTGACCCCGACGCATAGCGGCGTGCGACCCACGGCCCGCCTGAACGCCAGACCATGCAACTGCTCAACACCTTGTACCTCACCACGCCCGAAACCTACCTGCGGCTGGACAACGACACCCTGCGCGTCGAGGTAGGCCACGAAACACGCCTGCGTGTGCCACTGCACCATCTGAGCGCGGTGGTCTGTTTTGGGCACATCGGTCTGTCGGCCCCGCTCATGCACCGGCTGGCCGACAGCGGTATTGCCATGGTGCTGCTGGACGATAACGGCCGCTTCAAGGCCCGCCTGGAAGGTGCCGTCAGCGGTAATGTGCTGTTGCGTCAGGCACAGTTTCAGCGTGTGGGCGATGCCACCTTCTCGCTGGACATGGCGCGTGCCTGCGTGGCGGGCAAGATCAAGAACACCCGGCAGGTGTTGCAGCGTGGTGCCCGCGAGGCCAAGGTAGGCGACGAAGCCAAAATCCTGACGAGACTGGCCCACGACCTGGCCGCCAGCCTGCGCGCCCTGCCCGCAGCAGCCAGCCTAGACGCCCTGCGCGGGCTGGAAGGCGAGGCCGCCCGCCAATACTTCAGCGGCTTGAACCTGCTGGTGCGCCCCGACCAGCGCACCGCCTTTGCCATGGGCGGCCGCACCCGCCGCCCGCCGCGCGACCGCTTCAACGCCCTCATCTCGTTTCTGTATGCCATGTGGATGAACGACTGTCGCAGCGCCCTCGAAGCCGCTGGGCTCGACTCGCAGGTGGGCTTTTTGCACGCCCTGCGCCCAGGCCGCGCTGCGCTGGCGCTGGATTTGATGGAAGAATTTCGTCCCTGGGCCGACCGCTTGGCCCTCACCCTTATCAACCGGGGGCAACTCGTTGCAGCCGACTTTGTGGTGCGCGAAGGCGGTGGGGTGGCACTGGAGCCCGACGCCCGTAAAGCTGTGGTGGTGGCTTATCAAGAGCGCAAAAAAGACGAGATCCACCACCCGCTACTGGCGCAGTCAGTGCCGCTGGGTCTAGTGCCTTTGGTGCAGGCCCGTCTGCTGGCCCGCGCCTTGCGCGACGCCTCTACGCCGTATGTGCCTTTTGTGCCGAAGTAACGGGTAGGAGAAGGGGGTGACATCGTGCTGGTGCTGGTTTGCTACGACGTGAACACCGAAACCAAGGCTGGCCGCCGTCGATTGCGCCGGGTGGCCAAGCTGTGCGAAAGCACCGGGCAGCGCGTGCAGAAATCGGTATTCGAATGCCAGCTGGATGTAGCAAAGTTTGAATCCCTGGAGCGCCAGCTACTGGCAGAAATAGACCCCAGGACAGATTGCCTGCGGCTCTACCGCGTTCCTGAAACGCGAGGCTTTGAGGTAGTGGAGCACGGGTCTTTCAAGGCGGTCGATTTTGATGGACCCATGGTGCTGTAGCGTGTTCAGAGCACTCGGCAGAGGGCATTTTTACCCGTACTGCCGTGAGAGGGCGATTCGCCACAATAGTCGTGATGGCTCCCTGCCGTGCTATGGTGATTTTTGCGAACGCGGAGTGGTCTCATTCCGCAATAAAGGTTCGCGCGCTTCGCAACCCCTTGTATTCGTTGAGATTTTTGATTTTGGACGCGACTGTTTCTTGGCATCCATGGCTTTCATTGGCAGGTTCGCGGACAAGCAGGGAAAAGCTTTTTGTCAACAAGGTGTTGAAGGCGCAGAGTTCGCCCGTCAGTGACGACGGGCGTGGATTGAAACATGAACACTGCGCCAGCGCTGGCTGTTTGATCCGGTTCGCCCGTCAGTGACGACGGGCGTGGATTGAAACGTTAGCGCCCGCGTCAATCTGCAATTGCAGTTGCGGTTCGCCCGTCAGTGACGACGGGCGTGGATTGAAACCACTCGCCGCGCAGCACGGCAATGCAGTCGTTGCGTTCGCCCGTCAGTGACGACGGGCGTGGATTGAAACTATGGTGCCCACCAGCACAACGCGGGGGCGTACACGTTCGCCCGTCAGTGACGACGGGCGTGGATTGAAACGCCTCGGCCAGCGGCCAAGCAGGCAAGGCCGAGAAGTTCGCCCGTCAGTGACGACGGGCGTGGATTGAAACACGCTGATGTTGTTGGACGTGCGCGCGGCACCAGGTTCGCCCGTCAGTGACGACGGGCGTGGATTGAAACCACCCCGGTCAGCAGCCATGGAATCGAGGGAAGCGTTCGCCCGTCAGTGACGACGGGCGTGGATTGAAACTGCCGCGTGCCGTTTATGCACTGCTTGCGCTATTGTTCGCCCGTCAGTGACGACGGGCGTGGATTGAAACGGCAAGGCCGTGGACGTGCCCGAGGACGACGCGCAGGTTCGCCCGTCAGTGACGACGGGCGTGGATTGAAACCATCTGACCCGTGTCGTCAAACTGGTAATACTCAGACAGGTTCGCCCGTCAGTGACGACGGGCGTGGATTGAAACCGAAATGCGGTGCGCCAACTTCTGACCGAGGGAGAGTTCGCCCGTCAGTGACGACGGGCGTGGATTGAAACATCATTTCCGACGCGCCCGACAACGACCGCATCAGTTCGCCCGTCAGTGACGACGGGCGTGGATTGAAACATCACCGAAGGCGTCGTCACCATCGGCAAGACCAGGTTCGCCCGTCAGTGACGACGGGCGTGGATTGAAACACGCTGAAAACGCTCAACTGCGCGAGCAAAACACGTTCGCCCGTCAGTGACGACGGGCGTGGATTGAAACTTCCTGGTAGGCGCGCTTGCGCTCGGCGGCGCGGGCGTTCGCCCGTCAGTGACGACGGGCGTGGATTGAAACCAGCGGTGCGGCTGTAACCGGGGTCGTGTTGTGCGTTCGCCCGTCAGTGACGACGGGCGTGGATTGAAACCAGTCGGTGCCGAACAGCTCCCACTCGGCACGCTGTTCGCCCGTCAGTGACGACGGGCGTGGATTGAAACCACTGCAGGTTTGCCGGGATGCTGTTGCCCAGCGTTCGCCCGTCAGTGACGACGGGCGTGGATTGAAACTGGTTCGTGAAAATGCGCGACCGCAGGCGCTCGAGTTCGCCCGTCAGTGACGACGGGCGTGGATTGAAACACCACCGCCGAAGCAATGGAGCAAGGCTGCTATCTGGTTCGCCCGTCAGTGACGACGGGCGTGGATTGAAACTTGCTGTGCAGGGTCTAGCAAACGCATTAGCAAAATGTTCGCCCGTCAGTGACGACGGGCGTGGATTGAAACTTGTTGCTGCGCTTGCGCGCCTTGGTGGCCAGCTCGTTCGCCCGTCAGTGACGACGGGCGTGGATTGAAACAACAGTGCAAACTACGATGCCCCGATGTGGCAATGTTCGCCCGTCAGTGACGACGGGCGTGGATTGAAACTGCGATGTGTAAGCGTGTATGCCGCTGTCTGGGTTGTTCGCCCGTCAGTGACGACGGGCGTGGATTGAAACCCGCGATACAAACTGGCCTATCGTGTGGCCCACGTTCGCCCGTCAGTGACGACGGGCGTGGATTGAAACAAGAAGTACCGCCCGCGTGGAATGGATGCCAGCGGTTCGCCCGTCAGTGACGACGGGCGTGGATTGAAACAAGAAGGTGGACCGCCGCCTGTGCGCTTACTTCGGTTCGCCCGTCAGTGACGACGGGCGTGGATTGAAACAGCACCACCCAGCAGCAAGGAAATGAGGTCTTGCGGTTCGCCCGTCAGTGACGACGGGCGTGGATTGAAACAAGGTGAGTCCCGTCGAGGTGGCCAGCCTGGCCGTTCGCCCGTCAGTGACGACGGGCGTGGATTGAAACACCACGGAGGCGTCGCCGAACGTCATCCCCAGCGTTCGCCCGTCAGTGACGACGGGCGTGGATTGAAACAGACATGGTGCCCCACAAATGCGAAGGGCCCGCCGTTCGCCCGTCAGTGACGACGGGCGTGGATTGAAACAGCAAGCAGCCTGTTGTGTCGCGTCGTGCTGACGTTCGCCCGTCAGTGACGACGGGCGTGGATTGAAACTGTGCCGGGCAGCTCGCAGGCTTGCGGGCAGGGGCGTTCGCCCGTCAGTGACGACGGGCGTGGATTGAAACTGCGCACGCCCCGGCCATGTCGCCTGCATTTGCCTTGTTCGCCCGTCAGTGACGACGGGCGTGGATTGAAACAGTGCAGCGAAGTCCAGCAGGCCATAGGAGCGCGGTTCGCCCGTCAGTGACGACGGGCGTGGATTGAAACACCCCATCGGCTGCACTGCTTGCCAATGGTGGTGTTCGCCCGTCAGTGACGACGGGCGTGGATTGAAACGGCCACAGCCCCAGCGCCAGCAGCTTGCGGCGCGTGTGGTTCGCCCGTCAGTGACGACGGGCGTGGATTGAAACGGCAGTTCGGCCAGCACCTTTTCACCTACGCCCGGTTCGCCCGTCAGTGACGACGGGCGTGGATTGAAACACCACCAGGTTGCTGACCATCCAGCCCATCACCGGGTTCGCCCGTCAGCGACGACGGGCGTGGATTGAAACTCGACCATGGTGATCACATCGGCCACCTGGCGCAGGTTCGCCCGTCAGTGACGACGGGCGTGGATTGAAACGTCCTGCACCACGCGGTCCAGGATCTTCGTGACGGTTCGCCCGTCAGTGACGACGGGCGTGGATTGAAACCACCTCTACGCGGGCCTGAGCCGCGTGGATGTTGCGGTTCGCCCGTCAGTGACGACGGGCGTGGATTGAAACAGGCGCCAGCGGTCGGTGATGGCGCCGTTGTTGAGCGGTTCGCCCGTCAGTGACGACGGGCGTGGATTGAAACGTTCATGCGAGACCTCACAATGTTCGAGTACGAGGCGGGTTCGCCCGTCAGTGATGACGGGCGTGGATTGAATCCGTTGTGCGCCACCACGACGCAGCGCCGGTGATGCTCGCCTATCACCTACTGACCGGACCGAACCAGAAAATCCTTCGATGGCGTTCACCACCGCATTGAACTATTTTGGGCCTTGCGCCGCGCAGTGGACAATGGCCTACAGCGCCAGCGCCGCGCGTTGCTTAGCATGAAGTGCTACTTCACACAACGCAGTTTGAACAAGGCACCCCATGAGCCCACCGCTGGACCACAAGACTGAATACCGCGATCAAGACAAGACCCCCTCGGCCCCCGTGCCCGCCCGCACCGAGCGCCGCACCGACACCACCCGCCAGCCGCAGCCGCAAACACCGGGCAGCGGGCCCGAAGACCTGTCGGGGCCCGAAGGCCGCCTGCCGCATGAACGCGACGAGGCGACCGCGATGACGGGCGGCATTCAGTCAGAGGAAGGGAAGCAGGCTTTCAAGGACCTGGAGCGCGGGCTGAAGGACACCGACAAGGGCCCGCCGATGGACCGTGCGTACCAGCAGCAAAAGACCTAGAACGGCGGTTTGCGCAACCCCCGAGGCAGAGGATTGTTGCTATATATTCAATAGCAGTAAAACCATACAGGTCAAGCCATGGATGCCATTTTGGCCTGATTTTTTCGCCGGTCCTGCCGCCCGCGCCTAGCCCCGCTCGCGCAGCGCCCGCTCAATGCGGTCGCGCCGCACCGTGGTCTTGGGCACCTTGAACGGGAACCACGTCCGCACGTCTTCCTCCAGCCCGATGCCGTGCATGTAGTTGTAGATGGCCTTCTTGAGCGCGCCGCCCAGCGCGTCGTGGTCCACACCCGTGGGGTCGATGAAAGCCACGTCGTTCTTGGCAAACGCACCCGGCGGCAGCGGGGCCAGCGTCACGCCGTATTCCTCGGGATTTTTGCCCACGGGGGAATGCACGGTGCAGGCAAAGCGGTGGAAGAACCCGCTCTGGATGCAGCCGTTGGCAAACAGCTGGCGCACGTATTCGAGCGCGTCCACCGTGTCCTGCACCGTCTGCGTCGGAAAGCCGTACATCAGGTACGCATGCACCAGGATGCCCGCGTCGGTAAACGCCCGCGTCACGCGCGCCACCTGGTCTACCGACACGCCTTTTTTCATCAGCGTGAGCAGGCGGTCGGATGCGACTTCGAGCCCGCCCGAGATCGCGATGCAGCCGCTGTCGGCCAGCAGCTCGGCCAGCTCAGGGGTGAAGGTTTTTTCAAACCGCACATTGCCCCACCAGCTGATGCCCGCGTTGCGCGCGATCAGCTCGGTGGCCAGCGCTTTGAGCGCCTTGGGCGGTGCGGCTTCGTCCACAAAGTGAAAGCCGGTCTGCCCCGTCTCGCGCACGATCTGCTCGATGCGGTCGGCCAGCACGGCGGCGCTGGCGCCTTCGTAGCGGCTGATGTAGTCCAGGCTCACGTCGCAGAAGCTGCACTTCTTCCAGTAGCAGCCGTGCGCCACGGTGAGCTTGTTCCAGCGCCCGTCGCTCCACAGCCGGTGCATGGGGTTGAGCATGTCCAGCAGCGACAGGTACCGGTCCAGCGGCAGGCCGTCCCACGTAGGCGTGCCCACCTCGGCGAAGGCGATGTCGGCTTCCATCATGTTGATGTACTGGACCGTGCCTGCGTCATCGCGCACAAACGTGCGCACCAGCCGCTGGCGGCCGCGTTCGCCGCGCAGGTGTTCCAGCAGCGCCAGCAGCGGGCGCTCGCCCGCGTCGAGCGTGACGAAATCAAAGAAGTCGAACACGCGCGGGTCGGCCAGCTCGCGCAGTTCGGTGTTCACAAAGCCGCCGCCCAGCAGCAGCGCCACGCCGGGGTAATGGGCCTTGATGGTCTGCGCAATGCGAAACGCCGCGTACACCGAGCCGGGGAACGGCACCGACAGCAGCACCACGCCGGGCCGGTGGCGCTCCATGGCTTCCAGCGTGAGCTGGGCCAGCAGGTCGTCCACCAGCGTGGGCGGCGCAGCGAGGGCATGGGCCAGCGGGTCAAACGTGGGCTGGCTGCCCGCCAGCGACTCGGCGTAGCGCACAAATTCAAAGCGCTCGTCCACCGCATCGCGCAGCACATCGGCCAGGTCGTTCAGGTACAGCGTGGCCAGGTGCTTGGCCTTGTCGTGCAGGCCTAAAGCGCCAAACGCCCAGCCCAGCGGGTCGCCGCCCTCGTCGTCCACGTACACGTCCAGCGTGGCAAAGCGCGGGCCCTCGGGCAGGTAGTTGCGGCCCACGATGCGGTGCGCCAGCGTGCTGTCGCGGCCCTGCAGGAAGGCAATGGCGGGGCCGATGGTGGCCAGGTAGCGGTCCTTCTGCGCCGCAAAGCTTTGCACGGCGGGGCTGCGCTTTATGAAAGGCAGCGCATCCACCTTGGCAGCCACGGCGCGCAGGCCTTCGGACGACAGCAGGCGCAGCACCAGCGCCAGCGCCAGGTCTTCCTGCACCGCATCCACGCCGCGCGAGCGCAAAAAACCTGTGAGGTACGCAGTGGACGGGTACGGCGTGTTCAGCTGCGTCATCGGCGGGATGACGGAGAGAACGCGCTGGCTGGGAACGGGGGCTAAGGCGGCGGCAGACATGGTGTGAGCGGAGGCGGTGCGGTGCCGCCGCGGGGCCGGGGGCAGGAAAGGCCCTGATTATCCGGGCGCAGGCTTATCCCTTGCCTGCGTGCGCCACGGCGCAGTGCCATCGCTGGTGGTGGTGATGCGCCCTGTCAGCGCCTGAGCAGCCCGCCCACCACACGCGCCGCAGCGCGGATCTCGGCCTCGGCATACCCCGCATAGCCGAAGAGCCAGCCCCGGCGGGGCGACTGCATCACGTAGCGTGACAGGGGCGCCAGCATCACGCCCGCCGTGTGGGCGCGGCGGCTCAGCGGTTCGTCGTCGATGCCTTCGGCCACCTCATGCAGCAGCTGCATGCCGCGGTCGCTGGGTTGCAGCTGCAGCGCACCGTCGCTGGCATCGGCCAAGGCGTCGATCAGCACGGCCTGCCGGTGGGGGTACAGCTCGCGCATGTGCCGCAGGTGGCGCAGCAGGTGGCCTTCGGCAATGAAGCGGGCCAGCACGGCCTGCGTGTCGCCGGGGGCGTGCCGGTCGGTGATGGCCCGAGCCATGGCAAAGGCATCGACCAGCGCGGGCGGCACCACCACAAACCCCAGCCGCAGGCCGGGGTGCAGCGTCTTGCTGAAGGTACCCACGTACAGCACCCGCTCGGAGCCCGGCAGGCTGCACAGGGCGGGCACGCGCTGCGCCGCGCTGCCGTACTGGAACTCGCCGTCGTAGTCGTCTTCCACCACCCAGGCATCGTGCGTGCGCGCCCATTGCAGCAGCGCCTGCCGCCGCGCCAGCGGCATGCCCACGCCGGTGGGGAACTGGTGCGTGGGCGTGACCACGGCCATGCGCGCAGCGGGCCACAGGGCCGCACCTTCGTCAATGCGCAGGCCCTCGCCATCCAGCGGCACGGGCCGCGCCAGCGCGCCGTGGCCCAGCAGGCTGGCGCGGATGCCGGGGTAGCCCGGGTCTTCCACCAGCACCTCGTCGCCCACGTCCAGCAGCAGCCGCGCAATCAGGTCAATGCCTTGCTGCGAGCCTGAGCACACCACCACCTGCGCCGCGTCGCACCGGATGCCGCGCGAGGCCCATAGCCACTGCGCCACGGCGCTGCGCAGGTCGGGGTTGCCGGCCGGGTCGAGGTACTGGGCGCAATCGCTGCGCTGGCGGGCGCTGGCCTGCCGCGCCAGGCGGTCCCACAGCGCAAACGGAAACGTGGCCACCTCGGGCGCGCCGATGCGAAACGCCCGCGCCGCCACATGCGGCGGGCGCCAGCGGGCCGCCGTGTCGGCAATGAGCTGCCCGCGGCGCGACAGCCCGCGCGGCGGGGCCACCAGCCCCTGCGCCTGGCCCGCCGCGGCCGTTGCGGTGACGGCCTGCGCCACGTAGGTCCCGTCGCCCACGCGGGCCTGCACATACCCCTCGGCCTGCAGGCGCTGCACGGCCCACAGCACGGTGTTGCGCGACACGCCCAGCGCGCTGGCCTGCTCGCGCGAGGGCGGCAGCCGCGTGCCCGCGCGCAGGCTGCCCTGCTCGATGGCGCGGCGCAGCTGCTCGTACACCTGCTGGCGCAGCAGCGGGGCTGCCGTGGCGGTGTTTTTGCTGTGAGGATTGGCTCCGGCACGCGGCATGGATTGGCCCTCTCGTTCGCTGATTTAGATCCTAGACTGGAGGGCCATTCTAGGCAGCGTGCCCACCGGCAGGCTGCATTCCTTCACGCATCTACACCGGTATTGCCCATGGCCTCCACCCACACCGCCACCGTTGCCTGGCAGCGCGGCACCGACGATTTTCTGGACAAGCGCTACCACCGCGGCCACCAGTGGCAGTTTGATGGCGGGGCCACGGTGGCGGCATCGTCGTCGCCGCATGTGGTGCCGCTGCCGTATTCCGACCCCGCGGCGGTCGACCCCGAAGAGGCCTACGTGGCCGCGCTGGCCAGCTGCCACATGCTGTGGTTTCTGGACGTGGCCAGCCGCGCGGGCTGGCGGGTGGACGACTACACCGACGACGCCGTGGGCACCATGGGCCACGACGACCAGGGCCGCCTGGTGGTCACCCACGTACAGCTGCGCCCCGTCACGCGCTTTGACGCCGCCCATGCCCCCACGCAGGCGCAGCTGGAGGACCTGCACCACCGCGCCCATGCGGCGTGCTTTCTGGCCAACTCGGTGCGCACGCAGATCGACTGCGCGCCCGTGCTGGCCATCACCGCCACCGAAAGCCAGGCATGACCATCGCCAACCGCCAGTTCCAGGTAGCCGACCCCGCCGTGCTGCACGCCCTGGTGCGCAGCCAGCCGCTGGCCACGCTCGTCGTCGCACACGAGGGCGCCCTGCACGTCAACCATGTGCCGCTGTACCTCGACCCCACGCGCGGCCCGCACGGCACGCTGGTGGGCCATGTGGGGCGCGGCAATGGCGTGTGGCCGCTGCTGCCGCAGCACGCCGTGGCGGTGTTTCACGGGCCGCAGGCGTATGTGTCGCCCTCGTGGTACCCGTCCAAGGCCATCGACGGCAAGCAGGTGCCCACCTGGAACTACGCCACCGTGCACGCCCACGGCAGCCTGCGCGCCTTTGACGATGCCACGCGCCTGCGCGCCGTGCTGCACACGCTGAGCGAGCAGCATGAGTCCCACCGCCCGCACCCCTGGCGCATTGACGACGCCCCGCCCGATTACATCGACAAACTGCTCGGCGCCATCGTGGGCGTGGAGCTGGCGGTGGAGCGCTGGGAGGGCGTGTGGAAGATGAGCCAAAACCGCAGCGACGCGGATCGCGCGGGCGCGGTGCAGGGGCTGCTGGATGAGGGTACTGCGAGGGCTGCGGAGGTGGCGGGGCTGATGCGTGGGTGAGGCGAAGGCGTCTGTGCTTTGCTATTTTTATGATAGCTGTCAGGCATTGATTTACAAGCGCTACCGGCCTGTTTGACCTGAAAAGCGTGGTGCGGGGCTGGAGGCCGCCCTCCGCACCGTTCGGGCTGGGCCTGTCGAAACCGAGCGCAACGCTTTTGCAGGATCAGCCTGAACGGGCGTTCACGCCAATCACCCCTCCAGCATCTCCACCCGCAGTGTCACCACCGGCCCCGCCACCGCCGGGTGCGCAGCCAGCGCCTGCACGGCCAGGTCCACGGTGGCCTGCGCCACGGCGTCCGTCAGTACCAGCACCTGCGGCCCGGCGCTGGCGGGCAGCGCCTTCTCGCTGGCCAGCTCCACGCGAGCCACAGGCAGGCTCTGCGCAGCAAGCCATGCCCCCACCTCGCCGGCCTGCTGCGCGCTGTGCACGGGCACGCGCAGGTAGTGGCGCGTGTGCACGGCGGCGCGGGGCAGCACGGCCAGCTGCTCGTCCACCGCGTGGGAATGGAAGCCCAGGTGCGGTACGCGCTGCGCGGCGTGGGTGCCCGCCAGCCGCGCCACGTCCACCAGGTCGGCAATCACGGCCGATGCCGTTTGCTCTGACCCCGCGCCCGCGCCGTAGAACATCGTCACGCCTGCCGCGTCGCCCTTCACCATCACCGCGTTCATCGAGCCGTGGACCTGCGCCAGCAGGTGCGTGGCCGGCAGCAGGGCGGGCTGCACGCGCAGCTCCACGCCGTTGGCATCGCCCATCCCATCCCCGTTCCCATCGCCATCGTTGCGGCGGCGGGCCACGCCCAGCAGCTTGATGCGAAAGCCCAGCTGCTCGGCGCAGGCCACGTCCAGCCCCTGCAGGCGCGTGATGCCCTCCACCTGCGCATCGGCAAAGCGCACCGGCATGCCAAATGCATTGGCTGCCAGCAGCGCAATCTTGTGCGCCGCGTCGATGCCCTCGATGTCAAACGTCGGGTCGGCCTCGGCATAGCCCAGCGCCTGCGCTTGCGCCAGCGCCTCGGCAAAGCCCAGGCCTTCATCGCGCATCTTGCTCAGGATGAAGTTGGTGGTGCCGTTGATGATGCCCGCCACCCATTCGATGTGGTTGGCCGTGAGGCCCTCGCGCAGCGCCTTGATGATGGGGATGCTGACCGCTACCGCGCCTTCGTACGCCACGGCTACGCCGTGCTGGCGAGCGGCGGCAAAGATTTCGTTGCCGTGCGTGGCCAGCAGCGCCTTGTTGGCTGTGACCACATGCTTGCCCGCGCGGATGGCGGCCAGCACCCAGTCGCGCGCGGGGCCGGTGCCGCCGGCTGCTTCCACCAGCACGTCCACCTCGGGGTGGGTGGCCACCTGCATGGGGTCGTTGGTCAGCGCCACGTCGGTGCCCACCACGCCCATGGCGCGCGACAGGCTGCGCGCGCACACCACCACCAGCTTGATGCCGCGCCCCGCGCGCGCCGCAATCAGCGCCTGGTTGCGCGCCAGCACGCGAAAGGTGCCCGCGCCCACGGTGCCAATGCCGATCATGCCCACGCGCAGCGGGCGCGTGGCGCCCATGGGGGCGGCTGCAGCGGCCACGCAGGCGTTGAGGGGGGCGGCAGCGGGCAGCTGGTCGACATCAGCCAGGGGCTGGACGGGATCGCGGTACATGGGCTTCTCCAGACGGTGAACACTCAGACAAAACGGACGACAGAAAAACAAAAACCCAGCTGCCAGAGCTGGGTTTCATTCGGTCATTCGTCTTGCGGAGAAGAGAGAGCGATCACCAGGTGGCTGCCGGAACGGCCACCTGCGCGTGCTCAGGTGGCCGCGGTGGTAATGGTGGTAATCATTCGTGCACCCATTGCCCGTTTTGCCCGCGAGAACGCAGACAGCATCATGCCCATGCCCTGGGGGGCTGCGGCGTGTGCGAAGGGGGTGGAAGTGAACGACATGAGGGGCGCAGTCTACCCGAGCGCCCCGGGTGGCCGTCAAGCGCGCCGTGGCCGGGGTGTTGCGTGCGGGTGCTCTGGCAGGCGTGGGCGGGTGGCTTGCAGTGGATGCGTTGCTATGAATGCGATAGCTACACAGGCGAGTAAATCAAGCGCTACAGGGCTAAAACGCTTCAAATCACCTGTTGCAAGGCACTTTCCAGTGCCTTGCAACCCGCGCATACCGCCGTCCGCGCCTCGTCCTTCACTCCTGCGCGGGCTCGATGCCCAGCTCCGCCAGCAACGCCATCGCCCCGGCGGGCGCGCGCTCCTTCGCGCCGTTGATGAAGTACACGAACACATCGCGCGGGCGCGCGCCGCCCGTCCAGCTGCGCACACCCTGCGCCCACGCCGTCAGCGCATCGGCCGGGTAGCCCGTGGGCACATCGGCCTGCCCGCGCATCAGCCGCAGGTAGGCAAAGTCTGCCTCGGCATCGGCAATGGCCGGGAACTGGTCGGAATCGGTGCACACCGGCACGCAGCCGTAGCGGCGGGCTAGCGCGATGAAGGCGGGCGTGGCAAAGCTGGCGTGCCGCACATCCAGCGCGTGGCGCAGCGTGCGGCCGTCCACCGCGCGCGGCAGCAGCGCCAGAAAGGCCTCGAAGTCCGCCGCATCCAACGCCTTGGTGGGCATGAACTGCCACACGATGGGGCCGAGCTTGTCGCCCAGCGCGGCGATGCCACTGTCCACAAACCGCTGTATCGAATCGCCCGTCTCGGCCAGCACGCGCCGGTGCGTGGCATAGCGCGGCGCCTTCAGCGAGAACATGAATCCGTCAGGCGTTTCGCTGTACCACCGGGCAAACGTGGTGTGCTTGAAGGTGCTGTAGAACGTGCCGTTGACTTCAATGGATGTGAGCTGGCTGCTGGCGTAGTGCAGCTCCTGGCTATGCGGCAGGCCTGGCGGGTAGAAGTGGCTGCGCCAGGGCTCGTACGTCCAGCCGCCAATGCCGATGCGGATCTCGGGCTGACCACGCTTCAGCGTATGGGTGCGATCTGTCGGGCTGTGGTCTGGGGGCATCTGTGCTCCTCGGTGAAAGTGCCGGTTTACGCTGGCGATGCCTGTGCCGAAGGCGGCACCGGCTCGCCGGGCAGGCCCACACAGGCCTGCAGTCCGGGGCCATCGCTGCGTGGGCCCAGCACCAGGCGTCCGCCCAGTGCCTGCGCCAGCTCGCTGGCAATGGCCAGGCCCAGGCCTGTGCCCCCGGTGCTGCGGTTGCGCGAGTCTTCCAGCCGCACATAGGGCTGCAGCACGGCTTGCAGGTCGGCCTCGGGGATTCCGGGGCCGCGGTCGAGCACGTGCAGCTGCCAGTGGCCGCCAGCCGCCGCCTGCAGGCTCAGCTCGGCTGCACCGGCAAACTTGAGCGCGTTGTCCACCAGGTTGCACACCAGGCGGCGCAGCGCCTGCGGCCGGGTGGCACAGGTGCCGCCATCGGCGTGCAGCAGCACTACCGGCAACCCTGCGTCGGCATAGTCAAACACGATGCTTTGCAGTAGGGCGCGCAGGTCCACACGCTGCAAGGGCTCCCGCGCGGCCTGGGGCGAACGCGCGTACGCAATGCCTTCTTCGACCAGCGACTGCATTTCAGCCAGATCGGCATGGAGCTTGTCGCGCAGTGCGGTGTCGTCCAGCAAATCGGCGCGCAGGCGCAGCCGGGTGATGGGTGTCTGCAGGTCATGCGAGACGGCGGCCAGGATCTGCATGCGCTCGTGCAGGTGCGCCTGGATGCGCAGCTGCATGCGGTTGAAGGCGGCCGCCGCACGCACCACTTCGCGCGGGCCGTCTTCTGCCAGCAGCACGGCGGGGCGCTCGGCTCCCAGGGCATCGGCCGCATCGGCCAGCACATCAAGCGGCCGGGTGGCGGCGCGCACGGCCCAGGCGCACAGGCCGGCCAGCAGGGCCAGCTGCAGCGCCAGCGCAGCCAGCACCCAGGGCGACACCTGCAGGCGCGGCTCGTCCACATCCACCGCCAGCGGCGTTCCATCGGCCAGGTGCAGCTGCATGCGCAGCTCGGTGCCGGGCAGGCCCGGGTCCACCACCTGCACGCCGCGCCCATGCGGCAGCGATGCCGCGACCGCGCCCGCAATCATCCGCGCCAGTGTCGAGGGATGCTCGCGCACGGCCAGCGGTGCAGCCAGCGCAAAGCGGTAGTTGCGACGCGCCAGCCGGTCTACCCACACGGCGCGCTCGCTGGCGGGCAGGCGCTCCAGCATGGCCACCGAGCTGGCCACATCGCTGGCCATGTACGAGACCATGGCCCGCCGCATGGTCATGCTGCGCTCGGTCAGAGCCAGCGCAAAGGTCAGCGCATGCGCCAGCGTCAGCCCCAGGGTGAGCACCAGCAGGATGCGGCCGAATAGCGATCCAGGCCACCAGCGCAGCGGCTTCATGGCGCTGCGGGCCGCGGTGCAGCCTGTACATCGGCACAAAACACGTAGCCCTCGTTGCGCACCGTCTTGATGTAGCGCGAGCCGCGTGCCCCATCGCCCAGCCGCTGGCGCACGCGGCTGACCAGCAGGTCGATGGACCGGTCGAACACATCGGCATCGCGCCCCTGCGTGAGCTGCAGCAGCTGGTCGCGCGTGAGGATGCGCTGGGGGTGGTCCAGCAGCACGCGCAGCAGCCGGTATTCGGCACCCGAAAGTGCCACCACCGCGCCGGATGCATCGAGCAGGTGGCGGGCCGTGGTGTCGAGCCGCCAGTGGCCAAAGCCAATCTCGCGCGCAGGCTCGGCGGCCGCCATGTTGGGCGGCAGCATGCGCGTGCGCCGCAGCACGGCATGGATGCGCGCCAGCAGCTCGCGTGCGGCAAAGGGCTTGGTCACATAGTCGTCTGCGCCCAGCTCCAGGCCCAGGATGCGGTCGGCCTCGTCGCTGCGCGCCGTCAACATGATGATGGGCAGCGGCGGCGCACCGGGGCTGCGCAGCTCGCGGCACAGGGCAACGCCATCGGTGCCGGGCAGCATCAGGTCGAGCACCAGCAGGTCGATGCGCCGGGAGGCCAGCAGCTCACGCATCTGCCGGCCATCGGCCGCCAGGCTCACCTGCAGGCCCTGGCGGCGCAGGTACTCGGCCACCAGTTCGCGGATGCCCGCGTCGTCATCGACGATCAGCACATGGTCGGTGGTGGGCGTGGTCATGGCCCCGATTCTGGGGCCTTGCACCTGCTCGCGGCGGCCCTTGCCAGGGCCGCTTGTATCTGAAGTTGTCTGCCGCGGCGGCGGACATGCAGGCATACCAAATGGCCGCCCGGTGAAACATGGCCGATACGTGGGCCCGCTTCAATGAAGTCCTTCCGAACCACACAAGGACTCTTCATGATGACGACCCTATCGTTCGCCGCTGCGGGGCTGCTGGCCCTGGTGCTGGCTCAGACCGTCGCCGCGCAGCCCGCTGCGGCCTCCACGTCTCCCAAGGCCCCCCTGGGCCGATGGATCACCGAAAGCGGCAACCTCGAGGTAGAGATTGCGCCCTGCGCGGCCCAGGCACTGTGCGGCAAGGTGGTGCGCGTGATGGCCAACCGCTCCATGAGTGGCCCGGGCCCCGACATGGTGGCAGCAGACCAGCGCCCCGCGCTGGGCATGACGCTGCTGACCGGCCTGCGCGAAAGCGGCAGCGCGGGCAGCGGCACCTACCAGGGCGAGATATACAACCGCGAGAACGCCAAGACCTACCGTGTCAACGTGACCCCGGCCGAACCTGACCAGTTGCTGGTGCACGGCTACGTGGGCATTCCGCTGTTTGGCAAGACGCAGGTGTGGCGCCGGCCCGCGGTGGAACAGGGAGCCGCGCAATGACCTCGCTGTGGCTGGCGGGTGCGGCCGGCATGCTCACCGTAGGTGCGCCATGCGTGCTGCCCATGCTGCCGGTGGTGCTCAGCGCGTCGGTGGGTGCCCCGGCGCAGCGCACGCGCCCGCTGTTCATCGCACTGGGCTTTGCGTTGTCGTTTGCGGCCCTGGCGCTGGTGTTCAGCAGCTTCACGCAGGTGCTGGGCATTTCGCACGAGGGCTTGCGCCAGTTTGCGGCCGTGATGCTGCTGCTGTTTGGCGTGCTCACCGTATGGCCCCGGCCGTTCCAGTGGCTGACGCTGCACGCCAGCGGCGCGCTCAACCGCGTGGCCAATCTGGGCGCGGGGGCATCGGCCGGAAACCTGGGCGGCCTGGTGCTGGGCCTGAGCCTGGGCGCGGTGTGGACGCCGTGCGCCGGGCCAGTGCTCGCGTCCATCCTCACGCTGATCGCCACCGAGCCACCGGGCACCCGCACCGCATTGCTGCTGCTGGCGTATTCCACCGGCGCTGCGCTGCCCATGCTGGCCATTGCGTACGGCGGCCAGGCCGCAGCGGGCTATGTGCGGCGCGTGTCACGCCACGCGCACCGCGTGCAGCAGGCCTTTGGCGTGGTGGTGATGGCCGTGGCGCTGGCCATGCTTTTCCAGGTGGACGGGCAGATCACGCTGTACCTGTCGCAGCTCTATCCCCAAGGGTCTTCAGGGCTGTAGCAGCCCAAGGAATCAACGATGTCATACCAACCTTCATCCCGTATGCAGCGTCGCGCACTGCTGGCCGGTGTGGCCGCTGCGGTGGCCGCCCCCTGGGTTGCCCGTGCTGCGGGCACCGGGCCAGGGCTGGCCGCGGATGCTGCTGCTGCGCTGCCCGACTTTGGCGCAGCGCCGGAATTCACCGGTATCGAGCGCTGGCTCAACTCTGCGCCCCTCACGCTGCAGCAACTGCGCGGGCGCGTGGTGCTGGTCGACTTCTGGACCTATTCCTGCATCAACTGCCAGCGCACCTTGCCCCACGTGAACCGCTGGGCTGAAACCTACACGCCCCAGGGCCTCACGGTGGTGGGTGTGCACACCCCCGAGTTTCCGTTCGAACGCCCTGCTGCCAATGTGGAGGCCGCCATGCGCCGCCACCGCGTGAAGCACCCCGTGGCACAGGACAACCGCTACGCCACCTGGAAAGCATTCAGCAACCAGTACTGGCCCGCCACCTACCTCATCGATGCGCAGGGCCGCATTCGCTACAAGCACTTTGGCGAAGGCGCGTACGAGCGCACCGAAGGCGTGATCCGCACGCTGCTGGCAGCCCGGGGCTGAGCTGCCCGGGACGCACCGTTTTTTCTTATCCCATTCTTTGCACTTCTCACAGAGGTCTTTTCACCATGCGCCACTTTCATCGCCAACTGAGCCAACCGTTTACCGCCATCGCCCTGGCCTGCACGCTGCTCGCCGCTGCGCCCGCCAGCCACGCGCAGGCCCCGCAACTGCCGCCGCCCGATGCGACCAACCCAGTGACGTTGCAGCTGATGCAGGGCTTTCCCCCGCCGCCCGACAAGATCGTGCGGCTGGCCAACATCCTCAAGTACCCCAACGTGCGCTGGGCTGCGCAGCACCTGCGCGAACTGGGGCCCACGGCCGCCGTCTGGCGTGGCGCTGCAGCGCCCAGCGCGCTGCCTGCAGCACCGCGTGCCTTGCCTGACACCCTGGCGTTTGCCGACGAAAAGGGCGCCGCCACCACGCTGGCCGACTGGCAGAAGGCCACCTACACCGACGCCCTGCTGGTGATGCACCGCGGCCGTGTGGTGTATGAGCGCTATCACATCGGCATGCAGCCGCAGCAGCCGCATGTGCTGTGGTCCATGAGCAAGTCGCTGGTGGGCCTGCTGGTGACCGAGCTCATCCAGGAAGGCGCCATTGACGCCAACGCGCACATCCCGCGCTACCTGCCCGAGTTGGCCAGCAGCGCCTGGGCCGATGCCACCGTGCAGCAAGCCCTGGACATGACCACCGGCGTGAAATATGCCGAGAACTTTGCCGACCCCGCCTCGGGTGTCTTCCAGTACCTGGCGGCGGCCGGCCTGCAGCCCGCGCCGCCCGGCACCAATGGCGCCAAGAGCATGGCCGAGCACCTGCCCACCGTGCAGAAGGAAGGCGAGCACGGCACCGCGTTTGCGTACAAATCGGTGGATACGGAGGTGCTGGGCTGGCTGCTGCAGCGCGTGACCGGCAAGAGCTACGCCACGCTGCTGTCCGAGCGCATCTGGTCCAAACTGGGCACGCAGGAGGACGCCTATGTGTTCGCCGACGCCAACGGTGGTCAGGCCACCAGCGTGGGCGTCAACGCCACCCTGCGCGATCTGGGGCGCCTGGGCGAAATGCTGCGGTCCAACGGCCGCTTCAATGGGCAGCTGATCATCTCGCCCGCCACCATTGCCGAGCTGCGCAAGGGCGCCGACCCCGCCCACTTCAGCAAGGCCCCCGGCACTGCCATGCGCGCGGGCTACTCGTACCACAACCAGTGGTGGATACCGCACGATGCCGATGGCACCTTTGAAGCCAAGGGCCTGATGGGCCAGCACCTCCACATCAACCCCGCGGCCGAACTGGTGGTGGTGAAGCTCTCTACCCACCCCGTGCCCAACACGGCCTTCACCCATGCGCTGGACCGGCAGGCCTTTGCCGCGCTGGCCAAGGCTGTGCGCTGAGCCTGGCACCCCATGGCTGTCGAACCCCCTGAGGACCCTTGCACCATGCTCCCCCAACCCTGGCTGGCCAGCTATGGCCCCATCCCTGCCCATATCGACCCCGACAGCCACCCCAGCGTCGTGCACCTGCTGGGTGCTGCCATGCAGCGCTACGCGGACCGGCCCGCATTCACCTGCCTGGGCCAGACGCTGACCTATGCGCAGGTGGACCAGCAGTCCCGCGCCTTTGCGGCCTACCTGCAGAAGGTGCTGCGCGTGCGCAAGGGCGACCGCATCGCCGTGATGTGCCCGAACCTGATGGCGTTTCCCATCGCCATGCTCGGCATTGCGCGCGCGGGCTGCGTGCAGGTCAACGTGAACCCGCAGTACACCCCGCGGGAGCTGGAGCATCAGCTGCTGGACGCAGGGGCCAGGGTGGTGGTGATCTACGCAGGGTCTACCGCCACCCTGGCTGCCATCCAGGACCGGGTGGAACTGCACAGCATCATCACCGTGGCGCCCGGCGACGGCACCGCGGCCGACTTGCCAGGCCCGCCGGTGGATGCAGGCCTGCACACCACCACCTCGTTCGCGCGCGCACTGGCCGAAGGTGCTGCTTTGTCTTTTGCGCCGCCCGTGCTGGAAGGGGGCGACCTGCTGTTCCTGCAGTACACCGGGGGCACCACAGGACTGTCGAAGGGGGCCATGCTCACGCACCGCAACCTGGTGGCCAATGTGGAGCAGTTCAAGGCCTTCGTGCCCGATGCCCTTCGCCCCGCGCAAGAGGTCATCGTCACGGCCATTCCGCTGTATCACATCTTCGCGCTCATGGTGAACCTGATCAGCTACTTTGCGGTGGGTGCGCGCAACTGGCTGGTGCCCAACCCGCGCGACCTGGACGGGTTGATCGACGTGCTGAACGCCGCGCGCCCCAGCGTGTTCATGGGGGTCAACACGCTGTACGCCGGGCTGGCGGCGCACCCCGGCACGCAGGGCGTGGATTTCTCCAACCTGCGGCTGGCGGGCGGCGGCGGCGCAGCCATCCTGCCCTCGGTCTCTGCCCGGTGGCAGGCCATCACCGGCCAGTTCATCCGCGAAGGCTACGGCCTGAGCGAGACCAGCCCCGTGGTGGCCTTCAACCCCGCATCGGTCACGGCTTTCAGCGGCAGCACCGGCCTGCCCCTGCCTTCCACCGACGTGCGGCTGCTGGACGAGCAGGACCAACCCGTATCCCTGGGCCAGCCCGGCGAGGTCTGCGTGAAAGGCCCCCAGGTCATGGGCGGCTATTGGCAACAGCCCGAGGCAAACGCCGCAGCTTTTACCCCCGACGGATACTTCCGCACCGGCGACATCGGCCAGATGGACGAGCGTGGTTTTCTCAAGATCGTGGACCGCAAGAAAGACATGGTCATCGTCTCTGGTTTCAACGTCTTTCCCAACGAAGTCGAAGCTGTGGCCACCGCCTGCCCAGGCGTGCTGGAATGCGCCTGCATCGGCGTGCCTGACGATAAGACGGGCGAGGCGCTACGGCTGTATGTGGTGCGCACGGCCGGAGCCATGCCGCCCTTGAATGCCGAAACCCTCGACGCGCATTGCCGCGCGGCGCTCACGCCGTACAAGGTTCCCCGGCAAATCGTGTTTGTGGAGGGGTTGCCCAAATCCAGCGTGGGCAAGATCTTGCGTCGGGAGTTGCGCGATGCTGTGTGAGCGGCGCGCCGGCATTTATCTGGCGTTGCATGTGCCTGACTATGGCGGACACCAACGGGCCGGGCACCGCTGGAATGCGCGTAGCGGCCTGCAGCACGGTGTGCGCCGCCACGCCTGAGCGTTCAGTCTGTGACGAGTTTGGCTGTCAGCGTCACTTCGGGCACTGCCGCCAGCGCCTTCGACAGCGGGCAGTTGGCCTTGGCATCGGCTGCCATTTTCTGGAACGTTTCCTCGTCGATGCCCGGCACCTTGGCCGTCAGGTTGAGCGCAATGCGGTCGATCACAAACCCGTCGCCATCCTGCGTCAGGCGCACGCTGGCGGTGGTGTCCACCATCTCGGTGGCAAAGCCGGCCTTGTCGGCCGCAAACGAAAACGCCATGGTGAAGCAGGCCGCGTGCGCTGCGCCCAGGATCTCTTCGGGGTTGGTGCCCTTGCGGTCGTCTGCAAAGCGGCTGGCAAAACCATACGGGTACTGTTGCAGCGAACCAGTCTCGGTGCTGACCTGGCCCTGGCCGGCCTTGCCGGCGCCTACCCAGTGAACACTGGCCTTTTTCTCTGACATGCGGGGCTCCTTGGTGCGGGTGCTTGCGGGGTGCAAAAACACTGCGCATCACACCACGCGAGCGGCGCCGAAAGTGTGGGACAAAACCGTGTGGGTATGACCGGCTGTGGAGCCATGCGCGCCCGCCGCACCCGGTGCGCTGCACCCTTCATCAGCCCTCGTCACCCCTCGCCTGCCCCCTGTGCCCCATCTGCGCCCGCACCGCCCGGTTGCCGCACCATGCTGATCGCATCAAACGGACACTGCACGGCGCACAGCGCGCACCCCGTGCAGCCGCCCGTGTCATCCAGCTGTGACCGCTTGGGCCCCCAGCGGCCCTCGCCCAATACCTGTAGCGACAGCACATGCGGCCCGCACACGGCCACGCACCAGCCGCAACCGGTGCAGCGGGTGGGGTCTAAGCGGGGCAGCGCCTTGGCGCGTGGGGCAGACATGGGTGGTGGTGGTGGGTAATGGCTTGCGGCTTGCGGCATGCACATCGCACATCTGCTGGCTGGGCAGGCACGCGTGCATGCGCACTGTGCCGCAAGCCTAACGCCGCCCGGCACTGCATGCCAGCCCAGGCATGTTGCCCACCCACCGCGTGGCGCCATTGGCCCCATCGCTGCGAAGGCGCCGTCCGCCCGGCAGAATCGTTGCATGCCTCACACCGTGCCCCAGCCCGCCCCCCACGCGCAAGGCCCTGCCCTCGCATCCGCCAGCGGCACCACGCCAGCCCCGCGCACACCACAGCCGCTGAGCGCAGGCGACATCTCGCGCATCGTGGAAATGGCCTGGGAAGACCGCACACCCTTTGAAGACGTAGAGCGCGAATACGGCCTGCCCGAGGCCGATGTGATCGCCCTCATGCGCCGCACCATGAAGCCATCGTCGTTCCGCATGTGGCGCAAGCGCATGGCCGGGCGGCAGACCAAGCACCGCGGGCTGAACGAGGCGCGCCGGGCGGGCTGAAGGCTGGCATTTGCGACGGCCCGCAACGGCAGCGCAGGGCAAGCCACCCTGCTGGTTGCAATCCCCCTGATCGCGTCAGCGCGTGCCGCCCGCAGCGGCATTCCCCATCTGCCCCTGCAGCACCGCCACCAGATGGTGCCTGGCCTCTGCCAGCTGGGCCTTGTCGGCATCGTGCACCTTGCGGAAAAACGCTGCGCACTCTGCCGAGCCCGCCGCCTCGGCATCCTGGATGTATTGGTCGTAGGCATTCAGCGCCTGGGCCTTGTTCTGCATCAGCGCAATCCAGTCATAGGCCAGGTTGCTGAGCGGGTGCGAATCGGTGGTGTGTTCGTTCATGGAAACCTCTGCGAAGGCGCGCCATCAGGGCGTGCCATTGAATCAACAAAAAAGGGGGCCCGACAGTGCTTGCCGGCCCCCTTGCGCGCTATTCGCCGGTCAACGGCCGTCGCGGTCTGAATCACCCGGAATCGCGCGCTCGGCCGCGTTGCTTACGCGGTGCCATGCGTCACGCGATGCGTGCTTGGCGTGTTCCCATTCCATCGACGACGTGCCCCGCGCCGTGCTCCAGTCGCGGCTGAGCTCGGGCTCTACGTCGTCAAAGGAGCGGTCGGGGTACTTGGTGTACGAATCAGCCCCATAGCGGTAGGCCGGCTGGTACTCGTCATAGGTCTTGCCACCGGTCACGTAGGGGCGCGACGAATAGTTGTCGCGCCAGTAGTTGTCCTCAGCCACCGGGTCTACCTTGGCGTTGTGGCCCATCACGGCCCCGGCCACTGCGCCGACCACGGCACCCACGGCCGCGCCCACAGGCCCGGTCATGCCACCGGCCAGCGCACCAGCGGCCGCGCCGCCTGCCACCCCGCCCACTGCGCCACCCGCCACAGCGCCCATGCCAGTCTTGCCCGCGGTGTGGGTTGTGTTGTTGTCGTTGCGATCACTCATGGTGTGTCCCTTTCAAAAGTGCCAGCCACTGCGGCTTGCGGGCCGCTGCAGGCTTGGCGTGTTGCAGATGGGATCACCGTACAGGTGGGGCGCGGTGCGGGGATGCGGCGCAGGTCCCGTTTGGATGCGGGCGGGGGACTACAGGTGTCGGTGGGGGATGACAGCAGGGGAATGGGACCCAGGCAAAGCCCTGGGTCACAACTTAGCTCGGCGGTCCTAACCTTCGGCTCGATGTCAACGAAAGGGGAAATAGCATGACCGCGATTCAGCAGCCATCGACTCGACTCCAGTACGGCGAGCGTCCCGGCGTGCCGGGGATGTATCTGGGCCTATTTCACGGGCGTAGGAACCCGAAGGAGCAAATGAGTGACTGGGGCTTTGCCGGCCCCGTGCTCGGTCCATTGCAGTACTGCCATACCACCTACATGGCTTTCGTGCATCTTCACTTTGTCAGTGGCGGAGATGCTCGAACCTGCTGCAACTCCAGCTACCTTGAAGTGGAGTTGGAGGTGGGGGAAAACATGATTGAATTCGAGGGCGCTTACTATGAGGACTGGACTGTTTTAGTTGTCTCGCCCGAGGAATGCAGACGTCCAGACTATGCTTTCAGGAGCAAACCTCGCACCAATGCCCACCAGTGGCATAACAATTTCAGCAGCGCCCAGTCTCCGAAGAACACATAGAGAGCCCTGATGGCAACACGGAACGAATGGACTCGCGCGGAAACACTCGCCGCGCTTCACCTCTATTTTCAAATTCCGTTTGGAAAGCTCGATCAGCGAAATCCTCGTATCCGATCGCTGGCGGAGTGGATTCACCGGACGCCAGGCGCCGTCGCGCTCAAACTGGTGAACCTTGCAAGCCTCGATCCCCAGGTGCGCGCCAGCGGCCGGGTGGGGATGGGCAATGCCTCGCGCCTCGACGAGGGCATTTGGCGAGAGCTAAACCAAGACTGGGATGCGGTTGCGAATGAAGCGGCCCATTCGTTTGACCGTTACAGCAACGAGCATGGCGTGCCTCCCGGATCGGACGTGGCCGACGAAGTGCCGGAAATTGCCGAAGGAAAGACTGTTACTGCTTTGGTTAAGGTTAGGGTAAATCAAGCGCGATTCAGGAAGGCGATGCTTGCCGGCTACAACGCGCGGTGCTGCGTCAGCGGGCTATCGTTGCCGCAACTGCTCGTTGCTAGTCACATCGTTCCTTGGAGTAGCGACGTGAAAAACCGGCTCAATCCACACAATGGATTGCTGCTTTCCGTTTTGCATGACAAGGCTTACGACGTCGGCTTGATGACCGTGCTGCCTGACTACACAGTCCGCGTGGCGAAACGGCTGATCGATGAGCCGCTCGATGAATTTGCGAAGGGCACCTTGCTCTCAGTGAATGGTCAAAAAATCCGGCTTCCTGACCGATTCAAACCCGCACCTGAGTTCTTGACGTCGCACGCTGCGCGTTTCGGCTTTGTTTGACTATGAAGAGGTCGCAGGCGTGTCGATAGTGGTCCCCGTCTTGCGACACCCCAATTCCGTAATCGTCATGATCTCCTCGTGGCCCTCCAATGCAGGTTGACGGTACAGCAGCGGGCTGCTGTAGAGCACCCGCAGTGTCACACGCAGCGTCTGGGTTCTATTGCTTCGCAGACCGCCGCTATCTGATGCGTCTACCCCGTCGGGTTCCGCGATCAAAGGTAAACACGTGTTCCTGCGGAGATTCCACACAGCAGCCGAAATGGGCTTCCCCCAGTTTTCCGAACACATGCAATGACATGATTTGTTCAGGAGATAGGCATGACAAGAACCCGAAGAAGCTTCACGCCGCCGAAACTTGCTCTTCTGTAGACGTCCATGTAAGCGTCCCTAACTGTGCAGGCCCAGGATCGCCTCCGCGACGCGTCGGGCACCTGCGATGGGGTTGTTCAAGCTGATCGTCCCGGGAAGTTCCACGCGGAAGGTGAGCGACTGGACGTCCACATGCTGGTGGGCGACCACGTCATCGTGCCGCAACACCTCGACGGCTGGGTCTGCCATGTCGTAGCCGCGGATGAAGGTCACGTTGAATGAGGTCCTGAACGGCGCCTCGTTGGCCATCGCCGCATGCTCGTAACCTATGCCCGACTCCGAACCGTACATGGCTGTGCGCCTTAGGAACTCGTCGACCAAGCCGCCGGCCCCGCTCGCGGTGAGTCGCTCGATGATGCTGTCCACCAGCGAGGGGATCGACAAGGCGGGGACGTTGGGATCTGCCTGACGCAGACCGACGCTGACGAGGAGCAGGCGCGCTTCCCCGGGGGCGTCATCAGTCGCAGGAGCAGGCTCGATCTGGTGTACACCATGGATGGCGTGACTTGAGGTGCTGCGAGTTGTGGTCTTTATCTCGACGCCAGTGCCCTGCCACGTGAGGTCCCTAGCGGATCGACGCCAGCCATCCCAAGCCTGGACGAGCGGCCCGACGTGGACATCGTGTGCGCGACGGCAGAGAGCGTCGAGAAGGAGCAGTTCCCCAACGAGTCCGAGGATGGCGTTCTCGGAGATCTCCAGACGCTTGATGGCGAGTTCGATCAGGGGCTCAGAGACGGCGAATGCGCGCTCCAGATTGGCGTCAGCTTTCTCACGCAGTAGTTCAGCGGCAATGAATGCACCGACCTGGTCGAAGTGTCCCAGAGCAGGTAAGAGGATGCGGTTCGCGCTCAGCGGCGGCTGGGTGTCACGGTGCCACGAGTGGTAGTGAATCGCAGACTTCACGGTGCTGGTCCGGGGCTTAAGTTGGTCGCCTGCAAGGAATAGTTCCAGGTGTCCGCGATTGTTCCGGGCAAGACCGACCACCTGCGCGTCGGTCAACCAAGTGATGGATCTGTCATTTCCGGTGACACCCGCTGGGACGGCGTTGATCTGCTCGAGAACTTCTTCGTAGCTGGTCATGGAACGCTCCTTGTCACTATGGTCGCTCCAGCACGCGTAGCTGCGAACTGCTCTGGACCTCCCGCAGGCAGGCAGACTCCGACTGCGACCGTGGGGTACAGGTCGTCCGGATGTTGGTTGACGTAGAAGAGGATCTGACCGTCGGAGCCGCTGGGTCGCCAAGCCGTGTCGCTGCTCATCGGAACAGCAAGGTTGCGGTGGTAGTAGTCGAAGTAGACGTCGCCGCGAAACTGGCCCGGGCCAGCGCTGGGGTCGCTCGCTCCCCATGTCGTCTTGAGTTCGCCTCCGATCACCCTCTTGGTGGTGGCGCGAATATTGAAAGGGAGCCGTGCCAGCGGACCAGTGGACACAGTGGCACCATCTCCGTAGCGAATGCCGACCCAGAACCGTGGCTGCTCAGCCGTCTTGCGGCCGAGGTCGGCGTAGGACCACAAATCGCCGGGGCGCCCGGTGACAAACAGTCCCTTGATCGATCGAGTGAGACCGGCCGACCATAGTCGAAGGTAGGCGGCGATGGCATAAGGGCAGGCGCGCCGGGTCAAGTCCCCCTCACCGTGCCTCACAGGGGGCCGGTAGAAAGGGCGGTCTGAGATTGGGCTGACCGCGTGTGCTCGGGCTTCGATGCGACTCCAGAAGTCCGCCTGGAAACCCTCGCTCCCGGGCCGGTACTGGGCAAAAGTCAGGCGGTCCAAGAGTTCGGCGGCTTCTGTAAGTTTGAGCGGCACGTCCAGGATCCGGCCTCGCTGCACATCGGCCACAGTGAGATCGCTGGAGGGTCGTGCAAACAGCTCCGCAACGACGTCTGCATTAGGATCCTCCTGCTTGCCGCTATTGATGACGGTGACGAAGGGGCGTGCTCCTGGAGACAGGGGAAGGTTGCCAACGCCCGTTATCTTTCCGGTGGCCTCGAAGTTGAGGCCCTGCAAAACAGCCGGATCAGGGGAGCCGTTCATCATGCGCTCGGTGATAGCTGTGCGAACCGCTTCGTCGACATCGTGGTAAGCGCGGAAAAGTTCGAGTTGAGTGCTCGAGGCGAAGACGCGGCACAGTTCGATATGGGATCCGCGATACCCGAACCAGCGCTGCATCTGCATCTGAGTGTCGGCTAGTGGGTTGGCCGATGAACGTTGGAAGAACGCTGTGGTCATCCCTTCCAGGGTCAATCCCCTGGCCATGACGTTACCTGAAACGAAGATCGTGCAGATGTCGCGGGCCGCTCTCCACTTGCCGGTTGCCGGGTCCTGACTAGGCTTGTAGGCAGGACGGTCATCAGCGATGGGGTCACTATTGACCACGGCGACCCTAGTCCCCGGGATGACCTCTTCGATGAGCAGGGTTTCGATGGTCTGCCAGTCTGGGAATGTTATCGGCGGCAGAACGTTGAACTCGCCTTCTATTGCTTCGGCGGAGGCTCGGTACTTGGCGAGCCATTGTGCCCACGGGGCGGGTTCCGCCTTTAGGTCATTCACCAAACTGTCGGGGAGCCTTGCGTCACCTGCGCCGAGCAGATTTCGCGCCGTCGCCCGGTCCTGGATCCCTGCCCAGAGCAGTATGTCCTCAGCGCCCCTGAAGTGATCCGTGATCGCGGCAGAGGGGTGGTAGAGCATCGAGTGCGGCGGAGCTACGCATGCAAGGGCTTCGTGCTCGGCGTCGAACTGGGTAGTGACTGCCGACGCCGGGCCAAGCCTGCCAGAGCGGTGCAGGCGTATGGCGCCCGCCACCAAAAAAGCTCGGACGGCGTCGGCGAGGTCTTGCTGCACGGAGTTGGTGGTAGGCACGCACAGTTTGGCTGCCTCCGCGCGGCGGTAGAAGACCTCACCGCCGGTGTAGTAGGAGCGGATCCCCGCAGCCTCAGGGTAGGTCGATGAGCGCGGGGCGATGAGGTTGCCAGGATCGATTGTGTCTACTGGATGGCCGACGTCGAGCGGCGTGCGAAGAGAGATCAAGAAATCTCGCGGCGCCAGGGGGTTGTGGTCCTCTTGAAGGAGGTTGGCCTGGGGTGTCGCCGTGTAAGCGATGTAGGTCGAGAAAATATTCTCAGGCGACCCCTGGGGTGGATCCCACAGGTTAGCGATCGCACGCGGGATCTGCTTCAATCTGCCATAAATGGGGTCCTGCGAAGACTCAACGACGGCATCGAGAATAGAGCCATCGTCGGCCTCGTCGTCAAGCACGAGCATTTGGACGGTGCGATCAAGCTCCTTGACTGCGCTAAAGACGTTGGCGCGGAGGCTTGCTGCCAAGGCATGCAGATGGTCAGTTTGCTTCATCGCCACAATGATCAGTGGCATACCCTGACTCAAGCGTTGGCGAACCTGAGCCGGCGGCAGCCGGTAGGTGGTTGTCAGTGGGAGTGTCTGTTCTGACATTGCGATGCCAGGCGGCGGGCACAGCAGGCGACGCTTGATCTTCTGTGCATTCTCCTCCCCCGAGTCCAACTGCTGCACCAGTCTCTCATAGGTCTGGCGCCACAAGGAAAGACGAGTCCCGGCGAGTACGATGATGATGTCTATGCCGTTGTCGATGGCCAGGGCTGAGACACCCAGCATAGAAGCTGTCTTGCCAGACTGGACCGAACCCATTACGAGTCCCGTGCGCGAGCGGCGGGATGACCACTCTTCGGGTTTCGCGGTGTCGGCTGACAAGATTCCGCGCTGGAGAATGTAGCGGGAGTCTGCTTCAACTGAGGCACGCGCAGTTTCGGTCAAGCCGGTGAGTTGAACCTTGTAGCGGGTCCACCACGAGTCCGCCTCCTGCGGAACGGGTGGATGGAAGTAGACGTGCTCGACGAGCTGGGAGCTTCCTGGCACCGCTCTCAACTCTTCGGTTTGATGAGCATCCGCTGCAACGACGCGTAGCCGCAGGACCCGAACTGCAGACGTACTGCATCAGCTGCTTGATTAGGGTCGATGCCTAGTAGTTCGAGGAGACTTTTGCTTATCCTGGCGATGTAGTCCCACTGGGTTTTTGTCTGCGCATCGCCGGGACGTGCCCAGTCCGGGGATTCCTCGCTCGCCGTTCGGATCGCATCACCATTAGCCTCGATGCGGTCCTCGATGTCGTTGGGTGAGGCCGCTACAGCCATGGTAATGCCCACGAGCGAACCTACAAGTTGGAGTTCCTGCCACTTGACACCCTTGCCGCCATCCTTGAATTGATCGGACCACAACTCATCGTGCGATGAGTGGAGTTCGACAGCTTTTAGCAGCAGCGAGAACAACTTGGTCAACGTCGGGGAATGGGCTAAGGAACCTCTTCACCAATCGGTTCTGGCTGTGCCATAGCGAGGCCGCACTA